>JAEEGJ010002324.1_pt1 | contig 106354 bp, 86 predicted proteins | sample 8958761 | NCBI WGS metagenome assembly JAEEGJ01 (sample SAMN16246546, study PRJNA631951) | gut metagenome | biome: gut microbiome; feature: rumen; material: RS-attached | host: Bos | place: Iran: Karaj | collected 2018-10 | reverse complement strand
AGTTGTCCGAAGAGCCGTAGGTCTTGGCGATCTGGGTCAGAAAGACGTCTTTGAGGACCTGCATCATCACAGGGCGGTCAATGTTCTTCTCCTCTTTGAAGTCCTTGAAGGCGTCAATGAGCGTAATAACTTTTTCCTTTTCCATTTTTATAGTTTATTCTTTAATTGTTTTCAGCATTTCATCCGCCTCGGCGGCGTCGATTCCGACGGAGCCGACGGTCAGGGCATAGTCCTCGATGTTGCGGTCGAAGGCGGTCAGCACGGCCCGGTGAACGTACTCGCAGTCAGCAAGATCCACATCGGCGTCCGCCTTGTCGATCGTGACTTCAAACACGTTGTCGTCGTCGTTGAACATAATGTCCACAAGGGAGCAGCCGCGCTCTGCAACGGCCTTCTCCACCACTTTTTCGAATTCAGTCCTGTCCATATTCAATCAAAAAGGAAGACCTCTTCGGGGCCTTCCATCTCGTTCACAAGTGCAAAGATAGGCATTTTTCCTTATATTTGCAAAAAGAAATGATTATGAGAAAGATCCTTACCATACTCACCGGGCTTATTGCCCTGGTTTCCCTCTCTTCCTGCTCGGGTCTGGACAAGGAGATGAATTACACCTTCGGATACAATTATGCCATCAGCATCGCAGATTCGGACGCCCAGCAGGAGGTCGCCGACTTCATCGAGAGCTATTTCAAGACCACAGAGAGACAACCGTCCTACTACGGTAAACTCCACGACGTGTTCGAACAGGCCACCGTGTTTTTCGAGAAGACGGTGACAGCATCCGAGGTCACGGAGTATTTCTACAACCGAATTCAGGCGGAGACGGACGTTATCGCCCTGGAGGGCTACATCTCCAGCGACAACGGGCCCTGCTGGATCGGCACCTGGGTTTGGAAATGGTCCGACCGGCACCCAGCCGAATAACTAGAGCAGATAATCTATCGAAGCGGGACCTTCGTTGAAGAGAAGATCCATCACGGAGAGGTTCGGGGCGAACCCATGTCGATCCGCAAATACCTGATAATAAGGTCGATCCAATCCATTTTCCTGCAGGATTGCGTTCGGCCTTTTGGGATGGATATCCACGTGCTCCGCGGCAAAAGACGTCGTCGGCACGAGCTCCGTGCGTAGCCCGATCTTGTCCAGGAAAAAGCGGATGATCCGCATGTCCAGCTCCCAGAGCGTCGCAGGATGCGCATCCAGGATGGCGAAGAGTTCGTCCCGGTAGTACTCAAAAAAGGCGGATGAGCGGTAGGCCGTCTCGATGCAGCGCTCCGCCTTCTCCACCCAGGGCGTCGAATAGTCCACCTCGATCTCGCGGATGGGCAGGTTGAACGTCCCCTCCCGGTGACGCACCGGGAAATTGAGCGACTGCGGCCCGTCCGCCGCGTAGATGCGGCAGCGGTTGCGGTAGGACTGCTTCTGGTAATGCTCACATGCCTCCACATAAACCGAAGAATACTTTGCGAGGACCGCAAAGTATTCTGTCGGGGGGAACCACGCGATGGTGAGCGTCGGGACCATGGTCCGCTACTCTACGTCGCCCTTGACGCCGAGCTCCATGCCGCGCACGATGCCGCGCTTGGAGCCACGGATGAATTCGAGGATGGTATCGCGCTCCACGGACTGCGGGAAGCCGGCTTCCACCTTGCTGCAGGCGTCGGCATTGTTCAGTCCCTGGTAGTAGATCGTATCGTAGATGTCCTTGATGTTCCGGATCACGTCGGAGTCGAAGCCGCGGCGGCGCAGGCCGACGATGTTGATACCGGAATAGCAGATCGGGTTGCGGCCGCAGATGGAATACGGCGGGATGTCTTTGTTGACGGCGGAGCCGCCGCCGACCATCGCATGCGTGCCGATGTGGGAGAACTGGTGTACGACGGTGCTGCCGCCGATGATCGCCCAGTCGTCCACATCCGTCTCGCCGGCGATGCCCACGTAGCTCACCAGGATACAGTGATTGCCCACGCGGCAGTCGTGCGCCACGTGCACGTAGGACATGATCAGCGTGTCGTTGCCAACCCGCGTGACGCCCTTACCGCTGGCCTTGGTGCCACGGTTGATGGTCGCGCACTCGCGAATGGTCACGCGGTCGCCGATCTCCACCCAGGTCACCTCGCCGTCGAACTTGAGATCCTGCGGCACGGCGCCGACCACGGCGCCCGGGAAAACCTGGCAACCGCTGCCCATCTTCACGTAGGGGAAGATGGTGGCGTGGGGAAGGATCTTGCAGTTGTCGCCGATCACGACATTGTCGTCAATATACGCGTACGGTCCCACCTCGACGTTCTCGCCGAGCTGGGCACCAGGATGTACGCAGGCAAGGGGATGAATGTTCGTCATAAGCTACTTGATATGCTTGAGCCCCGTCCGGCTCGCCACGCTGTTGATGGTGTGGCCGGGCTTGAAGGCGGTAATCTTGGCTTTCGGGAAGCCGCCCAACAGGCGCATGTCCCCGATCAGGTCGAGCAGCTTGTGGCGCCCGCACTCGTTCGGGAAATGAAGTTTCAAATTGCTGAGATATCCCTGCGGGGTCACGGCCAGATGCGGCTGGCCGAAAAGGCGGCACATGGCCTCGATCTGCTCCTCGCTGACGGGATGCTCCACGATCACGATGGAGTTGTCCACATCGCCACCCTTAACCAGGCCCTTGGCGGCCAGGAATTCCAGTTCGTGGAAGAAAACAAAGGTGCGGCAGGGCGCGATCTGGCCCACATAGTCGGCGCTTTCCTCCCACCGGGCTTCCTGTACGCCCAGCACGCGGGATTTGAAATCCGACGTGGCCTCGAAGGACATCGTGTCCGCAGGCTCGACGCGCACCCACGATCCGGTCTGCTCGTCGCGGACCTCGAAGGCTTCGTCGAACTCGAGCCAGACCCGCTCCGCGTCCTGCACCTGCAGCCCGTCGGGGGCGATGGCCCGCACGTAGCGCTCGGCGCTGCCGTCCAGGATAGGCACCTCCTCGTTGTCGATCTCGATCCGGGCATTATCGACGCCCAGGCCCGTCAGGGCGGACATCAGATGCTCGATGGTCACCACGGAGACCTCCCCTTCGGAGATCGTGGTGCTGCGGTCGGTACGGCTGATTCGGGAGGCGATGGCCGGGACCTCGACCCCGACGTCCGTACGGACGAAACGGATGCCGTAGCCCACGGGGGCCGGCTTCAGGGTTAGGTGGGCGTATTTGCCCGTATGGAGGCCGCGTCCTTCGAAAGAATAAGCGGTAGTTAAGGTCTGTTGCTTCATTCGGGCGGCAAAGATACGAATAAAAATGGATTAATCCTCTTCTTCGCCCGCGCGCTTGAACTTGGCGTATGCCTTGAGATAGGTCCGGTGCAGGATGGCCGGGATGCCCCAGTAGGTCTCCCCCGGCTTGCGCACATTGCCGATCAGGCCGCTCTTGGCGCCGATGGTCGTATGGTCCGCAACCTTGATGTGGCCCACGATGCCCACCTGGCCCGCGAGGATACAGCCCTCGCCGATCTGCGCGGAACCGGCGATGCCCGTCTGCGCAGCCATCACCGTATTCTTGCCCACCACGACGTTGTGCGCAATCTGACAGAGGTTGTCGATGCGCACGCCGTCCGCGATGATCGTGGACTCCATCGGCGCGCGGTCGATGGTCGTGTTGGAACCAACCTCCACGTCGTTGCCGATGACCACGTTGCCCACGTGCTCGATCTTGCGCCAGCTGCCGTCCGGCTGCGGCGCATTGCCGAAGCCGTCGTCACCGATGATGCAGCCCGCGTGCAGGATCACGCGGTCGCCGATCACCATCCCCGGGAAAATGTGCACGCCCGGGTAGATAATGCAGTAGGAGCCGATCTTCGTCCCGGCGCCGATCGTCACGTTGTCGTGGATGACCGTACAGTCGCCGATCTGGCAATCCCTGCCGATGGTCACGAAATCGCCCACGTTCACCCGCTTGCCCAGCTTGGCGCTGCAGGCGATGCGGGAGCGCAGCGAGCGACGGCGGCGGTACTTTTTCTTCTGCTCAGACATGTACTTGAGCAGATCCGCCAGGGCGCTGTAGGCGTTCTCCACACGCACCAGCGTCGGACTCACCGGCTCTTTGGGGGTGAAATCAGCATTAACCAGCAGGACCGAGGCCCTGCTGGTATAGACGTATTGTTCGTATTTCGGATTGGCGTAGAAGCAGAGTTGGCCAGGCTTGCCGTGTTCGATTTTCGCGAAGGAAGTGACTTTGGCTTCCGGATCCCCCTCCACAGTCCCGTGGAGGACTTCCGCCAGTTGTTTAGCTGTTAGCTCCATATTTAAAATCTCCAGCCGAAGGTAACGGCGACATTCCAGAGGTCGCGGTGGTTCAGGATGCGCGGCGCCTCCACGAGGGACAGGTGGCCGTAGCTGTCATAGCTTTCGTAGTCGTAGTACGGCGCGAAGGTCGAGACCGGATAGCGCGTCATCCGCACGACGGCATCCACGAAGAAGGAACCGGGCGAGGAGTAGCCGACACCGGCGGAGAAGGTCCGCGTGCGGTCCGCATAGTAGTGCGGCGCCACGAGGCTCTTCACGTGATTCATATAGGAATAGGAATCTGCATAGAAGTCATCGACCGTCACCTTCTGGCCGTCGGTCGAGGTCCACCAGCGCTCCGGTGAGGTCAGCATGGAATAACCGGCCCGCAACGTCCATTCCGGCGTCACGCGCACTTCAGCGCCCAGGCGCACATTGTGCTCCACGCCGGTGAAGTAGCGGTTCACCCAGTTCTGCACGAGGAAGGCATCATTGTTCCAACGGCCTTCGCGAACTCCGCGGAAACGCATCACGCTGTAGTCGGCCAGCTCGTAGTCCACGCTGATCAGGCCCTTCTTTCCAAAGGTGAAGGCGGCGCCAAAGGAAGCGCGGTACGGCGAACGAAGGAGGTAGGAATACCCGCCCTGCGGCGAGGAGACGCTGTCATTGTAATAAGAATCGAGGTAGTTCGTGGCGGCGGAGTACGACCAGCTCTCGGAGACCGTGTACGCGGTCGGGGTCTGGAAGGAGGCGCCAAGGCGCAGGCCGTCGACCGGGCGCAGGATCACGCCGACCTTGGCATAGACGCCGGCCATCTCGGCCAGGTACTGATAGCCATAGGACCCGTTACGGAAGTAGGTCTCGTAGCCGTCGTCGTAGGAAATCACAAAATCGTCAGGGTTGACCGCAGCCTCATAGAAGTTCTCGTAGTAGCGGTAGCGGGCCGACGGGATGCCGATATTGAAGCCGACATAGAACCGGTCAGAATAGTTCAGACCCAGGTTCAGGATGATGTCGTTCTTGCTGCCGTACTTGGTCTGATAGGAGGTCTGCGCCAACGGACCGGACACGTAGTGGTAGTCGCCGTCGGGAGAGATCGTCTCCGTCACGCCGGCGTACAGGCCGTCCCAGCCGTAGGAGCCGTACATGCCGCCCTGATAGGCAGCCAGGATGTCCCAGGGAAGATCGCTGTTGTTGAAGGAACCGTACTCCTTGAGCAGGCTCTCGTTGTAGCCACAGGCGCTGTTGGCGAACTCAGCGATCATGGAAGTCCGGCTGTTGGAGCCGAAAGCTTCCGAGAGGAAGTGATAGTTGTTGGTCTGGTTCGACACGAAGCCGAACGAGATGGTCTTGAGGCCATAGCGGTTGCCGGTCTGGAAATTGATCGTACCGCCGATATTCGGCAGGTTCATCCGTCCGTGCGAGAGGCGGGTGGACAGACCGTAAGCATTCTCGCCTTCCGGCGAATAAGCGGAGTTGACGGCCGAGATGGTCACGCCCGGCGTGACGACGAACTGGCCGTAAGGCACCACGGCCGAACCGGCCGGATTGATACCGATGGAACCGAGATCGCCGCCCAGGGCGGTCACAGCGTTACCCAGCGCCATACTGCGGGCCGTGCCGTAATACTGGTTTTGACTGAAAGTAATGGCATCATACAGGGTCTGCGCCCCGGCCGTAAGGGTTACGGCGAGGAGCGCCGCGGAAAGGAGTATCTTTTTCATTTTCATTCGTTTTAACTGGTTCAACGGGATTCCATGACGTTTAGGTTTAGTTTACGTCATTCGCCGGCTCCGACCGGCGATCCTTATCGCCGTCCGCCGCTGCGGCCACCGCCGCCACCGCCGCTATGCGAGGCGTTGCCGCTGCTGTGCGAGCCGCCGCCACCGCCGCCGTAAGAACCGGAGCTGCGGGACGTGCTGCCCGAAGAACTGTTGCCGTAAGAGCTGCTGCGGGAGGTGCTGCTCGAGGAGTTGTTGCTGTAGGTACTGCTCCGGGAAGAGTTGCTCTCATAGGAGCGGCTGCTGTTCGAGCCCGAAGAGTAGCTGCGCGTGGGGTTGCTGTTATTCTTATTCTGATACGTACGGGAAGGGTTGTAGCCCTGCTCGCGGGTACGGATCGTCGAAGATGCGCTGGAAGAGGAAGTGCGGCTGCTGGTACTCGCAGTGGCGCGGGCGCCGTTCGACGGCCGGACATTGGTACCGCTGCGCAGGATGGTGCTGCCGGACGAGCCGGGCGTGCCGTAGCGATAGTTCGGGCCGCTGCCCGGACGCCGCTCGCGGCTGCCGCCCACCGTCGTGGTGGATCGCGGCGTATAGACTACGTTCCGGCCCCGGTATGAGCCGCCGCCACCCCAGTAACCGCCAGGGTAGGACGGGTGGTCGTACCAGCCATAGCGGTGATCGTACCAACCGTAGCCGCCGTACCACGGATCGTAGTACCAAGGGTCGTAATAGCTGTAATACCAGGGATCATACCATCCGCCGTGATAGCCGTACCAGTTGTCCCAGAACGGATCGTACCAGCTGCCGTAGTAGCGGTTCCAGTAGTAGGAACCGAAACCGAGGCCACCCCACAGCCAGGGGTAATAATGGTAATGATTATATCGGCTGTACCAGGCGTAATCCCACGGATCGTCAATGATGACGACCAGGGTATCGCGGCCTTGCTTGCGGGCGATCCTGGCGGCCGCCATGTCTTCGAAATCTTTTTCGCTATACAGGCGGACGACCGCAGGCTCCTCTCCGACTTTCGTATAGATACCGTCCTGGAACCGCTGCTGTGAATACTGAGCAGGGGTGCCACAGGATGCCATGACCAACAGAAGGACAGGCAGTAAAAGTGTCGTGCTCCGTTTCATATTTTCGTCTCCTATCTAATAAAAGTTATTATCTTTGCGGTTGCAATTATGATGCCGCAAGGCTTCTTTAGTATAGTAGATGCAAATTTCGAAAAAAAACGCAGAATTTCTATAAGCATTATGGCAAAAGAGGTTACCAAACGATCCGAAAATTACTCGCAGTGGTACAACGATCTGGCCCTGAAGGCCGATCTCGCCGAGCAGTCCGCCGTGCGCGGCTGCATGGTCATCAAACCCTACGGCTACGCTATCTGGGAGAAGATGCAGGCCACCCTGGACGGCATGTTCAAGCGTACCGGCGTGCAGAACGCCTATTTCCCGCTCTTCATCCCGAAGTCCTTCTTCAGCCGCGAGGCTGAGCACGTGGCGGGCTTCGCCAAGGAGTGCGCCGTGGTCACGCACCACCGCCTGATGAACGACCCCAACGGGGCCGGCGTGGTCGTGGACCCGGATGCGAAGCTCGAAGAGGAGCTGATCGTCCGTCCGACCTCCGAGACCATCATCTGGAGCACCTACAAGAACTGGATCACCTCCTGGCGCGACCTTCCCATTCTGTGCAACCAGTGGTGCAACGTCGTCCGCTGGGAGATGCGCACGCGCCTGTTCCTCCGCACTGCGGAGTTCCTCTGGCAGGAAGGCCACACGGCCCACGCCACCGCCGCGGAGGCCGAGGCGAAGGCGTATGAGATGGTGCACGTCTATGCCGACTTCGCCCGCAACGTGATGGCCCTGCCGGTCATCGTGGGCCACAAGAGCCCCAACGAGCGCTTCGCCGGCGCCCTCGACACCCTCACCATCGAGGCGATGATGCAGGACGGCAAGGCCCTGCAGGCCGGTACGTCCCACTTCCTCGGGCAGAACTTCGCCAAGTCCTTCGACGTGCAGTTCACCAACAAGGAAGGCCAGCAGGAGTACGTCTGGGCGACGTCCTGGGGCGTCAGCACCCGCCTGATGGGCGCCCTGATCATGGCCCACGGCGACGATAACGGCCTCGTCCTGCCGCCGAAGCTTGCCCCGATCCAGATCGTGATGGTGCCGATCTACAAGACCGACGAGGAGCGCAACGCCGTCCTCGATAAGATGGCCGAACTGAAGCGCGGCCTCGAAGCCCTCGGCCACAGCGTGAAGATCGACGACCGCGACACGGTCCGTCCGGGCTTCAAGTTCGCCGAGTGGGAGCTCAAGGGCGTGCCCGTGCGGCTCGCGATGGGCGCCCGCGACCTCGCCGCCGGCACCGTAGAGGTGGCCCGCCGCGACACGCTCACCAAGGAAACGATGGCCCTCGAGGGCATCGAAGCGCATATTTCCAAGCTGCTCGACGACATCCAGCAGAACATCTACAACAAAGCCCTCGCCTTCCGCGAGGCCAATGTCGAGAAGTGCGACGACTGGGAGGAGTTCAAGACCAAGATCCAGACCGGCAAGTTCCTGCTCTGCCACTGGGACGGTACGGTCGAGACCGAGCAGGCCATCAAGGACGCCACCAAGGCGACGATCCGCTGCATCCCGATCGACAGCTTCGTCTGCGAAGAGGAAGGCCGCGACATCTTCTCCGGCAAGCCGTCCAAGCGCCGCGTCGTCTTTGCGATTTCCTACTAATCCGTAAAATCCCGGACAGCATGAGAAGACTCCTGACCCTGACCGCCGTCCTGCTGGCCGCCACGCTGGGCGTCCGGGCGCAGGACGATGTCCTGAAAGCCGCCGCGGAGGCCGCGGCCGCGTACGCAGAGGCGCCCAAGACGGAAGAGGCGGCGCCGAAGCCCTCCTACTGGAAGCGCTACGCCACCTTCGATCTCGGCTTCAACCACACCGGTCTCTGGGCCTGGGCCTCCGGCGGCTACAACACCGCCACCCTGCGCCTCGGCTTCGACGGCAACCTCAACTATGCCCGCGACCTCGTCACCTGGAGCAACCGCCTGCAGCTGACGTACGGCTTCCTGTGGTCCGCCGACAAGGACAACCTCCTCCAGAAGAGCGCCGATCTGATGCAGTTCGAGAGCCGTTTCGGCTACAAGACCTCCACGGAAAGCGACTGGAAATACACGGCTGACCTGACGTTCAAGTCGCAGTTCACCGGAAGCTACGACTCCTACAAGCAGGATGCCGACTCCAAGATGTGGAGCGGCACGCTCAAGTCCGGCTTCTTCGCCCCCGCGTACCTGACCTTCGGTCTGGGTATCTCGTGGGACCCGGCTCCCTGGTTCGACCTCAACATTTCCCCGGTCACGGGCGGTTTCATCTTCTGCTCCATCCCGGAGCTCCGCAAGAAGTATGGTATGAAGCTCCGTGACGCCGAGTTGGACCCGGCCGTCGGCACGAATTACTACGGCTCGCTCTTCCAGCTCGGTGCACAGATCAAGGCGAACGTCAAGACCTCAATCAACGACGTGGTCAACTTTGAGACGCAGCTCGTCCTCTTCACGGACTACCTCAACCATCCGTTCGTGTGGAACCGCGTCAACTGGGACAACAAGTTCTCCTTCCTCGTGGGCCGCTACATCAAACTCGCCCTCGACACCTGGCTCATCTACGACCCGGTCGTGCTGATCGCCGGCAAGGACGGGCTGGATCCCAAGCAGCGCGTCCAGTTCAAGGAGTTCTTCTCCTTTACCTTCACCTACACCTTCGGCAAGAAGTAAATGCGTATCCTGCTCGCCGTCAGCGGGGGCATCGACTCGATGTACCTGGCAAACCGGGCCCCGGAGCTCTTCCCCGGAGCCCGGTTTGCCGTCGCACACTGCAATTTCACGCTGCGCGGCGCGGAGTCCGATGGCGACGAGGCTTTCGTTCGCGACTGGTGCGCCGCCCACGCGCTGGACTGCTTCGTGCAGCGCTTCGACACGGCCGCCTACGCTGCTGCGCACGGCGTCAGCATCGAGATGGCGGCGCGCGAGCTGCGCTACGCCTGGTTCGCCCGGCTCTGCCGGGAGAAAGGGTTCGACGCCGTGGCCGTGGCCCACAACGCCGACGACAACGCCGAAACGATGCTCCTCAACCTCCTGCGCGGCACGGGCACCCGCGGCCTGCGGGGCATGGGCGAGCACGACGGCATCGTGCGCCCGCTGTTGGACACCCCCCGCGCCGAGATCCGCGACTGGATGCTCGCGCACGGCTGCGCCTGGCGCGAGGACAGCTCCAACGCCGACAATACGCTCAAACGCAACCGCATCCGCAACGAGGTATTCCCCATTTTCGCGAAGATCAATCCTTCCTTCCTTCGCACGCTGGGCGAAGACATGGAGCGCATTGCCCGCACGGACGACATCGCCGACAGTTGGTTCCGCTCCGTGCGCGAAGGGCTGACAACCCCCGACGGATCCGTCCGCATCCCGGCCGTACTCGCCCTCGAGCACTGGGAGTACGCACTCTGGCGCCTGCTTGAAGGGGCCGCGCTCAGCGCGCCCACCTTCGGCAAACTGACCGCCCTGCTGCGCCGCTACAAAGACGAGCCGCGCGGCACCGTCACCATCGGAGGCAAGACCTTCGAGGGGGCGGGAACAGTGCTTCGAATCGAGAAGGAATTAATTATCTTTCAATAAGATATACATCATCGCCGGGCTCGGCGAAGTAGAACTGCTCACGCGCATAGCGCTCGAGCGTGTCGCGGTCGCCCGTCATCATCCGGATCTGCCGGTCGAGGTCCTCATTCTCCTGGCGGAACTGTTCGATCTGCCGCTCCTGGCGGCGCAGGGTGATGCCCGCCTGGACCCAACTCACGATGCTGTCCTTCTTCAGAAAAAGGAACAAGAGAAAGAGCGCCGTCGCCACGATGGCGTAGCGGATGAAAGAACGCTGCTCCTTCTTGTTGCCGTCCTTGTCCCGGTTCCAGATGTCGTTGGTATATTTAGCCATGATTATTTGCACAAAAATAACTATTTTTGCGAAAGAATCTAAATCAAATTTCAATATGAAACCTACTCTTCTCGTCCTCGCCGCCGGAATGGGCAGCCGTTACGGCGGACTCAAGCAGATGGACGGCCTCGGCCCCAACGGCGAAACCATCATCGATTATTCCATTTACGACGCCGTGCAGGCCGGTTTCGGCAAGGTAGTTTACATCGTCCGCGAGTACTTCCTTGAGCAGTTCAAGGACGCGGTCGCACGCAAATACAGCCACGTCAAGTGCACCGACGGCAGCCCCCTGGAGTTCGTCTTCGTGACCCAGGAGCTGGACAAGATCCCCGCCCGCTTCCTGCCGATCAACCCGGAGCGCCAAAAGCCCTGGGGCACCGCCCACGCCATGCTGATGGCCGCGGACGTGATCCAGGAGCCCTTCGTCGTGATCAACGGCGACGACTTCTATGGCCGCGAGTCCTTCCGCATCGCCGGCGACTGGTGCCGCGCGCACGAGGGCAGCAAGGGCGTCTTCGGCATCGTGGGCTTCGAACTGGACCACACCCTGAGCGAGTCCGGCGGCGTGTCCCGCGGCATCTGCCACTACGACGCCCAGCAGCGCCTGACCGACGTGGTCGAGCACCTGAACATCCAGAAAGACGCCGACGGCGTCGTGAGCGGCGACAATTCCGCCACCGGCGAGCACGTGGTGCTGCGCGGCAGCGACCTCTGCTCGATGAATATGTGGTGCTTCACCCCCGACTACTTCGAGAAGAGCGCCGCGCTCTTCGAGGACTTCCTGGAGCAGAACAGCCAGGAGCTCAAGAAGGAATTCTACATCCCCTACGCCGTGGATAGCATGATCCGCGGCGGCGAGGCCCGCTGCGACGTCCTCTCCACCCCGGCCCACTGGTTCGGCGTCACCTACAAGGAGGACCGCCCCGGCGTGGTCGAGAAATTCGCCCAGCTTGCCCGCGAGGGCGTTTATCCCACCCCGCTTTATCAGTAATCCCATGGAAAAGAGAAAAGGCCCCCGCAATTACGGCTTCTACGAGAAGTTCTCCTGGTACGTCCCCAGCGTAGCGGACATGTTCATCCTGCTGGTCTGGCTGCTGCTCGGCGCCCTGCTGGGCAACCTGCTGTCCCTTCCCTTCCTTGCCATCCTCGGCCAGGAGGCCGGGGTGCAGTACGCCACGCTCATTTCCTACCCGGTGATGTTCATCCCCCCGATGATCTACGCCAGCGTCAAGAGCCGCAACTACAGCCTGACCCGCCGCGGCCTGAAGCTGGACAACACGCACTTCAGCCCGCTGGGCGGCGCGCTCTGCGCCCTGCTCGTGATGCTGGGCACCCTGGCGCTGGGCATGGCCTCGGACCCGCTCACCAACCTGCTGCCCGACATGCCTGAGTGGCTGGAGAAAACATTCGAGAACCTGACATCCGACGACAACTTCTTCCTGAATTTCCTGCTGGTGAGCCTGTTCGCCCCGTTCTTCGAGGAGTGGCTCTGCCGCGGCATGGTCCTGCGCGGCCTGCTCGGCAACAAGATGAAGCCCGTCTGGGCCATCGTGATCTCCGCGGCCTTCTTCGCCTTCATCCACCTCAACCCCTGGCAGGCCATCCCGGCTTTCCTGCTCGGATGCCTGTTCGGCTACGTCTATTACAAGACCGGCTCCCTGCAGCTGACGATGCTGATGCACTTCACCAACAACACCTTCGCGCTGGTGATGTCCAACATCGACAGTCTGAAGGACGTCGAGTCCCTCACCGAGGTGCTTGGCAGCCAGCTGTACTGGATCATCGTCGCCGCCTGCGCCCTGCTGACCGTACTGGTCGTCCGCGCTTTCCGCCGCATCCCGACGGAGCAGCCCGAGAGCAGCCTCGACCCGGTCAGACCGCTGTTTGAAGAATAGTCGCCCGCACTGCGGCGACATCGTGAACACGAAGTATCTCCGCCCCGTGCGCCAGCGCGAGGCGGTGTGCTTTTTCCGTGTCTCCGCCCGTGAAGCGCTTGTCGGCGGCGCCGATCAGGATCTGGCGGCCGAAGACCTGCAGCGCCTCCAGCTTCTCGAGAATCTCCCAGTTCTGCTCCGCCGTCTTGGCAAAGCCCAGGCCCGGATCGAGGATCCAGTCGGTGATGCCGTGCGCCTCCGAGCGGCGGGCAAAATCGGTGAAATAATCCACCAGGGCCGGGATGATGCCGTCGGGATAGTCCACCTGCGCGTCCATCGTCCGGGGGCTGCCCCGCTTGTGCATCGCCACGTACGGGAGCCCCAGCTCCCCGACCGTCGCGAGCATGTCCGGATCGTCCTCGCCCGCAGAAATATCGTTGACCAGGAAACGCCCCGCGCAATCATAGACGCGCCGGACGATCTCCGCGCGCGTCGTATCGACCGAGAATGGGATATTGCGGTCCCAGGCGCGCACGACGGGCGCGAGCCGGGCCCATTCTTCCTCCAGCGAGACATCCTCCGCCCCGGGACGCGTGGAGATGGCGCCCAGGTCGATCATATCGGCACCCGCCGCCATCAGCGACCGGATGCGCTCCTGTGCCTGATCGGCCAGGACGCGGCTCGGCGCGAAGAAAGAATCGGGCGTCAGGTTGACGATAGCCATGATTTGTACCATACCACAAAATTAGCGAAAAATTACTTACCTTTGTGTGTTATGCTTATTGTTTTGGAAGGCCTGGACGGAGCCGGCAAGTCCACCCAGGTCCGCATGTTCAGAGAATACCTCGCCACCGTCTGCCCGCAGCTGGAATACATCCATTTCCCGCGCTACGACGCGCCGCTGTGGGGCGGCCTGATCGGCAAATTCCTGCGCGGCGGTTTCGGCACCATCGAGAGCGTCCACCCGCAGCTGGTGGCCCTGCTCTTTGCCGGCGACCGGGCGGACGCCGCCGCGGACATCCGCCGCACGCTGCGCGCGGGCGGCACGGTGCTGCTGGACCGCTACGTCTATTCCAACATCGCCTATCAGTGCGCCAAGCTCCCCTCCGACCGCGAAGCGGAGGAGCTCCGCGAATGGATCAACAACACCGAGTACGGACATTTCGGCCTCCCGCGCCCGGACCTGAACATCTTCCTCGATGTGCCCATCGGCTTCGTGGAGCAGAGCCTCACGGCGCAGCGCGCCGGCGGCGACCGCAATTACCTCCACGGCCAGCAGGACATCCACGAGGCCGATATCAACTTCCAGCGCCGCGTGCGGGACATGTACCGCCGCCAGGCCGCCCTGGATCCGCATTTCATCGTCGTGGACTGCAGCGACGCCGAAGGGCGCATGCTGCCGCCCGACGCCATTTTCGACAAGATCAAAGCTGTCTATGAGAGTTATCCGAAGGATTAACGCCGTCCTGATCGGCTTCGTGTTCTTCCTCGCGGGCATCCTCAAACTCATGGATCCCGTGGGCGCCCGGCTCGTCGTGGAGGAATACCTCAAGTTCCTGCACCTGAACTTCCTGATGGGCGGAGCGGGCTTCATCGGCTCCGGCATGGCCCTGCTCGAGGCGCTCGTCGGCGCCGCCCTCATCACGGGCGTGTGGCGCCGCGTCATGGCCATCGTGACTGGCGTCATGCTGGGATTCTTTACGCTGCTGACCCTGCTGCTCTACATCAAGAATCCCCACATAGACTGCGGCTGCTTCGGCGAGATTATCCACCTCACACACGCGCAGAGCCTGATCAAGAACCTCATCCTGCTGGCCATGTGGGCGCTCGCGTTCCTGCCCTTCCGCAAGATGGAAATCACGCGCAAGGTCAAGTACGTCAGCTTCCCCATCGCCGCCGTGTCCGTCTGCTTCTTCCTGCTATACTCGTCGTTCAGCATCCCGCTCGTCGATTTCACGCCCTTCAAGCCGGGCGCCGAGCTGATGCTTCCCTGGGACATTGACGACCCCACCGACGACCGCACGCCGACGCTTTCCATCAGCGACGCCTCCGGCGAATATGTGGACGAGAAGCTGGTCGAGGGCCAGCTGGTGGTCGTGTCGGTCTATGACCCCGAGAAGATGCGTCCGAACCACTGGGCCCGCGTACAGCGCGTGGTCCAGGACGCCAAGGACGCCGGGTTCACGCCCATGGTCCTGGCCGCCGCCACGCCGGAAATGATGAAAGAGCTCGTTTCCTCGCACGAAGTGCTTGATGCCACCTACTACGCCGACCGCAAGAAACTGCTGACGCTGAACCGTTCCAACGGCGGCGCCGCCTTCATCCAGGATGGCCTCATCGTCACGAAATGGCACCGCCTCGACCTCCCGGACCACCAGAAGCTCGAAGACTTCGCGGCCGAGGACGTGACGGAATCGCTCCTGTCCGAGAACAACCGCGACAGAATTAAGTTGCAGGCCTTCCTGCTCTATATCTTCGCGGTGATGCTGCTGATGTAGCAGCAGCTATTCTTCTTCCGTATAGATTTCCACGATGTGCTCGCCCGAGAGGAACTTCCGGGCGAGTTTGCGCACGTCCTTGGCATGAATGCCGTTCACCAGGGCGGCATAGTCGCAGTCGTAGTCGCGGCCCAGCAGGACGGTCTCCTGCAGGCGCTCGTTCTGCTCCAGCAGGGACTTCGACGCCCGCCGCTCGACTTCGCCGTGGCGCTTGAGGATGTACTTGCGCGCCAGGTCCATTTCCTCGGCCGTCGGGCCGTTTTTCGCCATCGCTTCCATCACGTCCAGCACGTCGCCGACCAGCAGCTGCGTCATCTCCGGACGCGTTTGGAAGTCCACCACACCGCGCCAGGGAAGTTCGAAATTGTCCGGCACCTCCGTGGAGAAGCCCACGTGGTAGGTCCCGCCGCGCTGCTCGCGGATCAGGTCCAGGTAGCGGGCGGAGAGGATGTAGTCCAGGAAGTCGGACAGCACGATGTTGCGCGTATTCGTCTTGACCCCGGCGACGAAGAGGTAGTCCACGTTCGAGACCGGCTCGGACTCGGGCGCGTTGGTTTCCTCAATCCGCTGGCGACCCTTCAGGACAGGCTTCGGCCAGGCCGTGGCGGCTTTCCGATAAGGATAGGATCCCTGCAGGGAAGCCACGTAGCGGCAGACCAGCGCCTCGATCTCGGCGCGGTCCAGGTCGCTGGTGATGAAGACGGACAGGTGGGCGAAATCGCCGAAGGAGCGGCTGTACACGTCCTGCAGCAGGGTCATATCCACGGCCTCGACGGCCGCGGAATCGAAGGGATGCAGCCAGGGGTGGTCGCCATAGACCTGCCGGGTATATTTCTCCTCAAAGGCCATGCGGGCGTTCTTCTTGCGGGCCAGGTTCTTGAGGTTGTCGGACTTGGCCTTCGCCAGGCTGCTTTCCGGGCCGAAATACGGCTCCTGCAGCAGCAGCCAGCCGGTCTTGAAGGCGGCCTCCTCCTTGCCGCGCCCGGCGTTCAGGTCCAGGGACGCGGCGCGCTGCTGGGTGTGGAAGATGATTGCCACCCCGGAGAGCTCAGGAACATTCTTCAGGTTCTGCCGCTCGAGCCCGCGGAAGCCGACCGTTCGGTTGTTGTAGGCCGCGGCATAGCGCGCGGCGGTGATCCGGTCTTCCGGATAGCTCCGGTAGCCGGTATCGAAGCGCCAGGAGGTAGCCAGATGGTAGTTGGAACTCACCGGCGCCGCCTGCTTGTAGTACACCTTCGCGCCGTTGGAGAGCAGCCACTCCTCGTAGCCACCCAAGCGCTTGCTCGCGGTTCGCTTCACGATGCGGCCCGAGCTCGCCTGCACGCCGAAGTCCAGCTTCGGATAGTCGATGAACTGCGCCTCCAGCGGCTCCGCATCCACGCGGGCGAGGATGGCGCGCACCTGCTCGGCGGTCGGGGCGATACCCGGATCCTCCACAGGGTTGTAGCAGGTGGAGTAGATGGCCTCGCTCTCGAGGAACATCCGGGCGGGATAGTCCCGCAGGCTCTCCCAGCTGATGCCGGAGAGGATGCGGTTCTCGATGTCCCGGAGCTCGACCGGGCCCACCAGCGAATGGTTGCGCAGGAAATGCTCCAGCGCCACGTTCACCAAGTCCTCGCTCTTCACGTCCTCGCGACCGAGCTCGCGGTCCAGGTGGTAGCGCTGCGCGACGCTGAGCCGCGCCGCCTCAAACTCGTCCGGGCTGATGCCGAACGTGAGCAGGCGCCGGATCTCCCGGGCGGTCATTTCCATACATTCCGCCAGCTGCTCCTTGTTCTTGGGCGTGACGGTAAAGAGGCTGATGAAGTAATCCGGCTCGTACTCGCTGGTCACCAGCACCGCAGAGCGGGCCGGCGAATCGGGCTGCAGGGCGAGCCGGCGCAGCCGCTCGGAGAGCACCGCCGAGACGATCTGGCGGCTGAAGGCATCGCGGATGTATTCTTCCGTGATCCGCTCCGCACGCTCGGGGTAAGGCTGCTTGAAAAGGAACTTGACCACGTGGATCTTGAGGTGCTCGTCAGTCATGTCCTCGATCAGCGGCTCTGTCCGCTTCGCGGGCAGGTAGCGCTCCTTCTGCGCGGGGTTGACGGCCTTCGGGATGTCGGCGAACTGCGCCCGGATCCGGGCCTCCATGTCGTCCACGTCGAAGTCGCCCACCACGATGATCGCCTGCAGGTCGGGGCGGTACCACTTATGATAAAAGTCCAGGATCTCCTCGCGCTTGAAGCCGTTGATGACCTCGTAGGAGCCGATCACCGTCCGCTCCGGCTGCTTGGAACCCTTGTAGATGAGGGCGTTCTGGAGATTGTTGATGCGTGTGCGCGAGTCGTCGCGCAGGCGCCATTCTTCACTAATCACGCCCCGCTCGTCGTCCAGCGCCTGCTGCTCGCAGGAGATGTCGCAGGACCAGTCGTGCAGCACCAGCAGCACCGAGTCCACGAAGGAGCTGCGCACCAGGGGCACGGACGAGATGTTATAGACCGTCTCGGTACGCGAAGTGTAGGCGTTGACGTTGTAGCCGAAGCGCACGCCGTCTTTGGCCAGGAATTCCAGGATGCCCTTGCCCGGGTAGTGCCGGGTGCCGTTGAAGGCCATATGCTCGAGGAAATGCGCCAGGCCGTTCTGGTTGTCCTCCTCCTGCAGCGCGCCCACGTGGTGCGCGATATAGAAATCCGCGCAGCCGGCCGGCAGTTCATTGTGTGCGAGGTAATAGGTCAGACCGTTGTCAAGCCGCCCGACACGAAATTCAGGATCGGCCGCGATGGGCTGGGCGCTGACGCCGAGGGCGAACAGCAGCGCCGCCAAAGAGAAGAGGAGTTTATGCATAAATAAGGTGCTTAAAAGTTGCAACCCAGGGTGATGCAGGCCAGGTTGCGGCTGCGTCCGGCCAGGTACAGGGGAGCGGAAAGCAGCAGGTCAAAGGCGTCAGAGACGCGCAGGAAGGCTTCAAACCCCGCTCCGAAACGGCGGGCGGCGGTGAAGCCGAGCGAGGCTCCCGCACGCGGGAGCGTCTTGTATTCAAAGTAGCGGCCGAGATAATCGTCGAAACTCTTCAGGCCGGGGGTCTCGCCGCTGCCGTAGGTGCCGTCGAGCTTGTCGGTGCCGAAGCCCAACAGGCCGGACAGGCCGGCGTCCAGGATCCAGGACCAGGTCCCGTCCGTCCAGACCTTCCGGCCGGTCAGGTCGAGGCTCACCGTGTGCGTGGCGTTCTTGCGCCAGAGCGGGAACAGACTCGTTGTCTGCATACGCCCCGCATAGGCGGCCTTCGCCTCCAGGGTGAGGCCCGGGCGCGGGCCGGAAACCTCGGAATACCAGCGGTAGTCCAGCACGGCACTTATGTCCATCCGGTCGAGGACGCGGTTCTTTCCGAGGTACTCCACGATGGTGGACTGCCCGGAGGGCGTCACATAGCGCAGAACGTTCTCGTCGTTGGACAGGGTCGCGAAGCCCAGGTCCAGTGCGAAGCGGTGCAGGCCGGCACCCGCAGGGAGCAGTAGCCGGCCGCTGTAGCCGGCCTCGATGCCGGCGAATTCGAAGAAGATCGGCGAGCTGGCCGCTTTCTTGCCGTAAAAGCCGGTCCGGTAGCGCACGCTCAGCTCGTTGCTGAAGCGCTCCCGGATCAGGGCCTGGAAGGAAAGGCCGTAATAGCGGTTGTCCATGGGTCGGTGACTGGATGCCGGCATATAATTGTTATCACCGGACAGGATTTCCACCGTTCCCAGAAAGCCGCCCTTGTCGATCTCAACGTAATATTGCTTATCTGTCGTACCATAGACGCCACCCCGGACTTGCTCCAGGACACCCTGGTACAGCAGGGTCAAGCCCAACATCAACTCCGCCGAAGGGCGATAGACAACCCCGCACTTCAGGTCCAGGTCCATCAGGATGTTCGAGAAGCGGGGATCTTTGATTTTTGTCTGGTCTCCGGAGGTGTACCGGATGCCGCAGCCCAAGGCCCAGCGGGAGCCCAGATTCAGGGCCAGGGCTCCTTCCAGCCCATATTCTTCCCGCTTCTTGGTGCCCACCGTGGCCGGGTCGCTCTCCATAAAATTGACCGGATGCAACTCGGGGTTCATCATCACGGGGCCGCCCATGTCCCGGCCCTGGAAATCGGACCAGAAGAGCGCCCCATGGAACGCGAGTTGATCGCCAATCCGGCAGAACGACTCCGTGCTCGCGGACAGGCTAAAATCGTTCGTCGAGCCCTCGAGGGGCACGAGCGCGCCATTCCCCTTCGTGCCTTCCAGCACCACCGTGGACAGCTTGCCCGACCAGGCAGCCAATGCCGCCGGGTTGGACAGTTGCAGTGCGGGGGTCGTGTCCTTGACATAGCTGAAGTCACGAACATCCTGGGCCCCGGCTTCCGCCACGGCGGCGGAAGCCAGGATCAGAGATGTCAAAAGAGCGATGCGATGGCGCATGGGATCGATATTACTTCTTCAAAGAAGAAACTTTCCGGACATGGAAGTCCTTGGAAGAATCGTTGGTGTCAACATAAATAATGTGGGCGCCGGCTGCGATAGAAGCCTCGGCGTCGATGCCGGACGGGTCGGTGGAATCCTCCGTACCGCCTGCATAGTTGTAAACCAGCTTGCCGGCATTCTCCGGGAGGGCCTCGGTGGCGGCCTTGTCCACATTACGGTAAGCCGTGTAGCCCTGGTTGGTATTGATCACCACGGCGCCGGTATTGACGTCGGCGGAGAAACGGACATGGCTCTTGGCAACGCTGGCCGCCTGGAAGATCTCGATGCAGTCAACAACCTTGGTCTTAGGGAATTTGGCAGCATTGAACACCGCGCTGGCACCGCCGGTGTGGTCGAACGCGGCAGAATCCTCGCTGAGCGCCTTTGCTTCAGATGCCGACATACGACCGACAAAGAAGGCCGGAGCGCTGTTGGAAAGCAGCCACGCGGTACCTTGACCGAAAGGCGAGCAAGTCAGATAATGGTTCTTCGCAATGTTCTCGGAGGCAGCATACTTGGCCGCCTTGTAGGTGTTGGCAATCTCCGTGTTGGAAAGCCAGTAATACGCAGAATTGCTGAGATCGACGGAAGCCGCCTGCGTAGCGGTATGGTCAATGGCGCCATAAACGGCAACAACGATCTGCGAGTAGGCCGGGATGGTGACCGAAGAAGTAAACCACCAGATAGCGGAATTGGCCGGGATCCAGTCCGCCTGTTCGTAGGACAGGGAACCATCCGCGCCAACATACTTATTCGTAGCCTGGCCATTGGACGGGGTCAGGATGCTGAAAACCAGATTGGAAGCATCCGCCTCTATCTCAGAGTTGTTATACAGGATGAAGTAGGCATCATCGGAGTAGCTGCCACTCGGCGTCTTCGGGCATCCGGTGCTGTAGAACTCCTTGATGATGATCTGCTGGCTCTCCACGCGGTTGAGCTCGATCGTGTAGGACGTCGTGCCGTCCACGGCGGCGACCACGTTGGAGTTGGAGCCGTTATAGGTGACGCTGACACCGTCGGCAGCCGTCTTGTAGGTCACGGAAGCGGAATAGGTGCCCATCGGCAGGAGGAAGGAAGCCTCGCCGTTGGAGTTGGTCGTCGATTCGAACTTGGTGCCGGCGGTCGAGAGGACCGTCACGGGAACGTCGGCCTGGGCGAAGGCGGCGCCGTCAGCTTTCAGCTGGATCGTGATGGTGGCCAGCTTGGGAAGCTGCTCGCAGGCGGCAAAGCCCAGGGCCAGCACCGCTGCGGAAAGGAGAATGAGTAACTTTTTCATAACGTACTATGAGTTAAAAATTAAATCTGACAGTAAGCCCGTAGTGGAAACGGGGGATGTAGGAGGTCACGGAGCCCCAGGTCTTGGTCTTGGTGGAATAGACCTGGCCCATGTTATTGAAGCAGTTGTTCGCGTAGAAGGAGATGGATGCCAGGTCCCCGATCTCCTTGGTCACGCTGAAGTTGACGCTGAAGTAGGGCGAGATCCAGTCCTTGAGGAAGGTGTAGCTGTAGGTGGTGTTCGCCTGGACCAGCTTGCTCAGGTCGGCGTACAGCGCCGGATCCTCCTTGCGGGCCCGTTGGAAGTCCTCCAGGAAGGGCCGCGGCGTCGGATCGTCGAAGGAGCAGTAGGTGTCCGGAAAGAGAACGGAGTAGCAGCCGTTCTCGTCATAGACGCTTCCGTCGGTCAGCGACAGGAGGTCGGTCCGGTCGGAGAGCGCGTAGCTGCGCGCGCTGCCGTCCAGGCGCTCGCTCAGGCTGCGCGAGTAGTTGACCAGGCAGCTCTCCAGCTTCAGGGAGATGATCATACGAGCCTGCGGGATGTTCGTCGTGATGGTCACGTTCGTGCGCAGGGTGCGCGTCTCGCGGCCATTGGCGTTCGAATTGTCCCCGTAGTAATAGCCGATATACTTGTACGCACTGCCGTCGTAGGAGTTCTGGCTCGTCGGCGAATACGCTCGCACGTCCGTGTAGAGGGAGCGGTAATAGTAATAGTTGCCGTCCAGGCGGATGCTCGTATTGAGTGCCTGGATGCGCTTGAAATCGATTACCCACTCCAGGCCATAGCGCGACACGGGGTTGTCGTCGTTGTCCTCGGTATAGCTGTTGATGAACTGCTTGCGCAGCCGGCCGGGCACCTGGACGGCGGGCAGGATACCCCGGCTGTCGGAGACCGTCACGGCGCCGCTGCCCGGATCCACCGAATAGACGCGGCGCTCCGCCGGGATGTCCAGACCCTGCACCGCCTCCACGGGCGTGTAGGTGTACTGGAAGCGCTCGTAGTCCGAGACGCGGCTGTAGGCGTAGAGCGTGCGGTTGTAGAAGGCCGCCAGCGATACCTTCGTACCCGCCAGATTGGCCTCCAGACCGAGCTCGCTCTGCTGGTTGCGCTGCCAGACCAGACCGGCATTGTAGGCGATGCTGCACGGCATCACGAAATAAGCCCGGTTGACCACGTTGTTCGCGTCGGCAGTCGAGGTGAACACATTGATATCCAGATAGGAAGGAGTCGGATAGAGGACAGAGAAGGAAGGCTGCTTCACCGCCACGCCCCAGCTGCCACGCAGCGAGAGCTCGCGCAGGAAAGCGCCCTTGCGGTTCTTCTCCGTGAAGAAGGTGTACTTGGCGTTGAAACGCGGCGAGAGACTGGAGGTCACGCCGTAGGCGGACGAAGGGATCATGGTATTGTCCCAGCGTACGCCGGCGATGAGGTTCAGCCGGGCGTCGTCGCCCGTGCGGATCATCAGGTTCTCCTCGGCATAGGCGGCGAGGTTCGTCATCGCGGGCACGTCGCAGTAGCGCCAGACGCGGTAGGTCTCGGCCGTGGCCTCATCTTCCGAATAAGCACCGGTGCCGAAGTTCTTGTCCAGCGTCCAGTCCGCACCGATCTTCAGCTTGCTGTTGATGCGGCCCACGTTCTTCGCCCAGTTCGCCTTCAGCGTCACCTTGACGCTCAGCGGACGGTCATCGATGCCCAGGACGTTGTAGCGCGTGCCCGGAGCGATGCGCACCGCCGGATTCGCAGCGCCTGCGACATAGTCTTCCGCCATGTAGTAGCCGCGCTCCAGCGCGTGCAGCGAGGTGCCGCTGACCGCGGAATGGTATAGCTTCTTCTCGCGCTGCCGGTTGTCGGCATAGGTCGCGGAAGCGTTCAGTTCGACGTTGGTGATCCAGGACTTGGACAGCAGCCAGCTGGCGCTGATGTTGGCGCGGACGCCGTTGTCCCGCCTGTTCAGCCAGGTATCGACGAGTTTGTCCGGATCCGCCTTGTCGTCCAGGCCGCCCAAGTTGCCGGTCACGCCCAGCGAGAGGCGCAGCGGCATCTCGCCCGTGAACTGCCCGCTCCAGGTCATCGAGAGCTGGTTGCGGTCGTAGGCGGTGTACGGAGACATCGGGTCGGAAATGGAGCGGGTGCGCTCCAGGCTGGCGTTCAGCACACCCCGGCTGCGACCGCGGCGGGTGTCGCCCAGGTCGAAGCCCTTGCTCACGGACACCTGCTTGGTGCGCGGGCTCGTGGACAGGGTCACAGCCCAGGGGGTCTTGCCCTTGCGGGTGTTGATCTTGATCACGCCGGAGGACATGTCGCCGTACTCCACGGAGGGCACGCCGGTGATCACCTCGACCGACTCCACGTTGGAGGAAGCGATGCTGCTGGTGGATACGCCCTGCACGTTACCGCCATTGTCGATATTGTTGAAGGAGGCATTGCCGGACAGGCGAACGCCGTCCACTTCGACGGCGGTACCGAAGGCGCTGTTGTCGCCCTCCGACTTGCCGGAACGGATGCTCAGCTGGCTGTTGCCGGTCAGGTTCGGCTCCACGGTCGCGCCGCCCGGCAGAAGGCTGGAGATGTCGGAGACATTCATCAGCTGGACGTGGTCCAGCGCCATGCGGTCGATGGTGCGGGTGGTGGTGGCGGAATTGCCGTTCTCTTGCGCGGTCACGACAGCGCTCTCGAGCGAGAGGTTGTCCGGACTGAGCTCGACGCGGAAGTTGATGTCCTTGCCGAGCTTCAGCTCGCGCGTCCAGGTCACGTAGCCCAGGCAGTCCACCCGGACGACGGATTCGGCCACGGACACGCCCCGCAGCACGAACTTGCCCTTGGCGTCGGCCACGGCCCACTGCTCCGTAGCCTCCACCACGACGGTGGCGAAGCCCACGGGTGCACCCGTGCTCTTGTCGGTCACGGTGCCGCTGAGGGAGACGCTTTGCGCGCGCATGCCCAAAGAAAAGAGGAGACATGCAAGCACCAGAAATATGTGCTTCAGATCAGACATGCTGGGGTCAACACTTCTATAAGGATTCACAAATTAAGTAAAAAATCAGAAAAAGTGTACTACCTTTGAGGGTATGAAGCGCTTATTTTCATCATTTATTGTGATTTTCGCCCTCTGCGCGACGGCTCTCGCAGACGAAGGCATGTGGATGATTCCCTCCGTGGACAAGAAGACGGCCGAGCTCAGCAACTGCGTGGTTTCCATCGACTTCATGGGAACGGGAAGTCTCATTTCCAGCCAGGGCCTGGTCATCACCAACCACCACGTCGCCTACGCCGACGTGTTCGAATTGGGCGACAGCGAGCACAACTACCTCGAGGCGGGCTTCTGGGCCCGCAGCCTGGCGGAGGAAATCCCCATCCCCGGGCGCAGTGTGCAGTTCCTGCGCGGCACCATCGACGTGACCGACGAGGTAGAGCAGCTCTTCGCGGACGGCACCGTCAAGCGCAACAACGCGATGATGATGCGCCGCCTGAGCGGGATTATGGAGAAGCGCTACCAGGAGAAAACCGGCTACGTGGCCTCGCTCAGCAGCGCCTGGCGCGGCGACCGCTACTATATTTCCCTCTACGAGGAATACAACGACGTCCGCCTCGTCGGCGCCCCGCCGGCCCAGGTGGGCGCTTTCGGCGGCGACGTGGACAACTGGGAGTGGCCGCAGCACAAGGGCGATTTCGCGCTGCTGCGCATCTACACCGCCCCCGACGGCAGCGCGGCCAAGTACGCGCCCGAAAACGTTCCGCTCAAGAGCGACAAATACCTGAAGATCTCCCTGAAGGGCTACCGCGAGGGCAGCAAGACCACGCTCATTGGCTTCCCCGGCAGCACCGACCGCTACGCCTCCTCCGCCAAGGCGGACTTTATGACGAGCGTCCAGCTGCCCATCCAGACCGAGATCCGCGGGGCGCGCATGGACATCATCAAGAAATGGATGGACCGCGACCCGGAGGTGCGCCGCAAGTACGCGAACAACTTCTTCAACCTCTCCAACGCGCAGGAGCTCTACCTCGGCGAGCTGCAGTGCTACAAGCGCTTCCACGTGGCAGACGAGAAGCGCGCGCTGGAGGCGGAGCTGGACGCCTGGCTCGATGCCGACCCGGCGCGGCGGGCCCAGTTCGGCGACCCGGTGGCCGGCCTTCGCGACCGCTATGCGCGCGTGGCCGGGCCGGAAAAGAATGTGCAGTATTTCCGCGAATGCCTCATCCGCGGCACGCAGATCGAGCCCATCGCCTCCCGCACGGACGTGCTGGCGAACAACTACGGCGAGAGCCGGGTGAGCGGCGTGCGCCGCAGCTCTGCACGCAACTTCGAGCAGATCGATCTCCGCGTCGAGCGGGAACTCTTCCGCTACACGCTGGAGACCTTCTATGAAAATGTGGACGAGGCCATGCTGGGTCCCTTCCAGCGGGAGATCAAGACCCGCTTCGGCCAGCAGTACGACGCCATGTGCGCCTTCCTCTGGGACGGCAGCTGGCTCTCAGACCCCGCGCAGATCGCGATCTATCTGAACCCCGAAGCCGACATGAAGGCCTTTCTGGACGCGCACGCGGACGACCCGCTGGTACGCTTCTTCATGGACACGAAGATCGTGAGCTACAACCAGGCCATCGACGCCGCGGAGGGCACGCCCGACATCACGGCGCTCACACGCGACTACACCCACGCGCTCTTCGCGATGCAGACAGCCCTGAAGCGGGGCCCCTACCCCGATGCGAACTCCACCATGCGCGTCAACTACGGCCGCGTGAAGGCCCTCACCCCGCGCGACGCCGTGCACTGCGACTACTTCAGCACCGCGGCCGGCCTGCTGGACAAGCACGACCCGGACAATTATGATTTCTGCCTCCCTGCGGAAATGCTGGAAGCACTGAAGAAGGCCCCGGAGACGATGCGCCTCAACTTCATCACCGACAACGACAGCACCGGCGGCAACTCCGGCTCCCCCATCCTCAACGCCAAGGGGGAGATCATCGGCCTGCTCTTCGACGGTAACAAGGAGTCGCTGGCCTCCGAGATGCTCTTCACGCCCGAGTTCAACCGCAGCGTGAACGTGGACATCCGCTATGTGGTCTGGATTCTGCGCGAGTACGCGCACTTCGACCGCATCCTCGCGGAGCTGAACCTCTAGCTACAGGCTCTTGACATCCTCCCAGCGGTAGAAGCTGCCGGGGGCGGCCATGGGGAGCGGCAGCGTCGCCTCGCGGCCGTTCAGCAGCACCTGCACCAGAACGTCCGGATTTTTCTTACTCTTAAAGAAGATGAGCTGCAGGTTGCAGGCCATCGGGATATCGAAGCTGCGCCAGTAATCCTCCACCTGCGCGGGGTCGTCGAGGCGCGCGCCCATGCCGTTCACGTCCAGCAGGGACAGGAGCGGCATCAGGGTAGAGTCGTGGGCGAAGCGCAGGCGGAGCTGGACGCCGTTCGCCCAGTCGCTCTCGGCCTTGTCGCGGAAGTCATCCCAAAGGGCCTGCATGGATTGAACGCGCAGGTTCTGCGTGTCCGGGGAGCAACCGAGCAGCTGATAGGTCGAGTAGTTTCCGATCCGCCAGATGGCATAGCGCTCTTCCGGGGTAAACAGGGAATAGAACACCTCCGGGACCGGGATATCGAGATTGTCCAGCGAGGAGACGAAGGTGTGAAGCGCATCGACAAAGTCGAGCGGCTCCGTCAGCAGGGAATCCGGCCGGGAGATCCAACGGCCCAGCATGGCCTCGAGGTCCACATCGCCCGCAGCCAGAATGCTCCCCATGAAAGCGTTGACCTTCTGCTCGACCGCCTCGGGGTAGTCCTCGTCCGAGTCGATCACGTCCGGCAGCAGATAGCTCTGATAAGGCTGTCCGTAGTCCACCTCATAGCTGAAGTCGCGGTCCAGTTCGTCCAGCTCCCGCAGGAAGGAGAACATGCTCACGATGACGCGGTGCGACACCGTCGAGACGGCTTCGGCACGGGTCGGGCCCTTGAACACGGCGGGATAGTTCTTATAGATCTGCGACGCGATGTAGCGGTGCTGCTCCTGCCCCTTGTGGGTCAGGTTGCCCTCGCGGTGGGCAATGCTGGGATACAGGGCGGTATAAGCCTCGTAGACAGCCTCCCCTTGCGGGGTCAGCCAGCCCTTCTCGTGCCCGCGGGTCCAGACATCGAGCAGGTCCTCATAGATCTTGCTGCCCAAGGCGAAGCGGGAGCCGTGCCGGCCAACGTGGCTGACGTAGAACGGCTCATAGCCTTTGAGGGCCGGCGTCGGGGCCGGCTGGTCCATGGGATACAGGTAATAGGTGGCGCCGGCACGCTCGATGTCGGCCATCAGCTCGGCCCGGCTGTCGCGCTGCGCGTACACCGCGCCGCACACAGCGAGCAGGCAAATTGCAATCACAGTCTTTTTCATACCCTCAAAGGTAGCAAAAATGTCCAAATGTTGGCCGGATTGTTCAGAGTCCGGCCCGCGGTGTTCCAGATCAGCAGGAAATGATTAAATTTGCTAGCATCGACTCAAGCTGATCATTGAAACCCATTATACACTTATGAACAGTACCAAATCTATCCTCGCCGCGCTGGCGCTGACCATCGCGGCCACGGCAGGCGCCCAGACCCTGAAGATGACCCCGCAGGTCGTGCGCATCACTGCCTACGAAGCTTCCACCTCCGTCAATCTGGTGGTCGTAAAACCCGAAGTGAAACTCGATGTCCTCGACCCGGCGGTCTTCACCGTCGAGACCAACGGCGTGGAGCGCAACGTCAAGATCGTTTATACCTGCGACGACCGCGGCGAGTGGACCGACGGCGGCGACTACCTCGCATTTGGCCTGGAGGTCAGCAACGCCCGCGGTGCCGCCCCGCTCGTCTCCCGCGGCATGGGCACCTGGAGCACGGCCTATCCCGTCAAGGTGGCCCTCAAGCAGGGCAAGAGCGTCAAGGCCGCCGGCAAGAAGTACACGGCCGTGGAATGCGCCACCGAGCACGCGCTGCGCAATTTCCTCTCCGAGTCCGACTTCTTCCGCCGCGGCACCTTCACCGGTCCTTCGACCGGCCGTCCGGGCGACGAGACCCTCACCTACGGCGCCTATGAGCCGGAGGCCCTGCGCATCGACGGCAAGGCCAACCCGCTCATCATCTGGCTGCACGGCATGGGCGAAGGCGGCACCGACGTATCCATCGAGTTGATGGGCAACGAGGTCGTGGCCCTGATCCGCAACGACATCCAGTCGCACTTCACCACCGAGGGCGGCGACAAGGGCGCCTACGTCCTGGCCGTCCAGTGCCCGACCATGTGGATGGACACCGCCAAGGGCTTCAGCGCCGGCGACCACCCGTCTCTGTACTCCGACGTCCTCAAGTCCTGCATTGACAACTACCTCGCGCAGAACCCCGACGTGGACCGCAACCGCGTCTACATCGGCGGCTGCTCGAACGGTGGCTACATGACCGTGAACATGCTCCTGCGCAACCCGGGCTTCTTCGCAGCCGCCTACCCGACCTGCGAGGCCTTTGCCGACGCCAACATCTCCGACCTGCAGATCAAGCAGATCTCCGGCGAGAACATCTGGTTCGTGCAGTCCTTCGACGACACGACGGTCCGCCCGACCGAGTACTGCATCCCGACCTACAAGCGCCTCATCGAGGCCGGCGCCAAGAACGTCTGGATGTCCATGTTTGAGAATGTGACCGGCACCGACACGCCCGGCCAGCGGCTCTTCGGCCACTTCTCCTGGGTCTATGTCTTCAACGACCAGGTCACGGGCGCCCAGGAGCAGACGACGGCCGACCCGAAGCCGTCCAACAACGGCGGCGGCTCCGTCGCCCCCCAGGGCTTCCACAACCTCTTCGACTGGATGAACGCCCAGGTCCTCACCGCCCCCGCCGCTCCGCAGCAGCAGTTCGGCGGTCGCTAGGCTTGTCGAAATTCAGGTAGACGCAATTGACTCCGCTGGCATAGCGGTAGTTGACGTCCCGACAGAAACCTTTTACGATCCGGAGGCTCAACGCTTCCGGATCGTTGTTTCCATAGGCGTGCAAGGGATTGAAGGCCTTCCCTGCCGCCTTGACCAGAATGGTGAAGCGGTCGTCTACGTCTACGATCCCCACGTCAAAGCTGCCCTTGAGTCCGCAGGACTGACCCATTTCCGACTGGTGCAGCATCATTTCCTCCACGCAGTGGGTGACGGCCGTATTCTCGGCCTGAGGGAGGTGCATCGCCTCCAGTCTTTCGCAAAGCAGGGAGAATTGCTGCGAGACGCTTTCGCGGGAATAGCCCACGCTCACGGCAAAAGCGTGCTGCGCGTCGCCCCCGGGAATCAACCAGACAGGATGCAGCTTCCCCTCCCTTCTGGAGAAAATAAGCGAAGCCGCCAGCCCCCCCAGCATGGGGAGCAGCATGCCCAGCGGCAGGGCCACCCACAGATTCCAGCGGGAAAGGGTCAGGGCCAGAGGCAGGGTACAGATGACGATGCCCGCCTGCAGCAGGCCGGCCAGGCGGCCCCGTTTGGCCAGCAGGAAGGCGTTGGCCTGCGTCATCAGCACGGTGGCGGGCAGGAAGACGCAGGCAAAGATGCGGAGCGGGCCGGCCGAGAGCTGCGCGAGGGCCGCATCGGCCCCGAAAAGCGAGGCCACCCCGGCGGGGAAAGCCAGAAGCAGAATGGTTGCGCAGAGCGCCAGCCCCAGCGACAGCCGCAGGATGAGGGAAATCAGCCGGCCCACGGCGTCCCAGTCCCCTTCTCCGGACAGGATGCCGCCAAGGCCCGTGATGGTGCCGCCCGTGGCGGTGAGTACGAGCATGCAGATCATCAGCAGCTGCATACAGATGCTCAGGGTGAACATGCCGTCGGCCCCCAGCGTGCGCAGGACCAGGGTATTGAGTCCCAGATTCAGAAGGATCATCGAGACACCCGTCATCGCAGCGGGGGTGCCCCGGGACAGGATCTCCCGGAAGAACTTGCCGACCTGGGCCCATCCGGGCCAGCACAAACGGTACGGGCGCGGCTCCCGCAGCAGGTACGGGACCATCACCAGGAAGCCCAGGACCGCCGCGGAGGAAGTGCCCGCCGCTGCGCCCCGGATGCCCATCCCCAGCACCCGCACGAAGAGGATGTCCAGGGCTAGGTTCAGGACGCCGAATATGACCACGAACCAGGCCACCAGCCGCGGCCGGCCGCTGATCTGGACGAACTGACTGCCCGCGCAGGCAAAAAGGCCGAAGAAACTCCCCACAAAGGCAAACGGAAAGTATTCCTGCAGCATGGGCTGCAGGCGCGCGTCCTGGGTGATGAAAAGGGAGACCGGCCCCGCAAAAACGGCCAGCAGGGCCGTGAAGATCCCGCTGACGAGCAGAGCCGACGCCAGTCCCACCGTGAGCATCCGGTTCACCCGGCCGTAGTCCTGATTCCCGAAAGCCGGGGCGATCAGGAGCGTCGTGCCCATCAGGAGGATGGTGCCGGGGAGCATGAGGATATTCACCAGCGGCAGGGCCAGGACGATGACCGACACGGCGTCCGCCCCGATGAACTGCCCCGCCACCATGCTGTCGATGGTGCAGTTGAGCTGGATGATAATGCCGGCAAAGATGGCCGCCGCTAGGTAATTCCTCAGCGTATGGCGAATGATATGAGAATTCCGGACCGGCTGCATATGTGATTATTGTTCTGCAGTCACGAAGTTACGAAGAATATGACAAAAACAAGAAAGTCAGCCTATCTGGCGGACCTCGCCGTATGATTGCTTGCCGGGCATGCCGGAGGCCGACCGAAGGGGGACGGCGTCAGCCGTGCGGGGGAGTCCTCCTCCCGCTACGAAACCCTCCGAATCTCGAACCTCTCGTTCATCGAAGGGTTGCTGCTGATTCAGTCTTTCATCGAGATGATTGACCGATAAACAGGATTTTACTTGGCAATCATTCTAATCAGAGAAAGATCTCCACTGGACAGCGCTTCAAAGTTGGCCTCGATCTTCTCGATGTCCCAGTCCCACCATTTCAGTTCCAGAAGGTAGGCGATGAACTCGTCATCGAAACGCTTTCGGATCACCCGGCAGGGATTACCTGCAGCCACGGCATACGGAGGGATGTCGGAGGCCACGACAGAATTTGCTCCAATGATGGCACCGTCGCCGATATGCACACCGGGCATAATGGTCACATTCTGACCGATCCAGACATCGTTGCCGACCACGGTATCGCCCTTCAGAGGCAATTCATCTTTTACAGGAGCGATGGCGCTGCCCCACTCTCCGCCCATTATGTAGAATGGATAGGTCGTCACGCCATCCATTCTGTGGTTGGCCCCGTTCATCACGAACTCAATGCCCTTGGCGATGGCGCAGAATTTCCCGATAATCAGTTTGTCGCCGATGAAATCATAGAAATGGGTGACGTGCTTCTCAAACTGGTCCGCACCATCCACGTCATCATAGTATGTGTAGTTCCCGATGATGATACGGGGATTCTTTACCACATTCTTGATAAAGCAAAGACTAGGGATCTTCGGATTTGGAAAAGCCGAGTCCGGATCAGGCCTTGTTGATATAACTCTACTCATTGATTATCAGTACTTTATTTTAAAATAGTCCAGAAGTGCCTTGTAGTTGTCCTGGGCCGTGAGGCAAGTGTCAGTCAGATAACCGTTGATGTGTCCCCATTCACGAAGGCCACGATAGTAGAAAAACTTGAGGTCGTCCGTAATGATAAACGGAACGATACCGTTGGCCAGGCATTCCTTGAACATCACCAGACGCCCGACTCGTCCGTTTCCGTCCTGGAAAGGATGGATGAGTTCGGACCTCTGATGAAGGTCAATGATGTCCTCCAGTGATTTCTCTTTCTTGGCGTTGTAGGCGGCAAGAAGTGCTTTCATTCTCTGATGGACCTGTTCAGGAGGGCAGGTAGCTTTCCCCCCTACCTCGTTGGGAAGCTTCTTATAGTCACCGACATTAAACCAATCCTTCCTGTTATCGGATGTCCCGGTTTTCAGGGTGCGGTGCAACTCTTTTATGAAAGATTCCGAGAGCCTTTCCTCAGCTCGGTCAATGATAAGGTCGATGCAACGGAAGTGGTTGGTTGTTTCTACGATATCATCGACATTCACGCTTTCGTCCGTTATGCCGATGGTGTTGGTTTCAAAAATGTAGCGCGTCTGCTCATGGGTAAGCCTGCTGCCTTCGATATGGTTGGAATTGTAAGTGAGGTCAATCTGGGTTCTATGGTAGATGCCCCCGTTCACTTTTCCTGCTTTTTCCTCCCTGAGGCGCTTCATAAGTGGACTAACCATGCGTTTCCCTTTTCTGGGCAGCGGGGTATTGGCAGGAATGATCCAGGTCTTCCCCGAAAGAAAAGCCCCGTCCATTTTCCCTTCGCTGCACCAGTTTCGCACCGTGCGTTCAGAAAGGTTATGCAATTCTGCATATTGACTGACGGTAATGAATTCCATAATCTATCGGCAATTAATGCTTCTATGCCGATACAAATATAATAATTCTTGCCGATATCGGCAAGAATAGAATGGCTATTTAGAAAAAGAAAGCACCTGCAATGCAAGTGCTTTCTGAGTAGCGGGAGGCGGACTCGAACCACCGACCTCCGGGTTATGAGCCCGACGAGCTACCAACTGCTCTATCCCGCGATGTTTGGGACTGCAAAGGTAGCAATTATTTTTTAATCTGCAAACTTTTAAGATTCGCCGGTCGGAGCCGGCGAATGACGGAGATTAGCGAACTTCGATTTCGGTGTCGAGGCGGGCGAAGACCTGCGGCTGGGTGGCGCGGCGCAGGGACTCGATCAGCGAGGCACTCGCGGGAACGGCCCGCAGAAGCGCGTCATCGCCGCCGTTCTTCTCTCCGAGCAGATTCATCAGCTGCTCCATGGAAGTCGGCGGAGCGGGATAGCCCTTGACGTTCCACTTCTCCAGGTCGCCCTCGCCGGCCGCGACGGCGGCGTAGCGGATGGCGTCCTCGAGGGTGCCGATTTCATCAACCAGATTGATCTTGAGGGCGTCGGCGCCGGTCCACACGCGACCCTGGCCGATGGCGTCCACGGTCTCCTTGGGGATCCCGCGGCCTTCGGACACGATGGTGGTGAAGCGGTCATAGACGGCCTCGATGCCGGTCAGCATGAAATCGTATTCATCTTTGTCGAGCGGACGCATCAGGCTCAGCATGTCGCCGTGCTTGTGGGAGGTGACGCTCTCCACGCCCACGTGGGCGATGTCGCTCGCCGTCTTGGAAAAGTCCGGCACAAGACCGAACACGCCGATGGAGCCGGTGAGGGTGGCGGCGTCGGAGAAGATCTTATTGCAGTTATTGGAGATCCAGTAGCCGCCGGAGGCTGCGTAGGCGCCATAGGAGGCCACGACGGGCTTCTCGGCCTGCAGCTTGTCCAAGGCAGCCTTGATCTTCTCGGAAGCGGTCACGGAGCCGCCCGGGGAGTTGACGCGGAGCACCACGGCCTTGACCGTGGAGTCGGCGCAAACCTTGTTGATCAGCTTGGCGAAGCGGTCGCCGGCGATGTCGGACTTGCCGCTGCCGTCCACGATCTCGCCGTCGGCGTAGATGACGGCGATCTTCTGCCGGACCTTAGACGGGACGAGCTTGGCGGAAGCATAGTCAGAAAGGCCGATCCACTTGATATTCTTATACTTCTCCTCCACCGCAAGGGCGGCGAGCTTGTTCTCCAGGGCGTCCTGGTCGAGCAGCTCGTCGGCGAGGCCGCAGGTCACGAAGTCCTCCGGCAGGCGGAGTTTGAGGCCGGAGATCGCCTCGTCCAGCTGCGCGATGTCGATGCCGCGAGCCTCGGCGATCGTGCTGCCGAGCGTCTCCCACATCGAGTCGATCATGCGCTGGTACTGCTCGCGGTTCTCGGCGCTGGAGCTACCGCGGGTGTACATCTCGCCGGCGGACTTATATTTGCCGTGGCGGATGAGCTGCATATTCACGCCGAAGCGCTTGAGCAGGTCGCCCAGGAAATACATCTGGGTGCCGACGCCCGTGAACTGGGGCGTAATGCCCAGATAAGGAGCCATGTAGATTTTGTCAGAGACGGACGCGAGGTAGTAGGTGGCGGCGCCGGGATTCTCCATATAAGCGACAACGGGCTTGCCGCTCGTGGCGCGGAACTGCGCGAGCGCTTCGCGGAGCTCGCCCAGGGTGGCCACGTCGGTGGCGTTGTCGTCGGTGCGCAAGTAGATGAACTTCACCGCGGGGTCTGTGGCAGCGGCGTTAACGGCCTGCACGGCATCCCAGATGCCGAGCACGTCGGGCGTCTCCATGCTGCCGCCCATGACCAAGGTCGTCGGGTCCATGTTGCCGAAGGGGCTGCCCTCCTGCGTCTGCTCACCGATGACCATCGAGCCCAGGTCGATCTTGAGCACGCCGGACTTGGGCAGGACAGGCTTGCTGCTGCCCGCCGCGGCCATCGAGCCTATCATCCCGAAGGTCAGGATGAAGCAGATGATTCCCATGATGACGAGGCCGCAAATCACGGCCAGTACCATTTTGACAAAATCTTTCATGATAAAAAATCGATAATTTCACAAAAGTAGGTAAATTTGCAGAATATTTCAAAGACTGATGGCACAGAAACCTTCCATACCCAAGGGGACCCGCGACTTCGGCCCGCAAGAGACCGCCGAGCGCAATTATATCTTCGACACGATCCGTTCGGTGTTCAAAACTTTCGGCTACGCCCAGATCGAGACACCTGCGATGGAGAACCTTTCCACCCTGCTCGGCAAGTACGGCGAGGAGGGCGACAAGCTCCTGTACCGCATCCTCAATTCCGGCGACGCCTTTGCGGACGTGGACATGTCCCGGCCGCTGACCCCGCAGGTGTGCGAGAAGGGCCTGCGCTACGACCTCACGGTGCCGTTCGCCCGCTTCGTGGTGCAGCACCAGAATGAGCTCTCCTTCCCCTTCAAGCGCTTCCAGATCCAGCCGGTCTGGCGCGCCGACCGCCCGCAGAAAGGCCGCTACCGCGAATTCTACCAGTGCGACGTGGACGCCATCGGCTCCCGCAACCAGCTGTGTGAGCTGGAGCTGGTGCAGATCGTGGACAAGGTCTTCGAGCAGTTGGGGGTGCGCGTGCTCATCAAGATCAACAACCGCAAGGTCCTGACGGGCCTGGCGGAGATCTGCGGCTTCCCCGACAAGGTCGTGGACATCACGGTCGCGATCGACAAACTGGACAAGATCGGCCTGGACGCCGTCAAGGACGAGATGCGCGAGAAGGGCCTCACCGACGCGGCCATCGCCGTGCTCGAGCCGGTGCTGACGCTGAGCGGCTCGAACGCCGAGAAGCTCGCACAGATGCGCGCCATCATGGGCGCCTCCGAGACTGGTCTGAAAGGCCTGGACGAGCTCGAGGAGCTGTTCGGATTCATCGAGGCCGCGGGCATCAAGACCCCGGCCGAGATCGACCTCTCGCTCGCGCGCGGCCTCAATTACTATACGGGCGCGATCTTCGAGGTGAAGGCGCAGGACTGGCAGATCGGCAGCATCTGCGGCGGCGGCCGCTACGACAACCTGACCGGCATCTTCGGCCTGCCCGACATGTCGGGCGTGGGCGTGAGCTTCGGCGCCGACCGCATCTACGACGTACTCAAGGGCCTGGACAAGTTCCCGAAAGGCCTGTGCAGCGCCACGCGCCTGCTGCTCGCGAACATGGGCCCGGACGAAGTCCGCTACCTGCTCCCGCTCGCCGCAGCGCTCCGCGCGGAAGGCGTGGCGGTGGAGCTGTATCCCGACGCCGCCAAGCTCAAGAAGCAGTTCGACTACGCCGACCGCAAGGCCATCCCGTTCCTGTCCATCACGGGCGCGTCCGAGATGGAGCAGGGCGTCGTGAATTTGAAGAATCTCGCCTCCGGCGAACAGAAAACATTCCCCAGGGACGACGTCCGTGGGATCATTTCCTTCCTGGCACAGGCGTAAACCTCTGCCCGGAATATATATCAAGTAGTAAGTGTCCTTCCCGGGATGGGCGGGACCGTGTGTATTATTTTTTTGAAAAGTATGAGTATCAAAGGGATTTTCAGTTTTAAGTTCAGTCCCAAACTGTTCTCTTCCATCAAGAACGGTTACAGCAAGGAGACGCTGGTCCAGGACCTGCTGGCAGGCGTCATCGTCGGTATCGTGGCCCTGCCGCTGGCCATCGCCTTCGGCATCGCGTCCGGCGCGACCCCCGAGGCCGGCATCCTGACAGCCATCGTCGCCGGTTTCATCATTTCCTTCTTCGGCGGCAGCAAAGTGCAGATCGGCGGCCCTACGGGCGCTTTCATCGTCATCGTTTACGGCATCATCCAGGAGTACGGCATGAACGGGCTCATGATCGCCACGTTCATGGCGGGCGCCTTCCTCATCCTGATGGGCGTGCTGCACCTTGGCACCATCATCAAGTACATCCCCTACCCGATCGTCGTCGGCTTCACGAGCGGTATCGCCCTGACCATCTTCGCCACCCAGATCAAGGACCTTTTCGGCCTGCAGATCGAAAGCGTTCCGGCCGGGTTTATCGACAAATGGGCCGTCTATGCGCAGCATTTCGACACCGTGAGCTGGTGGTCGCTGCTGATCGGCGTGGCCAGTATACTCATCATCGTCTTCACCCCGAAGGTCAGCCGCCGCATTCCCGGCTCGCTCGTCGCCATTGTGCTGATGACCGTGGTCACGCTCCTGCTCAAGCGGGCGGGCGTCACGGGCATCGAGACCATCGGCGACCGCTTCACCATCTCCAGCAGCCTGCCCCAGCCGGAGGTCCCCAAGATCAACTGGGAGACCATCACGCGCCTGGCGCAGCCGGCTATGGTCATCGCCATGCTGGGCGCCATCGAGTCGCTGCTCTCCGCCGCCGTGGCGGACGGTGTGATCGGCGACCGCCACGACAGCAACCAGGAGCTCATGGCCCAGGGCATCGCCAACATGGTCTCGCCGCTGATTGGCGGCATCCCGGCCACCGGCGCCATCGCCCGCACCATGACGAACATCAACAACGGCGGCCGCACCCCCGTGGCCGGCATCGCGCACGCCATCGTGCTGGCGCTCATCTACCTCTTCCTGATGCCGCTGGTGCAGTACATCCCGATGTCCTGCCTGGCCGGTGTGCTGGTGGTCGTGTCCTATAATATGAGTGAGTGGCGCAGCTTCAAGGCCATCCTCAAGAACCCCAAGTCGGACATCATCGTGCTGCTGGTCACCTTCTTCCTGACCGTGATCTTCGACCTGACGGTCGCCATCGAAGTGGGTGTGCTGATCGCCTGCCTGCTGTGCATGAAGCGTATGGCCGAGACGACCAACGTCTCCGTGCTCAGCGACGAGATCGACCCGAACGCCGACTCCGACGTGCTCGGCAACCTGGAGCACCTGACCATCCCGGAGGGCGTGAAGGTGTACGAGATCAACGGTCCCTACTTCTTCGGCATCGGCAACAAGTTCGAGGAGATGATGGGCGACATGGGCGGCCGCGCCAAGGTCCGCATCATCCGCATGCGCAAGGTCCCGTTCATCGACTCCACGGGCGTGCACAACCTTTCTAATATGTGCCGCATGTGTGCCCAGATGGGCGTGAAGGTGGTCCTCTCCGGCGTCAACCCGTCCGTGATGAAGGTGCTCAAGAACGCCGGCATGGACGAGCTGGTCGGCCAGGAGAACATCTGCAGCCACATCTCCCTGGCCCTCGAGCGCGCCGCGCAGATCATCGCCACCGAGCCCGCCCCCGCAGCGAAGCACCACGGCGCTTAGCCAGTCAGCGGCGGGGAGAGCAGTTCGCGTTTTTTTGCTATATTTGAGAGTTTGAAACCAAACCAAATCAATACATGAAACGCAACCTCTCTCTCCTGGCCGCCTGCCTGCTCGCAGCGGCCGCAAGCGCCTCGGCGCAAACCATCACCGAGGCTGACGGCAAGTACACCATCGCCGTCGGACAGACTACCATGACCATCGACGCCAACCGCGGCGGCAAGATCCTCTCCTACAAGCTCGGCGAGGACGAAGTCCTCAACCAGGGCCGCATGCCGAACTCTTTCGGCAGCACCTTCTGGACCAGCCCGCAGAGCGAGTGGAACTGGCCCCCGGTGGCGGAATATGACTCCAAGCCCTTCAAGGCCGAGATCCAGGGCGACAAGCTCGTCCTGACCGGCGACAAGTCCCGCTTCGGCTACAGCGTCCGCAAGGAATTCGCCACCGACCCGAAGAAGGGCGCCATCGCCATCACCTACACCATCGTCAACGAGTCCGGCGAGACCCGCCAGGTGGCCCCGTGGGAGATCTCCCGCGTGCCCAACGACGGCGTGCTCTTCTTCGTCGCCCCGGCTGTCGAGCCCGCCAACAACATGACCGGCCTGCCCTTCGAGTTCACCCAGGGCGCAGCCTGGTACGTGATGGACGAGGCCCGCGAGAATCGCAAGATCAACGCCGACGGCCGCGGCTGGCTTGCCTACTGCGCCAAGGGCCTGCTCTTCGTGAAGAAGTTCCAGGATCTCAAGGCCGGACAGGCCGCCCCCGCCGAGGCCGAGATCCAGGCCTACGCCAACCCGGGCAAGACCTTCGTCGAGATCGAGGAGCAGGGCGCCTACACCACCCTCGCCCCCGGTGCCACGCTGAGCTGGACCGTCCGCTGGACGCTGGCCCGCACCGACCTCGCCCCCGTCCCCTCCAAAGCGCTCCTGAAACAGGCGAAAAAATTGGCAAAATAGGCAAGGATTCGGTCACCACGAATCAACCCTACGCCATCACATTGGCCCCTCGGATCCGTCCGAAGGGCCAATTTTTAGTCATTTATTGACCGATTTCTTGCTTTTTCGGTAAAAAATCACGAAAATTGCGATGAAAACCTAGAACATCGCGCCCGCGAGCACCCCTACTCGAGCACGACCGAAGAACCAAAATTGGACGGTTTGAGAAAACTACTGATATATGTTCCGGCCCTGCTATTCGCGCTTCTAAGCGTCAGCACGCCGACCCTTGGCAGCGACACCCCATCATTACGCCCCCAAGTAGATACGCTGGCCCTGAAGGGCCCTGAGACGAACGCTCTCCAAAACGTTCGCATAGATACCGTGCGGGTACAAACTTCCCCCAACACTTCTGACTGGCGCGGTCTGTCGCTGCGGACCAACCTCCTTTGGGACGGTCTCGCCGAACCCAACCTCAGCCTGGAATCCGAAGTTGGCAACCACGTCAGCATCGGCGTCAGCGGCGGGCTCAAGCCCTGGCCGCGCTGGCTCGCCTGGGACTGGGACAATGTGAACAACCCCCAGCATTGGCGCAATTATACCGTTGTTCCGCAGATTCGCTGGTGGCCCCGCCGCGTCTTCGACGGTTGGTTCCTGGGAGTCGATTTCGTTTACTCGCATTTCAACGTCAGCAACATCCAGCTCCCGTTCGGACTCTACCCGGACTTACAGAATCACCGCCTGCAAGGTTCCTTCTGGGGCAGCGGACTCAACATCGGCCGGTCCTGGTGGATGGGCGAGCACTGGCGCATCGAGCTGGAAGTCGGCGCGGCAGCCGGTCTGGCGGCATATAGCCGCTACGAATGTGCCCACTGCGGCGCACGCCTCTCCGACGAGCAGCAAATCGCCGTGGTCCCGAAACTGGGGCTGAACATCGCATACAACTCCCTCGCCCGTTCCAAGCGGGCACGCAAGGACGCCGCCACGACCACGGTCCTGGAGACCCGCACCTACATGACCCCGCCCGTCGCTTTCGTCGTCCAGCTTAGCGACGCCATCGACCCGCCCACCGCGGGCGACAGCCTCGCCGTCCGGAACTCCTGGGTCATCCCCATCGAACGGTACCGTCCGCTGGATTATCGCACCCGCCCGGGTCGCGACAGCGTATTATATGTTCAGTTCCCGACCAACGGGGAAACGCTTGACCGTGGCTACAAGCACAACGGCGCCACGCTCGACGTCCTGACGGACGCCATCAAAGCCATCCAGGCGGATTCCCGCACGAATGAGCTCCTCATCTCGATCGTGGGTCTGTCCTCCATCGACGGCCCTGTGCAGTTCAACGACTCCCTCTCCGTCCGCCGCGCCCGTTCCGTCGCCAGCTACCTGCAGGAGCACGTCGGCCTGGAGCGCCGCTGCATCGAAGTGCTCGGCAAGGGCGAAGCCTGGGACTGGTTCTGCGAGCAGCTCGCCGACGCGCCCAAGGGCATGTCGAAGGCCCATGTCCGCCGCCTGCTGGAAATCATCGCCACCACGCCCGACCTCGACCGCCGCGAACAGTTGATCCGGGCAGACCGCTCCCTGTGGCGCCAGGTCACCCGCGAGCTGCTCTCCGACCAGCGCTCCGCAGGCTACATCCGCGTCTATTACGGCAAGACGACCGACCCGGTCACGAAACGCCTCAACGGCGAAATCTACGACCTGATCAAGGCCCAGCGCTACCGCGAAGCCGTGCAAGCCATCCACGAAGACGCCGCGCTGATGTCGCGCGTCTATGCCAATGCCGAAGCAGCCAACGCCCTCGGTATCGCCGCCTATTTCACCGCGCTGGACGACAAGGATACCCAGGCGGAAGAGCAGGCCATTGCCCTGATCCGCCACGCGTCCGTCATCGGCTCCGCCGCGGCCAAGGCCAACCTGGAAGGCATCTACACCTACGGCCCCGCCCGTAAGAAATATGAACTTTGGCAAGCTATCAACAACCAGACAAATAACAAACAATAAAATTAATAGCTTATGAAAAATCGCTTCTACCTGATCACCGCACTGGCCATTACCAGCGCCATCCTGGGCTGCCAGCGGGAGCCCGTGGTCAACAACCCGAACTATGATCCGGCAACGGAAACGGTGGTGACGGACTTGGTCTTGAACATTTCCACGAGCCCTTCGTCCACCAAACAATCAGCAGCCGAGACCCAGGCGGTCCCCGGCTCCACCTTCCTGGGGCTCGGAGAAGGCTATCTCCAGCCTATCATTGACGCGGCGAACCCCGACAAAGTCCTGGCCAGCGACATGAACGCAGCAGACAACATAAAGCTTTCTGATATTTTGGGCTACAACGATATCGCACAATCGACAGAGACGAATACCTCTCGCCGTGTCATGCAGGTATCCCTCCCGCTGCAGACGAACAAGCTCCTGTTTTACGGACGCGGTATGGCCGGGCCTGCGCCCAATCCAAGCGCTTACGGTTCCATCTCCAACGTCACGTCCTATGACGCGTATGGCCACCTGGAGCGATACACCATTTCCGCGAATGAGTCTTCGTGCGATTTCGCCCTGGGCCGGCGCCTTGCGGAGGACAACAACATTACGATCTTTTACCGGGAAGAGCGGTTGTTGGCGGCCATTCTTACCGCGATCATGAATACAAGTGTGTCTACCGTCAACATTACCGCGACAGACACGCCGGAACAATACATCACCGGCCAGAATCCGCCCGCATATGGGTATGCAGTTAGCTGGACTGGTTCAGGGATGACCCACCCTGTGATCAGCTGGGCCGACTATGACAACAGACAAACCAACAACTCCGATGACTTCAGTCCGTATGACAAGTATATCGTACACGCCGAGAACCCCTCGGGGGCGGCCGATGTCCCCCAGTCACCCTTGGAGAAGAGACTGGCCAATCTGTACAAACAGATGACGGATATCCGAACCAGCCAGGGAGAGCTTCGTGCCGGTGCCGGAGACGCCTTGGTCCGCACGATCGCCGATCTTTGGTCGGGTCTGAACAGTATTCGCTGGGCGACCCCGAGCAGCACCTCGGACGCGCTTGCCAAGTATATTGCGAACGCGGCATTCCTGCATATAAATGACTATTTCAAAGCGGCATCCGACTGCGGCACGGATGGCGCCGCCATGACGAATGTGGGATTCCAGACTTTGACTACCATCCTATCTAAGATACAATCGGACACGTTCTATTCCTCCATCACCTATCCTACCAATGAGGACAATGTGAATAAACAGGCACTATTCCAGCTTACCGCAGAGGACTGCACGGCATTGAGCACGGCCAAAGTGGGCGGCGTGGCCGTTAGCCTGATTGATTTCCCCTTTGCTTTCCACCTACCGCGCGGCGGCACCCACATCGCCTTTGACAAGGCCAACAAGTTCTTTTATTACCCGCGATCGTTTAACGTTTCCGGCATGCAAGGACTTCCGCAGCAAGGTACCGTCTATAATGCCGAAAGTTATTATTTCCCGGCCGAACTGTTATATTTTGGCAATGGGCCCATTCGTACTTCTACGACGGCGCATACGACCAACGAGTACCCGAATGGCACGACGGCCTGGATCAATTCGACAAACTGGTCTGCTGACTGGACTGGGAACACGGTCAATGCCGCCACGAAGAGCGTGGCATTGAAAACCAACATCAATTATGGCGTCGCCATGCTGCAGACGCAGGTAAAATACGACCTGACCACCTCTAGCGGAGTATTACACGACAACAACCACGCGATTCAGGTGCTCGTTCATGGCGAGGCCGCTGCCACAAATGAACAAGATAAGGACATCACGCCGACAGACGCCTCCTTCAAACTGACCGGTATTCTTATCGGCGGGCAACCCGCCAATGTGGGGTGGGACTATCTGCCCGTCGGCGAGCCCATAACAGACAGCCAGAACAATATTACCGGCTATACCGCCACCGTTAAAGATGGCTTCGTTTATGACCGGGCCATCCACACGGAAGCCCAGAGCATTCCGGTATCTGGCGTGTCCAACCCGAATTATACCGTTTTGTTCGACAACTTCAAAGGCACGCAGACCAATGGCATTTGGGTGCCTGCGACGGAACAAGCTGTGGTGAATGTGGCCCTTGAGTTCCTGAATAACACAGGCGAGGACTTCTACGGCAACTATAACCTCATCCCGGCGGGCGGATATTTCTACCTGATCGGCACGTTGAATCCCAACCTTACGATGCCGGATCCCAACGATTCAGAAGGCCCGCATGTCACTAATCCCAATCAGCCCAGTTACGGAGAAAAGACCAGGGACACCTTCCTGGATCGAACCGACGGCTATGTCGTTCCGCCGTACGCCGCCGACGGCAGCTCCCAGAAAGTGCCTCGCGTGTTCATCCAGGACTACATCACCAAGGTGACCTTTGTTCTTGGTCCGAACTCGCTGAAGAGCGCTTATCTCACCGTTCCCGACCTTCGTGCCACGACCATGAGTATCGGCCTGAGCGTGGATATGTCCTGGCAGACGGGATTGGAGTTCAACAATGTGATTTTGGGTCAGTAAGCCTTTGTTCCTTTGCACGCATCCGTGAAACATATCGCTCTCTTTGTCCTCGGGGCCGCAGCGCTCATCGCGTGCAGCCTCGTGGACGAGGATGTGCGGGACTGCGAGAACGACTACACGCTGGACTACGAGCTGCAGCTGGTGACCAACCTCACCACCGAGCTGCAGACGCAGATCAGCATGGCCGCCGATGTCTCCCTTTCTTCGGCCCTCGAGACCAAGATGAAGGACATTTTCACGGATTTCGCCCATGATGTAGATCTCTCCTTCTATGATGTGTCCGGCGACTCCCTCCGGCTTCACCACGAAAGCCACATCATGGATGCCGCCGAGTCCAGCTACGCCCTGTATATCCCCATCCGCAAATACATGCACCTGGCTGCGGCCAATGTGGGGGATAACGAAATGGTCCAGCTGCTCCAGGGAGAGAAGTGCCACCAGGCCTCTTTCCACCAACTGGTGCAGGACACCGTGAGCTGCCACAAGACCGGACTTTACTCGGCCCGCCTCCTGATGGACATTCAGGAAGGAGTGGACCAGAAGTTTGACGTGCGCCTGTTCATGGTGAACTGCGCCACTTCCGTAATTCTGGACACGCTGGGCAGCGGGATCAAAGACGCCAGGGTGTTTCTGACCGGCTTCGCCACAGACTTCGACCTGGCCGACAGCACGTATCGCTACGAGTACTCCCCCATCATTCGTCCCGACAAGGTGAGCGTTTCGGACAAGGCCAGCGCACCGATTTGCTATGCGTCCGTCAATTTCCCGTCCCGGGATATCCCGCCACAAACCAAAACGGTGATTGAAACGAGCGAGCCCTTTGTGTCGGGAAATGCCGACAAAGCGCTTTGGGAGATCCGCGTCTATTGCACGTGCAAAGACGGCGCTGTGACGGAGACCCGCCTGGGAATGCTGCGTCCCCTGCGGCCCGGCCAGTTTAAAATCGTGGAGCTGAGCGTGAAAGACAGCGGCGCCGCCCTACCGGACACCCCCGGCGGAGAAGCAGATCCGACCATGGCGGTAAGCGTGACGCTGGATTGGCATCCGGGGATGGTGATTGAAGTTCCGCTTTAAGGAGATGAAGTACCCGTGGATCATATCGCTGTGCGTGTTGTGGGCGGCGGCCGCCTGCAATTCCCCGCTGGACGGACCGGACGATCCGTCCAGTACCGCTGTTGGGCGCACAGAGGTCCCGATTGACTTGTCGCTGTCCGTAAAGGGGGCCCAGGAGCGCACAAAAGCCGACTACTCGATTGGCGCCGGGATTTCCGAACTGGTCTCGACACAGAGCTCCCCGCAGTTCAGGGGGATGGAGCGAATCCGCCTGCTCGCGTTCAACACCGGCACGCGCAATCTGGTCTCAGCCGACAGCCGCTCCCTCGACGGGGCTCATGCCCTGACGGACATTTCCGATGAATTCACGGATGCCGCACATGACGGGAGCTATTTCCAGGACGGGCTGGTCAACGGGAACCATTCGCATGTGTATTCCGGAGCCGTCACCACCCTGCCGGAAGGGACTTCTTCCGTTCTGGTGTATGGCTGTGCGCCGCGCCGCGCCCTTCGCTCCGCCACGACCGACGAGAAGCACCTGAACGGATCGCTGATTGAACTCGGGTGGGACCAGGTGGCCCCCCAAGCCCCGGCTTCCACGATTCGCTTCGCGCCAGATCCCATCGCTTCGGACGGCATCGCGGAAGCGGCCCTGAACGGCATGGCCAACCTGATCAGATACCTGATGTCGGACATCTCTTTCACGCAGCAGTACTATTATGACGATCCCGTCAGCAATCCGGGAAGCGGAGAGCTGGCCGTCCCTTGGGGGGAAACCCTGGAGGACCCCACGCTTCGGGGATTATTCCTGGAGTTCGTGAATAACAGCGAGGCGATCTGCGCCTGCGGCCTCCATCTGGAGCTTCGGCTCACCAACCTGTATAAAGCGCTGAAAGCGTATGATGCCACGGCCGCCTACGGCAGCGTTCCCGTTATGCACGGAGACAAGAACACGTTTAAAGACAATACCCTTCAAGCGCAGCTCTTCTATTCCGATCTGTACAACGGGCTCAAAGAGACGCTGCTGAATCGGTTCAACGATCTAAAGAACACCGCCACTTATAATATGAAAGTGGAGATTGACGATGCGGACAACATCCGTTTCACCAATCCGGCCTTTCACGATTTCCCGACCAATTACGGACTGCCGGACGGCGCCGTTCGCCTCCGTTGGAATGGCACCCGGTTCGTCATTTCGGTCTCCGGAACCGACGGGAACGTCCCGCTGGGGCAGTTCTGCTATATGCCCCCGCTGTATTACTTTGCGAACACCAACATCAGCACGACCCTGGACGCAAACGTCTATAAGAGCGTCACCTCGGATATGAGTTGGAGTGATATTCTGGGGAATTTCAGACAAGGCAAGATCGTGACGGCGGGCACGCGGTCCGTAGCGCTGGACAAGCCCCTCCAGTATGCCTGCGCGATGCTGTCCCTGACCGTTAAGGCCTCCAGCGCCTATCTCCCCGACAAGAACAGCATCCTGATCCCGTTGGGAGAATCGACGCTCGGCGGCACGACCAGCGATTTCCCCGTTACGGGTATTATCATCAGCGGCCAGTATGAGCAGCGCTTCGACTTCTCCCCGGTGACGGATGACGCATCCGGGGAAGATCTTTTCCCGGAATACTTCCTTTATGACAACCATACGCCCGGGATGTATCTCACCAAGACGCAGACTTCGGCGCCGCTGCGCACGCTGGTGTTCCCGACCCCCAAGCGGACGAATGTATTCTTCTTCCTGGAGTTCCTGAACAACACCAATCAGGCATTCGAGGGACGCGACGGGACCATCCTGCCCGGGTTTAGTTTTTATCTGCTGGGGGCGATCGACCTGGAGAGCAAACTCGAAGAGCCGGAAGCCGACCAGGAGAAGGATCGCGCTTTCCTGCAAGACCACTACACCGCGCTGAGCTGCGAGGTAAGCTCGCTGGAGAACGCGTACATGACCATTCCTGCCCTCGGAGAACCCATGCTGAAGATGGGCATCCGGACGCGACTGAATTGGCTGTATTCACCCGGTTCTTACGTAATTCTAGAATAAATGCGCAAGATTTGTCTCATAGGGTCTTTGTTGCTCGCAGCCGTTTTGCTGTGGGCTTGTCAGCGCGAGGACCTTGGAGACGAGCGCAAAGCGCATATCAGCGTCGCCATCGAGTTCCCCCAGCCGTTAGCGACAAAAGCGGACGCCTACCTGGAAGCACAGGAAGACGAGAACGCCATTCACAGTCTCTGCATCTGGGTTTTCCGCGAGACTGGAGAGAACAGCGGAACCTTGCTCGAGAATGCTCCGCTGAAAGTGAACGCCTCGGAATGGCCGTCGAATGGCGGCGTCAAAGAGTATGATATCAGCGTGGACTGGGAGTTCGCGCTCAACCCGCCCAGACTGAGCGTTTATGTACTGGCCAACGCGGAGTCCATCGGATTGGACCTCAGCAGCCCGCAAAACTATTCCATGCAGGATCTGGACAACGCCGTGTTTGGCCACGACGGAGCCCAGGACTACTTCGGAATCACGTCCCTGACGCGGGCCGTTCCGGCCACCGGACTGCCCATGAGTGCCGTGGGCAAGCACCTCGAGCCCGCTGGCTCCGTCCCGCGACTGAAGGTGGAATCGCTGACCCTGCAGCGCATGGTCTCGCGCATTCGAATGGTATTCTGCAAAACCCCGGCCGAAGTGCAACAAGGAGAGACGCCTCCGGACATCGCTATCAACGAAGTGGTCTTCAGCGGAAGGACCATTCCCAAGCTGGAGAAACTGTTCACGGAAGGCGAAACGGGCGTCCATTATTCGGACCTTACTATCACAGACAACAACTATGAGTCAGAGGCGCTTACCGTTCCCTGGGGAGGCGCAGGCGAGCTGTGCACCAACGCCCTGCCGGAGCGCCTGGTATATGTCAATCAGGATCCGGCCGAATACGAAGCGGCACTTCAGAGGGCCATCGACGACGGCACCTTGACCGACCTGGGTTACGTTTATCTGCGGGAGACCGACCGGAAACTGCGGGGGCGCGTCCGGTACTCCGTGGACGGAGAAAGCCGATTCCGCGAATTTGTCATGAACGAAGAAGGAGACTTTGCCCGCAATCATACCTGGACGCTCTTCGCCTACTTCCTCAGCGGGCGGAATCTTCAGATCCGGCTGGTCGTCATGCCGTGGGAAAAGATCGTAAAAAATATCCGCTTTGACGAGCTTTCCGTCAACGTGACCGAGCCGCTCAAATTTGAGGAAGGAACGGTGGATCAAGACCCCAACGCCAAAAAGAATCTGACCCTGATTCCCAGCGTTGTCGCTCATTTCTGGCTCCGCATCACAACGCCGGTGGGCGGAACCCTTTACGTGAAACCGGTGGGCGCGTCGAAATACTTTATCGTCTCCACCAACATCGATCCGGACAACCCCCAGAACACCATCAGCATCGACCCGACCAAGAACGGCGGCAAGGTGGACATTTATATCCGCCCCAGCGAGGAGGACATGCATCAGGACGATGTGGGGACGATCGAGTCCACCATCACGCTCTCCTTCTCCGTCGAGGTGGGAGATCGCTTTATTGACGCCAACTCCGAGGCGATTGATGACAATTACCGCATTTTCAGGATACAATGACGCGAAAGTGGTGCTCATATCTGCTGCTGATCCTGGCCGTTTCCCTGCTCTCCTGCACGAAAGGGCTGGAATTTTCGTGTCCATTCATTGAACTGACCGTGATCAGCGACGATTCCCCGAACACCAAGGCGCCGGCCGACGGAATCGACATTGACTACCAACAAGGCAATTACGTGATTCTGCGCGAAAACAAGATAGACTATGTGGACTTCTTTTTCTATCCGGGCGGCGACACAGAGCACGATGCCACGTACCATAAGAGAGTAACCTCCGGCAAGAACAAGAGCGATGTTTTCCGCCTGGACCTGGGAGCGGACCTGATCAACCACAAGATCTTCCCGTATAGCGACACGGAAGACATCCAGACCTGCCGCGTCTTCGCCGTTGTCAACTGTCCCGATGTTCTTGTCGCGGATGAAAACAATCTCGCGAACACGTCTTTACCCGAACTGAAGAGCAGGACCATAACGACCGACTTTATCTTCCCGGACCGGTACGATGACCACCTTACCTCGAAGATGCACTCCCACAAGAACTTCATGATGAGCGGCGAGGTCACGATGCGGCTCAACGGGCGCAGCATGGTCATGGCCTCCTCCGCCACCATAGAAGCAGTCCGCTACGCCAGCAAACTGACGGTAGGCGTGAATGTGGCCGACGAGGTGATCTCCGGCAATGACACCTGGATGCCGATGCTTGAGGGCATGCAGGTGTACCTGGTAAATGCCGTAAACACGGTCACGCTCGGAGGGCCTTTCCCGAATCCGAGAGACCCGGATCCGGACCATGATGTCGACGGAGAGTATTTCAGCTTTAAGGAAAACCCGATGCCTTTTGCATACAAGCAAAACGACGAGCTCAAGTTTTACTTCGACAAAACCGGCGATTACTATAACACCTATCCTTTTTATATGTACCCCCAGCAGTGGAGCCACAGTTCCTCGATTGCGCCGACCAAGGAGCCGTTCCTGAAACTGATCATCCCCTTCGTCCGGGTGGTCTATGATGCGCAGGGGGTCCCGCAGCCCCAAAGCCAGAAACAGTTTTATTATAAAGTCGTCATTCCGGACGACGTCCGCGATGCGGCGCCCGGCGTAAATCCTTCCGACTACCTTTGCCACTTCGTGAGGAACAACTGGTACCACGTAAATATTGACGTGGGCATTCTCGGCGCGGAGACGGACGAAGCCGAGGTCGAGACGACGGGCTCCGTCTATGTGGTGTACTGGCAGGACAAGAACGTGGTCGTGAAGAACGCCGAGATCGGCAAAGCGCGCTATCTTTCCGTCGATAAAGAGGAATACGAGATCCATAACGTGACGGACCTCACCGTGCCCTACACCAGCAGCCATCCGATCACCATCGAGAACGTCATCGCCACGCGGCCCTTCTATGGTGATGTGCCGAATACCGATTTGACATTGCCCGAAAGCGACCCGGATGTCTGCCGGGGGCCGGGAAATCGCGGGTTTGTCCGGAAAGTCACCGACGACCCGAACGACCATGGACGGCGACACGGATACGAAGTCGGATCCCTGTATCTGGATTTCAGCACAGAAGCCACCCGGCTCGTCAGCGAGCAGGGAGAGGTGCTGGTGCCCGGCTGGATCAGCATGAATGAAGACGCATCGGAGATCCACTTCCATCACACGATTGAAAATCACTACACGGAAAAGACTTTTGACTATGCCCCGTACACGGTTTCTTTCTCGGTGGAGCACGCGGACCTGAGCCATCAAGAGTATCGGAAAAACATCAAGATTGTCCAGCTCCCGGGTATCTACATCAAGGTTTGGAACAACTCCGACACCAACAACTCACACAACGGATATGTGTATATCGACGGCGCGCAGTACAAGCGCACCAAGTCCTATGATATTATCGGCAACTGGTACAAGAATAACAAGGACTATAAGTTCAACACGAACAGCACGAATAATGTAGCGGAAAGCTTCAGCCGCCTGATTCCCGAGATGCAGGATCTGCAATGGCGGGTCATCAACTATACCGGAGGCAGCAAAGCCCTGTACCGTATCGATGTCTCCGTTTTGCCGGAAGACTCGGATTTCGTCATCGGGGACGCCCGAATGACCACGGTGGACAATCTGGAAGACGAGAACAGCTTCCTCGGGAAGAAGCGCTTCCACGGTCAAGCAGCCGCGGATGGCGATGTGGTTGACGGCACCTGGTTCGACCACTATCCCAACCCGACCTACCCGGAGGCCAGTTCCAACTTCTGGAATACCTGGAGCGAATCGGCGTGGCAAAGCGTGTATGACGGGTTCGGCAGCCCGAAGCCCGTGGAAGCCAGCGTCCCCTATTCCTGGCCCGAAGAGCACCATTCCGCCTGGACATTGGCGCCAAGCATAGAAGACCCTACGGGACAGCGCACCCTGCAGCATTATTATCCCGCCGACCCTTCCGAGCGAACGGCCAACCTCATGGCGCCCAGCTACCTCATTGCCTCCAAATATGGTGGCGTGGAGTATTACCGCGGCACCTACTATGAGGAAGCCGTTTACCGCTGCGCCGCCTACCAGGAAGACGGCTATCCGGCCGGACGTTGGCGCCTGCCGACGCGCGGAGAGATCAAGTTTATAGCCATGCTGTCCGCCAACAAGGCGTTTACCTTCCTCTTCTCGGAGGGAGGCTACTATTGGTCGGCCAACGGCGCGGTCAAGGTCGTGGCCGGCGGCGTGGAAGACGTCAACGAAGAATTCGCCCTGGGCCGTTGCGTTTACGATATCTGGTATTGGGGCGAACAGGATCAGCTTACAGGAGAAAACCGAAAAGTATTCACTTGGGGAGACCGGGAACGATGAAAGCGTGGAAATGGGTCATATTGTCAGCGCTTGCGCTGGTGTCCTGCATCAAAGAAGAGATGCAGGAGCCGGAGCCGTCCCTGGACATTGAAGGCTTGCCCATCACCATTCGCTTCTCCGTTCAGGGCCCGCCTGTCGACAAGCCCACCAAAGCTGTCGGAGATGGTCTTGACAGCGACCTGACCGGCGGCCTGGAGACCTTGCACCTCGCCGTATTCGGCGGATCCGGGTACCTCAAGGATTACAAGGAGGCCCGGTTGATTGGGGACCCGACCATGGTTGAGTTCCCGGTAGAGAAGAAGGTCCAGAAGAAAGACGGTGACAACCATCCGCTTTACTACGAAGTAACGACTGATCCCGGGACAGGAGAAGAGACGGTCACGGACATTGAGACGACGGAATACACGGGACATCCGGTGTATATTGTGCAGACCATTACCCGGACGGTGCCGACGTATAATTACGAAGTCACCCTGCCGATGTCCACCAGCAACCGAACCATTCATTTCCTTGGGAACGGCCCTTCCACGCTTCCTTTCGGCTGGGACTCCGACGTGATTCCCGTCCAGCTTTCCCAGCTCAGGAAATATACGGAAGCCGGGGCCGAGGAGGAGAAGTCCCTCAAAGCCAAGGCCTATTGGCAGATGAAGACCTTCCAGGGAGGCATCACCGCCAAGAAAGAAGGTGGATACTATGTCTCCGCGCCTGACGACAACGGTCACAAATACCGGTACGGCGTAAGCAAGGAAGAGGATGAACAGTTCTACGCCCATGGCGGCTTCCAGGTAGAAGATGCCGTCAACGATCAATTCAAGAATATCCCGCTGATCCGCAACTGGGCCAAGATCGTTTTGTATTCCCTGCCCAAGGAGCAATCTCATTTTGAAGCCATCAGCATGGCCGTCATCAATGTGCCGTCCCGAGGCTCCATCGCCCCCTACAGCACCGCCACAGGCGGCTTTGTCAACCATTACGAGACCAAAGGCTTTGATGAGTTGCGGGCGATGAATTATCCCGCCAGCCTTCCGTCCGGGACGCTATTTGACACGTCCATCCCCGAGGCTTCCGAGTTCGTTCCGAAGCAGCCCGGGGACCCTGGCTACGAAGACCAGTTCATAGACGGAGGACGAGTCGCACTGGCTTCCTCGCTGGAGGATCTTTATTCCCAAAGCGACAACGAGAGCGCCGTGTACCTGTATGAACGCCCCGCCCCCTCCGAGAGCATCCCGCCGTCTTACGTCATCATTTACGGCAAGTACTATGAGCATCCAGAGAGCCCGGACGACCATGGAGAGCCTTGTTACTACAAAGTGGACCTGATGGAGACCATTGCGGACGAGAACGGAGATCTTGAGTCTCGTTACTACCCGATCTACCGCAACTTCAAGTATCAGATCTGGGTCAGCCGGATCCTCTCCAAAGGGCACGCGACCCCGCAGGCAGCCGCCGCATCCGCCGGTAGTGCGGACGTCTCGGCGGACGTTACCACCGGGCACCTCTCCGATATTTCCGATGGCATCGGCCGTCTGCACCTGAACTGGATGGCCAAGACTTATACGGCTGCGGACGAGGAAGAAGAGACCACGCTCCACGTCTATTTCTCCAACCAGACGGGAGCCGCCATCACAGAGACGGACCAGACCAAGAATCAATTTCTGAAGGCGGAACTGCTTCCGCCAACAGATAAGAAAAAACTTCCCAACGGGGACTATGACGATGTCATCGAGGCTCTTGAGCTGAAGGCGCTTCCTGTGACCACCCAGGAGTCCGAAGGCTGGCTTCAGGTTTATTTCAAGGTGAAAAGATATGAAGGGCGGACGGCGCGCAGCCAGACCATCCGAATCACGGGCGTACAGCAAGCGACGGCCAACTCGCCCGCCAGCCGGATTTACCGCGACGTGGTCATTAGCGTGCTTCCGAAGCAGCCGCTTAAAGTCACCTGCGAACAAGAGCGCATTTTCCCCCGGAAAGGTGAGGAGGAAACCATCTCGTTCAGCATCCCGGACGGCTTGCTGAAATCCATGTTCCCGCTGACCTTTACGATTGAAGCCGACCGGATGACCCTGTCGCCGGACCTGGCTTACCCCGAAGAGAACATGTCCGTTGTGTACGGAGAATCCACCTCTCTGCACCCCGACTATGCCGGCAAGCCCGCCTTCCAATATTTACGGACCATTTCCTGGGATGATTATCGCGACAGCGAGAAATTCCCGCTGACGATGGGGGCGGATGAGCGCATGTGGCGCACAGTAACCTGTCACTTCAAGACCAATTGCGACAACAATCACGCGAAGGTTTGGGTGACGAATCCCTTCTTCATCCATGAGGATATCAAGGGCTCGTCCTGGGACGAGTTCTATAACTTCAATTATAAAGAATTTCACGAGTTGAAGTATCCCGACCCGGTCCCCTGCTTGCCGGATCAGCCCGTTCGCTTTGTGTTCTCTGTTGACGCCAAGGGCAAGGACGCGCAGCAGCACGATATTTATCCGGAGATTACGATGACGCTTCGCGGACTCGCGATTACGGAGGAAATAGCGAATCTGAATTTCATCGATACGGGTGTTTATTCATTCACCCCGACAAACGGGACCAACGAGTTTTCCTTCCGCACACTCAACAATATGGGCGATATCTGTGTGACCTTGGAAGCGGAAGATTACTACACCGCATCACTTGAGCCTTATCATTTCAATAAGGGCATGCCCAAGTATTCCTATGGTCTGCTGGAAGGCTTCAAGAACGGGAGCAACTGGTCCAATGTGGCGTATGGAAGGGTAGAATCCGGACTCAAGTACAGCAACGCGAGCGATGACCGTGCTGTTATCTTCGCCTATTTTACTGACCCCGCGGATCCCCACGCCACGACCATCCGACTGACCGATGCGGAAGGTAATTACATTGGCGGGAATTCCGAACAGCACGGAAGGAGCTCCGGCCTGTATGCCGTATCGCCGGGCAGCTACCAGAGCGGCTGGACACCGACCGGCCCGACGGGTACGAATGGCATGCCCAACTACCATGAGGTCGTTCTCAAGACCGCCACCAAGGGATCTCCGTCCTACGATCCGATCGTGTTCCGTCTGGAAGCCGACGGATATGTGACGCAGGAATTCCGTTACGAGCGTCTCCGCAAGCCGCGTCTGCACTCGCTCGAAGTCAAGAATTCCGACATGAAGACCTGGTTCCAGGAGGATGGCAGCGCCTGGGTCATTTATCCACCCAGCATTAAAGATGAATCCTATTTTAAATTAAAGATCGAGAAGCTTGACGCGGGCGCCCCGGATCCTGTATTAGACAACAGTGGTAATCTATGCTTGGGAGGAACGCCGGGAAGTACCGTTGCGACCGACGCCCGCTACAGACTGACCTTCATGGCCGGCGACCCCGGTATGCTTGGGCTTCCGTTCTCAGGATCGGCGCAATACAAAGCGCAGCGCTTCTATTATTGCAAGTTTACATTCGTCTCGTCTAATCGTCCGGCGGAGGCCACGCCAGATTCGGATGCCGGAACCTATTTCCGCTACCCCGGCAGTTCAACGGACTTCCAGTGGATTGCCTTCAACAACGTGAATGAGTATCCGGGAGACCGCACTTCCGGCGACTGGAGCCCGCTGGTCAACCAGAAATCCATTACCTTCACCGTCGGATCAAATCCGATCCAGCTCTCAGGCTTTATGTACAAGGCCCTTTCGGAGGTCCAGTAGCACCCCCAGGTCAGCCGCACAGCGACGGGGCAAGAGAATGGGCTCCGCTCCAAAACCAAAAAGACCTCCCGGCGGGGAGGTCTTTGTTTTGGGGTGCGATGTGGGGCTCGAACCCACGACACCCAGAACCACAATCTGGTGCTCTACCAACTGAACTAATCGCACCATATTCAGAAGGGAATGCAAAGGTACAAAAATATTTTTGGGATGCAAGCGCGGAAGAAAGAAAAATCACTATCTTTGTGAGATTTCTCTCAAGAAACACCACCGAAATATGGCAAAAGAGATAAAATTCTCCCTGGTTTACAGGGACATGTGGCAGTCCTCCGGCAAATATCAGCCGCGTGTGGACCAGTTGGTGCGGGTGGCCCCGCCCATCATTGAAATGGGTTGCTTCGACCGTGTCGAAACCAACGGCGGCGCCTTCGAGCAGGTGAACCTCCTCTACGGCGAGAACCCGAACGTGTCCGTGCGCAAGTGGACGGCTCCCTTCCACAAGGCCGGCATTCAGACCCATATGCTGGAGCGCGGCCTGAACGCGCTGCGCATGTACCCCGTGCCTGCGGACGTGCGCGAATTAATGTTTAAGGTCAAGAAGGCGCAGGGCACCGACATCTCCCGTTCCTTCTGCGGCCTGAACGACCCGCGCAACCTCAAGCTTTCCATCGAATACGCGAAGAAGGCCGGCATGATTTCCCAGGCCGCCCTCTCCATCACCCACTCCCCCGTACACACGGTGGAGTATTACCTCAAGCTGGTGGATCAGCTTGTTGAGTACGGCGCGGACGAGATCTGCCTCAAGGACATGGCCGGTGTCGGCCGTCCGACGGAGCTCGGCCTGATCGTCGCCGGCATCAAGAAGCGCCACCCGCAGATCAAGGTCCAGTACCACGGCCACAGCGGCCCGGGCTTCTCCCCCGCCTCCATGCTGGAGGTCGCCCGCGCCGGCGCCGACTACCTCGACGTGGCCGTCGAGCCCCTCTCCTGGGGTAAGGTCCACCCGGACGTGATCACCATCCAGCAGATGATGAAGGCCGACGGCTTCCTCGTGAAGGACATCAACATGGACGCCTACATGGAGGTCCGCAGCCTCACGCAGGAATTCATCGACGACTTCCTCGGCTACTGGATCAACCCGACCAACGCCCAGATGACCTCCCTGCTCGTCGGTTGCGGCCTGCCGGGCGGCATGATGGGCTCGATGATGGCCGACCTGACGGGCTTCAAGGCCGCGATCAACGCCTCCGAGCGCGCCAACGGCAAGCCGGAGAGCAGCCTCGATTCGCTGATGGTCCAGCTCTTCAACGAAGTGGAATACGTGTGGCCGCGCCTCGGCTACCCGCCCCTCGTGACCCCGTTCAGCCAGTACGTCAAGAATACGGCGCTGATGAACCTGCTCGCGATGGCGCAGAACAAGCCGCGCTTCTCCACGATCGACAAGGACACCTGGGGCATGATCCTCGGCAAGATGGGCACCCTGCCCGGGCCGCTCGCTCCGGAGATCGTCGCGCTCGCCAAGGAGAAGGGCATGGAGTTCTACACCGGCAACCCGCAGGACGAGTATCCCGACGAGCTCCCGAAGTTCCGTCAGATGATGAAGGAAGAGGGCTGGGACTGCGGCCAGGACGATGAAGAGCTCTTTGAGCTTGCCATGCACGAGCGTCAGTACCGCGACTACAAGAGCGGCATCGCCAAGGAGCGTTTCAACAAGGATCTCGAAGCCTTCCGCGAGAAGGCCGGCGCCCCGATCGTCGTCAAGCGCGCGGTTGTGGAGATGCCTGAGTTCGACCTGAACGCGCTGCTCGCGAAATATCCCAAGGCCACGCCCATCCAGGCGCCCGCCGCCGGCCAGATGCTCTGGCAGGTGGATGTGAACGACAAGTCCACCGCCCCGGCGGTCGGCACCCAGGTCGCTTCCGGCAAGCCCTGCGGCTATGTCCAGACCTGGTACGGCATGGAGGAGCTTCTCCCCGCCGCCGACGGCCAGATCGTCGCCGTCACCGCCCCGCAAGGGAAGAAGGTGCAGAAGGGCGAGATTGTCGCGCTGATCCAGTAAGCGACCCCGCCCGCAAGAAAGGCCGGCCCGCACGCTGCGGCCGGTCTTTTTTATTTATATTTGCAATATGAGACTCCAATTCCTCCTGACCACAGCCCTTTCACTCGCGATGGGGATCATCGCCCATGGGCAACACTACTGCAACCCACTCCCGATGCCGATCGGTCCCGGCGGCAACGCCAGCGGAGACGTCACCGTCCTCGAAGAGGGCGGAAAGTATTATATGTGCTGCACCGGCGGCGGCATGTGGGTGTCCGACGACCTGCTCAACTGGGAATTCCACGCCGTGGAGCACATCCCCGTGGCCCCGGACCTGGTCAAATACCAGGGCAAGTTCTACCTGACCGGCAACAGCGACCACGTCTTCGTGGCCGACCATCCGCTCGGCCCCTACAAGGACCTGGGCCTGTTCAAGGACACCGGCCCCATCGAGGACGGCTGGAACGGCGGCTTCGACACCAAGATCTTCGTCGACGACGACGGCCAGCCCTACCTCTTCTGGCCGGGCCGCGGCATCAGCGGCATCTACGGCGTCAGGCTGGACCCCAAGGATCTGACCCGCTTCGCGGAAAAGCCGACCCACCTCTTCGGCTTCAACCCGATGCACGCCTGGGAGCGCTACGGCGAGATGAACGAGTATCCGGCCGTCGCCTGGATCGAGGGCCCCTGGATCATCAAGCGGAACGGCATCTATTATCTCGAATATTCCGCCTCCGGCACCCAGTGGAAGACCTACGCAGAAGGCTACTACACAGCCACTTCCCCGCTCGGTCCCTACACCTACGCGCCCAACAATCCGCTGCTCCGCAAGACGGAGGGACTCGTGACCGGTACGGCCCACGGCTCCATCGTGAATTATAAAGATGAGTGGTGGCAGTTCTACACCATCGTGCTGTCCAACCCGCCGGGCGGCCGCCGCATCGGCATGGACCGCGTCGAATTCGACGCGGACGGCCTGATGTCCTGCACGGTCACCGATACGCCTCAGCCCGCGCCGGGCACCGTGGCGAAGAAGGGTGTTCCCGCTTCCATTCCCGTGACCATCAACAAGATCAACGCGATGAACGCGCTGTCCAAGTTCTCCTCCCAGCAGCCCGGATTCCCGGCCGCCTTCGCAGTGGACAACTACAGCGGCACCGTGTGGATGCCCGAGGCCGGCGACGCCCAGCCGTCCATCACGGTCGAACTCTCCCCGGCCACGCGTTTCGACGTCGTGCAGCACTTCACCGTGAACGGCATGCGCGTGATGTTCTCCGGCGCCGGCCGCCGCTTCGGCGCGCCGCAGGTCCTGCCCGTCTATAAGTACAGGCTCGAGGTCTCGCAGGACGGCGAGAAGTATGTCACCGTGCTGGACCTCACGAAGAACCAGGTCGCCCGCGACACCGTCTTCGAGGAGTTTGAGCCCGTCAACTGCCGTTTCGTGCGCCTGACCGTCACCGACTGGCCGAAGGAATTCCCGCTCGGCGTGATCGACTTCACCGTTTTCGGTTACCCCGACGGATACGATCCCGCAGCCGTCGCGACCCCCGTTTTTTCGAACCTTCCGCCGGACAGCGAGTCCGGCTACCAACGCCGCTAGCATATGAAAAAAACCATTCTTCTGCTTAGTGCCGCGTTCCTGTCCGGCACCCTGGCCCTGGCCCAGCGGCCCCGGCCGACGGCCGACCTCCCGAAGTGGGAAGGCGTGGCCGACACGCCCCAGATGGGCTGGAGCTCATGGAACTGTTTCATGACCGAGATTAACGAGGACCTCATCAAGGCCACCGCCGACGCGATGGTGGAGTTGGGCCTCGTGGACGCCGGCTACGTCTATCTCAACCTCGATGACGGCTGGCACGGTGAGCGCGACGCGAGCGGCTTCGTGCTCGAGGACCGGGAGAAGTTCCCCTCCGGCATGAAATCCCTCGCGGACTACCTCCATGCGCGTGGCCTCAAGCTCGGCATCTACAGCGACGCCGGCGACTTCACCTGCGCCTGCTACACCGGCAGCCGCGGCCACGAGTACCAGGACGCGATCACCTACGCGCACTGGGGCGTGGATTACCTCAAATACGACTGGTGCTTCACCACGAACGCCAACGCCAAGGGCTCCTACACCCTGATGCGCAACGCCCTGCGCAAGGCCGGCCGTCCCATCCTCTTCAGCATCTGCGAATGGGGTGTGAACAAGCCCTGGGAATGGGCGCAGGACGTCGGTCACTCCTGGCGCACCACGGGCGACATCGGCCCGGCCTTCGCGCCCGTGTCCGTCAGCTACGACGAGCAGGGTCGCCGCAAGTGGAAGCCGATGAGCGTGCTCGAGATCATCGACATCAACGAGCCGCTGCGCGAGTACGCCGGCCCCGGCCACTGGAACGATCCGGACATGCTCGAAGTGGGCAACAGCGCCACGGTGGACGGCATTTTCTACGACATGACGGACAGCGAGGACCGTGCGCATTTCACGATGTGGTGCATGATGGCCGCGCCCCTGATTCTCGGCAACGACCTGACGAAGATCACACCCGAGACGCTCGCGATCATCACCAACCGGGAGATGATCGCCGTGGATCAGGATCCGCTCGGCATCCAGGGCCTGCGTCTCAAGAATGAGGACGGCGTCCAGTACTGGTTCAAGCCTCTCGCTGACGGCGACTGGGCCTTCTGCGTGATGAACACCCGTGAGGAGGACGTCACCCTCACCCTCGACTGGTCCGCGCTCGAAGTCAACGACGCGCTCAGCAAGCGCCGCACCGATTTCGCCGGCACGACCTACTCCGTCCGCGACATCTGGCATCCCGAGGCGAAGCCCTTCACCACCCGCACCAAGGGCCGCCGCAAAGGTCAGTTCAACGTCGCCGCCCGCACCGTCACCGTCCCCACCCACGATGTCGTCGCCTATCGCCTCACCCCGATGAAATAGGCTCCCGGCCCCAGCCCCGGCCCCATTCCGATGCGCCCCGCGTCCCAGGTTTTGTCCCGATAAGAGCGTTTTACCCCCTATTTCGCTTCTACCGGGACAAAACCTGGGACGCGGGGCGCACTCCCCTTCCAGACGCGGCAGATCACCCCTCAACGAACGCCCCGCCGCAGCGGGGAATTGAACCGGGGACGAGGCTGGGCCAGTTTGCTGCCAAAAATGCAGGAAAGTGGAAAAAAATGTAAGAGATTGGAAGAAAATGGAAAAAATTTACTACCTTTGTCCATTGCGTATAAGAATTGAACGAAATGGTCACTTTCATCGGCGAATACACATCCCGCGTGGACGACAAAGGAAGGCTGGTTCTTCCCGCGCCGCTCAAGGGTGCGTTGCCGCCGGGAAGCGACATGAGGTTCGTCGTCAAGAAGGATCTTTTCGAGCCTTGCCTCGAGATGTACTGCTTCGAAGAATGGGAGCGGCAGTCCGGCAAGGTCAAAGACAGTCTCGACCTCACCTTCAACCGTCAACACGCACAATTCTGGAGAGAATATATGCGGGATCGTGACATCGTCGAGCCGGACGCCAAGTTCGGCCGCATCTCGATCAGCCGCAAACTCCTTGATTCCATCGGTGTGAACAAAGAAGTGGTTTTCTCCGGCAATGATTTCAAGATTGAGATCTGGGCCAAAGAGCGTTACGAGATGTCCAGACTGTCAAGCGGCGATTTCATTGCCATCGCGGAAAGCCTCTCGAAAAAGGGGCCCGCAAATGTCTGAGTACCACAATCCCGTCCTGCTGCACCCCAGCGTTAACGCGCTGGTCCTCAACCCCGACGGCTTCTACGCCGACGCGACCTTCGGCGGCGGCGGCCACAGCCGCGAGATCCTCTCCCGACTCTCCCCCAAGGGACACCTCATGGCCTTCGACCGCGACGAGGACGCCCTGGCCCAGGCCCCGGACGACCCGCGCTTCATTCTTATACACAACAACTTCCGGTTTATCCATAACTACACCCTCCTCCACGCGGAAGGAGGGCTCGACGGGATCCTCGCCGACCTGGGCGTGAGTTCCCATCAGTTCGACACGGCGGAAAGGGGCTTCTCCTTCCGCTTCGACGCTCCGCTCGATATGCGGATGAACAGGCAGGGCGGTAAGACCGCCTCTGACATCGTCAATTCTTATACGCAAGAAGAATTGGAAAAGATCTTCCGGCTCTACGGCGAGCTCGACAACGCCCGCCGGGTGGCGCAACTCATTGCGACCGCCCGCGGCGCCGCGCCGATCCTCACCACAGACGACCTCGACCGTGCCATCGCGGCGGCCCTGCCATCATTCGCTGAACATAAGTACCTCGCCAAGGTCTATCAGGCCCTGCGCATCGAGGTCAACGAAGAGATGCGCGCGCTGGAGAAATTCCTCTCCGGCGCCGCTGCATCCCTCAAGAAAGGCGGCCGCCTGGCCGTCATCACTTACCACTCCCTCGAGGACCGCATGGTGAAGAACTTCATCCGCAGCGGCAACATCGCGGGCGAGGAGGAAAAAGACGTCTTCGGGCGAAGCAGCGCGCCCCTGAAGGCCGTCGATCGCAAGCCGATCCTGCCCGACGAGGCGGAGATCGCCGCCAACACCCGCGCGCGCAGCGCCAAACTCAGAATCGCCGAGAAACTATGAAGACCTGGAAGATAGCAGACATCGGCCTGTTCTTCAAGAACAGTATTCAGGCGATCCTGAAGGGGGAGTTCCTGCTCCGCCTCAACGTCGGGCGCTACTTCGTCCACATCGCCTACACCTTCCTGCTCTTCGGACTCGTGATCTGGTTCAGCCTGATGATCGAGACCACGATGAGCAAGGTCGAGAAAAACAAGGCGGTGCTCAAGGAGCTCGAGATCGTGCATTCGCAGAAGGTCTTCGAGCTGGTTAACGTGAGCCGGCGCTCAAGCGTGGAGGAGATGCTCGAGCAGCTGGGTTCGCATGTCAAAGAGGCTGAAAAGCCTGCAACGGTCGTAAAACGATGAGTACAGAAGCCACCAACCCCAAGATCAAGAAGCGCGACAGGATCGGCGTGATCCTGTACCTGCTTTACGTGGCGATGCTCATCGCCGCGCTGGTCTTGATCGGCAAGATCGTCCTCATCCAACTCCTCTGGAAACCCGAGCCGAAGATCGAGACCGCCCTCACCCCGTCCAACACCATCAGCATCGTGGAGCCCGCCCGCGGCAACATCCTCGACGCCGAGGGGCGCCTACTCGCCATCTCCTGCCCGACTTACCAGTTCTACATGGACTGCACCGTGCTCAAGGACACCAACACCCCGCAGCAGGAGCAAGGCTGGCTGGACAAGGCCCGTCAGCTCTCCGAGGGGCTCGCCGCCGAATTCGGCGACCGCACGGCCGACCAGTACTACAAGCTCATCACCGACGGCCGCAAGAACGGCCGCAAATATGTCCGCCTCGGCCACCCGGTCGATCGCAACGCCTACAACCGCGTGATCGCCCTGCCGCTCTTCCGCGACGGCCGCTACCGCAGCGGCATGATCGTGGAGCAGGAGCACATCCGCCAGTACCCTTACGGGAGACTCGCCCGGCGCACCATCGGCTTCGTACGCAACAACAAGTCCGAGGTCACCAACACCCACATCGGCCTCGAAGGCAAGTTCGACTACGTTCTGCACGGCCAGGAGGGCCGCGAATGGATGCGCGTGACCGACTACGGCCGCGTGCGCAACAGCGACAGCGCCTACGTCAAGGCCGTGGACGGCAAGGACCTGCGCATCACGCTGAACATCGACTACCAGGACATCGCCGATCGCGCGCTGCGCGAGCAGATCGAGAACGAGCAGGACCTCGAGGGCGCGTGCTTCGTGCTGATGGAGGTCTCCACGGGCGCCATCCGCGCCATGGTCAACCTCGTCCGCGAGGACGGCAACGGCCCCTTCGAGGAGATCCAGAACCTCGCCATCGGCCGCAAGGCCGAGCCGGGTTCCGTCTTCAAGACCGTCACGCTGATGTCCGTGCTCAACGACGGCTTCATCAAGAGCCTGGAGGAGACCCTGCCCGCCACCAACGGCAACGTGGCCGGAACTTCCATCCGGGACGCGCACATCCCCGAGTTCGTCCGCCAGCACCACACCAACCGCATTTCGGTCCTGGACGGCTTCAAGATTTCGTCCAACTACGTCTTCGCGACCCTGGCGGTCAAAAACTACGGCATCGACAAGAGCAAGGGGCGCGGCAAGGGTCTGGAGAAGACCGAGCGCTTCCTGCAGAACATTTATAACTACAAGCTCGGCGAGGCCTTCGCCTTCGACCTGGACGGCCTGCAGACGCCGACCATTCCAAACCCGTCCACGCGCTACTGGACCGACACCGACCTCGGCTCCATCGGCTTCGGCTACAGCACCGAAGAGACCCCGCTGCACATCCTGACCTTCTACAACGCCATCGCGAACAAAGGCCGGATGATGAAGCCCTACCTGGTCGAGGACATCGAAGAGAACGGCATCGTGACGGAGCGGCGCGGCCCCGGCGTGCTGAACGCCGCTGTGTGCTCCAAGGCCGTGGCCGACACCATCACCCGCGCGCTCAAGGCCGTGACCGAGGACGGCACCGCCAAGCGGCTGAAGGGTGCCAAATGCACCGTCGCCGGCAAGACCGGCACCTCCTTCGGCACCTACGCCAACGGCCAGTACCAGGATGCGCAGGGACGCCGCAAGTACCAGGGCACCTTCGTGGGATTCTTCCCCGCCGAGAAGCCCCAGTACAGCGTCATCTGCATGGTTTATTCCAAGCCGACCTCCCGGCAGTTCCAGGGAGGCGGCATCCCCGCCGCCGCCATCCGCACCGTGGTGGACAAGTTGTACAACATGGACCCCTGCTTCCGGGACGAACTGAGAAGAAGCACTGCAAACAGATGAAACTGAGTGAGATCATAAAGAACTGCGGCGTGCTCGCCGTCCAGGGCCGCGAGGATGTGGAGATCACATCCGTGACCAACGACTCCCGCCGCGTCCAGAGCGGCAGCTTATTCATCGCCGTGAACGGTTGCGGGAACGACGGCCGCGCCTACCTGCAGAAAGCCATCGACGCCGGCGCCGCCGCTGTCCTGTACGAATCCTCGAGCGCTGCTTGCGCTGGTAGCAACGTTCCCGCGAGCAGGCCGGATCGCGAAAGCGATTATCCGGCCATCCCCCTTGAGGGGGCGCAGGGGGTGAAGGTGCCTGCGGCGGTCACATCAGTGACCGTCGGCGACAGCCGCAAGGCTGTAGCGATGGCGGCGGATGCTTTTTATGGCCATCCGAGCGGCAAGCTCAAGCTCGTGGGCATCACGGGCACGAACGGCAAGACGACGACCGTCACCCTCCTCTACCACATGTTCCGCCACCTCGGCTACGAGTGCGGCCTCCTTTCGACCATCGCCAACTACGTCGGCACGCGCCGCAGCGAGACCGCCAACACCACCTCCGACCCCGTGACCCTCAACGCCCTGCTCGCCGAAATGGTCGAGGCGGGCTGCGAGTACTGCTTCATGGAGGTAAGCTCGATCGGCGTGGAGCAGCAGCGCATCGCCGGGTTGGAATTCCGCGCAGCGATCTTCTCCAACCTCACCCACGACCACCTCGACTACCACGGCACCTTCGCGGAATACCTCCGCTGCAAGAAACTCTTCTTCGACGGCCTCTCCGCCAAAGCCACGGCCATCATCAACCTGGACGACAAGCACGGCGAAGTGATGGTTCAGAACACTGCCGCCCATGTGGTCGGCTACTCCTGCCGGAGCGCCGCCGACCACTGCGCCCGCATCCTCGAGCAGAGCCCCGAAGGAATGCTGCTGCGCATCGACGGCAACGAGGTGTGGTCGCGCCTGATCGGCGCGCACAACGCCTACAACCTCCTCGCCATCTACACCACCGCCCTCGTGCTCGGCATCCCGCAGGACGAGGCGCTCGTGGCACTGTCCCGCCTGGAGCCCGCTCCGGGCCGCCTGGAAACCCTCCGCGGGCCGAAGGACCTGAGCGTCGTGATCGACTACGCCCACACCCCCGACGCCCTGGAAAACGTCCTGAAGACCCTGCGCGACGTCGCGCCCGACCGGGAGCTCGTCTGCGTGTTCGGCTGCGGCGGCGACCGCGACAAGACCAAGCGTCCAGAGATGGGCGCCGTGGCCGGCCGCCTCGCGGACCGCGTATTCATCACCTCCGACAACAGCCGCACCGAGCGCACGGAGGACATCATCGAAGACATCAAGCGTGGGCTGGACCCGGCTGCTCTCGCCAAGACGGTCTGCATTGCCGACCGCCGCGAGGCCATCCGCACCGCCCTGCTGCTCGCCCCGAAGGGCGCTACGATCCTGCTGGCCGGCAAGGGCCACGAGACCTACCAGATCCTCGGCACGGAGAAGCACCACTTCGACGAACGTGAAATTGTACTGGAAACCTTCAAAACCCTCGAGTCATGCTGAACCACCTTGTAGACTGGCTCCAAAGCCTCGGCCTGCACATCCCCGGCGCGGGTCTGTTCAACTACCTCTCCTTCCGCGCCATGCTCGCGGCCGTGATCAGCATGCTGATCGCCTTCTTCGCCGGCGGCGCCATCATCCGCAAGCTGCAGCGCGCGCAGATCGGCGAGGAGATCCGCGACCTCGGCCTGGAAGGCCAGATGCAGAAGAAGGGCACGCCTACGATGGGCGGCGTGATCATCATCGCCGCGCTGCTGGGTTCCGCCCTGCTCGTCTGCCGGCTTGACAGCATCTATACCCTGCTGCTCATCGGCACCACCGTCTGGTGCGGTGCCATCGGCTTCGCCGACGACTATATCAAAGTATTCAAGCATAACAAGGAAGGCATGAGCGAGCGGGGCAAACTGATCCTTCAGTTCGGGCTGGGCCTCTTCGTAGCCCTGACCGTCTGCCTGAGCCCGAGCATCCCCACCGAGCGGCTTGTCACCACGATCCCCTTCGTGAAGGCGCACGAGTTCGACTACTCCTGGCTCTCCCCCTTCCACGGGCAGCTGGGCGTCTATTGCTCCTGGGGCATCTACATGGTCATGATCATCCTCGTGGTCCTGGGCTGCTCCAACGGCACCAACCTCACCGACGGCATGGATGGCCTGGCCACGGGCACCTCGGCCATCGTGGGCGTGGCCCTCGGTATCATCGCCTGGCTGAGCGGCGATGCACTCAACGCGCACTACCTCAACATTATGCACATCCCCGGCGCCGGTGAAGTGGCCATCTACATGGCCGCCTTCGTGGGCGCCCTGCTGGGCTTCTTGTGGTACAACACCTTCCCCGCCCAGGTCTTCATGGGCGACACGGGCAGCCTCACCATCGGCGGCGTGATCGGCGTGAGCGCCGTGCTCATCCGCAAAGAGCTGCTGCTGCCCATCCTCTGCGGCATCTTCCTGATGGAGAGCCTGTCGGTCATCATCCAGCGCACGCACTTCAAGCGCACGAAGAAGAAATACGGCGAGGGCCGGCGCATCTTCCTGATGGCGCCGCTCCACCACCACTACCAGAAGAAGGGCATCCCCGAGCCGCGCATCGTCACGCGTTTCTGGATCATCGGGATCATCCTGGCAGTCAGCACATTGGCATTACTTAAAGTTAGATAGTAGAAAGATATGGCAAGAATTGTAGTTTTGGGAGGAGCGGAAAGCGGCGTCGGAGCCGCCGTGCTCGCGAAAGTCAAGGGATTCGACGTCTTCCTGTCCGACAACGGGAAGATCAAGGACGAGTACCTCGCCACGCTCAAGAAGTGGGACATCCCCTTCGAGCAGGGCGGGCACACGCCCGAGAAGATCCTGGACGCCGACGAGGTCATCAAGAGCCCCGGCATCCCGGGCACGGCCCCGATGATCAAGGCCCTGCGCGAGCAGGGGACGCACATCGTCTCCGAGATCGAATTCGCCGGGCGCTACGACAGCGCGAAGAAGATCTGCGTGACCGGCTCGAACGGCAAGACCACCACCACCTCCCTGATCTACCACCTCCTCCGGGAGGCGGGCCTGGACGCGGGCCTGGGCGGCAACATCGGCAAGAGCTACGCCCTGCAGGTCGCGACCGAGAAGCACGACTACTACGTGCTGGAAATCAGCAGCTTCCAGCTGGACGACGTGTATGATTTCCGCCCGGACATCGCCATCATCACCAACATCACGCCCGACCACCTCGACCGCTACGACCACAAGCTCGAGAACTACGCGCAGGCGAAATTCCGCATCACGCGCAACCTCCGGCCGGACGACTGCTTCATCTTCGACTCCGACGACGCCATCACCATCCGCCAGCTGGAGGAGGTGGTCATCAAGGCCAAAATGCTCCCCTTTTCGCAGGAGAAGGAAGTCGCGCAGGGCGCCTTCCTGCGCAGCGGCGACCGCATCGTCCTGCGCTACGAGCAGGACGAGACCGAAATCCTGCTGCAGGAGCTGGCCCTGGGCGGCAAGCACAACGTCTATAACTCCATGGCCGCAGCCCTGGCCGCCAAGGCCACGGGTATCAGCAACGAGAGCATCCGCGCCAGCCTGAAGACTTTCGCGCCCATCGAGCACCGCCTCGAGCCCGTGCTGAGCGTACGCGACGTCCTCTATATCAACGACTCCAAGGCCACCAACGTGGACTCCGCCTGGTACGCCCTCGAGTGCCAGAGCCGTCCGGTCGTGTGGATCGTCGGCGGCACCGACAAAGGCAACGACTACAGCGTCCTGAACGACCTGGTGCGCAAGCACGTCAAGGCCATCGTCTGCCTGGGCGTGGACAACGCCAAGATCCACGCCGCCTTCGAGGACATCGTCGGCAGCGACAAGATCGTGGACACCCGCTCCGCCGAGGAGGCCGTGAAGGCATCCGCCGCATTTGCCCGTCCGGGCGACGTGGTCCTGCTGAGCCCGTGCTGCGCGAGTTTCGATTTGTTCAAGAATTATGAAGACCGCGGCCGCCTGTTCAAGGAGGCGGTCCGCCACCTGTAAACGATATGGCAGAAGAGAAAAACAGGAAGACCAGTATCTGGACGTTCGCCGACCACTTTGAAGGAGACAAGGTGGTGTGGATCATCGTGCTCATGCTGTTCCTGTTCTCGATCGTCTGCATGTTCTCCTCGTCGTCGCGTCTGCTGCGCGAAGGGATGACCCGCCTGGACCTTGTCAAGAACCAGTTCTTCGTGGCCCTGGCCGGCATGGCGGTCATCATCATCCTCTACAACATCAAGAACATCAAGTTCTTCCGCTGGTGCAGCCAGTGGGGATTCCTGGTTTCCTTCCTGCTGCTGGGCCTGCTGGACGCCCACGTCAGCCTGCCCTTCCTCAAGGCGCTCAACATCAACAACGCCTACCGCATCCTGTCGGTCGGAGGCTTCCAGGTGCACGTCTTCGAGGTGGTCAAGGTGGCGATGGTTCTCTACCTGGCCTGGGCGATGGACGCCCTTAAGCAGGGTGAGCTCCGCGGCCCGGAGAAGGTGATCTACAAGAAGATCATCTACCTGTACGCCCCGTTCCTGGTCATCTTCGCGATGATCATCCCGGGCTCCAACTCCAGCGCGCTGATCATCGGCCTGCTGATGTTCGTGATGATCCTGCTGGGCGGCGGCAACCTGCCCGACATGACCGTGCTCGCCCTGCTGGCTATGTTGCTGCTGGGCATCATCTTCGGTCTGTACAGCGCCACCAAGCACAACGAGCATCCGCTCTTCGACCGCATCGGCACCGGCATCGCCCGCGTGTTCGAGAACGACGACTGGGAGCAGCAGGTCCTCGATAACCCCAAGGGTACAATCGCCTACCAGGAGGCCCTGGACGCCATCCGCCAGCCCTACAGCGCCAAGATCGCCGTCAAGCAGGGCGGCCTGATCGGCAAGGGCCCCGGCCAGAGCACCCAGCGCTACGTGGTCCCCGACATGTCCGAGGACTTCATGTACAGCTTCATCATCGAAGAATACGGCCTGCTGGGCGGTATTCTCGTCATCTTCCTCTATGTGTCGCTGCTCGCGCGCGCTTCGATCATCGTGCGCAACTGCGGCAACGACCACTACGCCAAACTGACCGTGGCGGGACTGTGCCTGCTCATCGCGGGCCAGGCCTTCCTGCACATGTTCGTGAACGCGGACATCGGCCCGATGACCGGCCAGACCCTGCCGCTCATCAGCCACGGCAACAGCGCCTTCCTCTGCTTCAGCATCGCCTTCGGCATCATCCTGTCCTTCAGCCGCATCGCCGCGCGCCGCATCGACAAGGAGACGCGCATGGCGGCGCCGCTGGTAGAGATGCATGAGAGCACGGCGGTCCAGGAGCGCCTCGACGACCTGGACGCCTACGAATCCGGACAAATGACAGACGACAACTATGAGTTATAAGAAATTGCGCGTAATCATCAGTGGCGGCGGCACGGGCGGCCACATCTTCCCGGCGATCTCGATCGCAGGCAAGCTCAAGGAAGCGAATCCGAACACGGAGATCCTCTTCGTCGGCGCCGAGGGGCGTATGGAGATGGAGAAGGTCCCGGCAGCGGGCTATAAGATCGTGGGCCTGCCGATGGCCGGCCTCCAGCGCCAGCTGGGCTGGGAAGGCCTGCGGCACAACCTCCGCGTGCCCGGCAAGCTCCTGCGAAGCGTCCGGCTCGCGGGCAAGGTCCTGGACGAGTTCAAGCCCGACATCGCCATCGGCGTGGGCGGCTACGCCAGCGCCCCCCTGCTCTGGCAGGCCGAGCGCAAGAAGATCCCGACCCTGATCCAGGAGCAGAACGGCTTCGCCGGCCTGACCAACAAGATCCTGGGACGGCGCGCAGGCTGCATCTGCGTAGCTTACGAGGGGATGGAGAAATTCTTTCCCGCCGAGAAGATCGTCTTCAGCGGTAACCCCATCCGCCCGGAAATCCACGCCTACACGGCGCAGGACCGCGCCGAGGGATTGGAGTTCTACGGCCTGACCGAAGGCAAGCGCCACCTCTTCATCGTGGGCGGCAGCCTCGGCGCCGGCACGCTGAACCGCGCCATGCGCACCTGGATCGAAGCCGGCTGCCCCGGCGGCGATGACGTCGAGGTGCTCTGGCAGTGCGGCAAGTTTTATAAAAAAGGCATCGACGAATTCATGGCGGGACGCGAGCTCCCGCAGATCCACTATACGGATTTCATCGGGCGCATGGATCTGGCCTACGCCTGCGCGGACGTGCTGATCAGCCGCGCCGGGGCCTCTTCCGTGTCCGAGATTTGCGCGGCCGAGAAGGCCGCCGTGTTCGTCCCCTCGCCCAACGTGGCGGAGGACCACCAGACCCACAACGCGATGGCGCTCGTCCGCAAGGACGCGGCGCTGATCGTGCGCGACGCCGAGGCGGCGGAAAAACTGCTTCCCTCGGCTCTAGGACTGCTGCACGACGAGGCGCGCATCCAGCAGATCGAGCGCAACGTCGCCCCGCTCGCCCGCCTCGACGCGGCCCAGACTATCGTTGACGAAGTGTATAAACTGATATGAGCAAAACTTACCATAACGTCTATTTCATCGGGATCGGCGGCATCGGCATGAGCGCCATCGCCCGGTATTACCATTTCAAGGGCTGCGCCGTGTCCGGCTACGACCGCACTCCCTCCGACCTCACGCATGCGCTGGAGGCGGAGGGCATCGCCGTCCACTATGAAGACGACCCTTCCCGGATCCCCAACGACCCCGAGGACACCCTCGTGGTCTATACCCCGGCCATCCCGGCCGACCTGCAGGAACTCTGCTACGTGCGCGAGCACGGCTACCGCGTGATCAAGCGCTCCAAGATGCTGGGCGAGATCACCGACGGGCAGCGGTGCCTGGCCGTCGCGGGCACGCACGGCAAGACCACCACGTCCACGCTCGTGGCGCACATCCTCACCGAGAGCGGTTCCGGCTGCTCCGCCTTCCTGGGCGGCATCTCCAAGAACTACGGCACCAACCTGCTCGTCAGCCACACCCCGACCGTGGTCGCGGAGGCCGACGAGTTCGACCGTTCCTTCCACCAGCTGCACCCGGCGATCGCCGCCATCACGGCGATGGACGCCGACCACCTCGACATCTACGGCGACCTGGCGCATGTCCAGGAGGCCTTCCGCATCTTCGCCTCGCAGGTCAGCGAGACCCTCATCCTCAAGTACGGCCTGCCCATCCAGCCGCGCGACACGCCGGCGAAGATCTTCACCTACCACTTCGACGACACCCAGGCCGACTTCCACAGCACGCACCTGCGTCTGGACGAGACCGGCCACTACACCTACGACCTCGTTTACCCGAACGGCGTGCTGAACGACATCCGCGTGGGCGCCTTGGGCTGGGTGAACGTGGAGAACAGCATCGCGGCGGCAGCCATCTGCCTCTGCTACGGGCTCGACGCACAGAAGGTCCGCCACGCCATCGGCACCTTCGAGGGCGCGCAGCGCCGCCTCGACGTTCACCTGAACACCCCGGCGCTGACCTACATCGACGACTACGCGCATCACCCGGCCGAGCTGGCGAGCGCGATTTCCTCCATCCGGCAGATCTTCCCGGGTCGCAAGATTACGGGCATCTTCCAGCCGCATCTCTACACCCGCACGCGCGACTTCGCGCCCGAATTCGCCCGCGCCCTGAGCGGGCTGGACAAGCTGATCCTGCTGGACATCTATCCCGCCCGCGAGGAGCCCATCCCGGGCGTCACGTCGGAGATCATCTTCCGCGACGTGACCGCCCCCGAAAAGGTCCTCATCACGCGCGACGAGCTCATGCCCCTGCTGGCGCAGGAGCCGCTCGACGTGCTCGTGACCCTGGGCGCCGGCAACATTGACCGCTTCATCGAACCCATTACCGAAATGCTCAGCAAGCGCCTGTAAATGAAAGCCGCCATCCGATATTCCCTCTCCGCCCTTCTCGCCGTTGCCCTCGTCGTCGGGATGTTCTTCATCTACCGCCTCGTGCGGCAGGAGACCACCCAGATCGTCTGCGGCCGGCTGGACGTGCACTTCGCCGACAGCCTGCGCTTCGTCAGCGAGCAGGACGTGCGGGACTATCTGGACAGCCGCTACGGCACCTACATCGGCGAGCGCCTGGACAGCGTGCAGCTCGCCCGCATCGAGGACATGATCGAGAGCCGCAGCGCCGTGAGCCGCTGCGAGGCCTGGGCCACCGACGACGGCGTCCTGCACCTCGACATCACCCAGCGCGCCCCCGTGCTGCGCTTCATGCGCAGCGAGCAGGACGGCTTCTACGTGGACGGACAGGGCTATATCTTCCCGTTGCACCCGTCCTACACCGCACCCGTGCCCGTGGTCGAGGGCGCCATCCCCGTGGACACGCCCGCGGACTACAAGGGCGAGGCCCAGGACGATCAGCAGCGCGCGTGGATCGCCGGCGTACTGGAGATGAACCGCCACATCGCCGCCAACCGCTCCTGGCAGCGCCGCGTCGAGCACATCCGCGTCCGCCCGGGCGGGGAGCTGCTCCTGAGCCTGAGCGGCCGCGAGGAGGAGTTCTTCGTGGGGCAGCCGCAGGACATCCCGGACAAACTGCAGCGCATCGACCGCTACCTCGGCGTCATCGCACCATCCAAGCCGCAAGGCTACTATCATACCGTTAACGTGAAATACAAACAACAAATCATATGCAGGCAGAAAGATACATAGCAGCAGCCGACCTTGGCTCTTCCAAGATCGCCCTGAGCGTTGCCAAGATCGAGGGAGATGACATCCAGATCATCTACTACAAGGAGCGTCCGTCCGACGGCATCCGCAACAGCTACGTCTTCAACCCGAAGCGCGCAGCCGGTCCCTTACGCGCCGCCATCAACGAGGCGGAAGAAGAACTGAACATCAAGATTCTGCAGGTGGTCGTGGGCCTTCCGCGCTATGACGTGCGGCAGGAGATCGCCCGCGCCCGGATGGAGCGCAGCGACCCTTCGTCCTGCATCACCCGCGACGAGATCAACACCCTCAAGAGCATCGCCATCGACTCCTACCCCATCGCTGACGAGAGCAAGGAGGAGATCTACGGCGCCGTGGCGCAGTCCTTCTCGGCCGACGAGGAGCTGGTCTGCGCCAGCGAGCACGACGTCGTGGGCGTGACCGCCGACGCCATCGAAGGCAACTTCAAGGTCTTCGTGGGCGCCCAGAAGGCAGTGAGCAACCTCGACATCATGCTCAACGAGGTGGGCGTCGCCCCCGCGCGCAAGGTGTTCCTTCCGAACACCGTGGCGCGTGCGGTCCTCACCGATGCGGAGAAGGAGAACGGCGTGGCCCTCGTGGAGGTCGGCGCCGGCGTGACCTCGCTGACCATCTACCGCGGCAAGATCCTGCGCCACTACTCCGCCATCCCCTTCGGCGGTCGCTGCATCACCACCGACATCAAGTACGAGTGCGGCTTCAACGAGGAGCTGGCCGAGAACATCAAGCTCGCCTTTGGCGCCTGCATGCCCGAAAAGCTGCAGTCGCTCAGCGAGAAGATCATCCAGATCAACGACGAGGAGAACGGCTCCTACGAGCAGCTCCCGGTCAAATACCTGTCCGAGATCATCACCTGCCGCGCCCGCGAGATCATCGAGGCCGTGCTCTGGCAGATCCAGGACAGTGGCTACGCCGACAAACTCCGCAACGGCATCGTCCTCACGGGTGGCAGCGCCAACCTCGTGAACCTTGCCAACCTCCTCAAGGAGATGTCCGGCTACACGGTCCGCATCGGTTATCCGCGCAGCCAGACCTTCACGGCCACCGGCTGCTCGGGCACGAGCGAGACCGGCGCCGTGGCCTCCATCGGCATGATCCTTGAAGCCAAACGGGATCCGCGTCTGAACTGCCTCGAAGAGGCCCCGCGCCCGGTCGCCGCACCGGCCGAAGAAGGCGCCGAGACGGAGACTCAAGAGGCCCCCGAGCCGCAGGAGACCCTCTTCCCGGTGGAGCCGGACGACGTCATCACACCGCGCAAGCAGAAAGCGGAGAAGAAGCCCAACAGGCTCGTCTCCTGGATCCGGCAGAAGAGCCACCAGGTCACCGAGGCCGCAGAAGGCGCCTTCGACAGCACAATGGGCAACCTGTTTGATGAAATGAAATAAAAATGGATACAGCTATGATAGATGACAGCATGATCGATACCATCGTCCCCGAAAACTGGGCGACCTCCGACGAAATCATCAAGGTCCTCGGTGTAGGCGGTGGCGGCTGCAACGCAGTCAACTACATGTACACGCAGGGGATCAAGGGGTGCAGCTTCGTAGTCTGCAACACCGACGCACAGGCCCTCAAGGGCAGCCCCGTTCCCGTCAAGATCCAGATGGGCCGCGGCCTTGGCGCCGGCACCAACCCGATCAACGGCCGCAACGCCGCGATCGAGAGCCAGGACCAGATCGAGAAGATCGTACTGGACACCCACACCAAGATGCTCTTCATCACCGCCGGCATGGGCGGCGGCACCGGTACGGGCGCCGCGCCCGTCATCGCCAAGATGGCCAAGGACAAGGGCATCCTCACCGTGGCCGTGGTCACGCTCCCCTTCCTCAACGAGGGCAACGAGGCGCTCTCCCGCGCCATCGACGGCATCCACGAGCTCGAGAAGAACGTGGACAGCCTGCTGATGATCAACAACGAGAAGCTCCACGAGTACTACGGCAACCAGCTGATCCAGGACGCCTTCCCGCAGGCCGATGAGGTTCTCGCCACGGCCGTGCGCGGCATCGTCGAGATCATCAAGAAGCCGGGCTACATCAACGTGGACTTCAAGGACGTGGAGACGATGATGAAGAACAGCGGCATGGCCCTGATGGGCTGCGGCGTCGGCAGCGGCGAGGGCCGTATCGACGAAGCCGTCCGCGCCGCCTTCGAGTCCCCGCTGCTCAACGACTTCGACCTCAAGAGCGCCAAGAAGGTGCTCGTCAACATCACCTGCGGCCACAACGAGCAGGGCCTGACGATGGACGACCTCAACGAGATCAACAAGAAGATCGACGAGTACACCGGCCGGGCCAACAACTTCAAGCGCGGCCTCATCTGGGACGACGATCCCGAGATCGGCGACACGATTCGCATCACCTCCATCGTCACGGGTCTGCGCTTCTCCGACGTGATTGGCCCCGCCCGCGACATGGGCAACTACATCATGATCGGCCGCAGCTTCAAGTACGACAAGGCGGACGTCGCCCGCGCCGAGGGCATCTCCCTCTCCGAGGACGCCGGCTCGCAGACCATCGGTTTCAACAGCAAGAGTAACGTACGGAATTTCAAGTTCGACCCGGACGAGAAGCCGGCCCTGATCGTGGCCAGTAACGAGTCCCGCGCCGAGCTGGAGAACATTCCCGCAATCCGGAGGGCACAGATATGAGTAAAACCCGCGTAAGATTCGCCCCGTCTCCGACCGGGCCGCTGCACATGGGTGGCGTGCGTACCGCCCTGTACAACTACCTTTTCGCCAAGCAGCATGGCGGCGACTTCATCCTCCGCATCGAGGACACCGACTCCAACCGCTTCGTGCCCGGCGCGGAGCAGTACATCATCGAGTCCCTGCGCTGGTGCGGCATCTATCCTGACGAGGGCGTGGACGCCGACGGCAAGGTGGTGGAGACCCCGTCCGAGCGGCATCCCCACGCGCCTTACCGCCAAAGCCAGCGGCGCGGCATCTACCGCAAGTACGCCGAGCAGCTCGTTGCCGCCGGCCATGCCTACTACGCCTTCGATACCGCCGAAGAGCTGGAGAAGAAGCGCGCCGAGGCCGAGGCCCAGGGCCAGACCTTCATCTACAATCACCTCACCCGCGGGAGCCTGCGCAATTCGTTGACCCTGCCTGCGGACGAAGTGGAGCGCCTGCTCGCAGAGCGCACCGACTGGACCGTGCGCTTCCTGATGCCCGAAGGGCGCGTCGTGGAGATGGACGACCTGATCCGCGGCCACATCTCCGTCGATACCGCCACCCTGGACGACAAGGTCCTGTGGAAACGAGCCGACGAGCTCCCGACCTACCACCTCGCCAACATCGTGGACGACCACCTGATGGAAATCACCGAGGTCATCCGCGGCGAGGAGTGGCTCCCTTCGCTCCCGCTGCACTACTTGCTCTACGAGGCCTTCGGCTGGCAGGACAGCCAGCCCCGCTTCGCGCACCTGCCGCTGCTGCTCAAGCCGGTCGGCAACGGAAAACTGAGCAAGCGCGACGGCGACAAGATGGGCTTCCCCGTCTTCCCGCTGCGCTGGACCTCCCCCACCGGAGAGACCTCCCGCGGCTACCGCGAGGACGGCTATTTCCCGGAGGCTTTCGTGAACCTGCTGGCGATGCTGGGCTGGAACCCCGGCACGGAGCAGGAGATCTTCTCCCTGCCCGAGCTCGTGGCGGCCTTCTCCCTGGACAAGGTGGGCAAGGCCGGCGCCAAGTTCAATCCCGACAAGGCGAAGTGGTTCAACCGCGAATACCTGCGCATGCATTCCGACGCGGACCTGGCGGCCATCTGGCAGCCGATGCTGAAAGAAAAAGGCGTTGACGCCGATCCGGCCTACGTCGAGCGCGTCGTGGCGCTGATCAAGGAGCGCGCGACCTTCGTGCAGGACTTCTGGGACATCGCGTCCTACCTCTTCGTGGCGCCGAAAGAGTTCGTCCCGAAAGATGTGGACAAGTTCTACAAACCGGAATTCTACGACATGGCGCTCGAGGCGCTGACGAATTCGGAAGCGGACACGCTCGAAGAATACGTCCGCGCGCATGAGATGCCGATGGGCAAGGTGATGAATTGCCTGCGGCTCGCGCTGACCGGCTCGGCCAGCGGCCTGGGCATCACGGACATCCTGCACTGCATCGGCCAGGAGGAAGGTCTCGCCCGCCTGAGCTTCATGAAGCAACAGCTCGGCTAATTGTCATCCCGACCCGATTCCTCGTCATTCGCCGGCCTGACCGGCGAATCCCGACAATACATCTTCCAGAGAGACGGCGTCTTCGATCGTGAAGCCGCCGTTTTTGATGCGTCGCAGCGAACTCAGGAAGGCGCCGCTGCTGAGGGCTTCGCCCAGGTCGCGCGCGAGGGCGCGGATGTACGTGCCCTTGCTGCACGCCACGCGGATCATCGCCGTGGGCAACGCTTCGCCGGAGATATCGGCCACGCGGATGCGCCCAAGCCCGTCGTCCGTAAAGTCCTGCACGGGCGAGACGTGCCAGGAGAGGAGCTCCAGATCATAGATATTGATGCGGCTGGACTGCAGGACTTCGCCGGGATCGAAGGCGCGGCCCTCACGCTGCGCGGCCTTGAGCAGGCGCCGCGCCGTTTCGTACGCGCGCACGCCGTCCACGGACTTGGCGCTGAAGAGCGGCGCCACCTGGTCCTGCTCGCCGACGAAGTCCGGCAGGACCGCGCGAAGCGTCTCCTCGCTCACGCCCTCGAGCGGGCAGCGGCGGTCGATCTCCTTCTCCAGGTCGTACGAGGGCGTGGTGGCGCCGAAGCTCACCCCTGCCACGTACTCCTTCGGCGAACGCTGCAGTTCCTCGGCCCGCCGCGTGGCGGGACCGATGCAGACCAACAAGATGCCGGTCGCGAGGGGATCGAGCGTCCCCGCGTGACCGACTTTGAGATTCTTTTTCCCGAAATGGCGGATGGCCGCGTACTTGATCTTGCGGATCACGTCGGCGGAAGTCCAGCGATAGGGCTTGTCCACCGGCAGCACGATCCCCTCCGGGTAATCTTCTATATTACGGCTGAACGATTTTGTCAATCCGCCTCTGGTGTCTGCCGCCCGCGAACTCCGTGGTCAGCCAGGCGCGCACCATCATCACTACCATACGGTAGGAAGCGAAGCGTGCCGGCATCACGAGGACGTTGGCGTTGTTGTGTTCTTTGACGAGTTTGGCGACTTCCTGGTTCCAGGCCAGGCCCGCGCGAATACCCTTGTGGTGGTTCAGGCAGAGGGCCATGCCGTTGCCGGTGCCGCAGAGGGCGATGCCGGCCTCGATCTCGCCCGACTCTACGGCGTTCGCCATCGGGTGGGCGAAGTCCGCGTAGTCGCAACTGTCCGTGCTGTCCGTACCGAAATTGACGACCTCATAGCCCTTGCCCAGCAGGTAGGCGATGAGCCGGGTCTTGTAGTCCACGCCTGCGTGGTCGCTGCAGATTCCGATTCTTTTCATAGGGACAAAGATACGCATTCTCGCTCATTAAATATCCGAATATTTTCGTAAATTTGGGCCTATGGCATTCATTCACGAAGATTTCATGCTCACCGGGCCCACGGCCCGGGAGCTCTACCACGCACACGCTGAACAGCAACCGATCATCGACTACCACTGCCACCTCTCTCCGCAGGAGGTCGCAGAGGACATCCACTTCAAGAGCATCACCGAGCTCTGGCTCGGCGGCGACCACTACAAGTGGCGCGCGATGCGCGCGAACGGCATCCCGGAGGAATACGTGACCGGGCGCTCGCACTCGGCCTGGGAAGTCTTCGAGAAATGGGCGGAGACCGTCCCCTACGCCATGCGCAACCCGCTCTACCACTGGACGCACCTGGAGCTCAAGCGCGTGTTCGGCATCGATAAAATCCTCTCGCCCGCCACGGCGCGCGAGATCTTCGAGGAGTGCAACGCCAAGCTGGCCACGCCTGAGTTCAGCGGCCAGTCGCTCATCCGCCGCTTCGGCGTCGAGGTCGTCTGCACGACGGACGACCCGGCCGACGACCTGCGCTATCACAAGCAGATCGCCGCGCACCCCTTCGGCACCAAGGTCCTGCCGACCTGGCGCCCGGACAAGGCCATCGCCATCGAGGATCCGGCCGCGTACAAGGCTTACCTGAAGCGCCTTGGCGAGGCCGCCGACAAGAATATCGACTCCTACGCCGACCTGATCGAAGCCCTGCGGAAGCGCCACGCCTATTTCGCGCAAGCGGGCTGCAAGCTCTCCGACCACGGCCTGGACACCTTCTACGCCACAGACTACTCGGAGCTGGAGGTCGAGCTCATCTTCAAGAAAGTCCTGCTGGGCAAGACCCCCAACGCCACCGAGCGCGAAAAGTTCTACAGCGCGCTGCTGCACGACCTCGCCGTGATGGATGCCGAGACTGGCTGGGTGCAGCAGTTCCACGTGGGCCCCATCCGCAACAACAGCACCCGCATGATGCGGCAGGCGGGTCCTGACACGGGCTTCGATTCGATCCTCGACCTGCAGATCTCCGCCGCCGGCAATCGCTTCCTCGACCGCCTCGACGACGAGGGCAAACTGGCCAAAACGATTCTTTACTGCCTCAACCCCAAGGATTTCGTGGTCATGGCCTCGATGGCCGGCAACTTCAATGACGGGTCCGTGCCCGGCAAAATGCAGCTCGGCGCCGGCTGGTGGTTCCTGGATCAGGAGAGCGGCATGCGCCAGCAGCTGGACAGCCTCTCGCAGCTGGGTCTGCTGAGCAGGTTCGTAGGCATGCTCACGGATTCGCGCAGCTTCATCAGCTACACCCGCCACGAGTACTTCCGCCGCATCCTCTGCGACATGGTGGGCGCGGACGTGGACAGCGGACGACTGCCCCTGTCCGAGATGCCGCGCATCGGGCAGATGATCGAAGACATCTCCTACCGCAACGCGCGGGATTACTTCGGGTTCTGAGATGAAACACAAGATGAAATCCCTGGCTGTCCGCCTGCGGGCGTTTAAGATCTGGCAGGAGCTGGGGTTTCTCCCCTGGAGGAAGGAGAAGAAGGCTCGCAAGGCCCGGAAGCAAACCTTCTACAAGGGAGCGTTCGACGACATCCCCTTCCTCAACGATGACGCGAAGCGCACCTTCGCGCACCTGCTCCTGCGTCCGGGATACATGATCCGGGACTACACGTCCGGCCAGCACGAGCGCTATCTCGCACCGCTGACGGCGCTCATTATCTTCTACGCCTTCTTCGCGCTCATCTCCGCCGTCCTGCAACCCGTTCAGCAGAAGAGAGAGAATCCCTTCTCCCGTTTCGACGTAGCGATCGAGCGTTCGGAGAAGAGTCTGGAGGAAGCTTCCCCGGAAGACGAGAAGAACGAGGAATTCCAGCAAACCATTGTCCAAAAAACCATTCAACTCATGCGAACGGGCTACCTCTACCTGCACCTGGACGAGTTCCCGGAAGAGGTCGATACGCGCCACGAGGCATCCATCGCCGCGTTCGAAAGCAAACTCCGCAGCCAGGGTATTCCCCTCTTCCTTGGAAAGTTTTTTGTGCTATGGCTGGCCATGTGGATCGCCCTCCGGCGCTTCAAGCAACGCTTGTCAGCCTGCGCCACGGCCGCGGCCTATACCCTCTGCCAGTTCAGCTTCTTCATGCTCTTCGCGCTGCTGCTGAGCTTCGGCAAGAAAACTTCCGTCAGTGCCGCACTCATGCTGGCCGTCCTGACCATCGATTACCACCAGTGGCTGGGCCTCCCGTGGAAGAAAAGCCTCGGCCGGGGCGTCGCCACCGGCATCTGGTACGGCGTCATATACGGCGCGTTCATCCTGCTGATCAGCATCCTGATCGTCGGCATCGCCCTCCTGACCTGACCCGTCATTCGCCGGCTCTGACCGGCGAATCTCCCCAGTAATTAGGATTGCCAGAGGCCACATAATTGATTATATTTGAAACGTGAACCATTTTAGCATCATCTCCCCCGCCCCGGGCGGGACCTATACCGAGGCGCTGGCCTCGCTTTTCGAAAGGCTCCGGAACCATTTCGCCGCAGAAGCGGCGGCGGGCCGGCAGCCGGTCTTCGTGCGCTTTTTCCTGAGCGATGCGCAGAACCAGGCCGCCGCGCTGCACGCCACGCTCGCCCGCACGCCTTGGGCCGCCGGCACGGCCGTCTCCATCGTGGAGCAGCCGCCTCTCGACCATAGCCACGCCGTGGCGCTCGTGCAGACCGCCCCCGAGGCGCCCGCCTGCCTGTTCCACAGCCTGCGGCTCACCGAGGAGGAGGCCGCCGGCCGCGATTCCCACGCCCAGGGGCGCCTGCTCTTCGAGAAATACCTGGACATCATTCGCCCGCTGGGGCTGGACCTCAAGACGCACTGCGTACGCACCTGGATTTACGTGCGCGACATCGACGCCAACTACGCCGGGCTGGTGAAGGCCCGCAACGACGTCTTCGACGCGGAAGGCCTCACCCATGAGTCGCACTACATCGCCTCCACGGGCATCGGCGGCGCCACCGAGGGCCGCTCCGCCGTGGTGGCCATCGATTTCCTGACCTACCCCGGCATCCGGGAGGAGGACAAGACCTACCTCAAGGCGCTCTCCCACCTCAGCCCGACCCACGACTACGGCGTGGCCTTCGAGCGCGGCGTGCGCCTGAGCGACGGGCACATCTTCATCAGCGGCACAGCCAGCATCGACCACCGCGGCCAGGTCCTTCACGAAGGTGACGTCCTTGCCCAGACGGACCGCCTGCTGGAGAACATCTCGGTCCTGCTCGCCGAGGGCGGATCGTCCCTCGACAAGGTGCCCTATTTCTTGATCTATCTGCGCGATATCTCCGACTATCCGCTCATCGACGCCTACATGCAGCGCCGCTTCCCCTCCGTCCCCCGCGTCCTGCTGGAAGCCCGCGTCTGCCGCCCGACCTGGCTCATCGAGATGGAAACGGAAGTGTAAACCTTATTCCGCCATGGCGGCCTTGAATGTGTCGTCGATCTGGAGGAACAGATGGTAGTAGGCCTTGTCTCCGAGCTTGGAGTAGCGGCCCACGAGGGCCTGGACTTGCGTCATCAGATAGTGTTTCTCCGCAGCCCACTCTTTGGGGTCGGGTGCGAGGGCGTCCTTGCTTTTAGCGAAGGCGAGAAATTCCCGCTCGAGGTCCGCCCGCTCGAGATAGCCGAGCAACGCATCGTAGTTGTCAATGGCGGCGAGCTCACGGCCGTGGGCGTCGAACCACGCGGAGGCGAAACGCATCGCCGTGGCCTTGCGGTTGCAGGCCACGTAGAAGGAACCGGCGCGGGTGGTATCGACGGGCACGAAGACATCCGGCAGGATGCCGCCTTTCTCGACGCGCATGCTGTCGGCGGTCACCATTTCGCCGCTCTCGTAGCGGCGCAGTACCTCATAATCGTAATCGTCGGTATAAGGCTTCTGGATGCAGCGGCCGGAGGGCGTGTAGTAGCGCGCCACGGTGATGCGCATGCCGGAGCGGTCGCTGAAGAAGAACGGCTCCTGCACAAGGCCCTTGCCGAAGGTGCGGCGGCCGTAGAGGCGCGCGCGGCCGTTGTCCTGCAGCGCGCCGGCGAGGATCTCGCTGGCGGAAGCGGAGCCCTCGTCCACGAGGACCTTCAGGCCCAGCTTCTGGAAAGGACCGGATCCGTCGGCCCGGAACTCCTCGCGCTTGCGGTTCCGGCCTTCGAGATAAACGATCATCGCCTTGCGGGGCAGGAAGAAATTGGACAGCTTGCAGGCCTGGTCGAGGAAGCCGCCGGTGTTGTCGCGCAGGTCGAGGATGAGCTCCTTCATACCCTCGGACAGCAGCTCGGTGCAGTGAAGCAGGATCTCGTCTTCCGTGGTGCGGGAGAACTTGGACAGGCGCACGTAGCCGGTGGTGTCGCTGACCATGAAGGCCGCATCGACCGACCAGGTCGGAATCTTGCCGCGGGTGATCTCGAAGGGAATCACCTCCCGGCCGCGCTGCACGGTCACGAGGACCTTGCTGCCGGCCGCGCCCTTGATGCGGCGCACCATGCTGTCCTGCGGGAAATGCACGCCCGCGATGTTGGTGTCGTCCACCTTGAGCAGGCGGTCGCCCGGCTGCAGGCCGATCTTCTCGGACGGGCCGCCGGGAATGACTTCGATCACGACGGCGGTGTCGTTGGGGACGTTGAACTGGATGCCGATGCCGTCGAAATTGCCCATCAGGTCGGCCTCGGAGTCCTGGAGCACCTGCGGGGGCATATAGGAGGAATGCGGATCCAGGGCGGACAGGGCCGCAGCGGCGATGGCGTCGCTGACCTTGGCACGGTCCACGCTGTCCACATAGTTTTCATCGATGCTCTGCAGGATGAGCGAGACCTTGCGCCAATCGTTCGCGTTCACGCGCAGCATGCGGCGGTTCTCGCCAATCCGGTACACGAGCAGGGCGATCAGCAGGCCGATGACGACGCCCAGCAGGGCGACGAGGATGGAGGATTTCTTCATAGGGCTATTCCTCCACATCGATTCGCTCGACCTCTATTCCCGCGCGGCGCAGCAGGTCGATGCCGTCCGTGAGGCGATACTCGTCGCGATAGACCACGCGCTTAATGCCGGACTGGATGATGAGCTTGGCGCACTCCACGCACGGCGAGGCCGTGACGTAGAGCGTGGCACCGTCGGCGCTGTTGGCCGACTTGGCCACCTTGGAGATGGCGTTGGCCTCGGCGTGCAGTACATACGGCTTGGTGACGCCGTTCTCGTCCTCGCAGATGTTCTCGAAGCCCGAGGGAGTCCCGTTGTAGCCGTCCGAGATAATCATCCGGTCTTTGACCAGCAGCGCGCCCACCTGGCGGCGCTTGCAGTAGGAATTGCTCGCCCAGATGGCGGCCATCCGCATGTATTTGTCGTCGAATTTGCTCATCGTCCGGTTTCTCTTTGGTACAGGTAGCGCTTGATGCTGCGCTTCGGCGTGCGTTCAAAGTCTTCGGGCAGGAACTCGATGTGGTTGATCTGCGCGTAGGCGGGCAGGAGCTTGTTGATCTCCGGCAGGCTGTCGTTGATGCGCTTCTCCAGCTGCTCGCCGCTCATGCCGTCCAGCTCGCCCTGGTGGTAGTCGGGATAGACGAGGGCCGTCAGGCCGATCTTGTCCTCGACGACGAGCGAATCGACCACGTAGGTGACGTTGTTGATGACGGCTTCCAGCTCTTCCGGATAGATGTTCTGGCCGTTGCCGCTGAGGATCATGCACTTGCAGCGGCCGCGCAGGTAGAGGAATCCGTCGTAGTCAACCACGCCGATGTCGCCGGTCTTGAACCAGCCGTCGTTGGTGAAGGAAGCCTTGGTGGCGTCGCGGTTCTTGAAATAGCCCAGGAAGACGTTGTCGCCTTTGACCTGGACCTCGCCCGGTTCTTTATAAGGATTCTTGGAGTCGATGCGGATTTCGCAGCCCGGCACGGGGAGACCGCAGGAGCCCTTGCGGGCCTTCCACCACTTGGCGTAGGTGATGATCGGGCCGCATTCCGTCATGCCGTAGCCGACGGTGAAGGGGAAGTGGATCTGGCGCATGAATTTCTCGACCTCCGGGTTGAAGGCGGCGCCGCCGAGGATGACCTCCTCGAAACGACCGCCGAAGGAGTCGATCAGGCCATTGCGGATCTTCTTGCGGATCACTTGGTCCACGATGGGGATGCGCATCAGGGACTTGTGGCGGTCCACCACGGGCTTGATCTGGGACTTGTAAACCTTCTCGAAGATCAGCGGCACGGCGATGATCACGTCGGGGTGGATGTCGGAGAAAGCCTGCATGATGACCTTCGGACTCGGGGTGCGCGTCAGGAAATAGACGTGCGCGCCGAGGGTCATCTCGAAAAGGAACTCGAACATCATGCCGTACATATGGGCGGACGGGAGCATGGCGACCATCTGCGACTCGCAGGTCATCTGCGGCTCCGCCACGGCGGTGGCGAAGGAGATGTTGCACCACAGCGAGCGGTACGGCAGCATGACGCCCTTCGAGAAGCCGGAGGTGCCGGAGGTATAGTTGATCAGGGCGAGCTCCTCGGGCTGGTCCTCATAGTAATTGAGGTGCTCGGGCTTGAGCCCTTCCGGATACATCTGGTTAAAGGTACGCGTGAGGTTCTTGCGCACTTCCACGAGGTCCTGGTTCTTGGCGTAGATGTAGTTGAGGGTGTTCATCTGCACGATCACCTCCAGGCCGGGCATTTCCGCCTCGGAGAGGCCTTGCCAGATCACTTCGTCCACGAAGAAGACCTTGGCCTCGGAATGGTTGACCAGGTAATGTATGTTCTCGGGTTTGAATTCATGCAGCAGGGGTACGGGCACGGCGCCGTAGGTCATGGCGGCCAGGAAGCACACGCCCCAGTGAGCCTGGTTGCGGGAACAGAGGGCGACCTTGTCTCCCTTCTGGAGTCCGCATTTATCGAACGCGATGTGCAGGAGCTCGATGCGCTCCGCGACGTCGGAATATTTGAGCGTGACGCCCTGGTAGTTGGAGAGGGCTTCGCGCTCCCAGTTCTCCTTGATGCTCTTCTCGAGTAGTTTGTTTACAGAGTGGAATTCCATATCATTTTTATGCCTTTCTTGCCCCAGGCAAGGGTCTTTCCGGGTTGATAAATGACGAAGCGGCAGCCTTTGCCGGGCCAGACGAAGGCCGCTTCTTCGGGACGGGCAGCCTCGATAAAGGCCGTGACGGCCTCCGGACTGCCATATATCTGCCACCCGCGCGAGCAGGCAGTACAGCTGTCATCGACGAGCGTAAAGGCGTCTCCGTAGAGCGCGGGCAGAAAGCCGCGCCAGGGATTCTCGCGGGGTTCTCGCTCGGTCGCGGGCTTCGCGGGGCGGACCAGGGCCACGACCTCGTCCGTGCCGAAGTGCACGAGTGCGACTTCGCGGACGTCCTGCTCCCGCTCCCATTTGAGCGGGTCCTTCCCGCTCTCTTTGTGGAGTGTCTCCAGCCGTTTCTGATGCGCGGTCAGCTTGACGGACGCGTCCTGCCAGCGATCCACGGCTTCGCGCAGTTGCGGGAGCGCCACCGGCAGGGCCAGGGCGAAGCGTACATCCTCCGGGAGGATGGCGCCGAGACGGCTGTCGCCGAATGGCAACGAGCCGAGGATGTTGGCGTAGAAGGCGTCGTCCTGCTCGCAGACGGGCGTGACGTCAAAGCCGTCCGCCGTGGGCGTGAGCACGGTCCAGTCCGCCACACTGCCCAGGAAACGGGTCAGCGCCCGGCGGGGGAAGTAGTCGCGCAACCAGCCCTTCGGGGCCAGGCGCTCGGGAGCTCCGCTGCCGCGGAAAATGATGAAGTCGCGTCCGGACGCGGCCGCCAGAGCCTGGCGGAAACCGGGAGCGTCGAGAATGGACGTATGCTCGGACAGATGCCGCCGGACGGCGGTCAACTGGGCATTGGACGGGGTGATAAGCAGGAAGCCGCGCCGTTTTGCTTCCGCGTCGGGGCGAACGTACTCGGTCTGCAGCTTCAGGGTCGCGGCCTGGGCGAGGAGCGTGCTCACGGCCGACGCGGAGTCGGCCTCGGCGCGGCCCGCATCCAGCGCGAGCACGGGTACGAGCGAGCCGTTGTAGCACAGCGACAGGGCCATCTTGGACTGCTTGAAGGCCGTCAGGTTCAGCTGCCGCAGGACGCTGGTCGAGTCCAGCAGCCGGATGCCTTCCTCCAGGTGGTCAAAGCAGATCACCGCCAGCGCGTCCGAGGGGACGGCGGCGAGCAGTTCCGGGACGTGGCGCACCTCTCCCGTCTTCGGGGACGGATTGCCGCAGGCGAAGAGCAGCGGCAGGGCCGCCAGCAGGGCTATGATGCCTTTTTTGCACATAACTTGCAAATATACTAATAATTTGAATTATGATTTTCCGCGGAAATCCGTAACTTTGCATGATTTTATATAGATCGGAAATAGTACAGATACAGAATATGCAAGAAATCAGAAACATAGCGATCATCGCCCACGTTGACCACGGCAAGACCACGCTCGTGGACCGGATGATCTATCAGGCCAACCTGGTGCGCCAGCCGGAAAACCTGGGCCAGCTGATCCTGGACAACAACGACCTGGAGCGCGAGCGCGGTATCACCATCCTCGCCAAGAACGTCTCCGTCCTCTATAAGGGGGTCAAGATCAACATCATCGACACTCCGGGCCACAGCGACTTCGGCGGCGAAGTGGAGCGCGTGCTCAACATGGCCGACGGCGTGCTGCTGCTCGTTGACGCCTTCGAGGGCTGCATGCCCCAGACGCGCTTCGTGCTGCAGAAAGCCATCCAGATGGGCAAGAAGCCCATCGTCGTGATCAACAAGGTGGACAAGCCCAACTGCCGCCCCGACGAGGTGCAGGAGGAGGTCTTCGACCTGATGTTCAACCTGAGCGCTACCGAGGAGCAGCTTGACTTCGTGACCGTTTACGGTTCCGCCAAGCAGGGCTGGATGTCGCTCGACTGGAAGAAGCCTACGACCGACATCACCCCGCTGCTCGACACGATCCTCGACGTGATCCCGGCCCCGCCGATGGTCGAGGGCACCCCGCAGCTGCTCATTTCCTCCCTGGAATACAGCCCCTACGTGGGCCGCATCGCGGTCGGCCGCATCACCCGCGGCACCCTCAAGACCGGCCAGAATATCAGCCTGTGCAAGCGCTACGATGTAGTGCAGAAGCAGAAAGTCAAACAGTTGATGGTCTTCGAAGGCCTCGGCAAGGCCAATGTCGATGAAGTCCAGTGCGGCGACATCTGCGCCGTGGTGGGCATTGACGGCTTCGAGATCGGCGACACGATCGCGGATTTCGAGAAGCCGGAGGCGCTGGAGCCGATCGCCGTCGATGAGCCGACGATGAGCATGCTCTTCACCATCAACAATTCCCCCTTCTTCGGCAAGGACGGCAAGTTCGTGACCTCGCGCCACCTCAAGGAGCGCCTGGAGAAGGAGCTGGAGAAGAACCTCGCGCTGCGCGTGAAACCGGGCCTGACGGCCGATTCCTTCGTGGTTTACGGCCGTGGCGTGCTGCACCTCTCGGTCTTGATCGAGACCATGCGCCGCGAAGGCTTCGAGCTGCAGGTCGGCCAGCCCAAGGTGCTGGACAAGACCATCGGCGGCCAGCGCTGCGAGCCGATCGAGGACCTCTCCATCGAGGTGCCGGAGGAGTTCGTGGGCGCCGCCATCGAGATCGCCACGCGCCGCAAGGGTGCGCTGGTGCGCATGGAGCCGCGCGGCGACCGTACACTGCTTGAATTCGAGATCCCGACGCGCGGCCTGATCGGTCTGCGTTCCAACCTGCTGACCGCCAGCCAGGGCGAGGCCATCGTGGCACACCGCTTCAAGGAGTATCAGCCCTACAAGGGCGAAATCGAGCACCGCAACAATGGTTCGCTCGTCTCCATCGAGACCGGCCAGGCCATTGCCTATTCGATGAACAAGCTGCTGGATCGCGGCCGCTTCTTCGTGGAGCCCGGCGAGGACATCTACGCCGGTCAGGTGGTGGGTGAGCACACGCGTGAGCGCGACCTCAATATCAATATCTGCAAGACCAAGAAGCTGACCAACGTCCGCGCTGCCGGCTCCGACGAGAAGATCATCCTGCCGCCCGCCATCAAGTTCTCCCTCGAGGAGGCGCTGGAGTACATCCAGGATGACGAACTGGTGGAAGTGACGCCGCACTTCATGCGCATCCGCAAGATCCTGCTCGACCCGCTGGCCCGCAAACGCAACAGCGACAACGAAGATTAATTTTAGTTGCTAATAGCAAAAAAATTACTAACTTTGCAACCCTTTGTAGTTCAACTGACAAGTCTGGCCCCCGGAACGAACCACCTGAAGTGGCACGCCGGAGCCGAGTTCTTTGAAACTTTCGGGAACGTTGAGATCCTGGACGCCGATCTGGAAGTGACGGCCGACGTGATCAGCCGCGGGCTGACCGTGGACGCCGCCTGCACGATGACTGGCAGCGTGACTGTCGCTTGCGACAGATGCCTCGAGGACCTCGTCATTCCGGTGGACGCCTCTTTTGAGGAGACGTACACCCCCGAGGGTGGCGAACTGGACCTGTCGCAGGATGTATACGATTATGTGTGCACCTCGCTGCCGCTCCAGCGTGTGCACCCCGAAGGCGAATGCAATCAGGAGACTACGAAGTATTTGAGTAAATAATAGTTTAAAAAGATAAAGCAATGGCACATCCGAAACACAAACTTTCCAAGCAGCGCCGGGACAAGCGCCGTACGCACGACTTTGCGCCGGTTCCGACCCTCGCCACCTGCCCGAACTGCGGCGCGACCGTGATCTATCACCGCGTCTGCCCTGAGTGTGGGTACTACAGAGGCCGTCAGATCGTTGTCAAAAACGCTGAGTAATCTGTGAAGGGCCGCCCGATGGCGGCTTTTTTTAATCTGATGGCTCTGTAGTTCAACGGATAGAATAGAGGTTTCCTAAACCTTAGATAGCAGTTCGATTCTGCTCGGAGCTACAAGAAAAGGATTGGTGGATGCCAATCCTTTTCTTGTAGCTCTAAGTCTTCGACATACGGGGGAAGAATCCCGCGACAGTATTCTTAATTACCTCATTGACCTGATTGAAGACTACCGGACCACCACCCTTCTTCATTTTGTTATACAAATAAACTAGAGGGCGGAGTTAGTAGTAATCAAGCATCCGTGCAAACGTTTTTACCGCTCGCCCCGCAACCCCAGTTTATAAAATATTTTTCAAAAACGCCACGTTTTGCCGAAAAGAATAAGAAATTATCAGGTTGATGCAAAATAATTAGCCTTTTATGATTGGATTTTAATATTTCTTTTTTATATTTGCAGTGGAATTAAAAATATTAGGAACGAAAAGACTTCTATAAACCAACTAAACGTGATCGTATCCCTCCCTCATCAAGTATGCAAACTACTGAAGTAGTCCTAACCTAAACGTATATATTTTAAAAGGGAAAAGAGGCAACCGAAATCGGTTGCCTCTTTTGTGCGCGGGATGAGAGTCGAACTCACACGTCGCAATTGACACTAGCTCCTGAAACTAGCGCGTCTACCATTTCGCCACCCGCGCTCGAATGGATTGCAAAGATACAACTTTTTGCAAGAATGACAAAAAAAACTTAACTCAATGGTGCGCATTCCATCCGATCGTTTTTCATGAGTTCTAGTTATATGTCGCAAATGCCTTATTAATAGCACTTTTGTACGCTGGATAATAGCTGCTCAGTTTTTTGCGAAGGACTTCCCGGTCCGTCACGTCCGAACCCAGCACCTGAAAGATCTTATGCCACTCCAACCCCTCTTGGGCCAACGACGAGAAAATCTGCGGATGGAACCACCAGTTCTCACCGAAATGCGGCACATTGGCGCTCCCGTAGCGCGCCTTATACAGCTCCGCCTGGGCGAAATAAGCCCACATCTCTGCCACCTCGCAATAGCCGTGGTCTTCTTCCGACCCCACGCCGTAGATCGTGAATCCGGAGCTCAGATAGGCCTTCAACAGCTGACGGGTATACCGGTCCCAGTAGTCGTTTCCTGCGAGCATGAAGTGGCTGCCGTGGGCAAAGGCGTGGAGCGCCTCACCATAGATATCGGCATACGTATCTTTTCCCTTCAGGCCCACCAGGGCGTCGGGCAGGAAGAACTTGAGCAGCGTGGCGTATGGGCCCAGCAGTTTGCCAATCTCTCCTCGGTCGATCAGCACGCCCTGCTGCAGCATGGCGGTAAAACCGAAATCCAGGCCCTGGAAAAGCCAGAGCCGCAGGTTCGAGGGCGGCGTCTTGACCGAGGGAGACGCCGCGGCGCAACGCTTGAAGTAGTCGAAGCCGGCATTGTTGACCACGCAGCGGCTGAACAGCCGTCGGTCGGAGTCCTGCGTCACCTGCACGTCCATTCCGGACGCTTCCCCCTTGCCCAGTGCGGAGATTGAGGCCGGCACCAGCAAGAGGTTCAGCCCGATGCAGAAGCCGGTGGAATTCTTGAAGACCAGCCGGTAGCGGGGCTTCCCGGAAAAGCTGCGCGTCATCCGGTAGCGTCCTTCATCGTCGGTGAAAGCATGGGCCGTCTTCACAAAGATATTGCACGCCACGCGCACCCCGCGCACACCCTCCGGCACGCCGTAGGTGGAATCTACAATGGTGATGCGGCCGGAGGGCGTCTCGTCGCTGCCACCCTTGGTCAGCGCGGGATCGTCGAGCAGGTCGCCGTTGCCCGTCAGGCGGAACGACTCACGCTCCACGGCCGCCCAGTCGATGCCGTCGGCCGACCGGGTCTGCGCACCCTCTTCGGGGATATAGCACTCATGCAGGATCTCAAACGGGATCACGGACGGCAACTTGACATCCTTCGGCACCACGGCATACTGCCAGGTCACATCGTCCTCCGGGATGGACGGATCGTGATACCAGTCCCCCTCCTTCACGATCTCGTAATCCATCGGATGATCCAGCAGTTCGAATCCCATAGTCTCCAGCAATCCCAGATCCCTATTATCCGACGGCAAAAAGCGGACATAGCGATGGGTCATGGGTACGGGGACGCGCGACGCCTTGGTCGGATACACCGCGGCGAGCGCCTTCTCCATATTGTCCACGGAATAGGGATCCTCCAAGTGCTTACCCAGAACGATCTGTTCGTGGCCCACGCCCGATTCGTCGGTCAGCTCCTGATGGACATCCAGCACCCGCCCGGTGCAGCAGACGGCCAGCAGGGCCGTCAAAAAGAATTGAATCAACCTTTTCATAAGCCTGAGTATTTGTCTCAGGCAAAGGTCGCAGGAATGATCCGATTAATTTTCCGATTAATCGTTTAATATGTAAAAAGCCCCGCACAGCAGCGTGCAGGGCCTGTTTTGCGATTGCGCGAATCGTAAGAATCGTACAAATTAAAAGAATTTTACCTCTTTTTGTTCGATTGCGCTCATCAGGCTGTTGCCCAGGCGGCTCACGCCGAAGCGGAAATGATTCTTCTCCACCCAATCTTCGCTGAGCACCGTGGCGCCGATGCCATAATAGAACCGGGCGTCGCGATCGTTGGAGATGCCACCCGCCGCCTTGAAGCCGACCTTGCGGCCGGTCTTGGCGTAGAAGGCCTTGATGCACTCGCACATCACCCAGGCGGCCTCCGGCGTAGCGTTGACCGCCACTTTACCCGTCGAGGTCTTGATGAAGTCGGCACCGGCCTCCATCGCGAGGAACGAAGCCCGCGCGATGTTCTCTGCGGAGCCGAGCAGGCCCGTCTCGAGGATAACCTTGAGCACGACGCGGCGGCCCTGACGGGCGGCCTCGGCGTCGATCGCCTGCTTCATCTGCACGATCTCATTCGACGCGGCAGCGTAATCCCCAGCCAGGAAGGCGTTGAGCGCCAGAACGATGTCCACCTCGTCAGCACCGCCCTGCACGGCCAACTCGCACTCGCGCACCTTCACTTCCAGGAAGCTCTGCGCGGAGGGGAAGCAGCTCGCGACCGTGGTCACGTGCAGTTCCGGGCTGCAGCGACGTTCGCGCACGACAGGCGCGAAATTGGGATACACGCACACGGAAGCGGGCAGCGGATAGGACGGGTATTCCGCCTGGAGGCGGCTCACCTTGTCCACCAAATTGCTGACGGACGAGACCGTGTCATCGGGTTTCAGGGTGGTCAGGTCCATCAGGGAAAAGCATTTCTTGAGCACCTCCGGCGTGGCCAGGGCGTCCAGCGAGGACGAGACGGCCTGCAGGCGGGTCGCTATCTCCGCGTCAACGGGAGCGTAGCCGTATTTCTCCAAATAATCCATAGGCTTTATTGTATTACGTCTATACTATCTTTCAATGCACGAAGAGCTTCGGGCGCCTTCTTCGGCAACTTAACATCCTGCTCCAGCAGTTCCGGCACCGCCAGCGAGTCTGCCCGGGCGAGCGAGTCGGTCTGGAAGAGCGTATCCTGCCCCGGGAGGGTATCCGCCACAGGCCACAAGGGTTTGATGCCGGCCCAGCGCAGCGAATCCGTCGAGAAGTCCTTCTTCCGGAAGGCGCGGCGGTATTTGTTCAATTCCACTTCCCGGGCCGCCAGGCGGTCCGCCTCCAGCTGGAGACTCTCCCCTTCCTCGCGCAGTTGCCGCTCCACCTGATTCAAGAGCTTGACATATTGCTCAATGTGATCCAGATAATAGTGGACCGTATGGTCATAGTCCTCGAAGGTGTAGCCGTAGCGCTCGAAGATCGGATCGAAAAGCAGCGTCGTGTCGGCAGCCGTCCGGGCATCCGGATGATCCCGGACCCACTGATCGGACAGGAACATATCGTGGTAGATGCGGACCAGCTTGTTCTCGGGGATCCGGCGGACGCGATGGCCGCAGGCGCAGAGCGCCGCCAGCACGACCGCCAGCACTACGATATGAGCCGCCCGACGCATCGCCTTACCGCAACTGCGCGCCGAAATCCTTCTTGAAGGTATCCAGCAGGCGTTCCATCAGGCGCTCGGTATCCTGGTCCGTGAGGGTCCGCTCGGGATCCTGGATCAGGAAGCTCAGGGCGTACTGCTTCTTGCCAGAGGGAATCTTATCGCCGCGGTACACGTCGAACAGGCCCACCTGGCGCAGGAGCTTCTTCGCCTGCTTGAAAGCTGCGGCGCGAAGGTCCGCATAGCTGACAGCCTCGTCGAGCAGGAGCGCGAGGTCGCGGCGCACCGCCGGGAACTTCGGCAGCTCGCTGAAGGCCACCTTGTCACGCTTCACCAGCGCGAACAGCGCCGGCCAGCTGATTTCGGCCGCAAACACCGGCTGCTTGATGCCGAATTTGCGCGTGAGCGCGGGGCTGACCGTGCCCATCGTCGCGAGCACGGGACCCTTGCCCGGCAGGGAGTAGGTCATGCCTTCCGCCCAGATGTCGGACGGGGCAGCCTCGGTCCAGAGCTGGTCCAGATCGGCGCCATAGCGGCGCAGGAGCAGCTCCAGGTAGCCCTTCAGCTGGAAATAGTCGCTCTTTGCGGCCTCCGCACGCCAGGATTTCTCCGGCGTGCCGGTCAGCATCAGGGTGAAGCAGGTGTGCTCCTCGTAGCCCTCCAGGGTCTCACCTGGTTTGTCGGTGAGGCGGCTATAAACACTGCCGTACTCGAAGGTGCGCAGGGAGCTGAGCTGGCGGTTCAGGTTGTAAGCGATGACCTCCAGGCCGCCCAACAGGAGGGTCTGGCGCATCACGTTGAGATCCTGGCTGAGCGGGTTCACGATACGGACGCACTTCTCGGCCGGGAAGGTCTTCAACCCGGTATAGTAGTCTCCCTTGGTCAGGGAATTGTTCATAATCTCCACGAAGCCGTTGGCTGCGAGGAAGTTGGAGACGGCGTTGCGCACCGCCTCGGGATCCGGCTTCGGCGTGGCGCACACGGACATCTTCATGTGGTGCGGCAGGGCGATGTTGTCGTAGCCGTAGATGCGGAGGATTTCCTCCACCACGTCGCACTCGCGATACACGTCCACCATATAGGAGGGAGCGGCCACCAGAGCGCCGCCGGGGCGCTTCTCCAGGAAGTCGTAGCCCAACCAGGTAAGGATATTCTCGATCGTGTCATGGCCGATCTCCTGGCCAACGAAACGCTCGATGCGGGCATAGTCCAGCTCGATCTGCTTGCGCTCGTAGGGCTTCGGATAGGACTCGCGGATCTTGCCCACGACCTCGCCGCCCGCGCACTCCTGGATCAGGAGCACGGCGCGCTTGAGGGCATAGATGGGCATCTCGGGGTCGCCACCGCGCTCGAAGCGGAAGGAGGCGTCGGTCTGCAGGCCGAGGCTCTTGGAAGTGCGGCGGATGGAAGCGGGATCGAACCAGGCGCTCTCCACGAACACGTCCGTGGTAGCCTCGGTCACGCCGCTGTCCTCGCCACCGAACACGCCCGCGATGCACATCGGCGCCTGCGTGTCGGCGATCACCATGTCACGGGCGTCGAGCTTGCGCTCCACGCCGTCCAGCGTACGGATGATCTCACCCTGCGCGGCACGACGCACCACCACGCGGCCGCCGACCTTGCCGGCGTCGAAGGTGTGGAGGGGCTGTCCGAGCTCGAAGAGCACGAAGTTCGAGATATCGACGATATTGTTGATCGGGCGCAGCCCGATGCTCATCAAGCGGTTCTGGAGCCATTCCGGAGACGGGCCGACCTTCACCCCCTTCAGGGTAATGCCGGTGTAGCGCGGAGCGCCGTCAGCGTCGCGTACCTCGATCTCGAGGCCCTCGCCCTTGCCTTCGCAGAAGGCGTCCACAGAGGGCATCACGAGCTCGCACGGGCGGCCGTTCAGACGCAGCCAGGCATACAGGTCGCGGGCCACACCCCAGTGGGAGGCCGCATCGATGCGGTTGGCCGTGATCTCGTATTCAATGACGGCCTCGGTGCCCAGCTTCAGGTATTCCTTGGCCGGGGTGCCGATCACGGCATCCTCCGGCAGCACCATGATGCCGGCGTGATCCGTACCGATGCCGAGCTCGTCCTCGGCGCAGATCATACCGAACGACTCGACGCCGCGGATCTTGGATTTCTTGATCTTGAAGTCGCCCGGCAGCACGGTGCCGAGCTGGGCAAAGAGCACCTTCTGACCGGCCGCCACGTTGGGCGCGCCGCAGACCACCGTCACAGGCTCGCCGTTGCCGGCGTCCACGGTGGTCACGTGCAGGTGGTCGGAATCCGGGTGCGCCTCGCAGGTCAGCACCTTCGCCACCACGACCCCGGCGAGTCCGCCGGGAATCTGCTCCTGCTCCTCCACGCCGTCAACTTCGATGCCGATCGCGGTCATCGCGTTCGCCACTTCCTGCGGCGTGAGGTCACACTTCAAATACTCCTTGAGCCAATTGTAACTGAGTTTCATATGCTGTTGTTATTTCAAATCTTCCGGGGCAAAAAGCTGCTCAACGAATGTTTTCTTGTCAAATACCTTCAGATCATCGATCCCCTCGCCTACGCCGATGAACTTGACCGGGATGTGGAACTGGTCGGACACGCCCACGACCACGCCGCCCTTGGCAGTGCCGTCGAGCTTGGTGACGGCCAGGCTGGTGATGTCCGTCGCCCGGGCGAATTCCTTCGCCTGCGCGAAAGCGTTCTGGCCCGTGGAGGCATCCAGGATCAGCATCACGTCGTGCGGTCCGTCGGGGACCACCTTGCGGATGACGTTGCGGATCTTGGTCAGCTCGTTCATTAGGTCGATGCGGTTGTGAAGACGCCCCGCCGTATCGATCAGCACGACGTCGGCGCCGCGCGCCACCGCCGCCTGGACGGTATCGTACGCCACGGAGGCCGGGTCGGAGCCCATGGCCTGCTTGACGATGTCCACGCCGGCGCGTTCCGCCCAAATGGTCAGCTGGTCCACCGCCGCGGCGCGGAAGGTGTCCGCAGCGCCCAGGAGGACCTTCTTGCCTTGGGCCTTAAGCATGGCGGCGAGCTTGCCGATGGTCGTCGTCTTGCCGACGCCGTTCACGCCCACCACGAGGATGACGTAAGGTTTCTTGCTGAAGTCGAACGGCGCCACGCTCTCCCCCACCAGGGCCCCGATCTCCTCGCGGAGCAGGCCCACCAGCTCGTCGAACGACATGAATTTATCACGCTCGACGCGCTCTTCCAGGGCATCGATGACCTTCAGGGTCGTCTCCACGCCCATATCCGACTCAACCAGGGCTTCTTCGATCGCATCGAGGGTGTCGTCATCGACCCTCGACTTGCCGATCACGGCCCGGGAAATCCGTTGAAAGAAACTAATTGCCATAGTTTACAAAGATACAAAATAATCGGAAGAAAGATTCCCGATCAGGTCGGGAATGACGGGGGAGGACGAAAAAAGCCGGTCGCGGGACCGGCTTTATCTCAGCTCAGGAGAAAATTATTTCTTGCTGGCGAAATAATCCTTGGCCTTTTCGGCCTCGACGAGCTGCTCCGTGAAAACGTAAGCGCCGGTCTTCGGGGATTTCTCCATGCGGATGCACTTGACCATGCTCTTGGCACCGGCCTTGGCTGCGAAGGTTGCAACGGCTTTCTTTGCCATATTCTAATCTCCTTTAATTATTTGATTTCACGATGGACCGTCACCTTCTTCAGGAACGGATTGTACTTCTTGCGCTCGAGGCGGTCAGGGGTGTTCTTCTTGTTCTTGGTGGTGATGTAACGGGACATACCGGGAACGCCGCTGGCCTTCTGCTCCGTGCACTCGAGGATGACCTGCACCCTGTTTCCTTTCGTTTTCTTTGCCATAATACTAGAGTTTAAACAAGGTTAATCAATCCTTTCTTACTGGCCTCGCGAAGCGTGGCCTCAAGACCATTCTTCTCGATGATCCGCATACCCTTGCAAGAAACCTTGAGGGTCACATACCTCTGCTCCTCCTCGCTCCAGAAACGCTTGTTCTTGAGGTTCAGGGAGAAGTCGCGCTTGGTGCGCAGCTTGGAATGGGCAACGTTGTTGCCTTTCATTCTCTTCCTTCCGGTGATTTGACAAACTTTTGCCATGGTTGTATCTTTTTTATTCTCTTTTTCTTAACGCGGGGTGCAAATATCGCTTTTAATTTTCTGATTTCCAAATTGAAAACTACAGAAACTTCAGGAATCTGCGCCACCGGATATTGTTGGGGAACCGCTTCCCGCTGTCCGTGGAGAGCCAGATCACGGCCGGACGACCGACGATGTGGTCTTCGGGGACAAACCCCCAGTATCGGGAGTCGAGCGAGTTGTGCCGATTGTCACCCATCATAAAGTAATAGTCCTGCTTGAACGTGTAGCTGCCCTCGCGGAGTGCCTGCTGCAGATCGCCGCCTTCATAGGCCGTGATGATCCGCTCATAAAGCGCGACATTGTCCTGCGTGAGTGCGACCGTGGCCCCCTTGCGGGGAATCCACAGCGGACCGAAGTAGTCCCGGGTCCAGCCGGAGTCCTGCGTGAAGGGGAAAATCTCCTGCGCGACGGCCGCCGGATCGGTGTCCAGGTTGGCCGTGATGCGCTCCACGGAGGAAACCTTGGCCAGCTCTTCCCGCATCGCCTCGGTCAGGCAGAGCGCCGGATAACCGGGCAGGGCTGCGTCGAACCAGGCGTCGGCGGGGTTGATGCCGAGCTTCTCCAGCGTCTTGGCGTTGATCTTCTGGCCGCTGGTGATGACCTGATAGCTGAGCTGCAGACCCGGATAAACCGATTCCTGCTCGCCATTGATCCACACCAGGCCGTCCTTGACCTCCAGGGTATCCCCGGGGATCGCGACGCAACGCTTCACGTAGTGGTCTTTTTTGTCCATCGGGCGGACAACCTTCTCTCCCAGTTTGTCCACAGCCGGCTTGCCAAGCATGCGCACCAGCATGTGGTAGTCCGCGACCGGGTCTTTGCGCAGGACGGTATCTCCGTTGGGGAAACCGAACACCACGTAATCGCCGCGTCGCACTTCCCGAAATCCTTTCAGCCGGCGGTAATCGTTCTGGATGAGGGTCGAGTAGGACTCGCGTCCGAAGATCACGTTGTGCGTGAAGGGGATGGTCAGGGGAGTCTGGGGGATCCGGGGACCGTATGTCAATTTGCTCACGAAGAGGCGGTCTCCTGTGTAGAGGCTGCTCTCCATCGAGGATGAAGGAATCTTGAAGGCTTGGAAGAAGAAGGTGTTGATGAAGGTGACCAGGATGACAGCAAAGATGATGGCATCGAGCCAGTCATTCCAGGAGCTGCGCGGCTCCCCTTCCTTGTAGCGCTTCTTCCAGAAATTCCAGTGAACCTTGCGGGTGATGAAGATGTCAAAGACCACCACCAGGCCGAAAAGCCACCAGAAGTTCCCGAGCCAGACCACCCACGCCGTGTAGAGCAAAGCCCAAAAGGCGAACTTTGTCCATTTGTTGCGGGTGAATTCCTTCAGGCTCACGTTCTTACACTATTTTACGGACTTGATAATCGCTTCGAACGCCTGCGGATTGTTCATCGCGAGGTCGGCGAGGACCTTGCGGTTCAGTCCGATATTCTGAGCGTTCAGCTTGCCCATGAACTGGGAGTAGGACATACCGTACTGACGGGCAGCGGCGTTGATACGCTGAATCCAGAGGGCGCGGAAGTTGCGCTTCTTGGTCTTGCGATCACGGTATGCGTAGGTCAAACCTTTCTCGTAGGTGTTCTTGGCTACGGTCCAAACATTCTTCCTGGAGAGGAAGTTACCGCGGGTTCTCTTGAGAATCTTCTTGCGGCGTGCGCGGGATGCGACAGAATTAACTGATCTAGGCATAATTCAATACTTTTAGAGAACCAACATTTCACGGACACGACCGTAATCCACCTTCTCGAGGAGGGCGAAATGGTCCAGGTTACGCTTGCGCTTCTTGGTTTTCTTGGTGAGGATGTGGCTGTGGTAAGCATGCTTCCTCTTGATTTTTCCCGATCCGGTAAGCGTGAAGCGCTTTTTGGCACCGGAGATCGTTTTAAGCTTTGCCATTGTGTTTGTAATTAATTGTTAATAAAATATATGATCCCTACTTTTTCTTGGTAGGAGCAATCATCATCGTCATGCGCTTGCCTTCCAGCACCGGCATGTTCTCGGCGCGGCCGAACTCTTCCAGTTCGACGGCGAAACGCAGGAGCTGCTTCTCGCCCTGATCCTTGAACATGATCGAACGTCCACGGAAGAAGATCGTCGCCTTCACCTTGGAGCCCTCCTGGAGGAACTCCTGCGCGTGCTTGAGCTTGAACTGGAAATCGTGCTCGTCGGTGTTGGGGCCGAAGCGGATTTCCTTGATCACGACCTTGGCGGCATTCGCCTTCATTTCCTTGGCCTTCTTCTTGCGCTGGTACAGGAACTTCTGGTAATCCAGAATCCTGCACACGGGAGGATCTGCCTTGCCGCTGATCTCGACGAGATCCAGCTCGAGGTCTTCCGCCATCTGCAGAGCCTTAGCAATAGGGTACACTCCCTGCTCAGGGATGTTCTCTCCAACGAGCCGCACTTGCGTCGCAGTGATCTGCTCGTTAATGTTCAGCTCATTCTCGTCACGCTTCTGCATCTGACGAGGATCGGGTTTGCGGCCACCCGGCTTGAAGCCCGAGGGCTTCGGTCTGTAAGGTCCGGCGATAGTTAAATCCTCCTAATTTTTAAGTTCTTCAGCTTGCGCTGCTTTCAAATATTCCACAAACTGTTCAGCGGACATGGAGCCCTGATCGACACCTTCCCTGCGGACAGAGACGGTACCTTCCGTGGCTTCTTTCTCGCCGACAATCGCAATCACAGGCACTCTGAGAAGGGAAATCTCCCGAATTCTCTTGCCGAGCGTCTCGTTACGAGCGTCTATGGAAGCGCGAATTTCGGAATTTTTCAGCAATTCGCAAACTTTTTCAGCATATTCTTCATATTTTTCGCTGATTGGCAGCACCTTAACCTGATCCGGCGAGAGCCAGAGAGGCAGGTGGCCGGCGGTGTGCTCCAGCACCACGGCGGTGAAGCGCTCCAGCGATCCGAAGGGCGCACGGTGGATCATCACCGGGCGCTGCTTGCTGCCGTCGGCGTCCGTAAACTCGAGCTCGAAGCGCTCCGGGAGGTTGTAGTCCACCTGAATGGTGCCGAGCTGCCAGCGGCGGCCGATGGCGTCCTTGACCATGAAGTCGAGCTTCGGGCCGTAGAAGGCAGCCTCGCCCTTCTCCACGACGGTCTTGAGGCCCTTCTTGGCGGCGGCGTCAATGATGGCCTGCTCCGCCTTGGCCCAGTTCTCGTCCGTGCCGATGTATTTCTCCTTGTTGTCCGGGTCGCGCAGCGACACCTGGGCCATGTAGTCCGTCATCTTCAGGGTCTTGAAGACATAGAGGATGAGGTCGATGACCTTCTCGAACTCCTCCTGGAGCTGGTCCGGGCGGCAGAAGAGGTGGGCGTCGTCCTGGGTAAAGCCGCGGACGCGCGTCAGGCCGTGCAGCTCGCCGCTCTGCTCGTAGCGATAGACGGTACCGAATTCCGCGAAGCGGAGCGGCAGGTCACGGTACGAACGCGGGCTGCTGCGGAAGATCTCGCAGTGGTGCGGGCAGTTCATCGGCTTGAGCATATATTCCTCGCCCTCCTGGGGCGTGTGGATCGGCTGGAAGCTGTCCTTGCCGTATTTGGCATAGTGACCGGAGGTCACGTAGAGATCCTTGCTTCCGATGTGCGGCGTGACAACCGGGAGGTAACCCAGCTCCGCCTGCTTCTTGCGCAGGAAGTTCTCGAGGGTGTTGCGCATCACGGCGCCGCGCGGCAGCCACAGCGGCAGACCGAGGCCCACGCGGCCGGAGAAGGTGAAGAGCTCCATCTCCTTGCCGAGCTTGCGGTGGTCGCGCTTCTTGGCTTCCTCAAGCAGGGTCAGGTACTCGTCGAGCATGCTCTTTTTGGGGAAGGTGACGCCGTAGATACGGGTCAGCTGCTCGCGGTTCTGGTCGCCCTTCCAGTAGGCGCCGGCGATGGCGGTCAGCTTGACCGCCTTGATGTCGTCAACGTGCTTGACGTGCGGGCCGCGGCAGAGATCGGTGAAGCCGCCGTTCGTGTAGAACGAGATGGTGCCGTCCTCCAGGTCCTGGATGAGCTCGCACTTGTACGGGTCGCCTTTCTGCTTGAAATAGGCCATGGCATCCGCCTTGGACACCTCTTTGCGCTCGAACGTCTCCTTAGTTCGCGCCAGCTCGATCATCTTGTCCTCGACCGCCTTGAGGTCGGCCTCGGAAATCTGCCGGTCGCCCAGGTCCACGTCGTAGTAGAAGCCGGTCTCAACGGCCGGTCCCACGCCGAACTTAACGCCCGGGTAGAGCGCCTCCAGCGCTTCCGCCATCAAGTGCGCGGAAGAGTGCCAGAAGATGTGTTTTGCCTCATCGTCGTCCCAGGGACGGATGGTGCCATCGGTGAATGCTATCGTCAACATGTCGTGTTAAAATTGTTTAAGCCTACAAAGATAGCAAATTTTTTATCATTCCGGTCTTGCCCCTCCTCGCGGGCGGCCAGAAATTATTTTTCGGGTATTCTACGTTGGCTATCTCTCCGGATTCAACTCGGGACGGACGTCGAGCGTCCAGAGGCGGTAGTCGAGGTCAAAGACTTCGACGGCGAAGCCGCTGCCGTCCGGGCTCTCGCGCCGCAGCGCCAGACCCGTGGCGGGATCGATCCACCAGCAGTCCTCGCCCAGGCCGTACGAGCCCTTCCCGCGGAAGTCAAACACCCAGCACCGGACCCCGCAAATCGTTTCCTCTCCTGCGTAGAAGCGGTCCAGGAAGGACTGCGCGCGCCCCAGCTGGCGCATCCGCTGCAGCACGATGCCGGGATCCGTGTCCGGATCGGCCTGGTTGTCCCAGCCGAACTCGCACAGTTCCGGCACGAAGGCCAGGACAGCGCTGGCAGCCGGTTCGGGGGCATACTCTTCGAACCAGTCGTGGCCCTCGTCCTCGTTCTCCGGCAGGGGCGGGTTGCCGTCGCCGAAGTAGAGGTGGACGTGGTCGTCCGCGCCGCGGCCGCCGTTGTAGCCCAGCTCCGTCTGATAATCGAAGCGCTCATGCACCTCGGCGCGATCTTCTCCCAGGAAGAGGGTATTGTGCGCGATCATGTAGTCGATGCGGGCCACGGTCTCTTTCGTGACCGTCCGTCCCTGGCTATCGAAGGTCCGCAGGCTGATGCGGTAGTGATCCTCCGGCGCCTGAAGTGCATAGGGGCCCGTCCAGCGGGGCTTCTCCTGAGCCAACGCGGCTACCGCGAGGCACAGGGCCATTATAATAGATACTCTCTTTTTCATTTCTTTCCTTTCGTCATTCGCCGGCTCCGACCGGCGAATCTCATTTCTTGACAAATTCCACTCTACGATTCTTCGCCCGGCCCTCATCGGTGCTATTGTCGGCGATGGGAACGTGCGAACCCTTGCCGACCGGAGTCAGGCGGGCTTCGGCAATACCCTGCTCCACGAGCGCGGCCACGATGGCCTCGGCACGCTGCTGGCTGAGCTTGTCGTTAACGGCGTCGGAGCCGGTGGCGTCGCAGTGGCCCTGAACCTCGAAATTGAGGCTCGCGTCCTTCTTCATCAGGTCCGCGATGCGGTTGATCTCGACCATGGACTCGGGCTTGATGGTTGCCTTGCCGGTATCGAAGGTGATGGCGTAGGTCACGATCTTACCTTCGGAGGCCAGACGGTCATAGAGCGGCACGGCGCCCTGCGCCAGGCGGACATTGGAGACACCGCTGTAGATATAGTTACCCGAATGGTCGAACCAGAAGCACCTGGGGGCCAGGGCCAGGGGGATATTGATCACCCGAACACCATTGATATACCCCTTGAGAGCCCGCTTGTTGAAGGAGACGGCAAAGTGATTCCACGCGCCCGGGATGAGGGGGTTGTCCGTCTCGTTATAATCCGAAAGGCCGGAGTTCAGGCCAAGCTCCTTCCTTCCCTGCAGGTTGGAGGAAGCGTCCGGCTTCATGATGCTCCAGGAGATGCTGGAGGAGCCGTCTCCTCTGTAAAAGAAATCGATGTCTCCGCATTCGCCGTCGCTGTATTCAACGGCTTCGCCATTGGCAAAGGTAAGCCGGAGGATGCTGGTGCCGCTTTCGCGCTCATCCTCGGAATCGCAGGGCTCGCCCAGGAACACGTCGTACTCCAGCGTAAACACCTCGGGAAGGAATGCGCGAGGCTCCTTCATCAGCGGAATCACAGACCCCTGACCGTCATCGGTAAAGGCGATGACCTTCCGGCCCGCAAAGGAACCCGTCTCGGCATAACCGGACAGCAGGTCCCACTGGGACGGGAACTCACCCAGCTGCTCCTGCTCGAAGGTATCTTCAAAGAAAATTACGTCGCCGGGAACAAAATCGGATTTCGCGTAAGCGGACTCGACCTGCTTCTTGGGGGCAACCTGGGCAGCCGGTTGCTGCTCTGCCGCTTCCTGCGCGCTCGCTGCAGCCGGCTTCTCTGCCTGCTCCTGCTTGTTCTTGCCCTTGCCGACGTTGCCGTTCAGGATGTCGTTGACACCCTTCTCAACCTTGTCGCCGAGGTTGTTCTCCACCGCGTTCTTGGCGCGATTCTTCAGTCGTTCCAGCATGTTTTGGCCCGACGCCGGCGCGCAGATGAGCGCCGCGAGGGTAAGGATCATGACAATTTTTTTCATCTTTTTATTATTAATTATTTGAGTAGTCCTTTTTCCAGTGCCAGCCGGACCATCTCCGCGGATGTGGAGGCGCCGAATTTGGCCAACAGTTTTTTGCGGTACCAGCGGATGGTCTCAGCACCCAGACTCAAGGTCCCGGCAATCTGCGGAGTCGTCTGTCCGGCGGCCACCAGGCGGAGCACCTGGTGCTCCCGTTCTGTCAGGGTAATCTGCGTGTCGTTCATCATATGCTTTGTTCGTTTGACCACAAATTTCAAGAATTCCAAAACTTTACGCACCCCCCGAAAGGGTGGAAGTGCCGCTTTCCACCCGGAAGTTGCGGATGATTGGCGGTTTTTTGATAACTTCGCAATATGAATAAATGTCTTTCCGCCGGAATCCTCTGCGCCGCCGCGCTGCTTCTCATATCCACATCTGCCGTCGCCTACAACGACCACCGGGGTCACAATCTGGACTCCCTGGAGCGCGCCGTTGCGCGCTGGACGCCGGACGATGTCGATCGCGCCTCCGAGTCGGAGCTGCTGGAGCTGAACCGGGCTTACCGGGACCTGATGCTTGGCTACCTCGAACTGAACGGCGAGAAAAGCATGTTCTACGCCCACCGGGCGCTCGGGATCAGTGTGCCGCAGGGCTGGCAGGAGGCCAACGCGGACGCGTACCGCTACCTCGGGATCCAGTTCTACGGCCGCGAACAGTATGACAGCGCGCTGGTCTATTACCGCCACGCACTGGACGCGGTCGAGGCCATGGCGGCTGGCGCCACCTCGCCCCTGAGTCCGAACGGGTACAATGAGAAGGAGATCGACAACGAGCGGTCCGCCCTGTACGGCACCATCGGGAACCTCTACAATGTGATGGGCGATATCCCGGAAGCCATGGACTGGTATGTCAAGGCGGGGGAGATCTTTGAAAAATACGGGTGGAACGAGAGCAATTCCGTCCTCTACTACAATATCGGCGAAACCTGGACCGACGAAGGAAAACTGCGCCAGGCCGCCCCTGCCTACAGAAAAGCGCTTAACTATGCCGAGGTCTCGGGGGATTCGCTGATGATCGTCCAGGCATACAAAGGCTTAGGGCGGCTATACACGGAGCAGCACCGCCCTGCGAAGGCGCTTCCCTATCTGCAGGAAGCGGAAAAATACTACGCCACCCACCCGGACGACGCTCCGCTCTTCCGGACCGAGAACCTCACCATTCTGAGTGACGTGCTGGCTCGCCAGAAACGGCAGCTCGCCGCGTTGCTGATCGCATGCGCGCTGCTTCTGCTGCTCGGCGGCGTCACCTCCCTCACGATCCACCGGCTGCGCCGCGCACGTCGCGAGCAGGCCGAAACGGCCCAGGTGATGGATGAGACGCTGGAAGATCTGCGCCGGGGCTCAGCTGCCCGCAAGGAGGCCGCACCGGAGCTCTCAGACCGTGAAAAGGAGATTCTCGATCTCGTAGCCAAGGGCTACACGACCCAGCAGATTGCGGATGCACTACACCTGAGCTACGAGACCATCCGCTGGTACCGCAAGAAACTGCTGGTCAAGTTCGACGGATCCAACACCGCCGAGCTCATCTCGCTCGCAAAGGAATTCGGCCTCGTCTAAAGCTCGTCTGAAATATTGTAGCGATTGCGATCGGCGGAGGAGCGCGCGACCATTTCGCCGACGAATCCGGCGAGGAAGAGCATGACGCCGAGGATGACGGACACGAGCGCCAGGTAGAAGAGCGGCTGGTCTGTGACGGGACGGTATTTCAGGCCCTGAGCCTGATGGATCAGCTTCTCGACAATGATCCAGACCGTCATCACGAATCCCACAAGGAACATCAGCAGGCCGCTGTAGCCAAAGAAATGCATCGGGTCCTTGCCGAAACGCATCAGGAACGACAGCGTCTGGAGGTCCAGGAAGCCGTTCACGAAACGGTTCATACCGAACTTGCTCTTGCCGTATTTACGCTTGGCGTGCACGACCGGCTTCTCGCCAATCTTTGCATAACCCGCATTTTTCGCCAGATACGGAATGTAGCGATGCATCTCGCCATAGACCTCAATGCTTTTGACGACCTCCTTGCGATAGGCCTTCAGGCCGCAGTTCATGTCGTGCAGCTTAATGCCAGTGACGCGGCGCGCGGTGGCGTTGTATAGCTTTGAGGGAAGGTTTTTCGTCAGGGCGTTGTCTTTGCGGTGCTGCTTCCAGCCCGACACGAGATCGTAGCCCTGCTCCGTAATCATCCGGTACATCTCCGGGAGCTCGTCCGGCGAGTCCTGCAGATCGGCGTCCATCGTGAAGACAACGTCTCCCTGCGCGCGCTCGAAGCCGCAGTACAGAGCGGCAGACTTGCCGTAATTGCGCTGGAAGCGCAGCCCGTGCACGTGCGCATCGGCACCCGCGAGTTCGCGAATGACATCCCAACTGCCGTCAGTACTGCCGTCATCAACGATCAGCACTTCGTAGCTATAGCCCTGTTCCTGCAGCACGCGGGCAATCCAGGCGGACAGCTCGGGCAGGGACTCGCGCTCGTTGAAGGCGGGAATGACGACGGAGATATCCATATTACTGCTCGTCAATGAAAGGATTCGAGGAAGAAATGTTGCGGGAGAAGATCGCCGCGAGGATCGTACCGAAAAGCCAGCAGTAGATCAGGTTGCCGAAGAAGGCGAAGGTCGGCATCTTAGGCATCAGCTCATCCATCTCGCTCATCATACTCTCGTCGAACATCGGATTGTCTTGCAGGGTTTCCAGCGCCTGCTCGAAGATGTCCGGAGCGATGAAGCTGGTGTAGGCCAGGTAAAAGGCCGAATAGATTAGCGCAGAAAGCAGGGCTGTCAGCATGCCAAAGCGGAAGGCGCGGGAATTATCCACGGTCGGATCGTCCGCGGCATACTTCAGGATGAAGAAGCGCATCAGGTAGATGCAGCCGGCAAATTTAGCAATCCACAGCACGACATTCAGCAGGCCCAACAGGAAAGCGGGGCCGTTGCCGGCCAGCTTGCCGGTCAGCATCGTGATGAGCATATAGGCGACAGAGATACCGCCAAGGACCAGTCCGGCCTTGCCGGCGCTCTCCCAAATGGATTTCTTCTCGTTCATAGTTTACAAATATAACAATTTTCTATGAGATTTGCCGGTCGGAGCCGGCGAATGACGGTCTTGCCCTCCACAACGCCCCCGCACGGGCAATGCCAGCGGATAGGCCACAAAAAAAGAAACCCCGAGTCTTTTGGACTCAGGGTTTCCGAAAAGCGGCAGCGACCTACTCTCCCACCTGGTGGGGCAGTACCATCGGCGCGGGCGGGTTTAACTTCTCTGTTCGGGATGAGAAGAGGTGGTTCCCCACCGC
>JAEEGJ010002322.1_pt1 | contig 106368 bp, 90 predicted proteins | sample 8958761 | NCBI WGS metagenome assembly JAEEGJ01 (sample SAMN16246546, study PRJNA631951) | gut metagenome | biome: gut microbiome; feature: rumen; material: RS-attached | host: Bos | place: Iran: Karaj | collected 2018-10 | reverse complement strand
CGGGCTCCGGCTGGTCGTGCTGTCCCTGGTCCCGTCCTCGCTGAACTCCGCGTTCAAAAATTATTATCAGGGCGTCAACCGCATCGGCTTTGCCGAGGTGATCTCGGCGCTGCAGAACTTCCTGTTCCCCGCCCTGTTCGCGTTTGTGCTGAGCCGGTTCCTCGGCATCACGGGCATCTGGCTCGGATTCCTGTGCGGCGAAACGGTGACGCTGCTCACGCTCTCGATCGTCGTCTGGAAGCATTACCGGCGCGTCACGCTGTCTGCGGACGCCTACAGCATGCTGCCCAAAGGGTTCGGCACGTTGCCGGAAAACTGCCTGGAACGCTCGGTGCAGAGCGAACAGGATGCGATCGACGCTTCGCAGGACGCCGTTGCGTTCTGCCGGTCGCACGGGTTCTCCCCGCGCGAAAGTATGCTGATCGGGCTGTGCATCGAGGAGATGACGGTCAATGTCGTGATGTACGGTTTCCGCGGAGACCGGAAGAACCATCACATCAACCTCCGTCTGGTGCGCGAGGAAAACGGCCTTATGATCCGTATCCGCGACGACTGCGAGCACTTCGATCCGATCCACTATCTGGAGCTGCACGAAGCGGACGATCCGTCCGCGCACATCGGCATCCGCATGGTCATGAAGACCGCAAAGGAAGCCAACTACATGAATTCTTTGGGCTGGAACAACCTGACGCTGGTGTTCTGAGAGCTCTCCGCGAGCAAAGCGGAGCATGTGAATGAAAGGGCGCTTTCCCGCGAAGGGAAAGCTTCCTGCCATCGCGCCGCAGGCGCGTTCCCGCAAAAAGTTGGTAGCGAAAGTTTTTCGTTGCGAGGGCGTTTACAACCGAGCAGAAAAACCGAGCGTGACTTTTTGCGGAGAGGAGGAGCATGCGAGGCGGGCGAACGGCTGCGGTTCACGGAGATCGACATTCGCCAATTACAAAGCATAACCGCTGCCGCGAGCAAAGCTGAGCATGCTTCGACGATAATTGTGACAATGAAGCAAACTCTTCTCCGAAGGGCTTGCTTTTTTGTATGCGCGGCGCTATCATATGTTTGGCACTCGAAAGACGAGAGTGCTAAAAACGATTTTCTGAGGCGAGACTATGAGCAAGAAACAATTCAAAACGGAATCGAAAAAGCTATTGGATCTGATGATCCATTCGATCTATACCCATCGCGAGATCTTCCTGCGCGAGCTGATTTCAAACGCGTCCGACGCGATCGACAAGCGCTACTACGCCGCCATGCAGCGCGGCGAAACCGGCGTCGACAAGGACCAGTTCGAGATCCGGCTGGAGCCGAACAAGGCGGAACGCACATTGACGATCACCGACAACGGCTGCGGCATGAGCGCTGTCGAGCTGGAACAGAACCTCGGCACGATTGCAAAGAGCGGCACGCAGGCGTTCCGCGCGGAGCATGAAGACGCCGAGGACGTCGACATCATCGGCAAGTTCGGCGTCGGCTTCTATGCGGCGTTCATGGTCGCAAAGAAGGTCACGGTCTGGTCGCATAAGGAAGGCGAGGACGCCGCGGTCTGGGAATCCGAGGGCGAAGACGGCTACACCGTAAAGCCCGCAAACTACGAGCCGATCGGCACAAAGATCGTGCTGACGCTGAAGGACAACGGCGACGAGGAGAGCTTTGATGAGTTTCTCGAAACCTACCGGCTGGAATCGCTCGTGAAAAAGTACAGCGATTACATCCGCTACCCGATCCGGATGCAGATCGAGCGTTCGCGCAAAAAGGAAGGCAGCGACGAGTATGAAACGATCGTCGAGGATCAGACGCTGAACAGCCGCGTGCCGCTGTGGCGCAAGAACAAGAGCGAGATCACCAAGGAAGAATACGCGCAGTTCTACCGTGACGCGTTCCACGATTTCGAGGAACCGGTCAGCACGCTTCACATCAACACGGAGGGCATGCTCTCCTACACGGCGCTTTTGTACATTCCGAAGCGCGCGCCGTTTGATTTCAACACGAAGGAATACAAGCGCGGGCTCAAGCTGTACGCGAACGGCGTGATGATCATGGAGCACTGCGAGGAGCTTTTGCCGGAGTATTTCGGCTTCGTGCAGGGGCTTGTGGACTCCCCCGACCTGTCGCTGAACATCTCGCGTGAGATGCTGCAGCACGACCGGCAGCTTTCCGCCATCGCAAACAATCTGAAAAAGAAGATCCTCGCGGAGCTTCTTCGCATGCAGCGCGAGGAGCGTGAAAACTACGAGACGTTCTTCAAGGCGTTCGGCAGAACGCTGAAGTTCGGCGTGTACGACAAGTTCGGCATGAACAAGGATTTCTTAAAGGACACGCTGCTGTTCTGGTCGCGCAAAGAGGATAAGCCCGTCACGCTGAAGGAGTACGTCGACGCGATGCCCGAAGCGCAGAAGCATATCTATTATGCCGCGGGCGATACGCTTTCGCAGGTCAAGAAGCTCCCGCAGGCGGAGCGCGTGGCGGACATGGGTTACGACATCCTCTGCCTTGTCGACGACGTTGACGAGTTTGCGCTGAGGATCCTCGAATCGTATCAGGAGAAGCCGTTCAAGTCGGTCTCCGATCCGGATCTCGACCTCAACACCGAGGACGAGAAAAAGGCGTTCGAGAAGCGCGCGGAGGAAGCAAAGCCGCTGCTCGACCGCATCAAAAACGCGCTGGGCGACAAGGTGCTCGACGTACGGCTGACCGACCGTTTGAAAAACGCCGCGGCGTATCTTTCCGGCGACGAGGGCATGAGCGTGGAGATGTACAAGGTCCTGCGGCAGATGCCGAACGGCGCGAACCTGCCGATGACGTTTCATCTCGATCTGAATCCGGACCATCCGGTCTACGCAAAACTCGAAGGTCTCGACGACGAAACGCTCAAGGAATACGCCGGACTGCTGCTTGCGCAGGCAAAGCTCGTTGCGGGACTCCCGCTCGACGATCCCGCCGCGTTCACGGAGGCGGTATTGAAGCTGATGTAACGGACATACGAAAAGCCCCGGTTCTCCGATACAGGAAAACCGGGGCCTTTTTCGATTTCTTTACGGGGTCTCGAAGGTGACGTTTCCGAGCAAGCGCTGCGCGGCATAACGGCGCAGAAACCGCGCCCAAACGTCCTCGCCCGCGATGTTGAGGTGCGCCTTGCCTTCGGCAAGCTCGGCGCGCAGATATCCGTTTTCGTCCATCAGCTCCTCCGCAAAGGAGACATATCCGACGCCCTTTTCCCCGCAGAGCTTTTCGAGTCCGATGTTGAAGTCGCACCACTTCGGCTCCTTGTCATAGAACGCCGGGCGCACCGGCAGCACGCCTTCGACGATCAGCTCGACGTCCGGATTCTTTTCAAGGATAGCATCGATGATCTTCGCGAAGTATCCGAGCACCTCGTCCCAATCGCGCACCGCAAGGTCGTTGAGCCCGAACATCATGAATACGCGCTCGGGTCCGATTTCATGCACGCCGTCCGGCAGCGTCACGCGCTTGCCGCGATACATGAAGCAGACGTCGCCTTTCGTGTGGTTTTCGCTCGCGCGCTTTGCGCTCATGCTGGTCGCCGCCAGAAACTTCGCCTTGCCGAGATAGTTCGGGTCGGTCGAATTGCGCACGTCGCGCACGCGGTGCGAAAAGACCAGCGTCAGCGAATCGCCGACGAACAGCGTATTGTCATAGAAGCTGTCGAACTCGCCGGAATCCAGCCGTTCGTTTGTGATCAGCTCCGGCGTGGGCTCCGGGGTCGGCGTCGGCTCCGGCGTTGCAGTCGGCGCTTCCGTGGGCTCCGGCGTTTTTTCGGGCTCCGGCGGCAGTGCTGTTTCCGGCGCCTCCGTCATTGCGGAAACGATCTCCTCAACCGTTTCCGATACCGGTTCCGGGGTATTCGGGACCGCTGTCGTCTCCGCCGCCGGCGGCGTCGTTTCCCCGCAGGCAAGCAGCAGCCCGCACAGCAGAATACAGATACAGAACCATCCTCGCTTCATTTCTTCATTCCTTCTCTTCTTCATTTCTTTACATCAGGTCCACGGGTTCGGGATACATGCGCATATAGCGTCGGCGCACGATCATCGAGACCGTGAAGTGCGTCAGCGCCGTCAGCGCCCACGAGATCGGATAGGATAGGTACACCATCCAAAGCACAGGCTTCAGCGGGAAAATGAGATAGATCCACAGAAGCCGGAACACGCACGAGCCCAAAAGCGAAATGACCGTGGACAGTGTGGACTTGCCCAAGCCTCTCAAAATGCCCGAGCCGACCTCCATGAACGCCAGCGTGACATACGGCGCAATGTTGATATAAAAGCGCGTATATGCGGTTTCCAACGCAATCTCGTTGCCGTCCTGAATATAAAGTCCGAGCAGCGGATGCCGGAAGATCAGAAGGATTGCGGCGGCAGTGAATGCGACGAGCGCGGTGACAAAATAGCAGCAGCGCATGACCGTGCCGATACGCTTATACTTCTTTGCGCCGTGGTGCTGGCTTGTGAACGTAACGGACGCCTGATAAACCGAGTTCGTTGCGACATACGCAAAGCCCTCCAGGTTCGTCGCCGCGGCGTTGCCGTCGATGACCGCCGATCCGCCCGGGCAGGTCGCGTTGTTGATGCCGATGATTGTGCTCTGGATCAGCATGTTCGAAAGCGAGAACAGCATGCCCTGAATGCCCGCCGGCAGCCCGTCGCGCACGATCTCCTTCATGGCGGAGCCGGTGATGCGAAGCTTTTTGAGTTCCACACGGCACCAGCCCGGATCGCGCATCAGAACGATGCCCAGGATCACGACGTTTGCGGCGTTCGCAATGACCGTGGCATAGGCGACGCCGTCGACCGACATCTTCATAACGAGCACGAAGAAGAGATTCATGCCGACGTTCAAAAGCCCTGTGGCGGTCAGAATATAGAGCGGCGTGCGCGTGTCGCCCTTGGCGCGCAGGATCGCGATCATGTAGTTCGAGACCGCCAGGAACGGCGCACCGGCAAAATAGATGCGCGTGTACAGCGTCGCAAGCTCCAGAACATGCCCTTCGTCGCCCAAAAGCTTCAGAACCGGACGGCTCACGAACAGTCCGACGACCGCGCAGATCGCGCCGAACAGCGCCGCCATGACGAGCGAGGTATGTACCGACTGCTCCGTCGCTTCCTTGTCGCCTCTGCCGATGTTTCGCGCAACGACGACGTTCGTGCCGATCGCAAAGCCCGAGAAAATATTCAGAATGAAATTGATCATGGCGCCGGTCGTTCCGATCGAGCCGATCGCGCCCTCCACGCCGGACATGCCGGCAACGATCATATCGGCGGCGTTGTAGAGCATCTGCAGAAGGTTCGTTGCCATCAGCGGCAGCGCGAACAGAAAGACCTTGCCTAAAAGCGGTCCTTCGAGCATGTTGATGTCCTTCGATCTTGCGAATGCTTTCATAAGCTCCTTTTTACACAACGGACAGATACGGCGTCGCGTTGAGGTCAAGTCCGTCGCGGTGTCCCTTCATCAAAAGATAGAAACCGGCGCTGCCGATCATCGCGGCATTGTCGGTGCAGTACGTCCATTCCGGACAGCAGAAGCGGATCCCCTTCTTCTTTGCCTTTCTTGCGAGCATGTCGCGCAAAGCGGCGTTCGCCGACACGCCGCCCGCCAGCACCAGCGTATCGTCGGCTGCGCGGACCGCCTTGTCGGACAGGATCGAAACGACCTCGTACTGGAAGCTTGCCGCGACGTCCGCACGGTCGACCGTTTCGCCTTTCTGTTCGGCGGTGTGTAAAAGGTTGATGACCGCGGTCTTAAGTCCGGAAAAGCTCATGTCGTATTCGTCATCGCGCTCGTTGAACGCGGAGCGGAAGCGGAACGACTTCGGATCGCCCTGCTTTGCAAGCTTTTCCAGTTCCGGACCGCCGGGATACGGAAGCCCCAGGACCCGCGCGACCTTGTCGAACGCCTCGCCCGCAGCGTCGTCGCGCGTTCTGCCGATCAGCGTGCAGCGGTCGTAATCGTGCACCCGCACGATATGGCTGTGTCCGCCGGACGCGATGAGCGCCGTAAACGGCGGAACGAGATCCGAAAATGTCAGATAGTTTGCGGCAATGTGCCCTAAAATATGGTTCGTTCCGATCAGCGGAAGATTCCCGGCAAGCGCAAGCCCCTTTGCGTAGCTCACGCCGACCAGCAGCGCGCCGACAAGCCCCGGACCGCAGGTGACCGCGATCGCGTCGACGTCGTTCAGCGTCAGGCACGCGTCGGAAAGCGCCTTTTCTACCACCGCGCCGATGCGCTCGACGTGGTTGCGGCTTGCAAGCTCCGGCACGACGCCCCCGTACTTCCGGTGCAGCGGGATCTGCGTGTGCACGACGTTAGATAAAACCTCGCGTCCGTCGCGCACGATCGCGCAGGCGGTCTCGTCGCAGGAGCTCTCGATCGCAAGGACTGTCGCATGCCCGCGTTCGATCAGTGCCGCCTGCTTTCGGGCGGCGATGCTGTCATAGCTCATACCGTTTCCTCCGAAGCGCCGCGGTCAACCTCCTCCGCTGGTTTCCGGCTCTCCTGTGCGGGGGAAGCGGTCTTTTCGGAAGACTGCGGAGTTTCTTCGCTCTCCGCGCGCGCTTGGCTCTCCTGTGCGGGGGAAGCGGTCTGTTCAGGAGCCTGCGGGGTTGTTCCCTCCTTCGGATAAATCGGATCAAGAAGGTGTTCCCTGACCGGAGTCGACTGTTTTTCCGTGACCGGCTCGCCGTTTTTGACGCGGCGCAGGACCTCTTCACGCTTGCTGACCGGCACGTTGCTGAGCGTATGCGCAAGCACAAGGTCCGGTCCCTTGATCGGGATCGGCTCATTCTCGTCACGCTCGATCACAACAACGTCCGCGACCGGCGAAGGCTTGTTCTGTTTGCGCCACGCAAAGCGAATGAACACGGCGGCGATGACCAGAACGGCGATCTCCAGCACAACGCTGATCGTGCAGCGCAGCACGAGTGACGGGAAGATGGGCGTCAGCATGTTTACCATGATGCTGTTGCTCGGCAGCACCCAGTTCAGCTCGTTCATCGCCTGCACCGTTCCGCCGGCGGACAGGTACCGGAAAAGCGTCTTCGGGAAGATCAAAAAGTGGAACACGGTCCAGAAGCTGGAAAAGTCCAGAATCGCCCAAATGCCCAAAAATGCCAGGATCCCGCCGAGGATCCCGCAGCCCCAGAAGAGACCCGAGGACAGGATCGCGCGCTTTTTGCCGCGCTCGATGAGCAGAAATCCCACAGCCAGCAGCACGACCGCAACCGGCAGCGCAAGCTTTGCAAACGCTTCCAGCCCGAGCCAAAGCGTCTGCACCTCCGCCATGTGCACGACCTCCTTTTCGATTGAAAAGAGGTCGTCCCGCGGCGTGCCGTCCACGGTCCCGCCGACCTTGATGTTCACGCGTTCGCCGCGCATGTATTCCAGCAGCACGATCGTTGCGTTTTCCAGTTCCGAAGGTCGGTCGATGCCGGTTGCCGCCTCTGCCTGCTCGCGGATCTCCGGATCCTTATAGAGCTTGCCGATGAGATCGTTGTCCTTGAGGATCAGCGAGACCGTAAAGAACGCGGCGGAGAACAGCAGCAGCAGCGTCGCAATGATCAGGCACAGTTTTCCGAATGTATTGCGCATGCTGCCTCCTCAGCGATAGAACGCGTTGCCGCCGACGAACTCGCGCAGGATGCTCGTAGGCGGGATCTCATCCTCCACGGCGGCGTCCGAGATATAGTTCAGGAACTTGATGATGTTGATGACCTCGTCATAGCACGGGCTCGAAGAATCGACGTCCCTGAGAAGCGGATAGATGTGCTTTTTCAGCACCGCAAGCTCATAGACGAGCGAGGTATTCATGATCTCGTCCGCGCTCTCCTGGTAGGGGAAGATCCAGCGCTGTTCGCCGCGCTTGACGGAATCCCACATGCCGAGCGTGCGCTCGATGGTCGCGCCGCGCGTCTCGTAATCGCGCACCATGCGGCGAAGAAGCCGCACGTCGGTCGTCGGAATGCGGTTGTGGTCGTCCAGGTTCAGGGTCGTCAGCGCCGACACATAGAGCTTGAAGATCAGCTTCTTGTCGATGCGCGGGGTCAGCAGCATCGGATTCAGTCCGTGCAAGCCTTCGATGATCAGCATTGCGTCCTCCGAAAGCTTTACGAAATGCCCGAGCATCTGCCGTGAGCCCGTCTTGAAATCGAAGTGCGGGATCTCGACGCGTTCGCCGGAGAGAAGCCGCTCAAGATCGATGTTGAACTGCTCGACGTCGATCATGTTGATGTGCTCGTAGTCGATCTCGCCGTTCTCGTCCGGCTTGATGAACTTCCGGTCGATGTAGTAATCGTCGAGCGAAAGGAGGATCGGCGTTCTGCCGAGTACGCGGAGCTGGGTCGCAAGACGGTTTGCGCTCGTCGTCTTGCCGGAGCTCGAAGGTCCCGCGATCAGCACGGCGCGCGCGCCGCGGTTGACGATCCCGGTCGCGATCTCCGCAAACCGGCGCTCGTGCAGCGCTTCGTTGACGCGGATCAGCTCGCGCACGCTGCCGTTTTCAACCATGTCGTTGAGGTCCGCAACGCAGCGGCAGTGCATCAGGTCCGCCCATTGATCCGACCGCGCAAAGACCTTGGAAAGGTTTGGCATATAGACATAGCGCGTTGCAACGTCCGCGTCCGCGTCCGAGGGTCTTAAAAGGAACAGTCCGCCCGGACGGAACTGGAGATCGAACACCTTCGCGTAGCCGGTGGAGGGCAGCATCTCGCCGTAGAAGTAGTCGGCATAGTCGCCGTGCGCGTACACGTCGAAATAGGTGAACTGCCGCCACCGTAAAAGCCGCACCTTGTCCTCCTGCCCGTCGCGCTCGAAGAGCTGGACCGCTTCGTCGATGTCAAGCCGTCTGCGCACGAGCGGATAATCGGCTTCAACGATCTCACGCATCTTTGCGCGCACCGTTTCCAGATTGTCCGGTGTGAACTGCGGCTCCATGTCCACGGAGATATCCAGCGACGGACCGATCGCGTAATTGACCTTCGCGTGCGCGTTCGGAAACAGCTCGCGCATTGCAAGGAAAAAGATATAGATGATCGTGCGCTCATAGATCGCTCTTCCGCGGCTCTCCCTGTACAGGATCAGCCTGACCTCGCCGCCGCCCTTGCGGATCGCCTTGCGCATGCGGAAGGTGGTCGGATTGTCGCTCTGCTCCTTTTCACGCATCGGAACATAGTTCAGCGTGAACACCTCGCCCGCGATGTCCGCGGCGATCGGGCGCGTTTTTAAGCTGTCGGTATCGAGACCGAGCCGTTGGACGATGTCCTTTAAGCTTTCGCCCGCAGAGACCTCCGCGGGAATGCCGTTGATGCGAATCTGCATGGTTTTTACCCCCAAAGCACGGATAATGTCGGAACGATCTGCTTCTTGCGCGAAAGCACGCCCGGCAGAAATACGGTGTTGTCCTTGATCTTGACGTTGAACGCTTCCTCGACCGTATCAAGATCGCCGACCGAAAGCAGCTCGGTGCCCTCCTTCAGAACGTCGGTCAGCATCAGAAGCAGGATATCGAACTCGCGTTCCTTTCTGATCTGCTCCATGACCGCAAGAAACTCGTCGCGCCGCTTTAATAGCTCCGTCGAATCGATACAGTTGATCTGTCCGATGCCGAGGCGGTGCCCCGCGATCACGAAATGCTTGAAATCCGAAAGGACCATCTTCCGCGCGTCGGCGTCGCCTGCTGCGGACGGCGTGAAGATATCGCGCCCGAGCGCTTCGAGCGATTCGCCGGCGATCGCCGCCATGCGCTCCGCCATCACGCGGTCGCGCGGGGTCGCCGTCGGCGACTTGAAGAAGATCGTATCGGACACGATGCCCGCGGCAAGCAGCCCCGCAATGCTGCGGTTCGGCATCACGCCGCGCTCCTGAAACATCGTTGCGACGATCGTGCAGGTCGCGCCCACCGGTTCGTTGCGCACATAGATCGGTGCGCCGGTCTGCACGTCGGCAAGGCGGTGGTGGTCGATGATCGCAAGGATCTCGGCTTCATTGAGCCCGTCGACGGACTGGCTGAGCTCGTTGTGGTCGACGAGCACGACCTGCTTGCGGTTCGGCCGCAGCAGGTGATAGCGCGAGAGCGTTCCGACGACGCGGTCGTTCTCATCGAGGATCGGATAGCTCCGGAAGCGCGATTTCAGCGTCTGCTCGCGCACGTCGTCGACATAGTCGTTCAAATGGAAGGAAACGGTCTCCGTTCCCGGCAGAATGCGCTGGACCGGTACGGACTGGATGATCAGCCGCGCTGCGCGGTACGCGTCGAACGGCGTCGTGATGATCACCGTGTCCTTTGCCTGCTCCAGAAGCGCGCCGTCGAACGAGGCGCCGCAGATCACGATGCAGGCGACGTTTGCCGAAAGCGCCGCTTGAATGATCTTGGGATCGCTGCCCGCCACGACGATCGTGTCGGACGGGAAGGACGCTTCCGCGCCGGTCTGCGGCACGGCGATCAGAAGCTTGCCGGAAACCGCCGTAACGCCGCTGTTGCGGTCCCAGAGCCTGCCGTCCAGGTTTGAAACGAGATTGAACAGCGGAATCTCATGGATGTACGGGTTTTCCGATGATTCGAGGTCGAATGCCGCAATGTCGCCGGTGGTGACCATGCCCATCAGCTTTCCGTCCTCCCCCGCGACCGGCAGGAACGTCGCTTCGCCTTCGCCCTTCAGCATCGTTTCCCAGGCGCGGCGTACCGTGACCGCGCTCGACAAAACCGGCGGGCGGTCGAAGTTCAGATCGCGGACCTGCGTGCGGACGTTGTAGATCCGCTCGGGCGCAGGCACGCCGAAGCGTTCGAGAATGTGCGCCGTCTCGTCGCTGACCGTTCCGAGCCGCGCCGCCGTGTAGCGCCGTTCGCCCAGCGCGTTCATCAGCGCAGCGTATGCGATCGCGGAGACGATCGAATCGGTATCCGGATTCTTATGTCCCGTGACATAGATGGGATTTTGTACGTCCATATCGATCATACCTTTCCTGTTCAGATAAATATCCAGTTTTGATTATAACAGATGCGAACGCTTTTTGCCACAATTCGCACTTGACGTTTGAAAAAAGTTAACATATAATATTTTTCATAAAAGGGAGTAGCCGACGCGAAAGCGTGGCCTGCGGCGTCAGCACGGATCATATCCCGCTGCCGGTCAGAATGTGCGAGACTTTTATGCATTTTCGTTATGCATGAAAGCCTCTTTTTTCATGCAAACAGGAGGTAACTATGTCATTTTCCGTACCCGATTCCCTCTTCTGGACAATCGTCCTGTTCCTTGCAGGACTGGGACTCATCTGCGTTGCGGGCGATAAGTTCGTCGACGCGGCGGTCGCAATCGCAAAGCGATTGAAGATCCCCGAGATCGTCGTCGGCGCAACGATCGTATCCTTGGGCACGACGCTTCCGGAGATTCTCGTCTCCACCACCGCGGCGGTCGGACGCGCGCAGTCGCCCGAAATCAGCGTGGGAAACGCTCTCGGCAGCATCATCTGCAACACGGCGCTGATCGCCGGCATCGGTCAGCTCATCCGTCCGACAAAAGAGGTTAAGAGAAACTCCGTCAGCTGGCGCATGCTGTTCTTTGTCGGGACCGCCGTGCTGCTGTTCGTATCTGTGCTCTTAACCCCGCCGATCGGCGAAGGCTATGTCGGACGGATCGGACGCGTGATCGGCATCGTGCTGATCCTCGGTTTCTGCGTCTATGCGTTCCTTTCGATCAAGTTCAAGGACAGCGACGGCGAAGCGGAATACGATGAGACCGAAAAGATTATGCCCATGTGGGGCGCGCTTCTGATGCTCGTGGTCTCCGCCGCGGCGCTGTTCGTCGGCGCAAACCTGCTCGTGGAAAACGGTCAGCTGCTGGCGAAGGCGATCGGCGTGCCGGACCGCGTCATTGCCGTCACCATGATCGCGCTCGGCACCTCGCTTCCGGAACTTGTCACGACCGTCACCAGCTCGATCAAAGGTCGCGGCGACGTGGGACTCGGCAACATCATCGGCGCGAACCTGTTCAATATGCTGCTCGTTGTCGGGCTTCCCGCCACGATCACCGGCAACGTCGCTTTTACTGCGAAGTCGCTCTACCTCGATCTGCCGCTTGCGCTGCTCGCGATGAGCGCGCTGATTCTGCCGATGCTTCTGCGCAAAAAGGGCTCGCGCGTGCAGGGCGGTCTGCTGCTTTTAGGCTATATCGGCTACTGCGTATATTCGTTTATCGCCTCCGGCGCGTGACTTTGATCTGAATGCTTTGAAAGATCCTCTGCTTTGTGAGGATCTTTTTTTCAGGACATTTTTTGCGATTTTAATCTCGTATAAGGTTCGCGGGATACGATATACGCAGAAAAGGTCAAAGCGCCTTACGAGAAAGGAGAATCATCATGAAACATAAATGGATCATTTCCGCCTGTTCCCTTCTTTTGGGATGTCTTTTGCTGCTCGCCTGCACAAGCGGAAACACTGCGCTTTCGGCAGAGTCGGACGCTGCGGAAAGCGCAGACCCCGCCGCATCTGCCGACGTCCCCGAAAGCGGACTGACGTTCGGCGAACCGTCTGAGGGTATGCCCGAACTGCCGCAGGGCGATCCCGGCAACGGTCAGCCCCCGCAGGGCGAACCTCCGCAGGGCGATCACGGCGGTCCCGGCAACGGTCAGCCTCCGCAGGGCGAACCTCCGCAGGGCGGACACGGCGGTCACGGCAACGGTCAGCCTCCGCAGGGCGAACCTCCGCAGGGCGGACACGGCGGTCACGGCAACGGTCAGCCTCCGCAGGACGGGCACGGCGGCAGCGCGGCGGACGTCAGCTACACCGCGGCAAACGAGATCACGGCGACGGAGACGCAGTCCGGCAAGACCTATGCAAGCACCGCGGCAAATGAGAACGCGCTGCTGATCAGCACGACCGAATCGGTCACGCTCGAAAACCCGACGGTCCGGAAGACCGGCGATTCGAACGGCGGCGATGCCAGCAACTTTTACGGGCTGAACGCCGGTATTCTCTGTAAGGGCGGCGCGAACGTCACGATCAGCGGCGGCACGATCGAAACGTCGGCGTCCGGGGCGAACGGCGTGTTCAGCTACGGCGGCAACGGCGGCAGAAACGGCGCGGCGGGCGACGGCACGACCGTGACGATCTCCGACACCGTGATCACCACGACAGGTTCCGGCTCGGGCGGCATCATGACGACCGGCGGCGGCACGACATACGCAAACGATCTCACGATCACCACCTCCGGGCAGTCCTCGGCGCCGATCCGCACCGACCGCGGCGGCGGCACGGTCGTCGTCAGCGGCGGAACCTACACTTCGAACGGGCTCGGCTCCCCCGCGATCTATTCGACGGCGGACATCACGGTGTCCGATGCGGCGCTCATTTCGAATCTTTCCGAGGGTGTCGTGATTGAGGGCAAGAACAGCGTGAAGCTCGAAAACTGCACGCTTTCCGCGAACAACACCAAGCGCAACGGCAATGCGTCGTTCCTCGATTCGGTCATGCTCTATCAGTCCATGTCGGGCGACGCCGATTCCGGCACGTCCCTGTTCTCCATGACCGGCGGCATTCTGAAAAGCCTTAGCGGTCACGTCTTCCATGTGACGAACACGAACGCGGTCATCGAGCTTTCGGGCATTTCGATCACGAACGAAGACCCCGCAAACATCCTGCTTTCGGTATGCGCGGACGGCTGGAGCGGCGCAAAGAACATTGCGACGCTGAACGCCAAGGCGCAGACGCTGTCCGGCACGATCCTTGTCGGCAGCGATTCGGAGCTCACGCTCACGCTCTCCGACGGCTCGGCATTCACCGGCGCGATCTCGGGCGAGATCAACAACGCGAAGGGCGAAACGGTCAGTACGGACATCGGCACGGTGCACGTCACGCTCGACGCGACCTCGACCTGGACGCTGACCGCGGACACATACGTCACCTCGTTCACCGGCGACGCGTCCTCGATCGTCGCTAACGGCTACTCCCTCTATGTGAACGGCGAAAAACTCGTCTGATCCCAAGAACACAAAAGGAGCCTCTAGAAGGAGGCACTTCGTAAGGAAGCGCCTCCTTCTGTCTCAAGTGCAAGGTAATTGACTACGTCGGTCAACAATAGTATAATGACCAAAACAAATCGGAGTTTATCGGGATAAAAGAGAGGACTGCAAGGCCATATGAAGCATGAAGAAATAAGAGGAAAAAAGATTATACTGCGCAGGCAAAGAGAAGAAGACGCTCCGTTTTTCGCCTATTGGTTTAATCAGCCGCAGGTTATGTTTCAATGCGGATTTGAGAAGACAACCGACGAAGAAGAGGAGAAAAGAACTATTAACGTCAGCCACAAATCGGAAGACTCGGTTTGGTTTACGATTACTGATCTTGACGGTAATATTATTGGCGAGACCGGTTTGCTCCGTATGTTTCCCGCGTGGCACCAAACCGATCTGACGATTATTATTCCAGACCCTGAAATGCAGCATAAAGGATATGGTTCGGAAGCAATCCGCATCATGCTGGACATGGCATTTCATGAGTATGAGATGCATCGTGTCTCGATCGGCGTGGTAGGGTTGAATACAGATGCACTGGAATTCTACAAGAAAATCGGTTTCAAGCAGGAAGGTATTTTGGAAGAGGCATATTATTATAACGATGAGTACAGCGATTTTATAATGATGCGAATCCTTAGCCAAGAATGGAAATAAGCGACAAATTCCGGTTTGCGGAGATGCCGAGAGGGCAGAAAAAGCCGTCCCCTTGAGAGGAAGGTGGCTGAGCGAAGCGAGGTCGGATGAGGTGGGGATGCATCCTTATCCACATTCATAACGAACATCGGATTTTGCCCCACAAAATCCAAAAGACAAAACAGGCGTGACCGTTGTGGTTACGCCTGTCTCATATCCTTTTGAGACGGTGATTGAAACCTCAAAGCAACTTCTTTACGGAGTACGCCCCGAGGGCTCCTTTTTTGTTATGCGTTCGTGTCGATCTCGTAGCCGAAGCGTTCGGAAAGCACTTCGGCGTGCTTCGGTCCGGTGATGTGCCGCTCGTCGATCACGCGAAAATCCGCGGCCAAAGGATCCGGCAGCAGGTCGTAAAAGAGCAGGTTCGCGCCCGCGCGGATCGCCGCGTCGTTCGCCTCCGGATCGGAAAGTCCCTTCTTGAGGTCCGCGCCCGGCTGCTGCGCGGTGATGCGGATCGCGGGCATCATCAGACGCAGGATCGCGATCTCCTTGTAAAGCTTTTCAAGGCTGCCGCGGTGATGCGTCTCGAAAAGCGGCGTGTTCAGCGCGGGCAGGTACGGAATCACCGGTGCCCAGGAGATCCCGAGCTTTTTCATCAAAAGGATGTCGTCGGCTAGCTCCTCCGCGGTCTGTCCCGGCCAGTCGATGATGTTGCCGGACGCAAGCATCAGCCCGAGACCGCGGATCGTTTCGATCGCCTCCATGCGGCGGGCGAACGTCGTAGAAGGATTCAGTCGGTTGAAGCTTTCGGGGTTCGACATCTCGAACTTCAGCACATACTCGTCCGCGCCGGCGGTTTTGAGCTCCGCATACTGCGCGCGGTCGAACTCGCCGCACGCGAGCGACACAAACATGCCCGCGTCCTTAAACGCTCTCACGATGTTCAAAAGTCCGTCAAACCCGTACTTCGGGTCCTCGCCCGCGATCAGAAAGATGCGTCGATAGCCGTGCGCCGCGGCGTTTGTGCCGAGCGCGATCACGTCCTCCGGCGCGACGCGAAAGCGTTTCAGGGCGCTGTTGCCCGCGCGCATGCCGCAGTACAGGCATTGGTTTTTGCATACGTTCGTATAGCCGATCATGCCGCTTAACAGGATGCGATCCCCGAAAACCGTCTCGCGCGTTTTCGCCGCCTGCGGCAGCACGTCGCGCAAAAACGCCTCCTCCGGCATGTTCAGAATGTCCAGGATATCGCGTTTCGTTTCAATGTTCATACAATTCCCCTCCCGTGAATCTCATCATACCGCCGATCCGCGCCGCTGTCAAACGGCAAAAAACCGGTCCCTCGATCGGACCGGTTTGCAGATCATGCTTTGATTTTTAATTTGCGGTTGCTTCTCCAAACGCTCCACATGCGGAAGCCGGTGGAAACGAGCAGCACGCCGACCGCCATCGATCCAGCGATCGCCGCCGTCGCCATGCCCTTGTCGTACGCCTCGGCGAGCATGCTGCGCCGAATGAAGTCCATCGTATAATAGATGCCGGACCCGGGGATCAGCGGCACGAGCGCGCACATCAGATAGCTCGTCGCCGGGAACTTGCGGATGCGCGCCATGATCTCCGCATAGAAGGACGACGCCGCGGCGCCCAGAAGGTACGCGACCGGTTCTGCAAGTCCGAGCCGCATCGCAAGCACGCAGACCGGCCACGAAATGATGCTGCCGAGAAGCGCGAACGGAATGCCCCGCCCGTGCATATTGAACATCAGTCCGAAGCCGAGCGTGCCCAAAAGCCCCGCGATGCACTGGATGTACAGCGGATGGTCGATCGGCGCCATGCCCGCGGCGATCTCCGGGAAGAAGTGCCGCGTCAGCGATACGCCGGAGCTCGTTCCGAACGCCAGCGCGACCGCGATGATCAGCACCTGCACAAGGCGGTTGAGTCCCGACATCGTGTCGCCGTAAATGACGTCTCTGAGGCTGTTCGTGAACAGAAAGCCCGGCACCAGCAGCATGATCGCGCCGATGACCGCGATGTCCGCGTTCTTGCAGAGCCCGATCGCCGTCAGCAGATTTGCGGCGATGCCGAGAATAAAGCTGCAGACAAAGGACGTAAAGAACGTGTTCGCGTGCAGCTTAGCCATAAACTTCAGCGACGCGCCGATCGCCATGCAGCTGACGCCCGCCGCAAGCGCTTCCATGATCCCGCCGCCGAAGAAGATCCCGAAGCCCGCGCCGATCAGAAACGCCGCCAGATAATAAATCAGAATCGGATAGCGGCAGACCTTTTTTTCGGTCTCCCGCAAAAGCCGTCTTGCCTCCTGCATGTCCGGCTTTTCCATACAAATACGGCGGCTCAGCGAGGAATAGCGTTCGATGCCGTCCAGCATCGTTTCGCCGCTCTTCAGCCTTCGGATCTTCGTGATGATCCGACCGCCGTCGGTTTCGAGGCTCGCCATAACGCAGCTCGGAATGACGAATGCGTCCACGCGCTCTACGCCGTACGCCGCGACGACGCGATTGATCGTCTCCTCCACGCGGTACGTTTCCGCGCCGCATGCCTGCAGCTTATTCGCAAGCGAAACGGCGAACTCCAGAAGCTCCTCATAAAACGCTTCGTCTCCGTTCTGCGGTGCCGAAGCGCGCGCCTGCTGCGCCTCGATCGCCTGCTCGGCGACGGCGAGCTTGTCCTTTTTCTGAAAGAGGACCTTACGTTTTTCTCCGGTAATCATATTCCACAGTCCTTTTGAACGGTATTTTTCTGCAAGAGTATAACAGTGCGCGGTTGAAATTGCAAGCCGTTTTCGAAAATACCCTCCGCCCGGCAAAAAGAGTCTTTTCATTTGCGGAAAACTGCGGTATACTGATCAAAAATCACGCGGGGGAAACGAAAGATGTCGCTGGAACGGGCAAGAAGCTATCTCAGAGAAAGAGGATTCGAGGATCATATCATCCTTCCCGCGCACAGCAGCGCAACGGTTGCGGAAGCGGCGGAGGCTTTGGGCTGCGAACCCGGCATGATCGCAAAAACGCTCTCCTTTCTGCAGGGCGACGCGCCCGTACTGATCCTTGCGGAGGGCACCGCGCGCATCGACAACGCAAAGTACAAGGCGCGCTTCTCGAAAAAAGCGAAGATGATCCCGCCCGAGCAGGTCGAACCGCTGATCGGGCATGCGGTCGGCGGCGTGTGTCCCTTCGGCGTGAACGAAAACGTGACCGTGTACCTCGACGAAAGTCTGAAGCTGCACGAGACCGTCTACCCCGCCGCGGGCACGGACCACAGCGCGGTAAAGCTCACGATCGCGGAGCTGGAACGCGCCTGTCCCAACGCCGAATGGGTCGACGTCTGCCGCGTCTGAACACATTGATTCGAAACGAACGACCGCCGGTCGGGACCATCCCGACCGGCGGTTTTCTGCGCCTGCGAAACGGTGCGTTCGGTTGACAACCCAAACGAAAAAGTGGTATATTACAGATAAGAGGACAGGATTCAACATGAAACGACTTTTTTTGTATTACACAGCTCTGCTTCTTGCCTGTGCGATGCTGTTTGCTGGCACGGGAACAGCTTTTGCAGAGACCGACGACGACGCGTCGACGGACGTGACCGCGCAGTGCGAATATGGCTGCAATGTAAAGAGCAAGCATCTGCGATCGTGGCTCGCCAATTTCAACGAAAAAGAAAAGCATACGATCGAAGCGGACGGATGGGTCTCGATCACCTGGGACGATGCGGACGTAGACTATGTCTGCTACAGCTGGACGGACAACGAAAAGAACGGCGACGGCATCGAGCCGCGTCCGTATACGGTCCTTCTTCTCGATCAAAGAGGAAACGTGATCGAAAGCCGCGAAGGAGAACGGTACTGGAACTGCTGCATTGCGATCGAAGACGATGTGCACGGCGTGCGCCTTCAGGTATCGGAAAAGTCGTTTCTCTATACCCTTATGGCGTTTTCCGGAAGCGCTCCTTCCGATTTTCACCCTTGGCGTCCGACGCCCGACAAGCTTGATTTTCTGGTGATCGCCACGCATCCGGACGACGACACGCTGTTTATGGGCAACATCGTTCCGACCTACGGCGCCGAATACGGATTCGAGGGCTCCATTTTATACATGGCAACGCGAGAGCGCATCCGCCGGACGGAAGCGCTGAACGGCGCGTGGATCATGGGACTGCGCACCTATCCGATGATGGCAGGACTTCCCGATATTCCGATGTCGTACCGGGAAAAGTATAAGCAGGATTTTCTCGTCGGCGATGTCGAGTGCGAGATCGTCCGGCGTCTGAGACGTCTGAAGCCGGAAGTCCTGGTCACGCACGACGACAACGGCGAATACGGACATTGGCAGCACAAGATCGTTGCCGCGGCAGCGCGTCTTGCGGTCGTTGACGCGGCCGATCCCTCGTACGATCCGCAGTCGGTCGAAGCGTACGGCGTGTGGCAGGTCAAAAAGCTGTATCTGCATCTTGCCGAAGAGAATCCGATCTTTATCACGGCGACGGAGCCGCTCGAAGCGTTCGGAGGCAGAACGGGCTGGGAGGTTGCGCAGGAAGCGTATCAGTGCCATCAGTCGCAGTACAGAAAATACGGAACCTGGAATCATCTGTGCGACAATCAGAACGAGAACAGCCTCGAACGGTTCGGTCTCGTTTTCACGACGGTCGGACTGGATACCGGGATCAACAACATGTTTGAGCATACCTACCTCTATCCGGAGCCGACCCCGGAGCCGACGCCCGAGCCGACGCCGGAACCGACCCCGGAACCGACGCCCGAGCCCACGCCCGAACCCACGCCGACGCCGCTGCCGATCCGGGATGCGGCGACGGTATCGTCCAAGCCGTCCCAAGCCGCGGCGCCCGATCCGACGTTCTCAGGCACGGGATCCGAGCGGCAGCCGGCTCCCGCCGACAGCGCGCGTCCGGTCATCTGGCTTGCGGCGGGCGGCGTTCTGATGATGGTCGTGATCGCCGGCATTGCTCTGCTGATTCGAAAACGAAAGGGCTGAATCAAATGAAGAAATCCTTTGGTGTTTTGCTGACAGCGATCGCAGTCGCTGTGCCGCTTTCCGTATCGGTTGCCTGTCACGCGCAGGAACCGCCCGTCTCGGCTGCGCAGCCGCAGGAGGAAGTGATCGACCTTGCGACGCCGTCGCCCGAGCCGGTTTACTCGATCCAGATTGCCGAAAAAACCGATTTGGATACGGTGCGTGCGCGGATAGCGGAATATCCCGCGCTGCGCTCGGTCGACATTGCCGAAGGCGCGCTCACCAATGAAGAGACCGCCGCTCTGATCGAAGCATACCCCGCGCTGGAGTTCCGGTACGAGGTTTCGGTCGGTTCGCTCTATGTTTCGCCGTACACGACCGAGCTTTCGGTCACGGATCCGGAGTGCGGCTGCACCGTCGCGGATATCGCCGCCGCGCTGCCGTATCTTGCGTCGCTCCAGACGGTCCGGCTCGGCGCGCGTTCGCCGGAGGAGCTCGCGGAGGATGCTGCGCTGCTGCCGGAGGGTATGGCGGATTACTCGGTTTCGATCTACGGAACGGAGCTTTTGCCGAACGCCGACACGCTGGATCTGTCCGATCAGGCGTCGCCCGCGCCCGAAACGCTTGCCGCCGCGCTGCCGTTTCTTCCGCAGCTCAAAACCGTTAAGCTCGGCGATCGCGAGGATCCCACGCTTGCCGGCGCGTTTCGCGCCGCTGCGCCGGGACTGGAAGTGGACTGCCGTTATCGGTTTACCTATCAGGGCATCGAACTCGACGAGAACACCGAAACGCTCGATCTGACAAAGATCAAGATCACGGACGTCGACGAGCTGCGCCGCGTGCTTTCCTGGCTGCCGAAGCTCACGCATACGGAAATGGTCGGCTGCGGACTGGACGACAAAACGATGGCGGCGCTGCGGGACGAGTTTCCGGACAAGGGCATCGTCTGGGAGATCAGCCTCGGCTTCTGGGGCAAGCTGCGCACGGATGCAATTGCGTATACCACGCGCAGCAGCAAATCAGCCGACGAAATGAAATACCGGCTGACCTCGGAAAAGCTGCAGCCGATCCAGTACTGCACCGAGCTCGTCGCGCTGGACCTCGGGCATCAGCACATCGAGGACATCTCCTGCCTTGCAGGGCTCACAAAGCTGCAGGTCCTGATCCTTGCGGACAACCGGATTTCCGACCTGACGCCGCTTTCCGGGATGCACGATCTCATTTATCTGGAGCTGTTCATCAACCGCATCAGCGACGCTTCGCCGCTGTCGGAGCTTACGAACCTGAAGGACCTGAACATCTGCACCAACTACATCAGCGACCTCTCGCCGTTCTATTCCATGACCTCGCTTGAACGGCTGTACTATTCCCACAACAAGTTTACGATCGAGGACCACAACGCGCTGCAGGAGCATCTCCCGAACTGCATCTGCGACCGCACCGTATGGCAGGAGACCGAGCACGGTTGGCGCGAGCACGAGCGGTATTTCTGGATGCGCGCCTTCTTCAAGGACAGTCCGCGGCACAAATAAAAGCATGAAACATCTGAAACGAGCTTTATCCATTCTCATAGCTGTCCTCGCCCTGCTGCCGTTTGCGGCCGCTGCGGCGGACATTCTGACCTCCCCCTCGGTCCTTGAGGTCCGAACGGACGGCGCGATCGTCACGTTCCGGGCGGATCAATGGGTGACGGCGTACTGCGTCACGACAACGGATGTGATCCCGGAGGCGGAGCATCCCGACTGGCGTCCGTGCGACGGATTCGGTTTCTCCTTCTTCAAAACAGACGGTACATACTGTCTGCGCGTTCGCAACAAAAACGGCATGGTCAGCGAAGCGGCGCCGTTCGTCGTCGAATCCGGATTCCGATACGTCACGGAAGCAGAAGGTCTCGGTCATCTGACAGAACCGATGGAGGATTTCCTCGCGAAAAACGGCGACACCATCGACGCATTCAATGCGCGGATCGCAAAGAGCGCAACGGATGCGGGCATCTACACGCGCATGTCGGTCGGAAACATCGGTATGACGCTGCTGTCCGATCTGGCGGGCTACAGCATGACGCTGTCCTATCAGCCGAAGGGCAACTATACCCTGCAGGAGGAATGGGGGGTCTCCCCCGGGTGGGGCACGCGACTGCGCACCATGGAGAAGGACAGCGCGGGGACCTATCGGCATTACGGCATGAACTGCGGCACGATCATCGAATGGGTCTATAAGCAGGCGGGTCTGCACATCGGCAGAACGAGCGCGCGCAAGAAGATCTTCGAGTCCGGCTATCACCATCGGCTGGACGACAACAAGCTTCCGCTCGATGCGGGCGATACCGGCGATATCATTGCAACGAAAACCGGTCACACCATGATGATCCTGGATCGCAAGGATACCGACGGGGACGGCTTGACCGATTCGTATTATGTGCTGGAGATGGAAAGTCCGTATCTCAAGCTCAAGCTGCGGTCGCTGTATTCGGTCCGGCTCTGCACGCTTTACGATATGAGCGCCGTGTTTGACAACACCGGCGCGCTGAAGCGGAATCTGACCTGGTGGACCGGAAGCTATTGGATCCCAAAGGAGGACTTCCCTTCGTATTACGACGCCGACGCGCTGGTTCCTCCCGTTTCTGCGGATGGATTTGCGCCGTTTCGCATACAACTAAAGATGAACTGTCTGCTCGGAAGAATTTTCTGACCAAAGAACAGACCGTTGAACCGTCGCTTCGGGCAGCGTCGCACCTTGGGGAGCGTGTGCGCCGTCCTGTAAAGAAAGGATGCTATGAAAGCACTGAAACAATTCTTTTCCCTGTTCACGATCGCTGTGCTGATCTGCGCGGCGATCGCTTGCGTGCACGTCGAGGAGACGAACGTCCCCGCGGAAACGCCTGCGCCGACCGAACCGCCCGCCGAACCGACGGCTGTGGTCGAGGAGGTCGTTGAGGTCGAGCTGATCGAAACGCCTGAGCCCACGCCGACGCCGACGCCGGAACCCACACCGACGCCGGAGCCCACGCCGGAGCCGACGCCGGAAGGTCTGCTCGGCGACCGATACGACGGATTTTACACCGGCGAAGGGCATGTCAAAACGGAAATGAGCTACAAAAGCGACACCGTCTCGATCGAGGTCACGCGCTATGACAGCACGCCTCTCAGCAGACGCCTGATCTATTTTGTGACGGACATCCATGTGCAGAACATCGAAGCGCTGCGCACCGCAAGCTGGGACGGAAAATTCGGCACGAACGGCGACTCGCTTTGGACTTCGTTTCTGCGGATGTCTCGCAATGCCGGCGCGATCGTTGCGATCAACGGCGACTACTATACCTACAATATCCGCACCGGTCTGGTGATCCGGAACGGCGAGCGGTACGCGCCGGACCCGTGGAAGCCGTGGTCCGGACATCAGATCCTGCTTCTGTACCGCGACGGCACGGTCGCTGTATTCGATTCCGATTCCTTCGATCCGGAAGCAACCGATCTTTCAAACGTATGGCAGGCATGGGAGTTCGGTCCGAGTCTGCTGGATGAAAACGGTGCCGCACGCGATAATTTCCATAAAGCGTATCATGACATCGACCGAGACAACCCCCGCACGGTGTTCGGATACTATGAACCCGGACACTACTGCTTCGTCACGATCGACGGCCGCAAGACCGGCTACTCGAACGGTTTGACGCTTGCGAACGAAGCGAAACTGATGGAATCGCTCGGCTGCAAGGTCGCTTTTAACCTGGACGGCGGACAGACGTCCCAATTCTATTGGAACGATAAGATGTTCAACGTGCCGTACAAAAACGGCAGGTCCACGAGCGACATCATCTATGTGATCGATCCGGAAAGCGAACCGGACGAGCCCGTCTTCGACGCCATGCCGTAAACGGAAATCGGCATACTGCAAAATGACCTGTGGGAATCCCTTTCCTGCAGGTCATTATTGTTTCTCACATAATTGCAAGGCCCGTTTCCTTATAGGGGTGTCGAACATGCAGCCGCGCACAACGCTGCCCGTTTCCAAAAAAGACAGCCGCAGCAATCGTAATCATGGTACGCGCAGAAAGCGCGTGATCTTCCGCTGTAATAAAGCGGCTTGCGAAATAAGCCGCAGCAGAGCAAAGCGCAGCGACGACGTGGTGTGAATGTTGATAACGGACTTAACAAAACTATCAATGATAGCAGCACATACTCATATCGATGATCAGAGGCTATACAGTTCATAATCACGACCACATACTTCCCGCCGGTCTTCCGGAACTCGTCACCACCGTCACAAGCTCGATCAAGGGACAGGGCGATGTGGGGCTCGGCAATATCATCGGCGCGAATCTCTTCAACATGCTGCTCGTCATCGGACTTCCCGCAACGATCACCGGCAACATCGCTTTCACCGCGCAATCGCTGTACATCGACCTGCCGCTGGCGCTGCTCGTCATGGTCGGACTGATCGTACCGATGCTGATCCGCAAGAAGGGCTCCCGTGTACACGGCGCGCTTCTGGTGCTCGTCTATATCGGATACTGCGTCTGGTCGTTCCTCGCAAAATAACGAATGCAATAAGCCGGAAGAGCAAACGCTCCTCCGGCATTTTTGTGTCCGTTATGATTTCAGTCTGAAGGCAAGACTCATCACGATCGCTTCGGTCTCGATTCCTACGAAGAAGTCCGCACCGGCATCTTACCACCGAACCGGACGCCTTCCGCGACCGATTTGCAGCGTACAACCGGAATTTTCAATCGAGCCTTGACAAATCGGAAATCCGTGTTACTGTAAAAGAAAAGCTTTCGGAGGGACATAACATGACCGACTACTACTACGATCTGTTCGCCAAGGCAAAAACAGAGCATTATTCCTTTGAGCAGATCATCACGGAACTGTATAGGATTACCGGGAATGTAGAGGTGTCGTTCAGTTCCAAGATGCTGGCGACGATTGATGCGTCCAAACCCATCTGGGACCAGTATGTTCTTCAGAATCTTGGCTTTGAGCTGATGGGAAAAACACAGGAGGAAAAGCTGCAGAACGCGGTGACCCTGTACGATCAGATTGTAAATTGGTACGCCGATTATCTTACCACTAATGAGGCCCGGGAGAACATCAGCGAATTTGACCGGCTGCTTCCGGAATATACATGGGTCAGCGATACAAAGAAAATCGACTGCTTGCTGTGGAGCAAGCGGTAACAAACACAAATCGGGATTTGCGGAGGAAACAGAGATGAAATACGAAATGATACCTTGTTCAGAAGACGACACGGAGTTTATCGAAGAACAGGCGGACAATGCTTTCAACGCGATCGCACAACCGGAAGAAGACGCAGAGGAAGAATATGTTTATATTGTCACCGATGAAAGTGGGAACCTCCTCGGCGGATGCATTTTGTCTGTGGACGGTCTAAAGACGGCATCGATCTATGACCTGTGGGTGGAAGAAGCGTTTCGCAGACAGGGTATGGCCTCTGCGCTCATCCGGGAGGCTGAGCGAAAAGCAAGGGAACATGGTTGCTATCTCGCAATGGTCGGAACCTTTGACTGGCAGGCAAGGTCGTTTTACGACAAACACGGTTATATGCTCAACGACACGATGACAGACGTGCCCAAGGGGCATGAACACTATTTTCTCACAAAACGACTTGATTGCCCTTCCGCAGGATATATGCCGTCAAATTGCCGGCAATATGAGATCAAGCGCGGTGATGAAAAGGACGCGGAGATCCTTTCCGGTAAATTGCACGGATTCGACAGTACCATTGCGCCTCGTGAACATGAATACATCCCTCTGAGTAAAAAAATCGTGGACGAGAACGGAAGGATCATTGCCGGATTTGTCGGTGGTGTTGATGGTTGGAATGGCACAGATATCGATGCGCTGTGGGTGGAAGGAAAATACCGGAATCGAGGGATCGGCTCTCAGCTCCTCGTCGAGTTGGAGCGGGAGGTAAAGGAGAACGGTGCTGATGTTATGTTTATCGAAGCATTTGATTGGAATGTGGGATTTTTCAAAAAGAACGGCTATGAGAGAGTGACCGGCATGCTTGAAGATTATCCGAGAGGGCATGTCATGTATTGCATGCAGAAGTCGCTTTGATATGGATTTCTGCAAATTCCGGCTGCTTCCGGAATATACATGGGTCAGCGATACAAAGAAAATCGACTGCTTGCTGTGGAGCAAGAGATAACAGATAGACAAATCGCAATTTGTGAGGAAGAAAATGAACATAAAATATGAGATCAGGCCATTAACCGAGGAAGAGGAAACCTTCATCGAAGAGAAGATCAATGTATATGGCGATTCAATGGCGCCATCGGAACCTCACACAGAGGAAGAACAGCTTGTTTTCAAAGTGGAGGATGAAGATAAAAATGTCATCGGCGGCTGCATCGTGAACATTCATGCATGGGGCAGAGCGGTGCTTGCCGAGCTATGGGTGGACGGTCAGTATCGCCATCACGGTCTCGGCTCTATGCTGATTCGCGCGGCTGAAAACGCCGCCAGAGAAAAAAGCTGCTATTATTTGTGCCTCGGAACCGCAGATTTCATGGCAAGACCCCTTTACGAAAAACACGGATTCCATGTGTTTACCATTAACAAGGACATCCCTATGGGGCATGTTAGCTGGTCTCTATCGAAACGATTGGACAAAGATATACCAGACTACATCCCGACAAACAACACCGCTGCAGAACATTATCAGGTCAAGGCCGGCTCCAAAGAGGACGCCAGGATCATCGACAAGGGGCTCGGTGAGTTTTGTGAGGAGGTAGTGCCTGACAAGCACGAATATATCACGCTCAGCAAAAAGCTCATCGATGCGGACGGAAATCTGATTGCTGCTGTGATTTGCGGGATTGACGAAGACGACACTGCCTTTGTCGACGGTATCTGGGTAGAGGAACGGTATCGCAGGCAGGGTATCGGCTCTTGGCTTTTCAGTGAAATAGAGCGCGAAGCGAAGGAAAAAGGCGCCTACGTAATTCTGTCCTATTGCTGCGACTGGGTATCCGATTTCTTCTTCCAAAACGGGTTTACGCCAAGAGGCAAGCTTGAAAATTATCCCAAAGGGCACACGGCCTATGAGTTGGAGAAGCGGATCTGAAGGGAACGTCCTGTGTGACAAATTCCGGTTTGTAGTTACAACCCATCTCGCACACGAAATACCCATCTCGCACACGATTACCCCTATCTCGCACACGATTACTCCCATCTCGTACACGATTTCAGAGTCGGTCGAGATGGGTGTTTTGCTGTAAGTGGTTGAAAATCGACTGGATGAGCATGAATGAAGAGACGGCTCGAGCAGGTATTCGTGTGCGAGAAGCCGAAAAAGCCCACAATATAAGGACTTTTTCACATGGGAGGGGTGCAAAAAAGAAGGACCCTAATTGTATCCAAATCAGAGTCCTTCTATGATACGAGTGTTGATAACGGACTTGCCCGCAAGCGATTGGTAGCGCAGCGGAGCCGTTGCGAGGGCGTTTACAACCGAGCAGACGAAGCAAGCGGGATCATGGTACGCGCGAGGAACGCGCGATCTTCCGCTGTAACGCAGTGGCTTGCGGAAAGGAGCCGCGACGGAGCGGGTGAACGGTGGTTTTGATCCGTAAGGATAAAAAACCGCCGCGAACGATGCGACGTCCGCGGCGACGTGGTGCGAGTGTTGATAACGGACCGTGTTAATTGAGTAAAATGAAGAGGAGCAGTAGCATACTCGTTCCGCACGTTTTTTGGGAAAATCCATTGTTATACTCAGACGATTCTATGAATATACTATGGTGGTTTTATACTTACTCCTTTGGTCTTCCACAAACCGAGCATCTTTTCTTGAACACGCCCGTGAAACTTCCTCCACAATGCTCACATACCCCTCTTTGACGTCTCATTGCTCGAAGATTGTTCCCAACGGCAGGAATATCTAATAGCTTGATTGAGTTAAAGAATATCTTTGCGTTGCCTTTGATAATCGATAAGTTCTTACACGGGAAAAGGCTTTTTGTTACATAAGATTGACTATTTCGATCTAAACTCCTTCCAAAAGCCATTGAATCTAAATACTTTAGAGAGTTAGGTAATGTTATCGTGGTTAGGAAACTACACCATTCAAATGCTCCTTCTTCAATGAATACAACTCCTTCCGGAATTGTTATCTCTTTGATACCTGTTCCTCGAAAAGCGCATTTGGGAATCGTTGTGATTTCTTTACCAATTCTGACAATAGATAAGGTTCGACATTCTGAGAAAGCACCTTCGCCTATATCAATTATCTCATCAGACAAATAAACCTTTCCTATCAAATAGCACCGATAAAAAGCATACTCACCTATTGAGCAGAGGGAATTCGGTAAGGTGATACTATGCAGATTTCTACATTCGTAAAAAGCTCTGTCTCCTACGGTCAGAAGACCTTCCGGAAGATTAATATATGAAAGTTTATGACAGTTTTGAAACGCTTGATCTCCAATAGCTGTTATTGTCTCAGGAAGTGTGACCTTTGTGATAGCAGAACAGTTTTCAAAAGCTGACTCTCCAATCACAGAAACAGTATCCGGGACTATAATTTCATCGCTTTCTCCAGAATAGCGTATAAGTTTTCCACCTACTATTTGAAAATCTGGTTGTCGAATAATAATTTCTCCGCTAATTATCTCACGAACTTGATTAGCAGAATACTTGCAACCACAGTGCTGACATTGAAACTCATCTTGGGAGACCTTAATAATATCGACACTACCACATAATTCGCATTGTAACTTTTTCATATGTCTAATCTCCTCTATATGAACTGTTTTTAAATGATAACAGATCAAGATTAATAATGTCAACAACGTAGTTTCCGTTCACTTGTGATAGCTTTGAAATTTGAAGAATCTTTGCGATACGCCCTAAATCATTTGCAAATCTATAAATAATACTCTCTTTTCTCTTTTCAAGTGGCGTATCATATCCATAGACAGCTTTTGCAACCGCAATACGAAATTCCTTCTGATAAGCAAATGATTGATTTTTAATAAAAAGGTTTGTTAGATCATTAGATAACAAAATCTTTGCACTTAACTCTTTTGATGGAATACCATAACTGATAGAATCATACCATACACTATAGCCATCGCATTGCAAAGTCGGTATAATCTTTAAGAATTCATCAAAATCAATTATGACCGCATACCCCGTTTCGCATTTGAAATCTGTTATACATTTATTTGGTATTAAGAAATATCCATCTTGGATTTCCGCATCGTTAACAGAATAAAAGCAACAGATTGGAAACTCTCCGTTTTTGTACATTCTTAATCCATGAAAAACTAATCCTTCTCGTATATCACCTTGTCCCTCTTCCAAATTACGATAGTATGACGCAGGGCGCATGAATAATTCACCGTTGATAAGCATTTCTGCATGATTAAGTTGGGAAACAAATTTTATGAGATATTTAATCATATTAACTCCAATTTTGTATGTTATCATTTTCTTTTGAAAGAAAAGCGTGAATTGATTATGTAAGTATATTATTTTATATCACACGAACTATTATATAGGTCTAGTGTGTTATACTGTTTTCTCAACAGTATTTTTTATATTTAATGCCTTTTGATTATAACAATAAGCATCCCTTCTCTGAAGGTAAAAGAAATCGAGTGGTGATTACCAAATCCGTTATCACCACTCGACATGGTACGAGTGTTTATAACGGACTTGGTCAAATTATTGGAAAGACAGGCACGTACACATTCCAGGTATTACTGAATGTCTTTGCACCATGTTTCAATCTCGCTACATGCATTACCGATATGAGCTTTCAGATGAGATTTGTTTAATAAGTAGATAAGGCAAAGTATATCTCTTGCCGTTCTCCTTTTCTCTGGCGCTGAAATAATAGCTGGAAAATCCACCTCAATGCTCTTTGTTTGTTCCAATCGGTGGCTTCCGCCGTCAAGCACAAGACGGTACATTAAATTCCTAAAATATGTTCTCTGATTATCATTCATTGCGGATGCTTCCGAGAAAATTTCTTTATGGGCAGAAAGATCTCCGATACCCTTTTTGTATTCAAAGCTGGAAAATGCTTCAAGCACTTGACGCATAATATTGCCAATTACAACATCATATTCTTCAGCGTTACCTTTCCCATATTCGAAAACTATATTCAACAATTCTGTGTATTCATTCCAACTTTTATAATTGGGACGCGTGATACCACAATTGCTTAATTCCCATAGATAAAACTTTGTATTTAGCTGCTGGTTATCGTTTTTCCATTCTTGCTGTATTTGACTAAGAATCTTTTCAATATTATAGTAGGTAAGTAAATCGTGGGTCATAATAATAGCACGAGTATTATTGTTTCCGCTAAGAAACAAGCTAAGCTTATATTTTAAGTATGACAAGATGCCAATTCTGTTCTCATTATCAAAACTGGAAACCGGATCATCAATTACAATTAATCTTTCAACTTGATATGCATCTTTTTTACTTCTTCCCGAAAGCAAAAGAGTAAAGAAATAGCAAAGCGCAAGAATGTTACATTCGCCGGATGACACGTGATTAGGAGAGACCGATTTCCCGTTTACGAGTAGCTTTAGCTGATCGTTATCTACTTGAATCGACAACCTTTCATCTGAGAAGAAGATATATTTAAGTTCATCATTAATCAAATCAACAGCAATATCAATACGTTTTCTTTTTGCATCAAGATCATCTAACTGCTTTTTCTTAGAATAATAGTATTCTAGTGCTCTTTTGCTTGCATCTCCTGCACTTCTTTTTTCTGCATTTTGTATTTCAACTTTTTGCGCCAATTCAAAGACATCATAATATGCTATCTGATTATTAATATCCTGCATATTCGCTTTTATCTTTTGAATGTTACTCACTTCAGCATTATGCTCGCGCTTTTCGTTCTCTAAAGTAAACAACACATCTTTAACCTTCAAATAAACTGAATATAAATCTGTTACATCATCATATACGGGCGTATATGGATCAGATATTTTTCTTTGAATCAAAGCATTATTATATCGTATAGCTTCATTTAATTGACCAATAGCTATACTTACGCTTGAATAAGATTTCAGCTCCGAAAAAGCTGATAGATCTGGATCAAATTCGGAAAAGAGAAAGCAACCTAACTCTGCTTGATGTTTCACAACATTTTCTGACAGAATTGAATGCAATACGCTAATAATATGCGTCTTATGGTCTTTGCTCAAATTCTGCAAGCAATAAGGACAAAACCGTGTATCATCGTCTTCAAAAAGTTCAATCCTTGTCCTTAATAAATCTGTTTGATTCTCTGAAACCAATGAAAGGAGCGTTTTTTCTCTGTCGCTCAATTGTGGACGCTCGATTTTTGTAAATAGCAGCTGTGATAGATCCTCAGCTGAAAATGATTCTATTGATGAAGGTATCGAGGGAACAAGCGTATTGATGACTCCTGATCCCTTCTTTGCCGCGTCAAGTTGTTTTTTTGCCTCATTGAACGCGATTATCAATTCATCTCGGCTTTTTACAGGTGAAAGGTGCATGAAAGACTTGTAGGTATCATTTGTAACACTGCTATTTCTTTTTCCATCTTTGATTACCCTATCCCTACCTGCCCAACCGTTATCTTGCTGAAGAATGCCATAAATCTTATATAGGTAATACTCGGGAGACTTTGCATTAGAAGGAATTCTATACTCTTCAAAAACTGTATTTGCATTTTTCAATGCTTCCGTTGCTGCTTGAAGCTCTGCTTCGGCGGTTTCAATCTGCTCTGATAAACCGACCTGTTCGCCGAGCATAACAATAGAATCCAAACCATCTGGCTTTATTCTGACATTATTATTGATAAAATCTTCGCTAAAAACTGAAATCGCTTCCTGTTCTTGTTGTGATAACAGAATTGGTTGATTAGAATCGTCTAAGAGCGATGCGTAATCTATTGTTGGACATGATTGACCTGAAATCTTCCGAAAAGCATTTGCAATTGTGCTCTTGCCGGAGCCATTTCTGCCATATAGAAGAGCTGCTTTTGTATACTTGCCATCTGAACGATCAAGTAGAGATAAAACCGTATGGTTTGCAAAGTTTGCTCCACGTAATTGAATTGATACCGCATCTTTAAGCATAAAAAGACTTTCCTCCTTAGTTATCAGTGGTACTTTTATGAATAAGACACCTATGCACGAGAGAAAATCAATTGTCATAATCCAAATATTAAACATTAGGATTATCAGATCAAAGCTCTCACCCAAATGAATGCGTGAGCCATATTATTAACGACACAAGTCTATTTCAAAATGATATTAGTATAAATAATATTATACCACAATTCCAGCGATTTGTCGAACAATTCTGAAAAGTGTAATCACACATTCGTCTTACGGACCAATTTCTGCTATGCTGTGAGCAGTAAGACAGAAGGAGGTCTGGAATATGGAAAAGTACATTACAGATGAGCAGAACGGACTGGAATATGAACTCGTCGGGGATTATTACATTGTTGCAGGAGAGGACGAGCCGCCGGCGCGGCCGATCGGCGTATGGGGTGCGATGCGCAGGGACTATCTGAAACAGCACCGGCAAAATGTGTATTACGGTCTGCTGTTTTCCGGAAAGCTGAACGATCACCTTGCCGACATTGAGGAGCAGGCACAGGATATGATGTGGAACCTGACCGAGCAAATGAAGCAGGCGGAAGGCGTGACCGAAGACCTGAAACGAAGGGATCAGATGGCATGGGTCGGTGCGGTCAATAGCATTCAAGCGCGAGTGCGAGAGAGTATTTACTCTGAGTTGATTTACGGCTAAACAAAAACGACCGTCTTGAACAAGCGGTCGTTGTATTTGCGACTTATCCGACGGATTCAACCAATTTGCCGTCCTTCAGTTCCAGCACAGTCTTTGCTTCTGCGGCGGCGGTCAAGTCGTGCGTGATCAGTACGACGGCGCGCCCACTTTGGTGCTCCTCCCTGAGCAAGCGGAAGATGACGTCGCGGTTCTTGGGGTCCAGATTCCCGGTCGGTTCGTCGGCAAGCAACAGGCACGGATCGAGAATCAGCGAACGCGCGATCGCCACACGCTGCTTTTCCCCGCCGGACAGCGTGGTTACGGATTGATCGAGAAGCGGCTCGATCTCCAGCGTCGCGGCAAGCTCCCGAATGCTGCGCATCTTGGGACAGCTCGTATACAGCGTCGGCAGCAGGATATTCTCGCGGCAGGTGAGCGTCGGGATCAGATTGTAGCTTTGAAAGATAAAGCCGATATAGTGGAGACGCAGCTTTGCGTAATCGGTATGATTGCGTATGCGTATGCCGTTGAAGATGTACTCGCCGCCGTCGTAGCTTTCCAAAAGCCCGAGGATATTCAAAAGCGTCGATTTTCCCGAGCCGGACTTGCCGACGATCGCAATATAGCTGTCCCGATCAATATGCAGGTTGATATCCTTCAGCACCGGTCGCCGATAGCTTTTCCCGATATGCCGAAGTTCGACGGAAAGCTCATTCATGCGCATCACCCGCAATCGTGCGGTAGCCCGCGTCGAAGCAATCGCCATCCTTGACGCCGGAAACACAGACGACGTTTCCGCTCAAGTATCCGACCTCAACTCTGATCTCGTCGAGAAAGCTGCCGTCCTCCGTCACGCGGCGCGCATACCATTCGCCCGAGCCGGGCTCCTTTTCATACAGGCATATCGAGTTCAAGGTCAACACGGAGAGAAATCTGTTTCCGGTTAGGATCCGAAGCTCTTTCACGTCCATGCCGTACGCATAATACGCCGAATCGACGCGTAAGCGGATCCTTGTATTGCCTTCGCCGTTTTTTGTACGCGACATGTATGTGATCGAAACCGGTTCGCCTTCCTCGGTTCTCAGCGTATCGCGGCTGCGATCGAGCAGCTTTACCGTCTTTGCGTCGGCAAAGCATTCGATCTCAACCGGTTCAAGAAGCTGCACCTTGATATACGGCGCTTTTGCGTACACATTGATTTCACGAACGATGCCGGTGTACTCCGACAAAACCTCTTCGTTGTTCAGCAAAGCGATCGGCTGTCCCTCCTGCACCTCGTCGCTCTCGCGTACATACCAGCGGGCGTTCTGAATATCTCTTTGCTTAAGCTCCATATAGGCGAACGTATCGGACGTGCAGACGCCGGAAACGGTCACGACCTCGTCAACATCCATTCGACGCACTTTGACGATCTCGCCGTATGCCGTTTCCCGAAAGACGGGCGCCGGCTTCGGTTCGTACTGTTTCATCTCCTCGTTGGAAATCCGATAAATCAGATAGATCGGCGCGGCAAGCAGCGCAAGGATCACAACCCACAGGATCCCCTTTATAATTCCCTTTACAATTCTCATAGAACCCTCCTTTATTCGGCTTTCAGCTGATCCGCGATCCGCACCTGTGTGGACCGATATGCAAAGATCATGCTGAACACGACGGTCAGCGCGATCGTACAAGCGGCGAACATGGCGAGCGAATACGGCGAAACATAGATGATCCAACGGAAGAACTGAACGTATTCATTCGGCGTCCGCTCATAGATGTACTTGTAGACAATGAAGATATCCGCAACCAGCGAAACGGACAGAAGGATATTGAACAGCATTACGAAAACGCTTTCCAAAAGAAACTGCCGCACAATGCGCGCGGACGAAGCGCCGATCGCCCGTTTGACGCCGATCTCGAACCGGCGGGCATTCAGCGCGTTTTCAAAGCAGGAATACAGATTGACGCCGAGGATGATCAGCATGGCACAGCAGATCAGCGCTTTCGTGCGATTTTCCGCTCGCATGACGTCCTTTGCCCGATCCTGCGCCTTGTATACGCCGACGGCGGTATTGTCCGGATGCATCGATTCAATCAGCTTCGCGATCAGCTCCGGCTGATCGGTCACAAACGCAATCAACGAAGTACAGGAATACGGCGGAAGATTCGTGGGATCGAGCGCTTCCTCCGAAAGAAGCAGACGCGGCGCGTAATCGCCTTTCAGGTATGCTTTTCCTTCCATCGCGCCTTCGCCGATCGCAAGTTCCATCCGGTTTTTGCTCGGCACCGTTCCGACGATCCGAAACGCAGCCCCTGCTCTGCGTGTCAGATTCGAATCGGTGAGGATAACATGCAGAAACCCTCCGGTTGCGTTTCCGATCGCCGCGTATAGCTGGTCGTCGATGATGATTTCGTCGGAAGCGAGCGCAATGTCCTCGTGCTCCGGTCCGTCAAGCCATGTGATCTCGATCGGATCGAACGTATAGCTCTTATCCGTTGTCGTTTCAAACACTGCCGCAACATGGGATGGCAGCAACGTGATTTCCGGCGCGCCGAAATCGACCATCATTTCCCCGCTCTCCGGCATGACATTCGGAATCTCCAGCCGAAGCCCGTGAACACCATAGAAAAGCATGCTCTGTGTTGCGCCGATCTTCGACGCCTTTTCCCGCATGATCCGGTCCCGGTAAGCGTCGGTCGGCGCGACGGAAAAGAGCAGACTGCGATCCTGCGCGAACACCTCTTTATACCGGTTATAGTTCGAGGAATCGACAAAAGCAAGATAGCCCAGCAGCAGCGCAAAGGACAGTATGATCGTAACCGACAGCAATCCGTAGCTGCGGAGATTGCGCCGAACCATCTTGGCAGCATGCCCAATGTCCCGAAATACCTGCATTTCTGTATTTTTACCGGTCCTTTCTCCATGCCTCCGGAAAATCCGGAACGTAGCTGTCGTCTCCGTAGAGATAGGGATATGCCTCTTTGAGATCCAGCTTTTCAAACACGACAAAGTATGTTTCCAAAACCTCGTTGGACCGTCTCAAAAAGCACGGTACGGACATGGTATGCGGACGGTCGTTGATCTCATAGTGCATTGTGAGATATGCCGTACCGTTGAATTCAAATTGCTTCAGCCGTTCCTGATACACGATGACGTCGACGGAAACGGTCTGCCCTGCTTTGAAATCCATCGGGGAGCGAAGGTCCCAATAATAATCCGAAACCGCTTCCCGATCGCCGTTCAGGATCCGAACGTGCGCGCCGAGCGTTTCGCAATCGGTGCCGCATACATCTGCGCCGGTGACGGTCAGATCGTCCCTGCCGACCGTGAAAGAAAATGCGTCTGCAATCACACCGTACCCGCTGTCGAGGAAGGTACCGCCGATCGCCAATGCGCCGAGCATTTCCTGCCGCAGCCCGTAGCCGTCGCGCGCGGGGAACGTATCCGGCGCTGTATTATAAAACTGCCATTCACCGAACGGGACGGTAATTGTTTTGTCGCCCATGGTCAGATCAATATGATCGACGGTTACGTCTTCGTACGGCGGCTGAAACGTGATGCTCACATAATACACATAGAATCGGGGAATGTCCGAATCGGTAAACGATTCCCATGCCTCAAGATACGGAAGAAGATACGAGTATCCTTCTTCGACTTTTTGATTGAGCGCGATTTCCTCAGGATCGGTAATATCCCAGGATGCTTCACCCGCGTGGTGAGACGCCTGCCATTGCATGAGGTTGTTTTCGTTCTCTTTGATCTTTGAAAGGATCGACCAATCCGGATTCTGCATCATCAGGAACGCATCAAAACCGAACGCGCCGAATACGCCGTCCTTTGTCGCGGTACGGTATTCCTCGGTCGCGTCCGAAACATCGACCGTGTACGCCGTCTGCAGCGGAACCCGAACCTTGATCCGTTCCTTTTTGATATCCTCCCGGGAAATGATCTTGAACGCGATGCCCGGAACGAGCCCGTCGTTTTCAAAAAAATAGCAGTTTTGATTGGTGAGTGAAACATAGACCTCGCCGTCGAAGGTTCCGTTCCATGTAAACGGGGCTGCCTCCGCTCCGGCTGTCTCCCGCGGCGGTTCCGTCGTTTCGGGAGAGGGTTCTCCCGATATAGGCGTATCCGGCGCTTCCGATCGCGTCGGCACGGACGGCGCTCCTGTCGGTTCCTTTGCGCATGCCGAAAAGAAGCACAGAAGCAGCGCAAAAAGAATGCCTGAAAACCGTCTGAACATCCCGATCCTCCTTTCGTCGTTTCGTTAAACTTACTGTATCAGACTGTACGGTGCCGCGCAATCCCTTTGCCGCAATCGGTCACGTTTCCGCCGTATCCGGCACTTGCCATGCGCGCGGCGAATGGGGTATAATCAATATGGGTATTTATCGGGAGGATGCTCATGCGAATTGCGGTTTGCGACGACGATCAAGGCGCGCTTCAAAGAATAACCGATCTGATTCGGCAATATGACGTACGCATTCGCGTCGACGGATTTCTTTCCGCCGCCGCGCTGTTGGCGTGCACGGAAGATACTTCGTTCGACGCGGTGTTTCTTGACATCGAAATGCCGGAGCCGAACGGATACGAGGCAGCAAAGACGCTCGTTTCCCGCGATACGCATCCTTTGATCGTCTTTGTCACCCACACGAGTACGTATGCCGTGCGCGGGTACGGGATCGCGTTCCGTTACCTTCTGAAGCCGGTCGATCTCGAGACGCTTTCGACCGTGCTGCGCGATATCGAAGACGCGATCTCCGCCGATCGGATTACGCTGAAAGCAGACGGAACGGAATACGTGCTTTCGATCGGGGAGCTCGAATACGCCGAAGTGCTCGATCACGTCGTAACGCTGAAAACGCGCGGCAAAAGCGTCGCCTTCCGCGGTACGCTGAAGGAGTTGGAGGCGCAGCTTCCCGCCAAGGTGTTCTGTTCGCCGCATCAGAGCTATATCGTCAATCTGAACGACGTCCGCTCGGCTGACAAGGATGAGATCGTGATGAAAAGCGGCGCCGTCATCCCCGTTAGCCGTCGAAAGCGACAGGACTTTTTACGCCGCTTTCATGCCTTTCTCGGAGGTACGCCGTGAAATACGTTTTGATTGCCGCCGCCGTATCGGACGTCGGCTGTCTTCTTTGGCTGTTTGTCGTCGCGATCCGCGAACCGAGAAAGATCCGGGACCGGTTCAGGCTTATATACCCGATCCCGGTTTGCTATCTTGCCGCCGCGGTGCTCGGGTATGAAGTCTGCCGCCGGTCGTTTCCGGTCTCGCTTTCGCTTTTTTTGCTGCTTTGGCTGATCTATTGCGGCGCAATGACGATTATCACGGCGCAGCGGTATCGCCGTGCGCAGGATGACGCCGTACGACAAATGCAGATCGAACGGCACTATGCGCAGGAGGAAGAATACTACACGAATCTTCTGGAAAAACAGGAGCAGACGCGTGCGCTGTGGCATGACCTGAACAAATACCTGAAGGCTGCCGATCTGGAGCAGCATTCCGACTCGATCATGCAGGCGAAACGGCAGCTTGTTGAGGCGTCCGACGTCATCGACACCGGAAACCGTGTGCTGAACGTGATTCTCAATGAATACAGTGCGCAGGCGGAGGCTGTCGGCGCAAAGCTCACTGCACGCGTGAATGTTCCGCCCGTGCTTCCGTTTTCCGTTGCGGATCTCTATATTCTGCTCGGCAATCCGCTTGACAATGCGATCCGCGCTATGAAGTCTTTGCCGATCGATCAGCGGGAGATTGCGCTTGCGATCCGCTTGCACAACGATGTTTTCTTCTATCAGATTCAAAACGCGTACGATCCCGCGGAGAAAAGCCGCCCGCGCGAAGGGCACAGCTACGGGCTCAAAAACGTACGCGCCTGCTTGAAGCGGTATCACGGCTCTCTTGAAATCACCGACGACAACGGCGTCTTTACCCTTTCCGCCCATCTCAATCTCCCTGCTTAGCTTTCGACAAAGAGAATGTGAAGAGCCCGAGCTTATGCTGAAGCTGCTTGACCATCATGTTACAATGGATGGAGAAACCGTATCAATACAATATAGCATATCGACAAAAAGGCGGTTGCATCAATTGCATCAGTTCTTTTTGTATGCAATAGTTCACAATTCAACAATGTAAAAATCCATTTTATTGGACAGAAAATGTTGTATGATGATAATGCCGTAGGATGGCTACCCTTTCAGACGGCTGTTTACCGTACCGAGAAAGCAACTGTTTTTTCATCGGTAGGTATTGGGGATTTGGAATGCAGATTATCAAGATTCGGCAATCGGACGGAACGCTGCGGCAGTATCGGAACGCAGAGTTTATTCCTGCGTTCCTTATGATCCCCGAAGTATTGCTGAACCGCACCAATCAGGAAATGATCTCGCTCAAGCGGACGCCGCGGGCACTGTTTACCAATCCCGAAACCATGCAGCGCGTGGAGAGCGACAACTTCCTGCAGGTTGTGATCGACGCGTATGCGTTTCTTGCGTGGCCGTATATGAATATCAAAGCGCGTATGGAGGATTTCTCCGGTTATGATCCGTTTTGGATCATTGCACATGCCGCTCCGTTGTGGATCGGTGAAATGGAAAAACTTGGGTTTCTGCCGGGAGCGGGCGATTTCTATCGGCAGACGCTTCGGACTCCGGACGAGCATTTCGGATTTTCACCGGAGGCGATCGTGATCGCATATATGCAGACCGTCGTTCCGCGGGTAATGCAGAAACACGGCTTTGACGAGATGTACAAATACGTCAAGGACAACCGTTGTCACGAGGATTTCTCTGCGCGTCCGAGCTGGGCGAAAAAGAACTATGAGATCCGCTGGAATCATCTGGACACGAGACATCCAATCACAGATTCCGTGGAGGTCATCCATCTGTCGGGTCATTACACGCCGGATCTATGCGACAACTACGACGGCGAGATGGAAGACGACGTTTGGGATCGGATCGAAGCAGAGGCGTTTTGGAACACGCTTTCGGACGAGGACAAGAAGATCCTCTGGCTGCGCTGGGACGGCATGAAGCAGGAGGACGTGGCAAAAGCCGTCGGTCTCTCCACGCACAGCGCCGTCAGCAAGCGGATACAGAGTATCGGGCGGGAGTTTGAGAGGTTTACCGGGAAGAGGTTGGGATTTAGTAAGTAAAAAGATAATGCGAATAGAAATCTGCATCTTCAACACAGGTCTCTATTTGGACTCTACTGATTGCTTTTATTGTTATTGAAAGCAATAGCTGTAGGATGGTTATATTAACAGCACTTCCAAATCAGCAAATAGTCTATTCTTCTTTTCCTCTAATAGATATTTCAACTGTGCTAATGTTTCTATTTCTACTCCTATCCATGACTTTTTCAATAGCATATACATTGTCTTATCCTTCCTAATTATCTCTTGTGAAACCTCAAAATCCTCCTGATACCCATTTTTCTGTAAATACTCTATCAGTTCGTTATCCGCATCAACGGTAGCTATTGTTTTTTGTTTTGCCCTAACATATGGATATGAAAACCGATCGATTATCCAAAGATTATTGTCATTATTCTTAATTCCAAGAATTAAATGACAGTTATCATCTTCCCTATGTTTGTGACGATTAGAGAATTCAATGTCGCGAACCAAATGATCAAAATAAAAATCATATCTATCCGCAAAGTCATGACCTTCTTCTAATTCTTCCACCAAAGGTAAAAGAATATTACTATCAAAACGATCCTCTGCCATATCTCTCAGCATTGAAAACACATTATCATGTATCGCTCTCCAGGGATCTTTTTCAATAAGTTTTCGACCAATTCTCTCCATGTTTTCATCGGAAAGTTCTTTTAAAAAACAAGCCGTAAAATACTCTTGAAAAGAACGATGTGAAAATCTGTAGTTGATTCCATCTTTATAAATCACGCATAAAGAATTCATTAAATCATTCAGATACAGATTTGTATCAAAATATAAGTCTGTAGTCTTTGCTTTTTCAAGTATGGCAAGCAAATCATCCCTGGAAAACTCGAACTTTCCTTGAAAATAGGATGTAAAACAAAATTTAGCGAATACTTTTCGAAAAGAATCATAAGGTAAATTACATTGTATTTCTCTTCGATAACCACCTTTCGTTGCATCATGCTTTTCATAAAGCGTTTCAAAAGCATTTGCATAAAAAAGATGTAGTTTTTCCGGAATTTTAGCATAATTGTCAAAGGTTAGTAGCATAATACTTAATAAAAGAGGATTTGACGCAAAAGATTTGTGAGTTTCATATAATCCTTCTTTGAGAGCCGCAATAAAACGGTCTTTTATGTCGATATCAAATGAAAGCTTACTAATCATTGAAATCGCTTGATCAAGAGAAAAAGGCATTGTTTCTAATATGGAAAACCTTTGTAACTCTATGAATTCTGAAAACGGACGTGAAGAAATTATAAAATGGTTATTGCCATATAAGTCACAAAAAGCTGAAAGCAGGTTAAAAAAGTGTTCACGTTTTTCAGTTACTATTTCATCATACCCATCGAACAAAAACAAAAAGCAACCGGATTTTAGCGCATAATCTAAATACTCATCACTAAAGGAGCATCCATTTGTTGACAATTGTTCAAATACAACTTCTTCTATGGTATAATCTGCTTTATCATTAATACTCTTTAGTTCAATGAAAACCGGAATACAATCCTTTTGCTCTAAGGCGGAAAGGAATAGATGTTTCATTAAAGTCGATTTTCCTATACCCCCTGTTCCTTGTATAATTGTGAAATGTGAAACATCCAATATGGACTGTACATTATCAACTTTAAAGGATTCTTTATTTTGCATTCTGATTTTCGGAATTTCAAAAAAGTTATAGATGTATTGCGGTTCTGCTCTATATAGAATCGTTTTTACATAACTATACTTTGCTGAAGCATTAGTATAGTATTCGGTAAAAGCAAAATCAAAGTCTATTTTAAATTTCTCCCATCCTGCTTTTATTCTCCGTGTAATTCTTTTTAATAAAGGATCGGCATATTTTTCCAACAACGATAGTACTATTCCTGCATAAATTGATTGTTCCATATAAATGCCCCCTTATATTGTCTAATAGTTATGACACCAGACAATAATAGATAATCCATTCAAATACTTTATTTTTTCCATAAAGTAATAATATATTATTTAGAATAGAACATTTCACCTTTCAAATCTTGTTTTAAGGTGAAAGACTGTTGCTGGTTTTGGGATGCACCGGCGACAGCCCTTTTAGAATACTGCGCCCACTATTGATCTGGGAAATCAGAGCGGGCAGATCGGAGGTGAGTCAAAGAAATCGTATCGCACCGGAAACGGGAAGTGAACTATGGGACAAGAACAGAATAGGACGGAATCTTGAGAGTCGATCGAACGGTCGGCTCTTTTCTTTTACCGTCCGGAAAGGAGAAAAGCAATATGAGCGAATTGAACTTGATCAACCTTGCGGAGGTTGAATCAAAGGAAGTGAAATGGCTGTGGAAGCCGTACCTTCCGGCAGGCAAGATCACGATCCTGCGCGGCAATCCGGGTGAAGGCAAAACCATGCTGGCGCTGTCGATCATTGCAGCGCTGACAACCGGCGCTCCGCTGTTTGGGGAGGATGAACAGCGCAAGCCGGTGTGCTGCATCTACCAAAGTGCAGAGGACGGAATCGCGGATACGATCAAGCCGCGGCTGGAAGCAGCAGGCGCCGATTGCAGCAAAGTACGGATCATCGACGAATCGAAGTCATCCCTGTCCTTTACGGATGACCGGATCGAGCAAGCGATCGTTCAGACGAACGCGAAGCTGCTGGTACTTGATCCGCTGCAGGCGTATCTCACCGGCGTGGATATGCACCGGGCAAACGAAGTGCGTCCGGCGTTCCATAACCTGATGGGTATCGCCGAGCGCACTGGCTGCGCGATCCTGCTGATCGAGCATCTGAATAAGATGAAAGGCCTGAAAGCGATCCAGCGCGGTCTCGGCTCGGTGGACATCACCGGTGCAGCGCGGAGCGTGCTTCTGCTGTCGAAGCCGAAGTCCGACGAGCCGGAAGTGTATCTCGCTGCGGTCAAGAACAACGTCGGTGAAATGGGACAGACGCTGGTGTTCATCGCGGAGGAAGGCAGATTGTTCTTCGAGGGGACAAGCTCTTTGACCGCAGATGAACTCGTCGATCAGAACGACGTTTCGGATGTCCGACCGACGAAGGTAAAGGAAGTCGAGCAGATGCTTCGAAACTACTTCTCCAAGCGCGAGTCCATTCCGAGCACAGACGCGGAAGCGTTCTTCAACAGCAAGGGTTACAGTACCAGAACGCTGAAACGCGCGAAGGCGAACCTTGGCGTCGGATCGGAGCTTCGGGATCATGTGTGGTACTACACGCGTCCGAAGGATATGTAAGCGTGCCAATCAAGAGTGCCAAATCGATGGTATACGTAAGTTGGCACTCTTGCCGTGGCGGCAGGAATCGGAACCTTGTGGAAGCAAGGTTGCCGCTGCCGCCATCCGCGAACGGCAGAAACGTGCGAAGAGCGCGGTTCGACGCCGTTCGCAAGCTCTCCGCAGAAGCACACGACTTGTCTCACAAGTCTAGTGTGTTATACTGCTCGGCTCATACGAAGGATTGGACGGTCGGATGCCCTCCCTTCGGAGCAGTCCTCGCCGCGCAAGGACGGTTCACAGTGCAAACCTCCGCGCGCGGCATGAGCCGAGCAGTATTCTCTTCCCCCGCAGGGTGAGAGTGCCAACCGAACACACAACAAACCTGGCACTCTTAACACATTCCCGCAAAAGCAGCGGTTCGGGAACAGAATACAATTCTCCGCTGCAAATATCAAATATACAAACACAGAAAGGAAACCAAACCATATGCTGACAAAGCATTTCAACCAAACCATCGTCGTGCATATCCTTCGGGATATGTTTTTGAACCCCACCTGCCGAAAGGAGGAATCCGTATGCCGTACGCGATCCTGAGATTTCAGAAAGCGCAGTCCGGCGGAGTCGCCGGTCGTGACCGTCACAATGAACGGAAGAAGACGGAATACAAGAGCAATCCGAACATCGACAAAGCGAGATCGGAACAGAACTATCACCTGATCGAGCCGTCCGGCAAGTACAAGCAATGCTGTATGGATCGTATCCAAGCGGTCGGAGCACGAACACGATCCAACAACGTGATCATGGTCGAAGCGCTGATCACCACTTCCCCGGAGATCATGGAAAAACTGAACATCTCCGAGCAACGGCAGTTCTTTGAAAGGGCTGCCGCTTTCTTGTACGAACGGATCGGGAAAGAGAACGTAATCTCTGCCGTCGTTCACATGGACGAAAAGACGCCGCACATGCACTTCTGCTTTGTGCCGATCACCAAAGACGGTCGGCTGTCCGCAAAGGAAGTACTCGGCAACAAAGCCGCTATGTGCAAGTGGCAGGACAATTTCTACGATCGGATGCACGCCTTCTATCCGGAACTGGAGCGCGGCATTCCCTCATCGATCACCGGACGCAAGCACATTCCGCCGTACCTGTTTCGATCGGCAGAGAACGTCAGCAAGTCGTATGACGCCGTGAGCAAAGCGCTGCAGAACGTGAATGTATTCAATGCCGGAAAGAAACGCGACGAAGCGTTGAAAGAGATCGGTCGCTATCTGCCGGACTACTACAAGCTGGTCGAACAGGCCAAGAGCATTGACGGGTATGTGACCGAACTGGAACAGAAGATCGCGGAGCAGAATCGCTCCGTCGAAAATGCGAACCGCTATGCCGGCGAACAGCGATCCCGCGTCCGTGCACTGAACGATACGCTTGCTGTCTATGAGATGAGAATCCGGCAATTGCAGGCAGAGCGCGACAAAGCGCAAAAGATCGTAGATGCGCTGCCGCCGGAAATCAAGAAGCAACTGAAAGGAGTAAAGCAACATGATTACGAAAGATAAGAAACCGACCGGTCAAGCGAATCCGGTCATGATCCCGCTTAACAAGCTGCATCCGTTCCCCGATCATCCGTACAAGGTGCTGGATAATGAGGAGATGGATCGTCTGAAGAAAAGCATCTGCGAACACGGCATCCTGTGCCCGATCCTGATTCGGCCGATCGAGAATGCCGACGGCGAATACGAGATCATCTCCGGCCACCGCCGCTGCTTTGCGGCAAGGGCGCACGGACGGGAAACCGTGCCGACGATTGTATGCGACCTCACCCGTGACGAGGCGGCGATCCTACTTGTGGACAGCAACCTGCACCGGGAGCATCTGCTGCCGAGTGAAAAGGCATTTGCCTACAAGCTGAAAGCGGACGCTATGTCCCGACAGGGACAACGAATCGATCTTGTCACTTCGGGACAAGTTGTCCCGAAGTCGGACGACAGCCGTACCACAGCGCAGATCGGAAAGGAAAACGGCGAGAGCTACAAAACGGTACAGCGCTATATCCGGCTGACAAATCTGATCCCGGAGCTGCTTTCGTTGGTGGATTCCGGCAGGATCGCCTTCTCGGTCGGTGTGGAGCTTTCCTACCTCAACGAGGAGCAGCAAACGGATCTCGCCTCGGATGCGGAATTGCTTGATAAAACGCCATCCTATTCGCAGGCGGTTCGGATGCACCGAGAACACTTGCTCGGTGAACTGACGTTCGATCGCATCCGGGAAATCATGGATGAGGATAAGCCGAATCAGAAAGAGCATCTGTCGCTCCCGATGGAGCGGATCTCCAAGTATATCCCTAAAGGCTACACACCGAAGCAGGCACAGGAATACGTCGAAAGCGTCCTGGAACAGGCGTACAAGCGCCGTATGCGTGCACATGAGCAAGAGAGGTAATACAATGCAGGCAATCGAAATGAAGATGCTCCGCAACATGGAGCGGCAGGATCAGGAATACGTTGTGAACGGGGTGCGATACATCGTCGCATCCCGTTTTCTCCCGTTCCATCCGAAGAAAGAACAGCCGGTCTTTCTCAAGGATCGGTTCGAACATTATCTGACGAACAATACGGCAGAATTGACATTCACAGACGATCGTTCTACGCTGAACGCGGAATGTGTATGTGCGGCTGTCGGAAAGGAGGCATATGCAGCCGAAAAAGAAAAAGGTTGAGGGCATCACTGCCCTCTACTGCCACCTGTCCAAGGATGACGGGCAGGATGCGGAGAGCAATTCGATCTCGAATCAGAAGACGTTTCTTGCGCAGAAAGCGAAGGAATACGGACTCAGCGATACCCGCTACTATGTGGACGACGGTTACACCGGCACGAACTTCAACCGCCCGGGTTTTCAGAAACTATTGGAGGATATAGAGCTTGGATATGTCACGACTGTCATGGTGAAAGACTTATCCCGCCTCGGACGCCACTATGTGGAAGTCGGCAACTACACCGATACTTATTTCCCGGAACACGATGTACGTTTTATCGCTGTCAACGATATGGTGGACTCTGACGAAGGCGAAAATGAGCTGGCGCCGTTCCGCAACGTCATGAACGAAATGTACGCTCGCGACATTTCCCGCAAGATCCGGTGTTCACACCGTTTGCGCGGGAATATGGGTGAGCCGCTGTCGCAGCCGCCCTACGGGTACATGAAATCGCCGGAGAACAAGAAAAAGTGGATCATCGATCCGGAACCCGCCGAGGTCGTGCGGACGATCTTCAAAATGACACTGCAGGGGCAAGGCGCGGAATCGATCTGCCATTACCTGCAGGATCAGCAGATTCCGGTTCCCATGGCACACTGGTTCGACAAAGGACTGCCGCGCGGCGGAAAACGTCCGCAGCAGGATCCGTATCGCTGGCGCATGAACACGGTGCAGAAGATTCTGCGGAATCAGGAGTATTGCGGGGACGTGATCAATTTCAAGACCTATTCAAAGTCCTTCAAGAACAAGAAACGGCTGGAGAATCCGGAGGAGAACTGGGTGATCTTCCGCGATGTTCACGAACCGATCATTGACCGCGAGACTTTTGAACTGGTTCAGCGCAAGCTATCCAAGACGAAGCGACGCAAGCCAAAGCCGGAGAACGGCGAGAAGAACATCTTTTCCGACCTGCTTGTCTGCGCCGATTGCGGAAAGAAGCTGTGGTATCATACGAACACGATCAATCCCGACATTCATTTCTTCGCCTGTTCCAACTACGAGAAAGACTATCGCGGTACGTGCAAAACACGGCACTATCTCCGCGCCGATGCGATTGAGACCATTGTCACCAGTGAGCTGAAACGGCTTGCCGCATTGCTCGAATGTGACGAAGAAGCGTTTGTGGAACTCTTGCAGCAACAATCCGAAAAGGAACAGACCGCAGAGCGCAGGCGGATTGAAGCCGATTTGCAGAAAGCAACCTCCCGAAGCGAGAAGCTTGTGACGCTGTATGAGAAGCTCTATGAGGACAATCTTGCGGGCAAGGTTACAGATGAGTGGTTCTCTCAACTGTCGCAGAAATACGATCGGGAACGGTTGGAACTGAAAGCAAAGACAGCGGAGTACCGTATCCGGCTAAATGAGCTGGAACTGCAGAAGAGCAGTACGAAGCTGTTTACCGCTGCGATCCGCAAGTTCATGGAAATGGAAACGCTGACAGCGCCGCTACTGTGGGAACTGATTGACCACATCGACGTGTACGAAATCGAAGGCACCGGCAAGAACCGGACGCAGCGCATCTGTATCTGTTACCGGTTCGTCGGCTATCTGGAAGTGCCGGTGCCGGATGACGTATTGCTTGCGCTCGATATGCGCCGGGGCGTTCGCGTGAACTACACTTCAAAGGCGGTATAACGGGATCCCTTCCGAATCGCCGACACTCCTTTTCGGAAGGTAAAAAGAAATCGAGTGGTGATAACTCAAATCCGTTATCACCACTCGACATGGTGCCGGTGGTGGGACTCGAACCCACACGATGTCGCCATCAACGGATTTTGAGTTTTCCCTCACGTTCGGACGGTAACACCCTTCAAATCCCGTCGAGGAGGTCTGGGGAAGTTCCGAAAAGTCCCGAAGAATCGGCACTTTCGACCGCAAAAGTGCAAAAATGTAGGCAGCGTCGGCCTTTGCGGTTTTTCCGGACCGATGCAGAATCACAAAGAAATCGGAGGTCTTCAGGAGGCCACCCGCCCAAAAATTCTCCGATTTCGATCCATTCATCGCCTGCCATTGACAAATACGCACAGGAGATGAACCCATGACACGATTTGAGTACGAACGCAAATTTGAATCCTATCCCGACCTATTGACCCTCGAACAGTTCCGAGCCATGCTCGGCGGCATCGCCGACTGCACCGCGCGCAAGCTCATCCGCGAAAACCGCGTCGAGCATTTCATGGTCAACACGACCTACTACATCCCAAAGATCAAGGCGATCGACTACATCTGCGGTCAGCACTACCGCCGCTACCGGCGCAAGCTGAAGCACTGCATCAACTGAACGCAAAGGAGGAACTGCACATGAAGCCAATCATCAAGGACGAACGCACCGGGCTCAGCTACGAGCTGGTCGGCGATTATTATCTGCCTGCCGGCGAGGACGACCTCCCTCCCCTCGGCATCTGGGGGCGTCGCCGTCTGACCCATCTCAAGACCCGCCGCCGCGATCTATACGCCGATCTGCTCCTATCGGGGAAGCTGGAGGAGCATCTCTCCTCGATCGATGCCGATGCCGCCGATATGGCTGCCCGCTTGACCGCCCAGCTCGCTTATGCCGAAGGCGTGACCGAATCTCTGAAAGTCGCCGATCCGATGGCATGGGTCAGACGCATGAACAGCATCCGCAACTGCGTGACGGAAACCGTCAACCACGAGCTGATTTACACATAAGCAAAATTGCAACAGCCGCCGAACCCGGCGGCTGTTTTTAAGACTCGCAATAGCACCTTTGAATTAACCATATCTAAACTTCTCTACCCTTTAGTCCTGTTTTTTCCTTTTGTCTCGAAGCCAAACTGATCCAATTCAAGCACGTTATTGAAAATCATTTTCGCCATAAACTCCGTTCTCTGGGACGGTTTGAATTCCATGTCTTGATACCGAGTTGCGAAATTACGTGCAGAGGCAAACCCTGACTGTTTATAGATTTCATATTTTTCGACAATATCTTTATCCCCAACTTGACGATTCAAGGGCTCCTCCAACGGTATCATATTACCAATCTGCGAATTCTCGATACTCTGCGAATCCGGAAGAATATGTTCGATGGTATAATCGGTTACAACATGAGACTGTGACACAAATTCCTCTATTACCTCAAGAACGATTTGGACGCGATCTTTATTTTTCTCTCCCTTATATAAATCGTAATGATTAGACCACCCTATATTCTTAAAGCTATTTAGGAACCATTCATATCCGGGGAGTCTGCTCTTTAGACTATTGGCAAATTCTTGCAATACTTGTTTGCTATAATTGTTTTCCAATAGCGGAGCATATTTGAAAACAGTATCCTCCAGTTTATTAGACTTTTCCTCTCCAATAATGGAATAACACACGAAAAAGTTATATACATACTTCAGTGCAAGCATGTAATCTTCATCTGTAATCTTTTCCTTGTTCTTTTGATGAATCAAGCTGAGAAGGACCGGCCTAAATTGCTCAAATCTTTTCTTTCTAAAGAAATCGAAGACTCTAAACTCTTCTTCAGTACAATTCCCTCCTTCTCCTTTGCTCGGATTAATGAGTTTTGCATAGTACTCTGATTTTAACTTAATATCGTCAAATAACGCGCCAATATCTTGTCCTTTTGTAGCTTTTTGAATTGTCTGATAAGGCGACGTATATTTTTCAGTTGTCGTTCCAAAACGGTGCGTGGCATAATGCTTAACAAACCGATTCATTGCAGACCCGATTGTTCTCTCTAGATCTTCCCATTTTCCCTTGGCATCGTCTCTTCGTTCTGCGGGCTGAATATACCGCATGATATAGTTTTTCAATAATTCGTGAGACTCTAATGCTTGACCTCTAGCATTAAGTATTTCAAAAATCGTATATGCATCTTCTTCTGTTGAGGATACGATCTTTACCGCCATCATATTCAATAAAGCAGCACGAATGTCTCGCGTTCTTCTTTCTGGATCCTCATTCTTGTCCAAATCATCTTTTATTCTAGAATAAAAGTGTTTTATTGCATCTCCTAAAACTTTATCTCTTGACTTGAAAAGGATATGCGTTTCAACAAACGCACTAATACTCTCTTTTTTATCAGAATCTTCGATAATACCTTTAACTAATGCTTTCAGAGATAAATGATAATCAGAATTGATTGTATACTCATCTTTGTTTCGATCATTTTTCGAGCGGAGATAGGATACCGTGCCCAAAAAATCATCTTCCATATCTTTTTCTTGAAAATGCTTCATTATTGCAACTAGAAATAATATGATAGTCGTGATCCGTTGTTGTCCGTCAATAATAGTATAATAGTAAAGACCATCTTTTATTTCTCCACCATCCAGCACAATGCTTCCAATGAAGTGCGGTTTATTATCTTGTGTAATAGAAAAAATGATATCATCAAACAACGCATCCCATTGCTCTTTTTTCCACACATATCGTCTTTGATTACGAGGAATATCAAAAACGGTTCTCGTTAATATTGTACTAATAGGATAATCCTTTGCATCGAATGCCATAGCTTAACCTCCAAATCGCCTTTATTCTAATTTGTCCTATAAGTAACTACTGCGTCATGCCTTTCATTATTGGTGCTGAATCCCTTTCCTTTACTCTATCTCTATACTATCAGCTATAAAAGCATACGCATCATTTTCGCTAACTTTATCCCTTTTTTCTTTTACGCTTGGTCGGAACTTTAGCAGATAAAAGGGAATGATGCTTTCTAACCCCTTTGGAGAAGGTTTTTCTTTGATCTCCTCATTTGATAACGATACAAAATCAACCAAAGCTTCTTTTTGTTCTGCAGTTAAACTATGATATAGTTCTCGCCATTCATTTGTCTCACCAGTCTCCTCATAGTGGGACCTGTACATGATCATATCTCTCGGCATTGCAAGGATCTCCCTGTATTCGTTCTCGTCCTTGCCAAAGGCTTTGTAGAAAAAATCAGATCCAGCAGCAACAACGCCTTTTGTTACATGTAAAATGGCAGAGATAGCCTGTAAATACTTCCTTTTCCAATGCTTGCCAACATAGGATCTGTCCGTTCTGTTTATTGGAGCAAATCTCATAGGGAAAGAAAAAATCTGAATTCCTAGCTCTACGTTAAGCTTAATATTAATCTCCAATCGCTTATAGAGATCCTCCGGGTAATCATTGAAGTTAAAAAGGATATAGTTTGACAGCTCCTTTATCCCATGATTGAATGCAGTATGTACTGCATTCACATATATTTTCTCATAGGCAATGTCATCAAAAGCAATCCTCAGAGGACGAATTGCAAGTCTTGCCAATTGAGCCATTGTATCATCATTTATCCGCCTACCGTCAACACCTTGATTAAAATCAATATATCTGTTGCTGGTTGCTTTACTACGATATTTTTCTATAATAGGTCTTAGCTGAGCTTCATGATCAAGCATATACAGTGCATAATCTTTAGCATCTTCAGCATCTATTACAATCTGTAGATAAGTTTCCAGTGTGCTCTCAGATTTAATTCTCTTCTTAAACGATATCAAATAATCCTGCAACCGCTTATCTAAAAATGCGCCTCTATCTCCATTGTGATAACGCATCAACACAATGTTATAATCGCCAGGATTCTCATATTTTGCTCCTCGATAAAACCCTGCTTGACAAAGAGAATCAATAATCTCCGACAGATTCGGGGCATTCAAAATATTGTTGTCCAACATCAACAGGTTTTGCTTCGGCCCATATTTTTGATTAATCTTTTCAATTTGCTGTACGATATTATTTGTAACAGTAAACTGAGGTTCCAATATCGGAACCGCACAGAACTTACAATGATTTGGGCATCCCCTTGAAGTATAAGCGAAATAATTATCTCCAGCGGGATATTTATATGATATTTGTTCTAATAGATCATAATCCAGCGGTAATAGATCTACATTTATATCATTATCGTCCCCAACAACTGAAGTATCGGTAAATAAACCTATCAAAATGTTCTTTTTATGGAGCCCAGTTGCCGCCATTACTTTTTCAGGCATCAAAGATGACATTATCCCACCGACAAAAATGCTATCTAGATCATCAGCATACATTTTGTAGTAGTTTATTGTATCAACCGTTATATCGAAGTCAAAAGTAAATAGAGTGGTGATATATATCCTATCCCATGCTTTCATTGCGAGGACAGCATCTATCCCTTTGACAAAAGTAACTTCATCATTCAGCATTTTATGATAGGTGCTTATTTTCATAAGCCCCATCGGCGGATATTTGTTTTTATATGCAGGTTCTACAAGAAGAATCTTTCTCATTTTTTCTTAACGCTTAACTCTTGCTTAATCTTTTCTCGGAGATTTTCCGCAATCTTTGGATCATTGGTAAAAAATGAATCTATTACGCTAATGATTCTTTGATATAGTTTTCTTTCTTCTCTTGAGTAGCTTGTAGGCAAATCTTCCTTCGTTGCGTACTTTGCTTGAACAATTTTATTAGATAGTGAAACTGCTTCCGACGAGGATTTTCTAGCTTTCTCTAATAAAGCGTTAACCTTTTCTTGTCGATTTTCGTCCGCTCCACTATTCTTTATCGCTCTTTGAAGCGTTCCACTTTCCCGTTTAATTGTTCTCTGAACCTTTTCTAGTTCTTTTGCTAACTCCTCCTTTTTTGCATCTGACGACACTCCGCCGCGTTCGATTTTCTGAGCAAGCTCTTGTTGCTGTTTAAGTCCTTCCTCAATCTTTCTCATTGAAGAAGATGCTTGAGACGTCCCACGACGATACTGTTTATTAATTTCACCAGCCCATTGAGAAAGTGCTCTTTTTAGTTCATACAAAGAATCACTTGGTTCAAAATCATCGCGTTGCGAATTTGGAATAACCTCTCTGTCAAGAACATGTATCTCTCCAGCAAACATTTTATTTGCATTATTTCCTTCTGCAGGAAAGTAGCTGTCAAAAGTTTGCGAGTCGCCAATTTGTATGTTACTCTTTCGCAACCTAATTCCCCTTAAATTCGGATCTCTAATCTGTCCAGAGAAACCAGTAATTGCGAGCCAACCAATGTAAAGCGGCTCGTCGTTTTCAGTAGTTTTATAAAGCAATTCGACATCCTTTATAAGTTCATCCTCTTTCTGCTTTCCCCTGCCTACGTTTGTATCTAGTCTTTGCGTATACAACTTATAAACAGGCTGTTTTCTATCTCCGAAGAAAATTCTATAGGTTGAGATCATTTGACCTTTTTCCTTATAAAACTCTTTTATCTTTTTTGCCTGCCTGAACTTCTGCCCATCAAAATCCACAGGGGCAACAATCGCAAGATAATTTCTGATATTACTTTCGTCTATTAGAATATTGCCTTTTTCATCATCGTCCACATCTTCCAATCGTACTTCAAAATAATGCTCGTCTGCCTTTGCCGGCCTGGGAGGACAAATATCGGAAATGGCTTTAATCACATCAACCAGTGTCTCCGCCGAATTGTTGCTGGGCGAAAGTAATTCTTTCATTTTTTGACAGTCCCATTTCATTACTGTTTCAACAGATTCGCCTTTCGCTGACGTAACAAAATAGAGCGTTTTACAATAGGCAAGTCCAGCTAATCTGCCAATTCCCCGGAATCCACGATTCTCTGTATAATCCTTGCTGGAATTACCAACATCCGAAAGCGTATTTAATACCTTTTCATAAGGAATACCAACGCCATTATCTCTGATTGAAATGACGCGAAACTTCGTGTTTATCTTTATGTGGATCTCGCCTTCTTCTTTAGTTATAATCCCCTGTCTTACAGCAGAATCTATAGAGTCTGTAGCGTTTTGAATGTACTCTCTGTATATAGTACGAGGATCTGCATACATGCCTGTGGATAAGGTTTCCAGAATATTCTTACCTACAACGATGTCGCTCATTTTTTACTACCTCCTTGATTGTATGAGGGGAAGGGGAACGTGATTTTCAACAAAGTCTTGAATACGGGATGTTGGACAATCAGATCTCCTTTTTTGAGCCTTGTCATCATATTGGCATAAACATTTGGAACAAATTTGTAATCAGGTCTAGAAATCTCAATTGCATTTGATCTGCCATAAACATTTGTCCCACAATTCCCTTTTATTCTTTCATGGACTGCACTTCTAAACTGCTCTGCAGAAAACAGGATAACTCCTTCTGAACGACCTCTCTCAGTAATATCAAGCAGATTCGACAGCAAAGGTGAATTCTTCCCTGAATTCGACGGAGCATATTTGTTCAACTCATCAACAAAAATAATTATTCGCTTAGGGATCTGCTTTTTCGTCTTTCTCGAAAGTTCATCAAAGTCCCCATGCTTCAATTCATATACCGATTGAATGACATCCCCAAAGACTAAACATTGGAGTTGCTCATTTAGCCCGGCTATATCAACAACAAAAGCGTTCCCGCCTTCAATATTCATGATTGCATCGGATAGAAATCCTTGATGACGCTCTTTTTTCTCTGAAATGGAGTTTTGAAATAGAGGGTCGTTGATTGAATTGTTTATCAATCTGCTAAACCTTCTCCACGATTGCACCGGTATTTCAGCACTGCCGGTTGATTTCCCATTTGCCTTGTTAACATAACTCTTAAGCTTTTCCTTAAACTCATTCCAGTCAGAAATGCTCTTGAATTCCGGGTTTGTTTCAATAAAATTGAGAATAGATTCAATCGTCCAATTAGGATCGTCCACGTTTGAGAAAAGCATAGAGATCTTATCTACATCGTGTTCAAACGTATATGCAAAAGTTGAAGCTATGCCATCATTGAATTGCTCCGCAAGATCTTCTTGAGAAATCGCTGAATTTGTAAAAAGGGAGTCTCTTTTCCCAGAATAAGGATAAAAATACCGTACATTATCGAACGGCTTACAAGGAACTCCCAAAGCTTCCCACTCGGCTTTCTTTGAACCTGTGATATATTCATTTGGCTGATGGATATGAAGCAGATCGTCTCCTTTCACGTTCATAATAATCATTGCTACGTCATTATCCAGTTTATGCTGAATTGCCTTCAGCAAAAACATTATGTAACTTGTTTTTGTTGCAAGACCAGAAATGCCAGAAACATTAACGTGTGCGCCTTCAGGTCCTACAATAAAATCACCGTTGTATTTAATCGGAACGATAACATCATTAGATGCTTTCATCAATCCTGCAGGGATCGCAGATTCTTCTGGAATCGAATCCAATCCTAAAGCAATCATGATGTCGTTTTCATCTGTTGTATAAACCATTGCCCCATCAGGTAATGGCATATAATTCTCTTTTGTGTTATGAATAACAGAACACTTTGCATAGGAAAGACCAAGTTTCCTTGTCATAGACTCAGCAGTTGCATCTCCAAAATCGGAAGAGATAAAATTGCTGATATGACTAGGGCTATCTGTAATATGTAAGATGTCTTGAACAACGCCATATGTATCCGATTGATCAATCGGATTAGTTACACGCACAATATCAAAGGGACTCAATATCGTTTCGTCTGTCAACCAAAAAGAAAAGTCGTCACAAGTTGAAGGGCTCTTTTCCGTTGCGGATACTTTTCCAATAATCTGTTTCACTTTGAATCCCCCTAAAACTCCTTTTTAAACTGATGGATAAATGATAGATCGCCCATGAAAGTTGCCTTCACCATCTTTTCAGTAAGATAAACAGGATATAAGTGTGCAGCCCATCTATCGTCTTTTCCATGACAGGTTGGGCAGCCCTCCTCTATTAGCCAGTGCGAAATATTGTCAATAATATCCGAATCAAATCCATCCTCTAAATCCTCTTCACATGCCATTTTTTCAACTTTAATGATTCCTTCAAGAGGACTACTTACTTGAGATTTAGGACGGATTCTCAAATACCAGCAACCAAATTCTCGTCCTCTGCTATTCTTTTTATGGAAAACAGGAGTTCGTTCCCCATACTCCAGTCTTAACAATTGTGATCCAACTTGTGCACCACCGCGCGACCTCTCAGAAATCGGTAACATTGGGTCAAATGTCTTTGAGACGCCGACAACATTGTAAAACAAATCCGCAAATGATTTCTTTCCCGTATCTTCCTTTAAAAATTGTAATGGTCCATCAACAATCAATAAGTGTTCGGTATCAAGATCATTAGAATTGACCATTTGCTGCAGGATAGATATTTCCATTTCATGCATTATGCTATTAGCTTTTGCAATTGCCGCATTTGTTGGAGCCAAATCTTTCGTTTTATCAAAGGCATACTGAATAACATCCAAATTGAGTTCTTGAGCAAGTTTCCCTTTCTTGATTCGATACCTTAATTCTTGAAAATCACTATTGTTAAAGCGACTCGTAACAAGCAAAAGGTTTTTTTGCTCAATTAAGTGCTTATGGATTCTGCGATCACTGCCTCTAAAGCCACATCCTGCCCGAACTTGTGCAACTACAACCGGATATATTTTGGACTTCTCTAAAACAATATCACCGATCTTATATGTGCGGCGAGAGCCATCCATGAAATAACTAAAATTTGATTCCCTTTCACGGATAACATCTATCTTTCTCTGCTGTTTTGAGCGATTCTTTTCAAATGGTTCTCCCATTTGATACTGATCAGGAGAAGTCTCCTCTGTATCTTGATATGGATCTTGATAATAATGATCAAGATCCAGACTCTCGTTTTGGTATAAAGTGATGCCGCTCTTTTTAAATAAGCTTTGCAGTGTACTCATCTTTATCCTCACTATTCGACAGAATATAGTGAACTAATGTACATTATAGCATGTTACCGTATAATAGGCAAAGAATATTTTCCTCTTTTTGTCATTTTCTGCCTATCTGATTCTCTTGTGAATATCGCTCAAATCAGTCTCAACCGTATCGAGCACTTGTTCCGCAATATGTTTATAGGTTTCCTTCGACAGCCCGATTGCTTCGGCGACGGCGTAGAGATCCTTAATCGAGGGATTTGCGCCGTTGCCGTTGACGGTGGTTGCGTGTTCACCTCCTGTGCTGTTGCTGTAGGTCAGATCGTATGCCGGGGCAAGACGCCACCCGGTTTCCGGTTCGTATAAGAACGCAAAGTTCTTCGCGTGATCGTCGCGGTTGTGCGCAAAGACGTTGAAGCACATCAGGCGGTACAGCTTCTCGACCTCCTTGTAGCTTTGCGTCAGCGCAAGCGTGAGCTTCATCAGCGTATGGTAATCCAGCGTCGGCAGGCGGTGCGAATGTTCCAACAGCGCTGATGCGGACAGCATGTGAATGCGCTCGGTTCCACGACGGTCAAAGCGCTTCGTGCCGAAATAGCCGTCACAGGTCTTGGGCGGGAACAGGCGGGTTTCGCTCATCTCGATGCCACACTTCTTCGCACATTGGCTGTATTCATATTCAATGCGTCCGATCTCCGGTCCGTCGATCACTGAGGGGAACTTGATGATCCAGTCCTCTCCGTCCACCTCCGTCATGATCTTCGGCCGCGCACCGCCGGAGGAGCCGCCGAGCCGGAACAGCTCGTCCAGATCCTCGGAATATGCGGATTTCAGAATGCGGCTGCACTCCTCGGCGTAGTAGTCCAGCTCCTTCTGCGTCGTTTCGCTTTGCCACTGCACGGACGGACGGTAGGTCAGCGCACCCATGCCGGATTCGCCGACGATCGCCAGCCGCTGGAGTGCATTGATCGCATTGGGGTCTTCGTGCTCCCTGAGAAGCATCCGGTCAACGAGCAGCCGTCCCCAGCCATCCGGCAGGCTGTCCGCAAACACACCGAACAAGCCCTCGAACGGGTCGTATTTCGGAATAAACACGCGACCGTCCAGCGGCAGCGTGAATGGGCTGATCGAAAAGCCGTCTTTGAGCCAATCCGCGTCGTACTGGAAGGCGCCGAGCCATCTCTGATACAGCGCGAGCGTGCCGACCTTTCGCCCGTGATAGAGCACATCCAGCGACTTAAAGGTTTCCATCGATGATCTCCTGAATGGACTTGATTTCGGTCGGCTTGAAGATCGTTTCGAACGGCGCCGTTTCGCCGAGCACGACAGCGATCTTCAGCAGCGATTCGAGAGAGATCTCCCCTGTCTGCTCAAACCGCTTCATCGAACCATAGCTGATACCCGCCTTTTCGGCAAGCGCTTTTTGCGAAAGCTTCCTCTGCTTTCGCAGCTTCTTCAGATTCGCGGCAATTTCCATGCCGAGCTCTTTCGGTGTTTTCATCATATTCATGCTTATATTTTAGCAAATTCCTTTTCTTATGTCAATGAATTGCGAATATGTTAGCACGTCAGAACCGCCTCCAGCACTTCTCTCGCAGCGCAAATCAGGGAATTCTTTCCTTTGTCAAACGCTAATTTGTTCCCTAATTTGTTTGAAGTTCAAGCGTATGAATAAGGCGTCCGTTAGTCTATTCGTATTATCAGCTTGCTTTTACCACGAAATGAAGACTAGTCTGTTGAAATAACGAAAAAAGTCGATATAATAATACTAGGATACTTGATTAATGGTTCACCAGTTAGGAATACTAGTACTTTGTGAAGGGATAAAGGAATGGAGACTCCGAAAAACGAAAAGACGAATGATCTGACTAACGAAGAGTATTTTCTTGCTCTTTTGCTTCTTTTGGAAGAAGACGAAAGACAACAAAAAGAAAAGTGGGATCAGTTCGAAAAGGATTTGATTTATACAAATCGCTTTTCCTCAAAAAGCCCTGTTGTAGCAGAACTGCATGATTGCGCTGAAAGAGCTGCAAAAAAGATCCCAAGCAATTCGGTCTTTTATCGTGCTCGTGTTTATCCGTATAATAGCTATGATAAGCTTTTGCGGTATTACATGAAGTCGACGGGACACAGTTCAAAGGAAATAGATGAGTTCACTAAAAGCCTTTCAGATTCAGAGAAATTGCTGTCACTTCAATCACAGTATTATAGCAATTTAGATGCATGCAAAGCTTCAAGCAGCAAAACCGCAAGTAATCTTCAGCAAAAGTGGAAGAAGAATGTGAGATTTAAAGGGTACTCGGCAATAGAATCAACCGCGCCAAAATCAAATTTGGTGGGAAATGGGCGGGCAAATCCGGATCATATCCGGTATCTATATTTGTGTGAAGACGATAGAACCCCAGTATATGAAATAAGACCTATTATTGGTGATATAGTAAGCGTCGCAGAGTTTCGTCTTCTGAAAGATATTATTGTTTATGACTTAACATTGGATATTCAAGATCAGATGCGTATTACAGACAATCAATGGTCAAGTTTATACGATATGATTGGTAAAATGTTTTCAAAACCCTTTAACGGCGAAGTGCAGCATTATTTGCCAACTCAGTTTTTAGCGGAAGAAATCAAGCGAATGGGTTTCGATGGATTACGCTTTAACAGTTCTCTGCATAAAGGGGGTGTTAATGTAGTTTTGTTCAATCCCGAGTTATGTAAAGCCGTATCTTCTGATTTGCGATTGGTAAACGGAATCTCACTTGATATAGTTGATCCACCAATTTATCAAATCGGACAGGAGACCAGTATAAAAGAAGACTAGTCCTGCACCTGTACACACAATTCAACTATTCTAATGGTTATTCAATATGGTGCTGCGATATAATAATTCAAGGAACCCTCTTGACAAATATGGGATATATCCCCTATACTGTAGCTGAAAGGAAAGGTGAACTGAATATGCCGACCATTTGTCATTTTTACGGAATTATTATTGTGATGTACCTGCGCAACAAAGAGCACAACCCGCCGCACGTTCATGCGATCACACAGGATTTCGATGCACCGTTTCTGATCGCGACCGGTGAGATCATGGAGGGCGAATTCCCGCCGAAGGCAAAGGAGCTGGTCAAGGAGTTCATTATGACCTATCAAAAAGAACTGGAGGAAATGTGGGAGACCGAACAGTATCGGAAACTTCCGCCGCTGATCTGAAATGTTTCATAAGGCAATCAAATTGGAATACCTAGAAGGCACAACACTTGAACTGACGTTTCAGGACGGTAAGGTCAAGCGCTATGATATGTCTGCCCTTTTCTCCAAGTATCCGCAGTTGGAAGCATTGAAGGATCGAGCTCTATTCACTTCCGGTCAGCTTTTAGGTCCGTACGGCATTGTCTGGAACGACGATCTTGACATCGAAGCAGAGACGATCTATGAGGACGGTGAAACCGTTCGTGAGGAGAAGCCCGCTGCATTTGTAATGGTCGGCAATGCAGTCGCCGCCGCACGAGCGAAGAAAGGGCTTTCACAGAAGGAGCTTTCTGAAATGACCGGTATCGATCAGTCCGACCTATCGAAGATTGAGCGCGGCATTGCGAATCCGTCCGTGAACACCCTAAATCGCATTGCGCAGGCGTTGGATGCAAAGCTGATCGTTTCCATCGCATAAGAAATCAGCTACAGCCGTCGGGATGATCCCGACGGCTATTGTATAAAAAGCTTAATATCCTAATTCGCGGTCGATCAGACTGCCGTCGATTGCATTCAGTGTTAGAAGGATCGTACGTTTCATTGTCGTTTCGTCCCCGTTGTTCGCGATCGTTACGGTTCCGTAGAAATCCCAGACCGGAATCAGTAGCCCATCATCCTGACTGTTCTTTGCCCGAATTCGCATGAGCGTGAGCTTCACCTGATCAATTCGTATCGTGGCATGAATGTCTGCGCCATCTGCAATTGCATTCTGAAAATAGGCGTATTTGACCATGATCATACGCTCAAACACAGACACGATTTCATCAAAGCGCATGAGTTGCGTATCCTTAAGCGTCAATTCCGGTTCATCGGTCGGTGCGCTCCATCTGAAATAAACAACGCCTTCTTTTGTTACACAAATCTCAATTGTTTCATACGGCCATGCTTTGCTGTAGGATTCATCGACAGCCGCACCCATCACACCTGTATATCCGATCGGACATCCATCCAATGTTCGAACATACTGCATCCGATATCCGGCTATGTTTTCCTGTGTAATTTCATTTGCCCCGTCCGCATCGCTTCTTTCGGAGACAATATACTGCGCATCCGAAAACATGACCGGCATGATCTGATCGCAAACGACGTCTGTAAGTCCAAGCTCGGCGATCAATGCATTCCCCATTTCAATCGCCTGCGTTTCAGAGAATTCCGGCGCGGAGGACGCAGCTTGCGTATAGCTGTAATTTGTATCGCCATATCCATCCTGATAAAAAACAGCAGTATTCCAAATATCGAAGTTCTGCACACACAGATGCACCTTTTTCCCGTTCACATTCGACCAGCCGGTCATCTTTGACATCATCGAATCTGAAACAAAGCTTGTCGGTGCAAGCCGCAGTTCGCCTTCGTCCGGCGCAGTGCGGGCAAGTTCTTCATAGTAGGAGATCAGCCCCGGAAGCTTCTCCATGGTTGTGTCGCCCGAAAGCGGAAGCTCGCCGCTTTGCATTGCCTGGTATTTCCGTAAACGCTCCAATGCTTCCTGCTTCGTAACGGTTACTTCCTCATAGAAAGAATTGTCCTTTATGAAGACGCGAAGAAATGTCTCCAAATCGCTCTGTTCAAACTCTCTCCGCGTGATCTTGCCTGCGGGAAGCCGCTCAGCCTCCGGTAAAAGAATCTCTGCATCGGCTATGACATGCACAATGTCATTTACGCCTGTCCAATCGCCCGAAAAGCGATTCGGAACCTCCAGCGCGGCAAGCAATGCAGAATTGTCCTTGCCGTCCTTTGCAGCTTCCAGCATTTCCTGCTGATCCTTTGAAACGACAAACGGCTCGTCCGGCGTCGGTTGACAGGCACAGAGAAAGAGCAGTGCAAGCAGTATCAAACATACATACTTTTTCATGCTTCAATACCCTTTCTGCGGATCGATGATGCTGCCGTCGATCGCGTTGATCATCAGCCAGCATCCGTAGATTTCGACGCCCTGATAATTCGAACCGTTCTTCGCTTCTTCTCGATTCGTTCCGTAAAAGCACCATACAGGAACCAACAGACCGGAATTCTGAACATTCTGCTCCAATACGCGCACAAGCTCCAATCGAATATCGCCGATTGCGTAGACCTCCGACCGATCCTCATAGGAGGCGGCATATCGAATCGGCATCATGGTGCGAAAAACATCCATCACCTTGTCGAACGGCAGAAGACTGCTGTTTTCAACGACCGTATCCTCTTTCTCGATTGGGGATTCCCATTGCAGCGCCAACAGGTCTTCATCGGAAAGCAGGATTTTGAAGCTTTCATAATACCAGTCAACCGTAACCGAGGTCTTCGGATCCAATCGGCTGTAACCGTCCGTGACGGCGATCGGCACCCCGTTGACGACACGCGCACACTCGATCAGATATGCGTCCTGCTTTGCTTCGTTCCGCACCGCCGTCACACGCATCGGCGTAAACGGGACATCCAACCGTTCGATCCATTCCGTCGCCCGCCGCATCGCTTCGTCCGGCGTCATATTGAGATTCACGCCGTTCGAGACCGCAGAACGTTCTGTAATCGGCTGACGATCAGAGGCGTCCTCAAAAAACTCCTCGAAGGAATAAGCAAAACGGTAACACAGCGTTGCATCATAATTCAACGGCTTGCCCTTTCCGTACGGGGTTTCCCGGTTATTCAGAACATTGAAATACTTGCCGTCCTTTTTCCACCACTCGCCGTTGGGATGCTCTGCTGCAATCAGCAGCGTTACACCGTCGTCCCGGGTATTCAGCGCCGCGTTCGTTTCTTTTCCGGCTTCGTCGAGCAAATCATACATTGTCGTGTCACCGATCAGAACGTCCCAAAACCGATCAACCGTCTCCTGTGCAAAATTGATACCGTGGACGCGAATGATCGGCATTTCCCCATACGGAATCGTCACGTTCGCGTCGACCTCAACAGACACCCCGTGTTCCGAAAAGGATTCCTGTACATGCTCCGTCACCGGTTCGGCTGCATTCGGCGCAGCGGTCTCCTGTGCTTTTCCGATCATTTCCTGCTGATCCTTTGAAACGACAAACGGCTCGTCCGGCGTCGGTTGACACCCCAAAAACAAAGACAGCAAAGCTGTGATTATCAATAAAACCAGAACTGTTTTTTTCATTTAGCTACCTCACGCTTTAGACTTTATCTAAATCATAGCCCTTTCAAAAAGTAATGTCGTTACCGAAAGATTACGGAATTATTACCGTTTGAGAATTACCCGCACAATCGTTCCTTTGCCAACCGTGCTTTCGATCGTAAGATGTCCACTATGCGCCTTGACGATCTCCTTGACAAGCGCAAGCCCGAGCCCGACACCGCCGAGCTTTTTGCTGCGGGAACGATCTACCATGTAGAACGGTTCGGTGATCCGATCGATTTCCGCCTGCGGAATGCCACAGCCGCAATCGGAAACGGCAAAACCCTCCGCATCCGCCGTGACAGTTACGGTCTGTCCCTCCTTGGATGCTTTTGAAGAATTGTCGATCAGGTTGATCAAGACCGATTGCATAAGATCGGCATCCAACTCCAATTGCGCCACACGGCAATCCGTTTCCAAGGAGACGCCGCGCGCAGCAAGCGTATCCGACGTGCTTTCCCGCACGCGCTCCAAGAGCAGCGGAACGGAAACCGGTTCCTTTTTCGGCTTTTCATTTAGTGTGATCAGCTTCAGAAGCTTCTGCACCAGCCGCTCGAGCCAATGCGCCTGATGCCGGATTCGGGAAAGCGCTGCGATCTGTTCGTCCTCTTCCATGTAAGTATTTTGCAGCGAATCCGCATTCAGCAGAAGAGCGGTCAGCGGCGTCTTAAACTCGTGCGTCACACCGCCGATAAAGAGCCGCTGCCGTTCCGTCGTTTCGGTGAGCTCGTCAATCCGCTGCTCCACGGACGCTGCCATTGCATTGAAATCCTGTGCAAGCGCGCCGATCTCGTCATTCGAAGAAACGGAAACGCGCTCGCTGTAGCCGCCTGCCGCGATCCGGGACGCCGCGTTTTGCAGCGTTTGCAGCGGACGCAATGCTCGTCGAACGAGGAGTGCAATACAAACCAGTCCTATGAGAATGCACACGGCGCCGATCACAAGGAACTGTCCTGTCGTCGCACGAAGCTGTGCATACACCGGCGAAATATCCTGCACCAGATAGACACGGCACAAGGAGCTGCCGCTATAGGCTTTGGAGAATTCGGAAGGCAGATCGACGCTGCTCCCGACGATCAGAAGCCGCTTCCCGTTCACAGCACCGACAAAGCGCTGCGGTTTGTCCTCTTCGTCGATCCAAACATCGTCCGCATCATTGTACGGAAGGTCATTCGTGCTATCCATGGAAAGATAATCCGAGGGATCAAACGTCAAATTGGAACTTACCGTTTCATCCCGATAAATCAGGACGGCTTCGTCGTCTGCGTACTGAGAAAAACAGTATTTCACCAAAGAGCGAGTGGCGACCTCGCTGTCATGCTCTTCATGATAATAGCGAAGCATATTCTGAAAGGATGTCACAAGGGCCTGCTGCTTTTGCTCGGCATGGCGATAGGTCAGATTCAGCACGTTCTCTCTTGACCGGACGATCAAAATGGTCAGACAAATGCTCGCAACAAGAAACAATACCATACCGCAGAGCAGGGATACCTTTTTCCAAAGCTTCATTTCCGCCGCTCCTCCAATCGGTATCCGACCTTGGAAATGGTGCGTATCTCATCGGTCAGCCCCAGTTTTTTTCTGAGGTTCGCCACACGAACATCGACGGTACGGGTGTCCCCGTAGTAACATTCACCCCAGATTTCGTTCAGGATGCGATCGCGTGAAACCGTGCGGTTCTTATTCTTCATCAGCACCGTCAGCACGTCAAATTCCATCGGCGTCAGTTCTATCGGCTCACCGGCACGCGTCAGAATCCGGTTTTCCGCGTCCAATGTAAACTCCTTAAAGCGATAGATTTGGTTCAGCCGCCCGGTTCTTGCCAATACCTTTTCAATCCGCACGAGCAGCGTCACGATTTCAAACGGCTTGACGATATAATCCTCCGCGCCTCCCTTGAGCCCGCGCACCTCCGATTCGCTGTCCGTTTTGGCGGTCATATAGATAACGGGAATGTTGTATTTCTGCATCAGCGTAAACAGTGCAAAGCCGTCGAGACCGGGCAGCATGATATCCAAGAGCGCAAGGTCAAAGGAATGATCCTTCTCAAGCGAAGCGGCTGCTTCATTGCCGTCGTCAAATGCAGCCACTTCATAGCCGACCGTTCGCAGGTTCAATGTAACTGCATCCGCAATCGCATGATCATCTTCTACCAACAAGATTCTATTCATAACGAAAAGCACCTCTTTCCAAATCTCATTGTACCATGAACGATAAGAAAAAAAGTTACCAAAATATTATTGTTCTAATACTTCAACCGCTCCACGGTCACCGCATACAGCAGGGCGTTTCGTGCCGCCTTATGAACGATCCAATCGCTGAACCGGTATAGACTGAACAAAAGGATTTGTGCGCTATCGAGCCCTTCATGTTGGCTGATCGCTTCCGTGATCTGCTCATAATCATCAATCGTATAGCGTTTATCCAGTCCATGCGGAAAGATCCCGATCAGAGAGTCACTATCGTCCGAGTCATAATAATCCAAAATCACCGTTGTGCCGTTCCAAAGCTTTACCGGAACGGCTTTTTTAATTCTGTTTGAATCGGGGGATCGGAGCCGATACTCAAACTTTGGTGTTTGCTGGATATAACGTATGCAAGCGGCATGCAGCGCAGGGAGCGCGACCGTATCGTCAATGCTTTCTTTTACCATCTGCAAAAGTATGTCCGGCGTCGCTATCTGCAGGTTCTGTATTCCGTATACATACCTGCCCCAAGCAATATAATAGCCGTTTGCAAGATAGTACCGCGCCCAAGCGCCGGGCTCGTTCTTCTCTTCCCTTACAAATCCATGCTTGATCAAAGCGTCCAGATAGGTCCCGCATTTGTTATTCGGGAATCCGACAGCCTTTGCGATTTCGCTTAATCGGTGCTTGCCGCGGGCGATGCTTGCAATGATCGGATAATAGCTTTCTGGGGCGCGGAAGGTTTCACGAAGCAGCTGCGGCAAATAGGTCGAAAAAGCAGAATCGAATGCAAGGAGCGTCCGCAGGTTCTCCTCATAGCTTTTGTTCGGATCGAGTTCCTTCGCAACGGCAGGAATGCCCTCGGTCAATCCGAACAAACGTACAATATCTTTTTTCTCATACGCAGCAAACAGCTTGCAGTATTCCGCAAGCGTCCGATACCGTACCGAAAAGATGCTTTCACAGATTTCAATGTCCCCTTCTTCTATCATGCAAAATACCACGAATGCAGAGTCTTCCCTTAAATACTTGGAAAATGCATGATAGCATTCATTTTGAACATGGCTATGTTCATCCTCCCAGATCAACAGCTTGTAGCCGATTTCATGTTCTTTCATATATGCATCAGCCGCCTGTTCCCAATCCGAGAGAGGCGCATGATTCTTGAGATACATTTGCTGAAACAGCGCAAGCGCATCTTCCCTTGTTTGCCCCTCAAAGGACAGATACAGCACATTTGGATATGTACGAGCAATCTCCTGCGCAAGCCGTGTTTTGCCGCTGCCTTTCGGTCCGATCATTTTAATGATCGACTGTGAGAAGCGTTCCGAGTCTGTATTGATATGAAACGCTACATTGTTCCATAACGTATGGAAGCTTTTTCGTTGTTCTTTCAAATCTAATTCCATTGTTTATCCAATCATAATATGATCTTTTTGTCATTTTATCAGAAATAGCCCTATTAATCAACATATTTCGGCAATTATTCTATCCCTGCTCCTTTCTGATTTTTCCCTAAATATCTGCAAAATCTGACCATCTATGAAATGTTCACAAATTGTTCATTTCAATAGCCCCGTAAATAAGAGTAGTAGGTGAAAGCCAAAAAAGAAAAACACTTCAAGCTTTCAGCACCTTGACAACTTCATATCGTTCTGCCGCCGAGGATACGGTAAACAACCGGGCAGAGATGCAAGGTCGCGGGCACAGCCCGCTGCGGAAACGCGGTGCAAGGCAGCGCAGGAACGCAGGCGGTCATGAGAACGAGCAAGCAAGAAATATGCGGGAGGGGTTTTCTTCAAAACCTTCTTTGTCCCTTCCGGACAACAAATTCATTTCAGAAGGAGAAAAACAACATGAAACAGACAAACGAGAACTGCAAAACGATGGATGTGATCAGCTTTGCCGATTTTTGCCGGTGCATGCGGCAGGCAATGGCTGAGAACCCGAACATCACGGAGGAAGAACTGAACGCAATGGCAACCGACCTCGTAATGACGGTGCCGCTGCTGGGGGATGAGGAGAAAGCGGAACGGGAACCGCAGATGTTCCTGGAGCTTTCTGAGGACGAGGACGAGCAGGACGCGGTGCTCGACGAAGTGCTTGCCTCCATGGGAACGCTGCATAAACCGACAGCGCAGCCAACGGCGGCGGAGGTTGCGGCGGACCCGGACGCGTTTGTGATCCTCCGGCGCGAGGATCTTGCCCCGTACTTCGACGAGGACACCCCGGCGGAAGTGATTGATCTGATGATTACGACGCTGCTCGAGGCGGATCGCATTCGAAACGAATAAGGATGGTATGGCGCGGGGGCGGCAAGGTCGCTCCCCTGCCGGATAGGAGGAACCATGCGTAAACTGGAATTGATCAACATGAGCGAGATCACGCGGCAGGAGGTGGACTGGCTGTGGTATCCGTACATCCCGTTCGGCAAGGTGACGATCGTGCAGGGCGATCCGGGCGAGGGCAAGACGATGCTTTTAATGTCGCTGATTGCGCGGCTGTCGAACGGCGAACCAGTGTTCGGGCAGGAGGACGCGCGGGAGCCGACGACCTGCATCTATCAGACCGCGGAGGACGGACTGGCGGACACGATCAAGCCGCGGCTGGAGGATGCGGGCGCGGATTGCAGCCGGGTTTTCGTGATCGACGAATCGAAATCCTCCCTGTCGTTTACAGACGACCGCATCGAGCAGGCGATTGTGAAAACAAATGCAAAGCTACTGATCCTCGATCCCCTGCAGGCGTATCTCGGCGCGGCGGTCGATATGCACCGCGCAAACGAGGTGCGTCCGGCGTTTCATGCGCTCGGCGGAATTGCCCAGCGCACCGGCTGCGCAATCGTGCTGATCGGGCACATGAACAAGACGAAGGGGCAGGGCAGTCTGTATCGGGGACTCGGCTCCATTGATATTGCCGGCGCGGCGCGGAGCATCCTTCTGGTACGGCGGCTGGCGGACGGATCGGACGTGCTGTGTCTGGCGCACATCAAATCGAACCTTGCAGCGCTTGGGCAGACGCTGCAGTTTACGGTGCGGAACAACCGAATGGAATATGTCGGCGCTTGCGACATCTGCGCGGAGGAGCTTCTGCACGGCGGGGAGAAAGGCGAAGGCGATTTGCCGACCAAGGTCATGCAGGCGATCGATTACTTTGAGGAGCTTGCTGCAACGCGCGACGAAATCCCGTCCGCCGACGCATACCGCCTGTTCGCGCAAAAGGGGTTCAGCCAGAAGACCGTCGAGAACGCAAAGCGGGAGCTTGGGCTGCCCTCCGTGAAGCGCGGCAAGGGCTGGTGCTTTGATCTGCGTCCTTTGCGGGAACGGCTGTGACCGCACCAAGAGAGCAAGGAAGGAAGAACGCCGCAAGGAAAACTGCGGTTTATACGACCTTCCTTGCGACACCTGCGGCAGGCAGAATCGGTGGTTTGCCATTGGCAAGCCCCCGCTGCCGCCGCCCACGGACGGAAGAAGGACACTTCGACGCCGTCCGCTGAGGCCGACGGGAACGGTCAAACACCGTTATACGGCGGTCGAAAAGCCCCCTGCAAGGGCACACCACCTGCTTGCAGGTGTAGTGTGTTATACTGCACCGCCGCGGCAGGAAAAGCGGGCGCTTTTGCCTGCCCTGTGCAGTCGGTTTTCGGGAAAAGCGACGGCACAGAGAGCCCGAAGGAGCGCACCGCGATCCGGCAGGGCTCGACCCTGCGGCGATGCAGGATTCTATAAATCATTCTACGGAAGGAAGTCCGCAAATCACAAGGTTTTCCAATGCGGCGTTCTTCCTTCCGCCCCATATCAACGAAAGGAACCGAATTATGAGAAGAAAACAAATCACAACGAAACAAGGAGGTGAAGCCGGATGAATCAATATGCCATCCTGCGATTTCAGAAATGCAAGGCGGGCGGCATTGCCGCGCGAAACCGCCACAACGAACGGAAGAAAACCGAATACAAGAGCAATCCGAACATCGACCGGAGCAAGTCACATCTGAACTATCATCTGGTGCAGCCGGAAGGAACCTACAAACAGGCATACGAAAACCGCGTCAACACGGTCGGCTGCCGAACGCGGGCGAACAGCACGGTGCTGGTCGAAACGCTGATCTCTGCGTCGCCGGAGATCCTGAACGGCATGACGCCCGACGGACAGCGGCAGTTCTTTGAACGGGCCGCCGCATTCCTGTACGAACGGATCGGCAAGGAAAACGTGATCTCCGCGGTCGTGCACATGGACGAAACGACGCCGCACATGCACCTCTGCTTTGTGCCGATCACAGGGAAAGGTCGGCTCTCCGCAAAGGACATTCTCGGCAACGCGCAGGCGCTTTCCAAATGGCAGGACGCCTTTCATGCATGGATGGCGGAACGCTATCCCGCCCTGTCGCGCGGTCTGCCGCGGCGGATCACGCACCGCAAACACATCCCGCCGTATCAGTTCCGCATGGCGAAGGATCTGTCGAAAAGCTACGGTCGGCTGGAGGAAGCGTTGGAAACGGTCACGGTGTTCAACGCCGGAAAGAAACGCGACGACGCGCTGAGGCTGATCGGGCAAATGCTGCCGGTCTGCTATTCGCTTGCGGGACAGATGCAAAGCACGGAAACCTACGTCCGTGAACTGGAAAAAGCAAAGCGGGATCTGGAAGCGGAGGTTGCGGAGCAAAGCAAAACGATCGCGCAGCAGGACGACGAGTATGTAAAGATGAGCGAGCTTTTGGAGGAAACGGCGATCCGCGCGAGCGAGCTGCAGGAATGGCAGCGCCGCGCGCAGGGTCTTCTCGACCGCCTCCCGTACGATGTTCGGAAAGCGCTCGACCGAAAGGAGAAACCGCGCTATGCCCCGGAACGATAAACCGACCTCTGCGGAGCTGCCGCTCTCTGCGCTGCATCCGTTTCCGAACCATCCGTACAAGGTCACCGACGATGAAGCGATGTTCGCGCTGATGGACAGCATTGACGCACACGGCGTTCTGTCGCCGGTGCTGGTGCGTCCCGAAAAGGACGGGTACGAGATCATCTCCGGTCACCGGCGCTGTCATGCGGCAAAGGCGGTCGGGCTCAAGACCGTGCCCGCGATCGTCTGCGATCTGAGCCGCAGCGAGGCGGCGATCCTTCTCGTGGACAGCAACCTGCACCGGGAGCATCTGCTGCCGAGCGAAAAGGCGTTTGCGTACAAGCTGAAAATGGATGCGATAAAGCATCAGGGGAAATCGATGGAAGGAACCTCGTGCAAAACCGGCACGAAGTCTCGAAGCGACGAACTGCTTGCCGAGGACAGCGGTGAAAGTGCCCGCACCATTCAGCGCTATATTCGCCTGACCAACCTGATCCCGGAGCTTCTCGGGTATCTCGATCGGGGCGAGATGGCGTTGTCGGTCGGCGAGGCGCTGTCGTACCTTGACGAAGAAATGCAGTATGTTGTGCTGGACGCAATGGAAGCGGAGGACTGCACGCCCTCCTACTCCCAAGCCGTCCGGTTGAAGAATCTGTCCCGCTGCGGCGATCTGAACGAGGAATGCATCATGGCGGTGATGCAGGAGCAGAAGGCCAATCAGCGGGAGCGCGTGAGCATACCGGCACAGGACATCCGGCGATTCTTTCCCGCCGAGTATACCACGCAGGACATCGAACGGTCGATTGTGCGGATGCTGGAGGCACGGGAGCAATCCCGAAAGGCGCACGGCCGCGGAGAAGAAAGATAAGGTGATGCAATGCGTAAGCGAGAACTCACAGAGTATTACAAGGTTATGTTTACGGAATATCCCGATGTGGTCAACGTCGAGCAGCTTTCAGAAATGCTCGGCGGGACAAGCAATAAAAGCATCTACCGCCTGCTGAAAAGCGGCGAGATCCAGAGCTACATGATCGGGAAGCGGTATCGGATTCCGAAGGTGTCGGTCATTGAATATCTGACCGGCCTTCAAAAATCCGTTTCGTAAGCCCTCACACATTTGTCATCGGCACGGACGGGTGGTATCCTGTCCGTGTCAATGGCAGGTGAATACACGCTACAGGAAAGGAGCAGAACATGGTAGCAGGACATCTGAGAGAAAAGAACGGTATCTTTTATATCGTTCTGAGCTATACGGACGAATACGGCGAACGGAAAACGCCGTCTCAGTCCACGGGACTGCCCGTAAAGGGCAACAAGAAGCGCGCCGAGGAGCTGTTGCAGGAGGCGCGGCAGAAGAAAGCCGAGGAGCTGAAATACCGAAAGCTTGCGGCAAGCACCGGCATGACGGTCGTACCGGACGAACTGAAATTCACGGACTTCCTTTCGGACTGGCTCAAGATGATGAAGAACAGCGTGGAGGTTACCACCTATTCCAATTATGAAAAAGGCATCAAGGGTCGGATCATTCCGTATTTCAACAAGCGGCATCCGAAGCTGAAGTTGAAGGACGTTACGCCGAAGCACATTCAGGACTACTATACCTACGAGCTGGAGGTTGCAAAGGTGAGCCCGAACACGGTCATTCATCGTCACGCGAACATTCACAAGGCGCTGAAATATGCGTATCAGACGAACCTGATCGACAGCAATCCGGCGGCAAAGGTACAGCGTCCGCGAAAGCTCCGCTTTGAAACGCATCCCTACAACGCGGAGGAACTGGACACGCTGTTCGGGCTCGTCAAGGGAACGAATCTGGAGCTTGGCGTGATGCTTGCCGCGTTCTATGGGTTAAGGCGCAGCGAGGTATGTGGGCTTCGGTGGGACGCAATCGACTTTGAAAAGAAGACGGTCACGATCCGGCATACGGTCGTGCAGACAAAGGTGGACGGCTCGAACGTGCTGATCAAAAAGGACCGGACGAAAACGAAATCGTCAAACCGGACGCTGCCGCTGGTCAAGCCGTTCGAGGATTTCCTTCTCAATATCCGCGACAGACAGGAGATCAACAAGCGGCTTTGCGGCGACTGCTACAACACGGAGAACGAGGCGTACATCTATGTGAACGAGCTCGGCGAGCTGATGAAGCCGAACTACCTCACGCAGGCGTTTCCTCTGTTTCTGGAAAAGCACGGACTGCGGCAGATCCGTTTCCACGATCTTCGTCACAGCTGTGCGACGCTGCTGTACGCAAACGGGGTCGCGCTGAAGGACATTCAGGAATGGCTCGGACACAGCGATATTGCCACGACGAGCAACATCTACACGCATCTCGACTACTCGTCAAAGGTGGCTTCGGCGAACGCGATTATGGGGATTTTGAGCAAAAATGAGGACCAAGTCGTACAAACGCAACGGATTCCCGTACCTCCCGAAAAGTCCTCCGAAACCCCGGAAAGTCCCACGGCGTCTGAAAAATCAGACGCGAAAAATGCCGAAAAAGCGGTTTCAAAAGGGGCAAACGCAACGGATTCCAAGCCCGAAAAACGGGGTCCAAAAAGCGTGAAACCCCAGTAAATACTGGGGTTTCTGGTGCCGGTGGTGGGACTCGAACCCACACGGGTGATTAGCCCAACGGATTTTGAGTCCGTCACGTCTGCCAATTCCATCACACCGGCAAGAAGTTGGTTTTGTTGTCCGTTAAAACGGACAACACGGAAATCGGAGGCCAAAGTGGAGGCCAAACGTCCAATTTCGCGTTTTTTGAATTATCAAAGTGCCCTGTTTTAGGGCGTTTCCGGGCTTTGGGACGACAGACAGCGAAGGGGATTTTGAGTCCGTCACGTCTGCCAATTCCATCACACCGGCAAGGTGCTTATTATTTATAGCACAAACGAAGGGAAAACGCAAGGGTTTTTTCAAGCAAACAGCGCGAGCAGCGAGCGCACGGCAAGCATGGCGGACAACGCCGCGACGATCCAGCCCGCGATCGTGAGCGGCAGCGGGTGTCGGTACTCCCCGACGATCGATCTAATGCCGGACGCAAGCAGAATACAAGTCAATGAAAGCGGCAGCACGAAGCCGTTAACCGTGCCTGCAAGGACCGCGAATGTCGAGGCTCTGCCGAAGATCAACAGGATCAAAACGGAGACGCCGATCATGCCGAGGATGCACGCGCGCTCATGCCGCGCAAGAAACGGATGCAGTGTCCGGAGAAACGTCACGGACGTATACGCCGCGCCGACCGTGCAGGCAAGTCCTGCGCACAGGAGCAGCACGCCGAACAGACGCTTCCCCCATTCCCCCGCGGCAAGATAGAAAGTCTGCGCCGCCGGGTTGTCGGCACCGGCGATCGCCGCCGCGCGTTCGGAAAGGAAGGCGCGCCCCGCGCAGCACGCGCCGATCACGCAGAAAAAGAGCAACAGTCGTATGAGCCCCGATACGGATGCGCCGAGCACCGCCGCGCGCCTGAAGGAAGCAGGCGTCCGCTCCCCCGTCTCCAACAGCCGATGCGCGCCGGAAAACGGGATATAGCCGCCGCATGCGCCGCCGAGCAGCGTGATCAGCGGAAAGAACATGCCGGGAAGCGTCCGAAGCTGTGGAAGAGTTGTCACGGTTTTGAGCAACGGCGGCTGCGTGCGGATGCAGACTGCCAGCACCACCGCAACGATGATCGCGCTCAGAATGACCGCGAGCCGGTCGACGATGCACTTTGCGCTCCCGAAGCAGAAGATCATCGCGGCAAGCAGCCCGCCGACAAGCGCACCGATGCGTTCCGGAAGTCCGCATAGCGCCGAAAGCCCCAGCGCCGCACCGCCGATGTTGCCGACGTTGAACGCCAGCCCGCCGAACACGATCATCACGGTCAGCGCCGTGCCGAGCCCCTTTTGCACGCCGTCCGCGAGCTGCGCGCCGGTCATGCCGGAAGCGCCGACGACCGACCAGATATTCGCCTTCGTCACGATATCCGCAAGCGTTACGAACAGGATCGCATAGAAGAACGGCATCCCGCCCTCAGCGGAAAACCTTGACGTCTGGATGAGAAAGCCCGGCCCGACCGCGGACGCTGCCATCAGAAACGCCGCGCCGAGCACCGCGCCGCGTCTTGACCGTCCCGTTCGCTGTTCCATGCCGTTCCTCCGTTCAAGACAAACGCCCCGATTTGCTCGGGGCGCGGGTATTCGTATTCCTTAATACTTGAGAATCGTTTCGACCGGATAGCCCGCGAGCGTCTCGCGGCCGGGGAGGTCCGTGAGCTCGATCGCAAAGACGAAGCCGACCACGACGCCGCCCGCCTTTTCGACGAGCTTTGCGCAGGCAAGCGCCGTGCCGCCGGTCGCCAGAAGGTCGTCGACGATCGCGACCCGCTGGCCGGGTCTGATCGCGTCCACGTGGATCTGCAGCTCGTCCGAGCCGTACTCGAGCCCGTAAGTGCAGCCGATCGTTTCATACGGGAGCTTGCCGGGTTTTCTTGCCGGAACGAACCCCGCGTGCAGCGTGTTCGCAAGCGCGGAGCCGAAAATGAACCCGCGCGCCTCGGGTCCCATGACCAGATCGACGTCCTGCTCGAACAGCGGTTTTGCCATTTCGTTGACGAGCTCCTCAAAGCCGTCCGCGTCGCCGATCAGCGGCGTGATGTCGCGGAACAGAATGCCCGGCTTCGGAAAATCGGGTATATTGCGTACCAATGCTTTCAGATCCATAGGTTCCTCCTTGCGGCTGTCGCCGAACAGATTACGCTTGATTATAGCACGGTCGCCGCTCTTTTTCAACTGCTGATGCGAAAAAGCAGGGCTGCGCAACTGCGGATGATTCCAGATCGCAAGATTCAGGATCCGAGATCGATCCACAAGGCGGGACGGACGCCACCGAGAATGTTGTACACAGCGCGACCGTCGCTCTCGACGGAGCCGTCGCCGAGGACCAGTGCAGCGTGGTCGGAAAGGCAGCCGGGCGATCGCAGCCACCACGAGCAGGCGGCTTCGCCGTCTGCGGAAAATCGGCTGCTCCTCCACACGCCCTGTGCTTTCGTATAATCCGTCGGCGCACACTTCCTTGCTTCGTCCGAACCGAAATACCGGTCGACCTCTGCAATACTCAGAAGGAATATCTTATCTGTAGTATCATTCCCGGGCGACGTATCATACGACGGATTCCGATCGGCGATTACCGCGGTATCGATCATGCAGTTTCGTTCCTCATCATTGAATGCATGCAGAAACGGTCCGTTCAGCCATTCGCGTAAGGAGCAGGTTTCCCACGTGACGTCGGCCTTGGACGTATCGTACTGGTTGCAATCGAGCGCATATTTGCTGATCACGAGCGCTTTATCGCCTTCTCTTGCAAGAACGATCCATTCAATATCCTCGTCGCCGTTTGAAAGATCGTTGTCCTGCTCATACCTGCCGAATGTGATCACATCGCCGACGGATACATTTTTATTTGATCCCGCACCGGATGGGTTCCCGCTCCCGCACCCGACGATGCTCAGCGTCATGATTGCCGCAAGAATCACGACGATTGCTTTTTTCATTGGGCGTCCCCCTTTCTGTTGCCAATATGCCGTATCGATGAAAACCCGTAACCCGCGATTCCGAAAGCTTCCCGAAGATCCTTCGTCGCTTTGCTCCTCGGAATGGCGCATGCCGCAGCGGATGATCTTACGGCAGAAGTCCTTCCTTTTCCAGCTGCACGACCGCTTTGTAGTCGAACGGCTCGGTTGCGATATCGGGGTACTTCGATTGATCGAAGCGCCAGAAGGCGGGTTTGGCCATGCATTGTTCGTTCGTCCACATGAAGCAGCGCGAACGGTGGGTCGAGCTGATCGTCGTGTCGTAATGGTACCAGCCGGTGCCGATGTTCACGATCGTCCAGTAGTGCCGCGTTCTGCCGCCGAGCCGCGTGACGCTCATATATTCGACGCCGAGCTCATCCAGAAGCGCGCGGGTGATGGCATAGAACGTGAAGCAATCGCCCTTCCCCGTTTTGAATCCGCGTACCGCTTCCATTCGCCAGTCCGATTTGTCAGAATGTCCGACGTAATACATATGCTCGCGGACGTATTCAAATACTGCCAACAGCTTTTCCGCCGTCACCATTCGGTCCGTTGTGATCTTTTTCAGGACCTCCTGCGCAAGCGTACGGACCTCGGTTTCGGATACCGTTGCGGCGACGAGCGTATAGATGCATTCCGCGCTCGTGCGGTTGCCCGCCTCGTCCTCCGCGGTATAGACGACCCGATAATCGCCGGGCGTATCCTGCCGGACCTCCGATTGAACGTCGACCGAGATCAGCCCGTCCGCATTGTCCTCGGCGTACACCTCGGAAAGATACACGATCGGTTCGCCGACGTATGCGGTCCGGTCGACGACGCCGTAGATCTCCGGCGGTTCGGTATCCGGCGCAAGCGTCAGCGTGAAGGTCTGCTCGGTGCGGTTCCCAGCCGCGTCCTCCGCGATCAGCGTAACGTCCTGGATCTCCTTGGACCAATCCGGTTCCGAAAGATAACCGAGCTTGACTTCGGACACGTCCGCTGCCGAAGCAAACGCCTCCGCGGGCAGCGGATGACGGATAAAGCCCGTCGTTCTCTGCACCTCGATCGTCGGCGCAACAATGTCCTTGACCCGGATCAGCGCATAGTTTTCCTGCCCGTCCAGCAGCACGATGATCACATGGAGCCCCGGTACGTTCGGAATAAACTGCCAGCTGATCCTTGCTTCGGTATACCCCTCCCCTAACTGCAGTTCCTCGACCTTCAGCGGTTCGCTATGCGCCTCGATCTCCACCGGCGCAACGCCGGAAATCAGCAGGGTCCCGTAAACCGTCGTTTTGTTCCCGCCGAGATCCGTTAAAACCACGCCGACCGTCTGCGGTACAAGGCTCTTAAAATCCGGCTCCGTCTCGAACGCCGCCGTGACTGCCGTTTCGTCCTCAACGCCGGAAACCAGATCCTCCGGCTCGACCGGTTCGCCCGGCGCCGCAACAAAGGTCACGCCCTCCGCCTTCGGCGGGACCGTGTCCCGAACGGTCAGCACGCTCTCCGTTTCTGTACCGTCCGCCGTGATGCGGACCGGGTAGCTGCCGGGCGTTTGCATCATCCGATCGGTGATCGGGTCCATCTGTACGTCACTGTACCGATCGATCAGAAAATCCTCCGCAACCGGCGCTTTCTCCCCCGCCTCCATTGTGAGCTCGTCGACCGCGATGCGGACATGGACCTTGACGGGAACGCGGGTCTGATTGCCGCTTGCGTCCTCCAAAAGTACAACGGCGTCATAATCGCCGACCGTTCCGTATTCCGGTTCGGTCTCGTACGCAACCTTGACGATGCTTTCGTCGCGCAGGTTTTTGATCAGCTTGTCCGGCGTGAGCGTCTCAAGCGCGGAAACCGTCGTCTCGCGTCCCTCCGCCCGCGGCGCGACCGTATCGACGACACGCAGCGTGACCGGTACGGTCAGCACGCCCGTTTTGATCCGCAGGCGATATTTGCCCGCCGTTTCATAGAGCGCTTCCGGTTCCTTCGCGTAAGCGACGTCCGATCCGTCGCGGGAAAACGCCGCGGCAGGCGGCGAACCTCCGCCGAGCTCGATCGTGACCGACGCCGACACCTTTGTATAGGCAATGCAGAGCACGACAAACGCCGCTGCCAAAAGCAGCGCGATGACCGGCAGCGCCGCTGCCGCGATCCAATACAGCACACGCCTGCGCATCCGCGCAGTTTCTTCCGTGTTCCGCTTCGATCCTTCGCTCTGCGGCTGTTGATGTTTTGCAAAAATCCTTTGACGCATACGCACAGTATACACGTTTTGTACCAAAAAGTAAATGTCCCCGTCTGCAGCCAATACTTCCCAATTCTTGATTTTTTGTGTTTTGGGGAAACAGAATGCCTGCAGTTTGCATTTTCTTCACATTCTTGTGACGGTTCTTTCACAAGGATAACGCATTTTTGACGCATTTGCAGGTTATACTGTAATCGTCAAAAGGAGAGCGGGTTACCCCTCCCGCGATCCGATTGATCAATAAGGACTCCTCCTTATCATTACCCCCCTCTATCCTTGTCAAAGCCGCCCTCACCCCGGGGCGGTTTTGATTTTTGGATACGATCGGGCTATGACCGTATTTTGCTTCAAAGCGAACCGTGCAAAAGGACCGCCGGATCATTCGGCGGTCCTTGCTTTACGGTGATTCAGTTTTCTCCGCCTTCCCAGCGCTTCTTGGCGTCGGCTTCGAGCTTTAAGAGCGTTTCCTGCGGGTTTTTGACCTTCGCAAGGAAGATCATCGCCGCGATGATATAGGGCTTAAACGACGCCTGCTTGTAGAGGGGATCGCGATAGCGATCGAATACGCTTGCCGCGACCTCGCCCGCTTCGCAGGAAACATCGGTGATGTCCGCGGGCAGGCAGTGGAGATACAGCGCTTTGCCGTCCTTCGTCAGCTTCATCATCTCCTCGGTGCATTCCCAGTCCTTGTGCTCCGCATTCTGTGCAAGGAGACGCTTTTCGAGCGCCTTGATGCCCTCGAGATCGCCGTTTCCGTACAGCTCGGTGCGCTCCTCCATCGCTTTATACGGCGCCCAGGATTTCGGATAGACGATGTCGGCGTCCTTGAACGCTTCCTTCATGTCGTGCGTGATCTTAAAAGAAGCGCCGGACTTTTTGCAGTTCTCCTCCGCGACCTTCACGACGTCGTCCATGATCTCGTAGCCCTCGGGATACGCGAGCGTGACGTCCATGCCGAACCGGGTGAAGAGCCCCGCAACGCCCTGCGGCACGCTCAAAGGCTTGCCGTACGACGGGCTGTACGCCCAGGTCATCGCGACCTTCTTGCCCTTGAGGTTTTTGATCGCCTCGTCTAAATCGTCCGATCCGCCGAGCGTATGGATGCAGTGCAGCATGTCCGCCATGCACTGCGTCGGGTGGTCGATGTCGCACTGGAGGTTGACGAGCGTCGGCTTCTGTTCGAGCACGCCCGCCTTGTTGCCCTCGGTGACGGCGTTGACGACGTTGTGCATATAGGTATTGCCCTTGCCGATGTACATGTCGTCGCGGATGCCGATGACGTCCGCCATGAACGAGATCATGTTTGCGGTCTCGCGGACCGTTTCGCCGTGCGCGATCTGGCTCTTGCCCTCGTCAAGGTCCTGTACTTCAAGGCCCAAAAGGTTGCATGCCGACGCGAACGAAAAGCGCGTGCGGGTGGAGTTGTCGCGGAACAGCGAGATGCCGAGACCGGAATCGAAGATCTTGCAGGAGATGTTGTTCTCGCGCAGATGCCTTAAAGCGTCCGCCACGGTGAACACCGCCGCAATCTCATCGTCGGTCTTTTCCCAGGTCAGGAAAAAATCGCCGTTGTACATGTTGTCGAACTTCAGCTCGTTCAGCTTATCGGTATACTTTTTGACGTTGCTCATAAATCCTCCTCAGTCGTTTGCAAACTTGGTGTCGGTCTTGCCCGCGCGGTATTCGGTCACGTCGTCCGTGCGATTTTCGGGCTTATAGCACATCGGGACCGCGGCATAGAGCGCCGCGCAAGTCACGAGGTCCTGCTTCCATGTAATCTCGTTCGGCGCGTGCGCCTGCGATTCCGCGCCGGGTCCGAAGCCCACGCACGGGATGCCGTAGCGTCCCTGAATGCTGACGCCGTTTGTCGAGAACGTCCACTTATCGATCAGCGGACGGTCGCGCTTGTCCATCGCGGAAGGATGTCCGATGCGCTTATCGCCGAACAGACCCTTATGCGCGTCGACCAGCGCCTGCACATGCGCCGCGCTTTCCTTATTAATCCAGGTCGGGAAGTAGCATTCGGTCTCGTACTTCAAACCGGTCCACGCCGGACGGTCGTACAGGTACATCGAGACCTTGACGTCGTCGCCGTACTTCTTGCACGCAGGCAGATTGCGGATCTCGTCGAGGCAGGAATCCCACGTTTCGCCCGCGGTCATGCGGCGGTCCAAAGAAACTGCGCAGGAATCCGCGACCGCGCAGCGCGACGGCGAGGTGTAGAAGATCTGCGAGCAGGTGATCGTGCCGCGGCCCAAAAAGCGCGCGTCCTCCCAGTGCTCGGGGTTGTACTTCGGATCGAGCATTTTCACAAGCCCCTTGATCTCGTCCTGCTCAGTCGCCGTGTTCTCATTCAGCGCGCGGACCTCTTCGAGGATGTCCGCCATCTTGTAGATCGCGTTGTCGCCGCGTTCCGGCGCGGAGCCGTGGCACGAAACGCCCTTGACGTCCACGCGGATCTCCATTCTGCCGCGGTGTCCGCGATAGATGCCGCCGTCGGTCGGTTCGGTCGAAACGACGAACTCGGGCGTGATCCCGTCCTCCTTATGGATGTACTGCCAGCACAGACCGTCGCAGTCCTCCTCCTGCACGGAGGCGACGACGAGGATCTTGGTGTCCGCCGGGATGAGGTTCAGATCCTTCATGATCTTCGCGCCGTACACCGCAGAGACCACGCCGCCCTCCTGATCGGAGCCGCCGCGACCGTAGATGATATCGTCGGTCTCATAGCCCTTGTACGGATCGTGTTCCCAGTTTGCGATGTTGCCGATGCCGACGGTGTCGATGTGACCGTCGAACGCGATGATGCGGCTTCCTTCACCCATCCAGCCCAGCGCGTTTCCCTCCGGGTCGATCTCCGCCTTGTCAAAGCCGAGCGCTTCCATCTCCGCGATCGTGCGGCGAATGACGCCCTCCTCCTCGCAGCTCTCGCTGGGGATCGCAATGAGGTCGCGCAGAAATCTCGTCATCTGCGGAAGATAGTTCTGCGCCGCCCGTTTGATTGCTTCAAAATCCATGCCGTTTTCCTTTCTTCAATTCTGAATGGTATCTTTTGCGTCGATGTAGGAATACAGGGTATATTTGCTGATGCCGAAATACTTCGACACCTTGTCGCCGCTCCTTGTAATGAGAAACGCGCCGGCTTTGTTGAGGAACGCGATCGCTCTGATCTTGTCCTCCTTGTTCATCATGGCGACGGGTTTCCCGACAAGCTGCACCGACTGTTCGATGAGATCGTCGAGAAGCTCGTTGACGGACAGCGGAATGCGGTTTTCCGCCTTCTTTTCCTCCTCTTTATGCGGCAGAAGCGAGCCGACCGCGCGCTCCGCCATCAAAAGCTCGGTGATGTCGTAGTTGATGGAAAAAACGCCCTCCGGCACGCCGTTTTCGTCGCGGAGATAGACCGTCGCGCACTTTAAGATGCGTCCGTCATGCGTACGCATCAGATACCCGGAGCGGTCCTCAAGCGCCTTCGGATCCTCCGCCTTCAGCGCTTCCAGAACGACGCGACTCGGTCCGTCGCCGACCTTGCGGTGCGTGACGTGTCCGTTTTCGATGGCCGCGATCGTGTGCTCCCTGTCGCCGCTCAGAAGATCGTGTACCGCGACCTCGCAGTGATCGCCGAATTCCGCCGCGATCGCCGCCGAGAGCCGTTTCAAAAATGTAAGATCCACGCGTTGCTTCTCCGTTTCCCTATGTTTCTTCATGGTACAGTATAAACGATTCCCGCCGGATGCACAAGAGGCATTCTCATTTTGATTTTGAATTGCAAAAAGATTTTTCACGCGGCGCGTTTTTGCTTGCAATGCGGCACGGAATGCGGTACAATGATTTGTAACAAACGAAAGGAGAACCGCTATGGAAGACGAAAGAGATCTTGTCACCTTTACCGATGAGGAAGGCAACGAGTTTGACCTTGAGGTCATTGATTATTTTGAGCACGAGGGCAAGGAATACGCCGTTCTGGTGGACGCCGAGCTGCCCGAGGATCCAGAGGAGGACTTTGAAGTCTGCATCATGGAGATCATCGTCAACGAGGAAGAGGACATGGAAGAGTTCGTTCCCGTTGCCGACGACAAGCTGGACGAGCTGTTCGCGATCGCGGAAAAGCGCATGGAGTGCTGGGACTGCGACGCGGACGACTGCGAAGGCTGCGACAAATTAGAGGACTGATTATTTTCGGCAAAAAAACAGCTTCCCGAACGAGGGAAGCTGTTTTTTCATTTGAAGTCGCCGCTTTTCCGACGCTCCGCCGTATAAAAGCCGGTGCGTTCCGGCGGTTTTGCGTCAATCGAGATGATACAGCTCGCTGTACTTCTTCGTCAGGTAATCGGTGTAGTACGTCGGATCAAACGGCGCGCCGAAGGCTTCCTCCATCAGCTTGCCCGGCTCTTTCATGCAGCCGAAACGGTAGATGTGCTCCGTCAGCCAGTCCACGACGGGCTTCAGGTTCGCGTTTCGCACATTGTCCCAGACGTCGATCTCCTGCTCCATCCGCTTGATCAGCTGCGCGCCGTACGCGCTGCCCAGCGCATAGGACGGGAAGTAGCCGAACAGCCCGCTTGCCCAGTGCGAATCCTGCAGCACGCCGCGGCGGTCGTCCGGAACGTCGACGCCGAGATAGTCCTTGTACATCCGGTTCCACGCCGCGGGCAGGTCCTTCGGTTCGAGATCGCCGTCAAAGAGCCGCTTTTCAAGCTCGTAGCGCACCATGACGTGCAGCGAATAGGTCAGCTCGTCCGCTTCGGTGCGAATGAGAGACGGCTCCGCCTTGTTAACCGCAACGTAGAATCGGTGCGCATCGACGTCTTTGAGCTGCTCAGGGAAGATCTCCTGCATTTTCGGGAAGATCGCCTCGATGAACGGCTCGCTTCTGCCGATGATGTTCTCAAAGAAGCGCGACTGTCCCTCGTGCACGCTCATCGAAACGCCCTTGCCGATCGGCAGCCGCGCGATCTCGTCGCCGATGTTGCGCTCGTAAGTTGCGTGTCCGCCTTCGTGGATCACGCTGTACATCGACGCTTCGACCGCGTTCTCGTGGTAGTGCGTGGTGATGCGTACGTCGTATTTTGTGAACTCCGTGGTAAACGGATGCTCGGTCTCGCCGATAGCGCAGTGGTTTTTGTCGAGCCCTAAAACGTCCATCAGGTAATCCGAAAAGATCCGCTGTTCCGCAATCGGATAGTGCCGGTGCAGGAACGAAACGTCCGGCTGGCTCTGTATCTTTGCGATCACGGGCACGAGGCGCTCTCGAACCGTTGTGAAAAACCGATCGAGCGTTTCGGTGTTCAGCCCCTTTTCATACTCGTCGAGCAGCGTGGCGTAGACCGACGCGTCGGGTCTATAGTATTTTGCAAAGCGCTTCTTTGCCGCGATCAGCTTTTCGAGGTGCGGCAGGAACATTTGAAAATCACTCTTGATCTTCGCCTCATGCCAGACCCGGTCGGCGATCGTCTGATCGACCGTGTACTGCACATACTCCTCCTTCGGGATGCAGGCGATGCGGCCGCGCTCCTCCATGGCGAGCTCCGCGGTGCGCACGATCGCAGGATCGACCTCGTCGCGCTGCGCAAGGATCTCCCGCTGCATCGCCTCGACCTCCGGCGATGTGACCATGTCGTACATCGCCTCACTGAGCACGCCGAACGTGTCGCCCACGATCGGACCCGCGCCCTTCGGCATCACGGTGTTCATGTCGTAGCCTAAAAGCCCCATAGCGTGCACATAGGCGCGGCGTTTTTCGAGATACGCGCGATAGCGCGTGACGGTTTCGGATATCATTGCTTAACTCCTTTCGGGATCGTTTTTCGGTTCTTCCGGTTCTTCAAAGATCACGGTCGGCTCCTTCGGCTCTTCGGGCGCTTCGGCGGGCTTTTCCGGCTTCTTTGCGGACGGCTTGCCGAGCAGAATAAGAAGCGCAACGGCAAGCACGCCGAGCACGATCAGCGCGAGCATGCGCCGCGCGTCGCACACCGTGACCGAAACGACCGCGGCGTTTTCCTCGCCGGAAGCGGTCCTTGCCGTTACGGTCAGTTTCGTTTCGCCCGTGCCGTGCGCGATCACATACAGCGTGCCGTCGTCCCGGAGAATGCCCTCCGCAACGGTCGGATCGGAGGAGGCGATCGCAAAGGTCAGCGCTTCGCCGCCCGCGGAAAAGCCCGCAGTGAATGCGGGAACGGACTTTGCAATGCCGTCGCGCGTGCCGAGCGGCAGCGTCAGCGTGACGTCCGACGTTTCCGGCACGGTCACTTTCGGCGCCGGTTCAGCCGCGGGCGCGGGGGTTTTTGCGCATGCGAGCGACAGGCAAAAGAGGCATGCCGCCAAGAGAATGAGAATCCGTTTCATATTGTTTCCTTTCAATCATCGCCGAACAGCCAGTTCAGCACATCATCGATATCGACGCCGCCGACGGTCCAGTCGCCGGTCCAGTCTTCCGCAGGGGTTTCATACCCGCCGAAGAGACTGCCCCAGTCGCTCCAGTCATAGCCGCCAACGTAATCGTCCCAGCCGTTCCAGGTCCCGAAATCGAAGAACGCCGTTTCGCTCTTGACCGAGACGAATTTCTGGAGCCAGGTCACATAGGTCTCGTCAAAGCCCGCATTGATAAATACGCGCCTGAGCTCGCGATAGAACGCGTCGTCGCCGTACGGCAGCGTGACCGAAAGCCCAGACAGCGTCGTTTCGCCGGAGGTCGCGCCGTAGTACGCGATCGTTTGTTCAAGCGCGGCGGAAAGCGCGTCGGACGTCTTTGAGGGGATGTTCGCCGCAAGCGACAGCACGTCTGTGATGCAGTAATCGGAAAGCGCGGCACTATCGTCTGTTAACCAGCCGCCGACCGCGCGATCGAGCTTCGGATGCGCGCGTCCGGTCGATTCGCGAAGCTGGCTGAAGTTTTTCGACAGCAGCGTTTCCTCGTTTGCATAGGCGAACTCGACCCATGCGGGGTATAAAAGCGTCATGTACGCCTCGTCGATCAGCGCGAGCGTCATGCCGTCGTCCGGATCGGAGGACCGCTCGGCAGTGCGGATCGAATCGTCGATCGCGATCCGACTGAGCGCCGGCGTGTCAATCGCGGGATCATTCGCAAGCGCGGAGAGCCACCCTTTGTACGACCAGCCGCAGCCCGGCTCGAAATCCTCGGAAAGAAGCGTATAATCGCAGTAATCATAGAGCGCGCAGCAGACCTCGATCGACGACATCAGACAGCAGTCCATGCCGATCAGATCGAAGTATACGCCGCCGTCCTGCAGCGCCTGCCGGATCTCGTCGATCGTCAGCGTCGCCGTGTACGGCTGAAACTCATCGTAGCCGAACCCATAGACCGGACCGCCGCCGTGGTCCCAAAGGAGCAGGATGTAGCGGTCCGCAGGCGCGGTCTCAACGCCCCAGCGGATGAAATCGGACAGCGTCGCGGGAACCGTGGTGTCGAGCTGCGGAAGACTGCCGTCCAGCAGCGTGATCCTGCCGCTTTCCACGCGGTAGCGCTCGGCATGCCGCGAAGAGATGCCGAAAAGTTTGTCCCACTTCTTTGTACCGACGGTTTCCAGAAGGATATTGACGCGGTCGCTCTTTTTCGCCTGCACCATTTCCAGAAGATCGTCGGTCGCCTCGCCGTATTCGGATTCGAGATCGGAGCCGTTCATCAGCACCAGCACCGTGACGGTGTCCGTGCCGTCATGACGGAGCTTCACCTGCTTTTCGCGCACCCATGCGGACGGATCGTCCGGCGCGGGCGTTTTGACGGGCTGCTGCTCAACGTCCAACGGAGAAAGCGAAGCCGGCGCGTCGGTCGACGCGGGCGTTTCGGGGATCGCGGTCGGCGCGGCGGTCGGCGGCACGGCGGTCTGCATCCAGGCGTCGCTGTGATCGGGCAGCCACTCGAACCGGCTGCACACCGGCATGCATCCTTCAAAGCCGACGCAGCTTCCGCAGGTGCAAAGACAGGTGCACAGCGTTCCGACGAGCGCAACGAACACGGCGATCACAAGGACCGCCAGGATCAGCCCCGCGAGCTTGCCGTTTTTATTTCCCTGCGCCATGTCTTTCTCCTTCCTCAAAGTCTTGAACGCACGCCCGATTCGTCATCCGCGCAACCGGAAAAACGGAACGCGGACGTATCGGTCTCCGCGCCTGACCGCGTACGGATCGCGATCGGTGCGGCGATATTCTTTGTCGATCCCGAAAAAGTAGCGAAACGTGATCCGCTGCGTGAGCCGGTAGACGTCGTTCGTGTCGATCTCGATCGAACGGCATTTGCGCTCGATGAGCGCCGGACGGAACAGCAGTGTGGTGACGTGCCGCATGTGCCGGAAGCCCTTCACGCACAGATACGCGTTCAGATGGTATTTGAGCTCGAAGGTCATGCAGGGTTCCGAGAACAGGAACGTTTCGGAAAAGCGCTCCCGGTACATGCTCTTGAGCATCTCCGCCGCAAACGCGCAGAGCCGAGCGGAGCCCAAAGCGCGCGAAGCCGCCGCCCACCCCTTTGGGTCGACGAACAGATCGATCCGAAACCCCTCCGGCAGCACCTCGGTGCAGCGCAGCAGCAGTTTCTTCGCGGTTTTTCTTTCTTTTCGATCGAGCGGTTTCATATCGTTATGGTAGCATATTTCCGGCGTTTTCGCAACACCCCCGTGTTCGGCTGCGTTTCCGAAGGCGAACCGTCCCGCCGATACGTCAATAAAGCGGATCGGCGCAGCATGAACGGCGGTAGAAAAAACGGTCTGTTGACGCTTTGTATCAACAGACCGAAAGAGTTAGCCCGTAAACGGATCGTCCTGATGCGGCATCGGCGTGACCTGCGGCGCGGGCTCGTAGCTCCCGTCGTCCGGGGATTCCGCAGGTTCGTTCTCCGGCGTGCTCACCGGTTCGCCGTCCGGTCCTGGCGTTTCCGGCGCGATCGACGCCGGCGCGGGCGTATCGATCACATGTCCCGGCTCGAAGGGCGAAATATTGACGCCGCCCTTGCTGTACAGGTAGATCGTCGCGGTGGAATAGCCCATGCGGATAAACGACGCCGCCTCGTCCATGATCTCCGTCCAGTGCTTTGTGAGCAGCATGAGTTTTGTTTCGAGGTTCGACGTATCCCCCACCTCGATCGTGTAGGCGCTGCCCTCGACGTAGATATGGATCTGCATCAGCTCGGTCATGTCGATCCGATTGATGCGCGGCGTGCGGTCCAAAAGTCCGAGCTCCTTGAGCTTGGTCAAAAGCCGGACCAGCGCCGCGACCTGGATATCGCTCGTGTCGCCGAGCCGCGTGCCGTTGACCGCGCTGGAGATGTTCATGCCGTCGGCGATCAGAAGCCCGTTTGCGCTCTCCGCCGAAGCGTTCAGCACCGTGCCGTTCTCATCGATGATCGCAAGATATTCGTTCTGCGGACCCCAGCGAACGCATGCCGCCTCCTCCCGCTTGCTTACCGTGATGCTGAACGTCGACGGGAACGAATACCGAACGGTCGCGTCCAGATACGGGTCCGCCTCACGGATGCGCTTTTCGACGTCGCGCGTGCTGATCAGCAGCGCGCTTTTCTTTTTCATGCTCGATTCCAGCCCGGACAGGTCGATGATGCGCTGCGTCGTATACCCCTCCGGCACATGCGGAATGCTGATCTTCTGCAGCCGCGTGACAAACCACGTCATGCCCAGAAGCAGCGCGAGCGCCAAAAACCCCAGCACCATGGTCGACAGATTGCGCTGCCGCTGCCGCTTGCGTTCGGCGCGTCTCAGCTCTGCCTGCTTCGCTTCCTCGCGGGCGCGCTTCTTTGCGCGCGCTTCGCTTCTTGCGCGCGCGGCGTCGTATTCCCGCTTCGCTTCGGTCTCGTTGCGCACGACGGTCGTCGTCGCCTTCGGCGCGTCCTTGCGCTTGCCGTAGCGCACCTTCTTTTTGCCGAGACGCCTGCCGTACCGGTCGAACCGGAACTGCGGCGTTTCGGAAGGCTTGTCCTTTTTCGGCGCCTTCTTCGGCGCTTTTTTCGGCTCGCTCTGCGCTTGTCCGGACGGTTCCCCGCCTGCTTCCAGTTCCTCCGGGACGTCCTCCGGTTCCTCCGGAACGTCTTCGTCCGAAACGGTCGCTTCGGCTTCCTCGTCGTCCGGCGCGAACAGGTCGATCGTTTCACCGGTCCTGCCCGCGTCGTCGTCAAACAGGAAGCTCGTGCGGTCGCCGTTTTTCTTCTTATTCGCCAATGCTTTCTTCCTTTCGTGTGACCGTTCCGCCCAAAAGCGCGATCACGCTGTCCATTCGTTCATAGCCGCGCTCGATCCGCTCCGCATGCAGGATCTGCGTTTCACCCTCGGCAAAGAGCCCCGCAAGCGCAAGCGCCGCGCCGCCGCGCAGATCGTGCGCGGTCACGCATGCGCCGTGCAGCTTTTCGACGCCCGTGATGATCGCCGTGCGATCCAGGATGCGGTTTTCCGCGCCCATCTTCCGAAGCTCCTGCGCATGACGGAAGCGGCTCTCGAACACGTTTTCCGTCACCACCGAGGTCCCCTCCGCAACCGAAAGGAGCGCGAACAGCTGCGGCTGCAGATCGGTCGGAAAGCCCGGATACGGGCGTGTTTCGGTAAAGCCGACCGCGCGCGGTCTTTTCGGCGCTTTGACCCGCACGGAACCGTCCCGTGCCGTGACAAGGCAGCCGCATTCCGAAAGCTTCATGAGCAGCGGGTTCACCGTCTCCGCCTGCGCGCCGGTCACGGTGACGTCGCCGCCGGTGATCGCGCCGAGGAGCAGATACGTCCCGGTCACGATGCGGTCCGGCATAATGCGGTAGCTTGTGCCGTGTCCCTGCTTCACGCCGTCAATCACGACCGTCGGCGTGCCTGCGCCCTGCACGCGAAATCCGCAGGCGCATAAAAAATTCTGTAAATCGACGATCTCCGGCTCGCACGCCGCATTGCGGATCGTCGTTGTGCCCGCCGCGCGGCACGCCGCGAGCATGATGTTTTCCGTCGCGCCGACGCTCGGATATCCGAGATCGACCGTCGCGCCCGTTAAGCTTCCCGCACAGCGGATGCGTCCGCCCTCCTCCGTGATCGAGGCGTTCAGCGCGCGAAGCCCCCGAAGATGCAGGTCGATCGGTCGGTTGCCGATCTCGCAGCCGCCGGGATACGGCGCGTCCGCCGCGCCGAAGCGGGAAAGCACCGAACCGAGCAGAAAGATCGAGGACCGAAGCTCTCCGGAAAGCGCCGTCGGCAGAACGAAACGGTTCGCCGTACGGCTGTCGACGACGAGCGCATCCGCCTCCCGCTTCACCGTGCAGCCGAGCGACCGCAGAATCCGCAGCATGTTTTCCGTGTCGCGGATTACCGGGCAGTTTTTCAGCTCGATCGGCTCCTCGATGAGAAGCGTCGCCGCAAGGATCGGCAGCGCCGCGTTCTTGGACCCCTGAACCGAAACCGTTCCCGCAAGCGCGGAGCCGCCGCTGATCAGCCAATGAGACATATTCAAACTTCCTTCCGCATGATACCACATCTTATGCGGCACGGCGAAAGAATGTGCTCAGCTTCGCGGGTTCAGGTCGCGCGAGATGCTCAAAAGAAGACCCATTGCGGCAAGGAAGACCAGAAGCGACGTCCCGCCCGCCGAAATGAACGGAAGCGCCTGCCCGGTCGTGGGCAGAAGTCCCGTGACGACGCCGATGTTGACAAAGACCTGGAACCCGAAAACGATCGAGATACCGGCAGCCAAAAGACTTCCGAAGCGGTTCCGGCAGCGCATCGCGATCACGATGCCGCGGAACACGATCCACGCGTACATCAGGATGACGATCAGCCCGCCGACAAAGCCGAACTCCTCGCACAGGATGGCGAAGATGAAGTCCGATTCGCCGTAGGTCATGTACAGAAGCTTTTGATAGCTGTTGTTGATGCCCTTGCCGAAGAATCCGCCGGAGCCGATCGCATAGTACGACTGCAGAAGCTGATAGCCGCTGCCGAGCGGGTCGGTCTCGGGATTTGAGAACGACGTCATGCGCGCAACGCGGTACGGCTGCGCGAACGCAAGCACGAACACCGCGACGACCGCCAAAATGCCGAGGATGATGAGCTGCTTGAGGTCGCAGCCGCCCAAATACAGCAGAACGACGCCGATGAAGCCGATGATGACCGCCATGGACATGTTCGGCTGCAGCATGACGAGACCCGCAATCGCGCCGATGGCAATCAGCATGGGCAGCATGCCGAAGCGGAACGAGGTCATTTCGTTGCGGTGACGCGACATGTACGAACACATGAAGATCATCAGACCGAACTTCGCAAGCTCGGAGGGCTGAATCGAGATACCCGCGATGTTCAGCCAGCGCTTGCCGCCGTTTAAGTCCTGCCCCCACAGAAGCACCGCAACAAGCAGGATGAGCGAGACCGCGAGGAACACCGAACGCAGGCGCTCGACGATGTGATAGTCGATCATTGAGATCAGCAGCATCGTCGGATACCCGATCAGAAGGTACACCAGCTGACGCTTAAGGTAATAGAAGCTGTCGTTGTTCGCGCCGGAATAGTGCTGCGCGTAATAGTAGCTCGCGGAAAAGATCATGACCAGACCGAACGCGCAGAGCGCGGAAATCACAAGCAGGACGGAAAAATCCATCTTGCCGCGAACGAGCCGCGCATCCCTGATGCGTTTCAGCAACGGTTCTTTTTTGGTCTTTTGCTCCGCCATGATGCCTCCGGTTTATTCGTATGCGCGCGCGATCTCCTTGAACACTCTTCCGCGCGTTTCGTAATTGTCAAACATGTCCCAGCTTGCGCAGGCGGGGCTCAAAAGCACGCAGTCGCCCGGGCTCGCAAGGTCTCTTGCCTTGTCCACCGCGTCGCGGAACGTGTCCGCCGTGTGCATGATGCTCTCGTATCCGTGCGCCTTTGCGCAGTCGAGGATCTGGCTTTTCGTGTCGCCGAGCACGACGCACGCCTTGACGATCGGCGTGAACGCTTCAAAAAGCTCGTCGAAGCCGATGTGCTTGTCGTAGCCGCCCAAAAGCAGAACCGTAGGCTTTTTCATCGCCTCGATCGCGCGGATCGTGCTTGCCGGGTTCGTGCCCTTCGAATCGTTGATATAGTCGACGCCGGACTTTGTGCAGACGTATTCGATGCGGTGCTCGACGCCCGCGAAGGTCTTGAAGACCTCGCGGATCGTTTCCGGCGCGATCCCCTGCGAAAGTCCTAAAAGTGCGCAGAGCATTGCGTTTTCGAGGTTGTGCGCGCCCGGGATGCGGATCTCGTCGGCGGGCATGAGTTCGTGCTCCTCGCCGTTCATGCGGTATACGAGCATGCCGTTTCGCACGAACATGCCGTTTTCGACCTCTTCCTTCCGGGAGAAGTACAACACATGCGCCGGCGTGAGCTTATGAAAGCCCTTCACCGTTTCGTCGTCCCAGTTCAGCACGGCGTAATCGTCCGCGGTCTGGTTGTCGAGGATCTTCGCCTTCGCCGCGATGTAGTTTTCCATCGTGCCGAAGTGGTCGAGGTGGTCCGGCGTGATGTTGCATACGCCCGCCGCCTTCGCGTGGAAGCGGACGTTGCCCTCGAGCTGCAGCGCGGCGGTCTCCGCCACGACCACGTCGCCGGGTTTCGTCTCCAGCGCGTGCGCCGAGATCGCGACGCCGATGTTGCCGAGCACGAAGGTCTTGCGTCCCGCCGCCTTGAAGAGCTCGCCGGTCAGCGCCGTGCAGGTCGTTTTGCCGTTCGTGCCGGTCACGCAGACGAAGTCCGCCTTGCTGTAACGGTAGCCGAGCTCGATCTCCGAGATGACCTCGATGCCGCGGCGCTTTGCTTCGACGATGAAGTTGCGCGTCATCGGAATGATCGGACTCGGGATCAGAAGGTCCACGCCGTCCAGAAGATCCATCGGGTTTGCGCCGAGCTTGACCTCGTACGCGATGCCCGAAAGCTGCTCAAAAAGTCCCTTGATCTCGGGCTTCATGTCGTTGACGATGATGCGGTAGTTGTCCTGATACAGAAGCCGCGCCGCCGCGATGCCGCTCTTTGCCATGCCGACGATCAGCGCCGTTTTTTGCTTTGCCATAATGCCTCCTTACTTACAGAGCCAAAAGATGATCAGTGCCGCCGCGCTTGCGATCGCGGTCACCACGGTATACATCGAAACGATCTTCGTCTCGGGCGTGCCGCCGAGCTCGAAATGATGATGCAGCGGCGCCATGCGGAAGATGCGCTTATGCCGGAGCTTATAGGAGCCGACCTGCAGGATGACCGAAACGGACGTTGCGACGTACAGCACGCCGATGAGCGGCAGCAGCAGCGAGGTCCGCGAAAGAAGCGCCATCGCCGCGACCGCGCCGCCGAGCGTAAACGCGCCGAGATCGCCCATAAAGACCTTGGCGGGATAGGTGTTGTGCACTAAAAATCCCATGCACGCGCCCGCGGTCGCGAACGCGAACACCGCAAGCCCGGAAAGCCCGTCCAGCGCGCCGGAAGTGAGGACCGCCGCCTCGGGTTCGAGCGCTTCGCCGTTGAACGTCAGGATATACAGCACGAGCATCACGCCGGTCGCAAGCGAATAGACCGACGTCACGGAGCTACTCAGCCCGTCCACGCCGTCGATCAGGTTGACGGAGTTGACGACCGCAATGATCACGAACATCGCGAACGGAATAAAGAAGATGCCGAGATCGACCCGGTCGAGCCAGATCGTCGATCCCACCGCCGGGTGGAAGTACAGCGCGATTGCAAAGCCGAGCGACAGAACAAACTGCGCCGCGATCTTCTGCCACGCGCGAAGCCCGAGCGAACGCTTCTTTACGATCTTGATAAAGTCGTCCAAAAATCCCACGAGCCCGAACAGCGCGGTCATGAGCAGCGCCCAGACCGTCAGCGAATAGCTCTTGTGCGAAAAGATCAGCGTCGCAAGCAGGATCGCGACGAGGATCATCACGCCGCCCATCGTGGGCGTGTTCTGCTTTTTGAGATGCGTTTTCGGTCCGTCGTCACGCACCTGCTGACCGAATTTCAGCCGATGCAGCACCGGGATCACCAGCGGTCCCAAAAGCGCCGCCGCGCCGAACGCGACAAGCAGCGCAAGCAGTGAATTGAGAACTACGGTACTCATTGCTCCGTCCCCTCTTCCCCTTTCAGGATCTCCTCGACGATCTCGCCGTCATCGAAATGATGCTTGACGCCGTTGATCTCCTGGTAGTTTTCATGTCCTTTCCCCGCGATCACAAGGATGTCGTCCGGCTCAAGAATGCTGAGCGCGTAGGCGATCGCCTCCCTGCGGCTGACGATCGAAACGAACGGCGTGCCGCTCTTTCGGACGCCGAGCTCGACCGCGCGGACGATGTCGTCCGGGTTCTCGGTGCGCGGGTTGTCGCTCGTCACCACGACGAAATCCGAATGCCGCCCGCCGATCTCGCCCATGATCGGGCGCTTGGTGCGGTCGCGGTCCCCGCCGCAGCCGAACAGGGATACGATGCGCGCTTTCGCAAACGCGCGGACCGACGTCAGCACGTTTTCAAGCGCGTCGGGCGTGTGCGCGTAATCGACGTAGACCGAGAACGGACGTCCGAAGGTGTTCACCGACTGGAGCCGTCCCGATACGCCGGAGAGCGCTTCGAGTCCCTTGATGATGTCGCCGAACGACGCGCCGACCGACTGCATCATCGCCGCCGCGCCCATGGCGTTGTAAACCGAGAACAGTCCGGAGATGTGCATGCGCACGGGACCTTCGCCGTTCGGGGTGCGGAGATGAAAGCGGACGCCGTCGGTGCGGATGTCGATGTTGATCGCCGTGTAGTCCGCGCGGTGCTGGATGCCCATCGTTTTGATCGGCAGGGAAAGCCCGTCCGTCATGCGTTCCGCATAGGCGTCGTCGATGTTGACGATCGCAAGGTCGCTCTGTTTGAACAGAAGCTTTTTCGCTTCGAGATAATGCTCGAATGTCTTGTGATAATCGAGATGATCCTGCGTAAGGTTCGTAAAGAGCCCGACGCGGAAGCGGATCCCTGCGACGCGGTCCTGCACGAGCGCGTGGCTCGAAACCTCCATCACGACAAGGTCGACGCCCTCGTCCGCCATGCGGCGAAGGAGCGCGAACAGATCCGCCGATTCCGGCGTGGTGCGCCCGGTTTCGAGCATCGTGTCGCCGATCATGTTGCGGATCGTGCCGATGAGCCCCACCTTCATCCCCGCGGCTTCCGCGATCGACTTGACCATATAGGTCGTGCTCGTCTTGCCGTTCGTGCCGGTCACGCCGAGCATGGTCATTTCCCGTTCGGGATGTCCGTAGAACGCCGCCGCGGCGTGCGCCATCGCGACGCGTCCGTCCGGCACCACGATCTGCGGCACGTCAAGCGGCAGCAGCCGTTCGACCAGCAGCGCCTTCGCGCCCTTTTCCACCGCCTGCGCGGCAAAGTTGTGTCCGTCGGACACAAGCCCCTGCATGCAGCAGAACAGACTGCCGTCTTTGACCTTTCTCGAATCGTACTCGACCGAGACGATCTCGGCGTCGCCGCCCGTGACCGTTGCGCCGATATCCGCCGCAATCACCGATAATAACATATTGTTTCCCCCGTTGCGTCAGTCTCTGTTTTTCTTCTGGACCTCGAACTGCACATGGATGACCGTACCGACCGGCACCTCGAAGCCCTCTTTGATATCCTGATATACCGCCACACCCGCGCAGTGCTGCCGGTCGTAGTCCATGATGAGTCCGACCTTCTTCAGCGCGTCCTGCGCGTCGATGCGGTCCATGAGCGTGCCCTCGATCTTCGGGACTTTGACCATCGTGACCTCTTCGTTCAGCTCGGAGAAGAACGTATAGCCCGTGGAATACAGCAGGACCGTACTGCCGCGCACGACCAGCGTGTTTGCCGCCGGCGACTGGTTCGCGACCGTCGAATCCTTTTCGGATTCCAGATAGATCGCGGTCAGCCCCGCCTGGGACAGCGCTTTCTCCGCCTGGCTCACGGTGAGCCCGCGCACGTTCGGGACCGTTGCGATCTCGTTTTCGACGTCCGGCGCAATGCCCGCGTAGGACAGCGCCGCGGCGAGCACCTGCTGCACAAACGGCGCGGCAACCGTGCTGCCGTACACCTGCGGAACCTGCGGCTCGTCGACGATAATCAGGCACACGAACTGCGGATCATCCACCGGCGCAAAGCCGATGAACGACGCGACGAGCTTGGAGCTCGATACCTGTCCGTTTTCATCGTATTTCTGCGACGTGCCCGTCTTGCCGCCGACCGAATAGCCGGGAACCTGCGCGTTTCTGCCGCTGCCGCGCTCCACAACGCCGCGCAGAAGCGACCGGATCGTTGCCGACGTCGTCGGCGAGATCACGCGGCGCACAACGGTGCGCTCGTTCTTCAGAAGCACGTTGCCGGACTTGTCAACGATCTCCGAAACGACGTACGGCTTCAGAAGCTCGCCGCCGTTGATGCAGGCGTTGAACGCCATGCAGAGCTGCATGCCCGTGCAGCTGATGCTCTGCCCAAACCCGATGCGCGCAAGGTCGGCGTCGCGGATGTATTTCTTATGCGTGACCTTGCCGCTCGTTTCGCCCATGACGCCGGAGCCCGTCGGCTCGTCAAAGCCGAACTGGAAGATATAGTCGTAGAACGTGTCGACGCCCATTTGGAGCGCCATCGTCATAAACGCCGGGTTGCAGGAGTTTGCCACCGCGTCCGCAAGGCTTTCTTCTTTGTGTCCGCCGGACTTCCAGCACTTGATCTTTTCCCCGCGCACGAGCATCGATCCGCTGCAGTAGAAGCGCGTTGCCGTGTCGATCGCGCCGGATTCGAGCGCCGACGCCAGCGTGACCACCTTGAATGTCGAGCCCGGCTCGTAGGTGTCCGTTACGATGCGGTTTTTTGAAAGCTCCAGCAGCGTCTTTGCGTCGGAACGCGGCGGGTTCGAGCTGTCGAACGACGGATATGCGCCGATCGCCAGGATCTCGCCGGTCGTCGGCACCATCAGAATGCCGGAAACGCTCTTTGCGTTGTTGATCGCGCATGCCTCGGAAAGCGCGTTTTCGAGAATGCCCTGATAGCCCGTGTCCACCGTCAGGATGACGTCGCCGCCCGGAATGCTCTCAACATACTCTTCCTCGCCGCCGGGGACCGGGTTGTTGTCGCGGTCCGTGTCCGTCTTCTGATAGCCGTCCTCGCCCGCGAGATACTTGTTGTACGTCAGCTCAACGCCCGTCTGCCCGTCGCCGTCGATGTTCGTAAAGCCGATCAGCTGCGCGTAGTAGCCCGATTCCGGATAGTCGCGCTTGACGTCGCTGTAATAGCTGACGCCGCTGCCGAGCTGCATGGAGTTGAGCTTAGAGATGACTTCCTTGTCGACCTGGTCCTTCAGCTTGATCTGTGAATACAGCACGCGCTCGTGATTGTCCGGGTTTTTCGGATCCTTCGGACGCGTCTTGGTCATCTTTGCCATGACCGTATTGTAGTCCATGTTGAGGTACATCGACAGGATCGACGCGATACGCTCGCGGTCCGATTCCTGGATGCTCTGCGGGTTCAGACAGATCTGATACGTCGTATACGAGCTCGCAAGCGTCGTTCCGTTGCGATCGAGGATCCGCCCGCGCTCCGCCTTCAGCGACATGACGCGCGTCCACTGCCGCATCGCCAGGTCCGTCCAGTACTTTCCCTTGATGACCGAAGCCTCGAACAGCTTCGCGATGATCAGCAGAAAGGCGACGCCTGCGATCAGCATGGCAAACAGTAATTTTCTTTTATGCGCGTCGATTCGCCTGCGTTTCTTCGCCGGGGAACGTCCGCTTTGCGCGTCCGTGCGAACGGTCGGTCTGCGTCGGCGCGTGTTTCGGGTAAATAATTTCATCCTTCCGTATCGTCCGGGTTCGGTGTGCTCGGCGCCGGCGTGTCCGGAGAAAACGTCTGCGGCGCGTCCGGGTTTGAAACCGTCCCGTTGCCCTTGTACCAGTTCATGGTCATGCCGAGTCTCCGGCAGACCTCGTTAATGGTCGCAAAGTCGTTCATGGAGCTTTGCGTCTTCTTGATCTGCGAGATCTGATCGTTGTAGGTGTCGATCTCCTTATTGACCGCTGCGGTATCGCTGATGATCTTTGCGTATTCCGCCGCGCCGAACAGTCCGAACAGCGCCGTCGCCGCAATGGCAAAGATCGACAGCAGGATCAGGATCTTGCTCGTCGTCGTGAGCCGGAGCTCTTTTCTTGTACGGCGCTTTGCCGCCGTTTCCCGCGAAGGCTGCGGTCGGATCGGCATCGACGGATCCTCTAAGATCGGCGTCGGATCGCCCGTTTTGGTCGGCGAATAGAGCCGCGTTTTTGCAGCCGTGCTCTTTTGCCGGTCTTCATCGAACTGAACGTCCATACCGCATCTCCTTTCTTTATCCATATGAACCCATATCGGGTTACATGCGCACGATCGCGCGAAGCTTTGCGCTCGTCGCGCGCGAATTTTCCTTCTGTTCCGCCTCCGACGCGACCAAAGGATGGCGCGTCAGAACCTTTGCGGTAGGCTTTTTGCCGCAAATGCACACCGGCGCCGATTTCGGGCAGGTGCACGGGTTTTCAAACGTGCGGAACGCGTTCTTCACGATCCTGTCCTCCAGCGAATGGAACGTCAGGATCGCGAGCCGTCCGCCGGGGTTCAGCAGATCGTGCGCGGACACGATCGCGTCATTGAGCCCGTCGAGCTCGCCGTTGACCGCGATGCGGATCGCCTGGAAGCACCGCCGCGCCGGATGCTGCGGCTCGTTCCGGAATTTTGCCGGGATCGCGTTTTTTATGAGCTCCGCAAGCTCCGTCGTCGTTTCGATCGGCTTTTCTTTGCGCCGTTCGACGATCCTGCCCGCGATCTTTGCGGAGAACTTCTCCTCGCCGTACTCAAAGAAGATGCGGCGCAGCTCCGCTTCGGACCACTCGTTCACGACCGTCCGGGCAGAAAGCGGCGCGCTTTGATCCATGCGCATGTCCAAAGGCGCTTCCGCCTTGTAGGAAAAGCCGCGCTCACGCGCATCCAGCTGGTGCGAGGATACGCCGAGATCCAATAAAATCCCGTCGACCTTGAAGATCCCGCGATCCTTGAGCAGCGATTTCATGTCGAAAAAGTTGCCCTTGATCGCCGTAAAGCGGTCGCCGAAGCGCGCAAGCCTTGCGCCTGCCGCCCGGAGCGCCTCGTCGTCGCGGTCGATGCCGAACAAGCGTCCGCTTTCCGGCATGGCGGACAAAACCGCCTCCGCGTGCCCGCCACCGCCGAGCGTACCGTCCACGAAGATCCCGCCGCGCGCAGGCTCCAAGAGCGTCAGCACTTCCGAAACCATGATCGGCACATGATGAAAACCTGTCTCCATGCGGCTCCTTTCTCCGTAACGGTATACTTCCACATATATATACATCGTAGATTATACACCAATCCCCCGTTTCTTGTCACCCCATAAATGCGTCCGAAAAGCAAATTTTCTATGAAATATCCCGAAATATGAATAAAACGTAAAAAGCGAAGCAAAAATGTCCGCTGGCACAATATCTTGTGGTATAATGGCAAGAACTTGATTTCGGAGGATATATATGGAAGAGTATTCCGTCAAAAATATTACCGTCATGGAGGGGCTCGACGCGGTGCGGATGCGCCCCGGCATGTACATCGGCTCGACGGGTCTGCCGGGTCTGCACCATCTATTGTGGGAGATCGTGGACAACGCGATCGACGAGGCGGCGAACGGTTATGCAGACGAAATCACCGTCACGCTGCACCGCGACCATTCGGTGACCGTCACCGACAACGGCCGCGGCATCCCGACCGGCATCCATGAAAAGCTGGGCGTTTCGGGCGTCGAGGTCGTCTTTACGCAGCTGCACGCCGGCGGCAAGTTCGGCAACGCGGCGTATTCCTACTCCGGCGGTCTGCACGGCGTCGGCGCTTCGGTCGTCAACGCGCTGTCGCGCTGGCTTTCGGTCGAGGTCTATCATGAAAACCGCGCCTATCGGATGGAGTTCGAGAGCGTCGAAAACGAAGAGGGCAAGATCGTTTCGGGCAAGCCGAAGTACCCGCTTACCGAGATCGGCAGAACGCGCAAGCAGGGCACCGTCGTAACGTTTTTGCCCGACGACCGCGTGTTTGAAACGATCGACATGCAGTATTCGGTTGTCATGAAGCGGCTTCGCGAGCTTGCGTACCTGAACCGCGGGCTGAAGCTCGTTCTCGACGATCAGCGCGAAAAGCAGCACCACGCAGAGTTCAAATTCGACGGCGGTCTAAGTGACTTCGTCCGCTACATTCAGGAGGACAAGAACGCGCTCTATGATCCGCCGATCCACATAAAAGGCGAATCGAACGGCATCGTCGTCGAAGCGGCGATCCTGCACAACGACGAGTACGCCGAAACGATCGCGTCGTACGTCAACAACATCCCGACCACCGAAGGCGGCACTCACGAGACCGGCTTCAAAGCCGCGATCACGAAGATCTTCAACGATTACTGCCGCAAAAACGGGATCTTAAAGGACAAGGATCCGTCGCTCGCGGGCGAGGACTTCCGCGAGGGCATGACCGCGGTGCTGTCGCTCAAAATGCGCAGCGTGCAGTTCGAGGGGCAGACCAAGACGAAGCTCGGCAATACCGAAGCGCGTCCCGCAGTCGAAGCCGTTTTACAGCAGACGCTTGTGCCGTGGCTGGAAAACCTCAAGAATACGAACACCGCAAACATGATCGCGGAAAAGGCGGTGAAAGCTGCGAAGGCGCGAAGCGCCGCCCGCAAAGCGAAGGAAAACGCGCGCGAAAAGAGCAAGCTCGAAAATGCGCCGCTCGTCGGAAAGCTCAGTAGCTGCACCGGACGCGACTACTCGGTCAACGAGCTGTTCATCGTGGAGGGCGACTCCGCAGGCGGCAGCGCGAAGCAGGGACGCGACCGCAGATTCCAGGCAATCCTGCCGCTGCGCGGCAAGCCGCTGAACGTCGAAAAGAAGCGGCTCGAACAGGTTCTGCAGAACGACGAGTTCCGCTCGATCATCACCGCGCTCGGCACGGGCATCGGCGACGATTTCGACATCAGTTCTCTGAAATACAACAAGATCATCATCCTTGCGGACGCGGACCAGGACGGCGCGCACATCCGCGCGATCCTTCTGACCTTCTTCTACCGCTACATGCGCCCGCTGATCACCGAGGGGCATGTGTACATCGGCATGGCGCCGCTGTATCGCGTGCAGAAGGCAAACCAGCCGCCCATCTATTGCTATGACGATCCGGCGCTGAAGGCGGCGATGCGCGGTATTACCGGCAAGAACTATACGCTGCAGCGCTATAAGGGGCTCGGCGAAATGAACCCCGAGCAGCTTTGGGAAACGACGATGAATCCGCAGGGCAGGCGGCTCACGCGCGTCGGCATCGAGGACGCGGCGGAGGTCGAGCACTTAGTGACCGTTCTGATGGGCGACAAGGTGCAGTCCCGCAAGGAATACATCTTCGAGTATGCGGACTTCAACCACGCGCACACGGCGTTCGAGAAGATCAAGGAGTAAGCCATGGCAAAGACAACGATCCCCACACAAACCGAGACCATCCTCTTAAAGAGCATGGACGAGGTCATGCACGATTCCATGATGCCCTACGCGGAGCACGTCATTCTGGAACGCGCCTTGCCGCGCGTCGAGGACGGACTGAAGCCCGTGCAGCGGCGCATCCTCTATACCATGATGGAGCTCGGGCTCTCCCCCGACAAGCCGCACCGCAAAAGCGCGCGCATCGTCGGCGACTGCCTCGGCAAATACCATCCGCACGGCGACAGCTCCGTCTATGACGCGATGGTCCGCATGGCGCAGCCGTTCAATATGGGCGTCACGCTCGTCGACGGGCACGGCAACTTCGGCTCGGTCGACGGCGACTCCGCCGCGGCGATGCGCTACACCGAAGCCCGTATGACCGACGCGGCGCTGCTCCTTCTTCGCGACATCGACAAGGACACGGTCGATTTCACCTGGAATTTCGACGACACCTTAAAGGAGCCGACGCTGCTGCCGGGACGGTTTCCGAACCTTCTTGTCAACGGCGCAAACGGCATCGCGGTCGGTCTTGCGACCTCAATCCCGCCGCACAACCCGGTCGAGGCGATCGACGCGGTCATCGCCGTGCTTGACAACCCGCGCATCAAGATCGCGGACCTTCTGAAGATCTTGCCCGCGCCGGACTTCCCGACCGGCGGGTTCCTTCTGGATTCGCCCGAGATCGCGCAAAGCTACGAGACCGGGCGCGGCAAGCTTACCATGCGCGCGCGCACGCACTTTGAAGAGGTCAAGAACGGCAAGACGCGCATCGTCATCGACGAGTTCCCGTACCAGATCAACAAGGCGTCGTGCCTTCAGAAGATCCTCGAGATCACGCAGGAGAAGAAGGCGATGTTCGCCGCCGTCTCCGATATCCGCGACGAAAGCGACCGCATGGGTACCCGCGCCGTCATCGAGGTCAAGAAGGACGGCGATCCGGAGCGCATCCTGCAGCTTCTGTTCAAATACTCCGATCTGCAGTGCACGTTCGGCGCAAATTACGTTGCGATCGCCGACGGCAAACCGCAGCAGCTGAACCTCAAGCAAATCATCGAATACTATGTGCGCCATCAGCGCGCCGTCGTCACGCGACGCACGAAGACCGAGCTCGAGATCGCAAAGAAGCGCTGCCACATTTTGGAAGGACTCATGGTCGCGGTCAACAACCTCGACCGCGTCATTAAGCTGATCCGCGCGAGCAAGTCGCCGAAGGAAGCGCGCGAGGGTCTGATGAAGACCTTCTCGCTTACCGAGATCCAGGCGCAGGCGATCCTCGATCTGAGACTCCAGAAGCTCACGAACTTAGAGCTTTTGGCGATCGAAAAGGAATACAAAGAAGTCAAAAAGCTGATTGCGGAGCTGGAAGCGATCCTCGCGTCCGACGCGAAGCTCGTGCACCTGATCAAAAAGGAGCTTATGGAGGTCAGGAAGCTGTTCGACGGCAAACGCCGCACGCAGATCATCTCCGCCGACGCCGAAGAGCCGGTGCAGACGAACGAGCCGGAAACGGTCGAAGAAATGATCGTCGCAGTCTGCGCAGACCTCAAGATCCGCAAGTGCCTCAAAAAGCAGTTTAACCTCAGCCAGATCCGCGCCGACAAGCCGCAGCGCATCCTGGAGGTCAACAGCAACGAGAGCATCCGGCTCTTTACGAACCGCGGCGCGATGCTGAACCTCAAGGTTTCCGACATCCCCGAAACGCGTCCCGCCGCCCGCGCGGCGAACCTTGTCAGCATCGTCGAGCTCGAAAAGGGCGAGACGATCGTCGGCGCGTTCCCGGACCGCGACGAGGGCAGCTACCTGTTCTGCACGACCGGCGGCATGGTGAAGCGGTCGAACGCCGCGGACTACCGCGTGCGCGGCAAGCGCACCGCGGCGCTGAATCTCAAGGACAAGGATACGCTTTTGGGCGCGTACCCCTTCCCCTCGATGGACATCCTGCTCGTGACCGAACAGGGTATGTGCATCCGCTTTGCCTCCGATTCCGTGCCGGAGACCGGCAGAGCTGCGGCGGGCGTCATCGGCATCAAGCTCGAGCCGAAGGACCGCGTCATGGCGTGCATGCCGGTCGGCGACGAGGGCGAACTGATCGTGGTTTCCGACCGCGGCTTCGGTAAACGCAGCTTCCTCTTTGACTACGAACAGCAGGGCAGAAACGGCAAGGGCGTCAAGACGTTCGACTTCCGCAAGAACGGATCTAACGGCACGCGCATCGCCTATGCCGGCACGGTGCAGGCGCCGTTCACGCTCGTGCTCGAACAGCGCCACGGCACGAAAACGCCGATCGACACCGAAAGCATCCACATCGAGCCGAAGGCAAGTAAGGGCGAAATGCTCCTGGCCGTCGTGCTCGACGACGATGTGATCGGCGCATACCGATCCGACGAGTGATACGAGAAAAGCAAAAACCTCCGCGACATGCGGAGGTTTTGTTTACTCTTATTTCGATGCGGCGAAAAAACGCAAGCGCGTTGTAGACGCGCGCACGAACGCATCGAAGGAAGATCACCACATAAATCCGTCAAATGCAGCGACATGCGCGGTGCATTTGACTCCTTGCAGTTCCTGCCGCCCGAAAATGCGACAGCATTTTAGGCAGGATCTGCAAACCGATCTGATGAAAAACCTTTCATCAGATCGAATTATCTGACGACCTTCGTGCCGCTCTCGCCGCGCAACGCCGCCGCCGCGTTTTCGAGGGATGCGATGATCGCCTCGCCGCCGGTACGCGCAAAGCTCATGGCCGCCTGAACCTTCGGCAGCATCGAGCCGGGCGCGAAATGCCCCTCCTTGCAGTACTGTTCGGCCTCGGCGCAGGTCATACGCTCCAGAGATTTCTGATCCGGCTTGCCCCAGTTGATCGCCACGCGGTCGACCGCGGTGAGAATGACGAGCGCGTCGGCATGCACAAGCTCTGCGAGCTTTGCGGACGCGAAGTCCTTGTCGATGACGGCGGGAACGCCGAGGAGCTTTCCGTCCTTTTCAATGACCGGGATGCCGCCGCCGCCCACGGTGATGACGACGTGACCCGCGTCGATCAGCGTGTTGACCATGTCCTTTTCAACGACATCCACGGGCTTCGGGCTCGGCACGACCTGGCGATAGCCGCGGCCCGCGTCCTCGATCATCGTGTAGCCCTTCTCCGCGGCGATCCTGTCCGCTTCCTCCTTGGAATAAAACGCGCCGATCGGCTTGGTCGGATGCTGAAACGCCGGGTCGTTCTCGTCGACAAGCACCTGCGTGACGACGGTCGCGACGGACTTTTTGATGCCGCGCGCCGAAAGCTCATTCTGGATGCTGTTCTGCAGGTGGTAGCCGATGTAGCCCTGGCTCATCGCGCCGCACTCCGGGAACGGCATGTCCGACTTGATCGCCTTTGCGTTTGCCGCCGTGGACATGGCGAGATTGATCATGCCGACCTGCGGACCGTTGCCGTGCGCGATAACGACCTGGTTGCCCGCCTCGATGAGATCGACGATGGGCTTTGCGGTCTCTGTGACGAGCTTCAATTGTTCATAGGGCGTGTTGCCCAGCGCGTTTCCGCCGAGCGCGATGACGAGTTTCTTCATAAAATCCTCCTGAAATTCCCGCATTTGAATGCTGCATCCATTATAGAATCCCGTCCCTGCCTTGTCAACCGAGCGCGCGGAATATATCGTTCCGTGCTCTGCGCTCATGAAGCATAAAAAAGGCGGGCCGAAGCCCGCCGAATGGTTATATGCTCATTTCCGGTAGAACAGAATGCCGATGCAGTTCGGTCCGCAATGAGAGCTGACCGTGCAGCCCGCGCGGGTATGGATGATCTCCGCAAAAGGCGCGTTCTTTTTGACCGCCTCCTCGACCGCATTCCGGATCTCGTCGCTCGAACCGGAGTCCGTGATGAAGATGCGCCGGAGGTCGAGAGAATCCTTGTCTTCGAGCTTGTCGTTGACGTAGCGCACGACTGCGCGCTCGAACGAGCAGCGGTATTTCTTGTCCACGCCCATCTTTCCGGAAACCGGATTTACCTGGATCGACGGCTTGAGGTTCAGAAGGTTCGCGCCGAACGCCAGCAGCGAATTGCAGCGTCCGCCGAGCGCAAGATAGCGCAGCGTGTCCAGCACAAAGCTGACGTCGAGCTTCTTCTTGCGCTCCTCGAGCACGTCGAAGATCTCCTTCGCGGTCTTGCCCTCGTCGCGCATGATGCACGCGTCGAGCACGAGATGTCCGATGCCGGTGGACAGTGTGCGCGAATCGACGATATACACGTTCTCGAAGCCCTCTGCCGCGAGACACGCGTTCTGATAGCAGCTCGACATTTCGGCGGAGATCGTAAAGTGCACGACGCCGTCGTAGCCCTCGTCCTTCACCTTTGTGAAGAACGCCTGATAATCGCCGACATTGACCGCCGCTGTCTTCGGAATGGCCTTGGTGCGTTCAACGTAGCTGTAAATATCGTCGCGCGTGACTTCGATTGAGTCTTTAAGGTCTCTGTCGCCGAGCCGAATGTACAGCGGCGTGATCGCAACGTCGTATTGTTCGATGAGCTCCGGGCTCAGATCGCAGGTGCTGTCTGCGGAAATGCGGATGCGCATAAATGCCTCCATAAACTATATTTTTCTATTTTGATGATAACACAGAGTTTTGTCAAGGTCACTCTACCGTTTGCAGCAAAAAGTCCACCGACAGGAGAATCCGTCTCTACTGTCGGTAGAACAAAGAAAATCTGCGGTTCAGATGCGGAAACGTCCCCTGCTTGCGTGATCGAGCGCAAACGCAAGCCCTGCGCCGACCGCCGCCTGCAGAAGATTCAGCGGCAGATCCGCCCACGCGAAATTGGCATAAACGACAAGCTCGAACAGAAAATACCCGAGCGGCACGATCAGCACCGAAAGGAACGCAAGGTACCGGAGCTTTCCGGGAAGCTTTCGCCAGAGGAGCCCGAAGGCAAGCACGGTCAGCCCCTTCACGGCAAACGTGACCGGCGCGTACAGCGGAAAGCCGATCAGGTCCGCAAGCGCGCTGCCGACGCCCGCCGAGAGCGCGGCGACCCCTGCGGGCAGCAGCATGGCGGCAAGGAATACGCCGGCGTCCCCGAGGTTCAGATACCCCGCGGGGATCGGGATCCGCACGAAGGCGGTCAGAAGAAAGATCGCGGCGGACAGAATGCCCGCAGTCGCAAGAATACGGGTTTGACGGTCGTTCATAGATACCTCACAGCGAATAGCAGACCGTGGAAAACGCGGCGTCGGATACGGCGGGAAGCGCGTTGTTTGCCGCTTCCTCGCTCTCGAACAGCCCGAAGACGGCAGAGCCGCTGCCGGTCATCTGCGCGGCGATCGCGCCGGCGTCCAAAAGCTTTTGTTTGAGGACGCCGATCTCCGGCACAAGCTCGATCGCGGCAGGCTCCAGAACGTTTTTCATCAGCGGCGCGAGCGCCTTAAGATCGCCTTTTGCGAGCGCGGCGACGGCGGAAAGCGTCATGACCCTCGGTCTCGGAAGCGGCAGCAGGGCAAAAAGCTCGCGCGTACTTACGCCCTCCTTCGGCTTTGCGATCACGAACCACAGGCGTTTGCCGAGCGGGAACGGCGTCAGGATCTCCCCCACGCCTTCGCAGCGGCAGGTCCCGCCGACGAGGCAGAACGGCACGTCCGCGCCGACCTTTAGGGCGATTTCTTTGAGCGTCTTATCATCCGCCATGCGATGCTGACGCTGAAGTCCCCGAAGGACCGCCGCGGCGTCCGCGCTGCCGCCGCCGAGCCCCGCCTGCACGGGGATCTGCTTGTCGATCTCGATGAAAAGCCCGCGGCGCGGCGTGCCCGTCTCCGCAAAGAACGCCTCCGCCGCGCGGACGGCAAGGTTCGTTCCGTCGCCCGGCAGGTCTCCGCAGAGACATTCGATCCCCTCGCCCCCCGTCAGCGCGACGGCCACGTCGTCGTGCAGATCGACGGTCTGCATGACCATCTGCAGGTCATGATAGCCGTCCTCGCGCCGGCGCAGGATGTCGAGCGTCAGGTTGAGCTTGGCGTACGCAGGCAGGGTGATGTTCGTCATTTGATGCGGCGCGCCTCGATATAATACCGCTTATCCTGCGCGTGGCCCATCGAGAAGGTCTTGCGCGGCAGAACGCCGTCCGCCATGACCGTCTTGAACAGCTGGTCCTTCCCCATCGCGGGCAGCAGCAGGCCGACGTTGCCCGGCTTTTTCCCGAGCTGGCGCGTCACGTCGTCGCCATGGATATAGTCCACCTCGCCCGCGTGGGTCTTGAGATACTCGTCGATGAACGCCTGCAGCGTGCCGACGGCGAGCTGCACCTTGGGATCGGGCACGGTGACAAAGCCCTCGTAGCCCTCGCAGGCGACTTCAATGACGTGACCATCGCCCTTGCCCTCATGGGCGTTCGGATAGAACTTCTTGAACTCCTTCGCAAATTCCTTTGCATCCACGCCGAACAGCACACGGTGGGTCGGCTCGAACTGGAGCGCGACGTCGTGATTGTTGACGACCTCGACGAGGGCGTACTTCGCCAGCGGGTTCTTGCCCTTCTGCTCCTCCCAGCAGGCTTTCGCGGTCGCAAGCGAGTGGTTGCCGTCGCCGACGGCAAACAGCAACGTTGCGACGCCGCTGACGCC
>JAEEGJ010002321.1_pt1 | contig 106382 bp, 84 predicted proteins | sample 8958761 | NCBI WGS metagenome assembly JAEEGJ01 (sample SAMN16246546, study PRJNA631951) | gut metagenome | biome: gut microbiome; feature: rumen; material: RS-attached | host: Bos | place: Iran: Karaj | collected 2018-10 | reverse complement strand
TGACAAGGGCGGCGGCGAATGGCTCTACTTGGAGAACGGCGACCCGCATCCGCTCCGTGCCTCTGACTCCACCATCACCATCCAGCGCATGGGCATCCTCTACACCTTCTCACGCGCCGACAGCCTTTACAGCGAATGGGGCGCCGACATCCGCGACATTTTCGACCGCGCGACCGACAGCCCCGAAGCCGAAAACACGCGCTACATGCTCTCGGCCAGGGAGCGCCAGCTCACCAACTATGTCTATTGGCTCGTCGTGGCCGTCGCCCTCATCGCCATCGTCGCCGCAGCCAACTACATCGTCTCTCGTCGCCGCCGCCGTCAGATGCGACTCCAGCTGCAGCAGATTCGCGACGTGCAGCAGAACCGAGCGCCGTCCGTGCGCCAGGCCGCCAAGTCGGTCGAGGACACCTTCTTCGCCTCCGACGAGTACGCCGCCCTCGTGCGCCGCATGGCCACCGGCCTACTCCTGAAGGATGCCGACTGGCAGCAGGTGGAGCACAGTCTGATGACCGTCTATCCCGGCTTCACCACCCAGTTGCAGAGCCTCTATCCCATGTCCGACGTGGAGTACCGCACCTGTCTGCTCGTCAAGCTCCGCATCCCCACCAAGGACATTGCCGCCGTGCTGGCCCGCGAAGCCAACACCATCAGCTCCCTGCGCAAGCGACTCTACAAGAAAGTGTTCGACCGCGAGGGCGGGGCCAAGGAGTGGGACGACTTCATCCTCTCCATAGGCACCTGACACCCCTTGCGACCCCCCTGCGAGCCCCTTGCGAGCTGCTCGCAAAGCAAATGACGCACGAAGCAAGAGCAGAGGGCAAATTTTTGCACTATGCCTTGCAAGAAGGAATAAGACGAAGTCAAATGCGAGCTAAATGCGAGCAAAAATCCATGGCCGCGCACCGCAAAAGCACTAATTTCGCAACCGATTTCAAACCAAAACGAAACAATTTATGAAAAGAATGAAACAACTCCTCATGACGATGGCGCTCCTGATGTGCGCCGTCACCACCAACGCCCAGACGGCGAATGTTACCGACCGCGACCTCATCGGCGTGTGGACCCTCAAATGGATGCAGTACGACGGCGAGAAGAAAATCATGTGCGGCAAGACCACGGGCTACACCCAGTTCAAGTACTACGGCCCCGATGGCGAATATGCCGCAGCGGGAATTGTCCTATCTACAGAGGGCAAGATTGTGGTCATACCACAAGAGTACGGTACATACAGCCTGAAAAACGGCTGGTATATGGAGATGGGGCGGCCAGCTCTAAAGGATGCCGTCATACTGACTGACAAGACCCACTATCGTGGACGCTGGAAGAACCGTTCAGACTCTTGGGTGAAGCAGCCCAACATCCCCGAAAAGGTTGTCCGCTACATCGTAGAGCGCTGCAAAACAAAGGACACCCCCGCCGATGTCTCTCAAAGCATCAAGCAGAACATGTTTAAATAATGTATCTCATAAACAATCAAAGAACATGAAAAAGAAAGCAATCCTCATCCTCGTCCTTGCCGCTGTTTGTGGCGGGGCAAGTGCTCAACAGCCAGTCGGCAAGGACAATCCAGAATTAGTGCGTATGATGCAGAAGTCAGAGGCACGAGTGAAGAACCAGCAAAAGCAGTTGTCACCCTACGACGCTAACAGCAGGGGCAAGGCGCTGAACCCGATGCTGCCCGATTGCAGGGACGTGTCGAAGTTCAAGACCATTGACCAAGGCACTATCCGCATTTCGTATGCCTTCAATGCACAGAACATAGCAGACCCTAAGACCTACGATGACCTGCAACGCTTGGAGATTGGCAGGAACTTCGCGAAGTATTACGGCTACTATGTCTTTGAAGCCGATTCCTTCGCCACAGCCGAACTGAAGGAAATGAACAGAATCACGCACAGCAATATGCCCTTCCCCGATGAAGGTGTAGCTATGACCATCAATGGAAAGCATCAGGGCTGGTCGCGCTACTTGTTCTCGGAGTTCTTTAAAGACCTGACCAAGAACGAGCTGACGGAATACTGCCGGATGCCAGGAGAACTTGCGAGCCGCAACTGCTATTACACCGAGCCGACGCCCAAGCAGGACTGGCAGATAAAGAACGAGACGATGACGATTGTGGGCTACACGTGCCAGAAGGCGACTTGCAGTTTCCGAGGCCGCAACTATACGGCATGGTTCACCGTTGATATTCCCATCAGCCAAGGCCCGTGGAAGTTCTGCGGCTTGCCCGGCCTGATTCTGAAGGTGCAGGACGATGCAAAGGAATACGTCTTCGAGTGTGTGGGCATCGAGCAGCAGAAGCGCCCCATCATTCTGCTGGATAACTACAAGACATACCGCAAGACCACTCGCACAGAACTTGACAAGACGCTGAAACGCATCTGCGAGAACTATTATCAGATAACGGGCATGACCAACGTCGTGAACAAGTTGTTACGTCCTTATAATCCAATGGAAATGAAATGAAGCATACCATCGCTTTCTTGCTTTTGTTCGTCGTCGGCCCTCTCTCTGCTTATTCCCAAACCGTGATTACCGGCACGGTGAGGGATAAGCAGAAAGAGCCCGTGCCGTTCGCCACTGTGACGATGCAGGCCAAAGGTGAGAGCACCATTGCGGGCTTTGCCTCCACCGACGAGGCTGGACGCTATCGCCTCACATTCGATGGTACTGCCGACTCGCTCACCGTCACCGTCAGGGGCATGATGATAGAGACCACGACGCACACCGTGCCCAACCGCTCCACAACCCTCGACTTCACCGTGGCCGAGAAAGCCAACCAGTTGAAGGAAGTTAAGGTGACGGCTACCCCCGTCCGACGGAGTAACGACACGCTGACCTACGTCGTGGGGTCGTTTGCTGGCCAGAGCGACCGCACCATCGAGGATGTGCTGAAGAAGATGCCTGGCATCGATGTCTCGTCATCGGGCGCCATCACCTACAATGGCAAGGCCATCAACAAATTCTACATCGAAGATCTCGACATGCTGGGCGGACGCTACAACTTGGCCACCCGCAACATCGAGGCAAAGGACGTGGCATCGGTGCAGGTCTATGAGAACCACCAGCCCATCAAAGCCGAAAGCATCTTCTCCGACCAGGCCGCCATCAACCTCCGACTGAAGGACAGCGCGAAAGGCATTTGGGCCATTCAGGCGCTGGCAGGTCTTGGTTATAAGACTGTGCTCTACAACGCCGAACTGACCGCTATGCAGTTTGCCCGCAACCGCCAGCATATTTCCACCTACAAGGGCAACAACAGCGGCCACACGGCTGATGAGGAACTGCTGAAACACTACGACAGCGGAGCTGCGCTGCCTCAGACGGGAAGCATGTTGTCTGTCAGCCAGCCAGGCACTCCAGACGTGGAGAAGAAGCGCTACACGGACAACCTGACCAACAGCGTATCGGCCAACCAACTTGTGAAGATAAAAGATACGGAACTGACGGCCAACATCAACTTCTACAATGAGCGGTTAGACAGGGAAGGCTACATGTCGTTCACTCAATACCTACCCGATGCCGCCACGCCTCTGGTCATTGAGGAAACCACGAGCAACACCGCCAAGGAGAACAATCTGGACGTGACGCTCGGCGTGCAGACGAACAAAGACTTAGAGTATCTACGCAACAGCCTGAACGTGAAATCATCGTGGAGTGAGACCTATACGCACCTCGCCGCCAAGGAAGGAAATTATCAGCACCTCGACAATCCCTATTTCTCCGTCAGCAACGACCTGAGCATGATGAAGCGTTGGGGCAAGCATCTGTTCCGTGTCCGCTTCGATGTGGCCTACAATAACCGCCCGCACGAACTTCGCGTAAGCCCCGCATACTACTTCGGCAGCGACTCCCTGCAAACGCTGAGTCAGGAGGTCACGCAGAAGAACATCACCGCCAGCCTCTGCACCTCCTATGGGCTGACGGCTGGCAACTTCACGCTGAATTATACGCCACGCTTCAGCATGGACTTGCGCAAACTGACCTCCGCGCTGACAGCGATTGACCGAAATGAGACCTTCATCCCCGCCGCCGACAGCATGAGAAACAACCTTTGGTACAACAGCTATCAAGTGGGCATCGATCAGGACTACACCTATAAGAAAGGAAACACCCTGCGCATGAGGCTGATGATTCCGACCTACCTCTCCGTCATTACAAATGACGACCGACTGGCAGGAAACTCCGTCAGTTACTATCGGTGGATTGTCAACCCCACGCTCACGGCTGACTACAGCTTCACGCCCTCTTTCAAGGCCGTGGCCAACGGCTATTATCGAAAGTCCTACGGCAGTATGAGCGATGCCTACAAGGGCTACATTCTACAGTCTTACCGCAACCTGCTCCGCAACACCACCGACCATCTGCTGGAAAGCAGCGGCAGCGGTGCCCGTGTGGGATTGGAATACCGTGATGTCATCCGTATGCTCTTCTTCAACGTGAGCGGTGGCATCCAGCACAGCCACAAGAATCTGCTATACGGTTACAGCTACGACGGCATCGTCGGCATAAAGACCACGCTCGACCAGCCCACCAATGCCGACACCTACAGCCTCATAGCCGGAGCCAGCAAGACACTGAGCCTCTGGCATACCAAGTTGGAAGCCTCTGCCGGATGGAGCCGTGGCAAGAGTGAACTGCTGCTGCAAGATGTCACCCAGCCGTTCCATACGAAGAGCTACACCGTTGGTGCATCATTCAACGCAACCCCGTGCCAATACCTCAACTTTGCCTACCACTTCGCATGGATGAAGACGGAACAGTGGGTGGCTAATGGCGACGTTTCACTGCCTGCTCTGCTCACACATTCTCACAAAGGCAATGTATGGATATTCCCGACGGAGAAGCTGAGCATCAACTTCAATGTCGATTATCAGTTCTTCAACGAAGCCTCCGCGCCGAATATCGTCTTTGCCGACGCCATGATACGCTATGCTTGGAAAGCAACCGAATGGGAACTGGAGTGCAGCAACCTCTTCAATGCCCGCCGCTATGTCTCTACCGTCCATTCCGGCATGAGTACCAGCATCAACAGCCACGACCTTCGTCCGCTCAGTGTTCTGCTGAAAGTCAGATTCAAACTTCTATAAACCATTATGAACAAACGTATCATTACCATCATTCTCGCCCTCGCCGCCGTATATGGCACTTGGGCGCAAGAGACCTTCACGCTGAGAGGCAAGGTCTATGACTTCAAGACAAGGACGGAGCTACCAGGTGCCACCGTGCAACTGATGCGTACAGACAGCACCGTAGTTACTACCACAACAGCCATTGAGCACTGGCAGGACGGCGACCGCAAGGGCGAAACTTCCGACTTCATGCTCACCGTGCCCAAGAAAGAGGCTACCTATATAATAAGGTGCAGTTTCCTCGGCTACAAGTCCACCGACATGACCGTGACGCTGGGCAACCTGAAGAAGCGCGAATTTATGCGCGAACTGCCGCCCATACTGATGCGCGAGGACTCGAAACTGCTGAACGAGGTGACCGTCTCGGCCACGAAAGTGCAGTTCTACTATCGTGGCGACACTGTGGTCTATAACGCCGACGCTTTCATATTGGCTGAAGGGTCTATGCTCGATGCGCTGGTGCGCCAACTGCCGGGTGTGGAAATTCGTCCGAACGGCGACATATACCACGACGGGCGGCTGGTGAAGAACCTGATGCTGAACGGAAAGGAGTTCTTCCGCAGCAACAAGAAAGTGATGCTCGACAACCTGCCCACTTACATGGTGAAGCAGATAGAGGTTTACGACAAGGTGGGCAAGCGCAGCGAGTTCCTTGGGGTGGAAATGCCAGGCGACAAGGAATACGTGATGGACGTGAAGCTGAAGAAAGAATACTCCATCGGCTGGATTGCCAATGCCGAGGCAGGCGCAGGCTTGGCCGAAAGCAGTTACAAGGGCGACGATCCCTATCTGGCGCGTCTGTTCGCCATGCGCTTCACCGACCACTCGCGTCTGGCTTTCTATGCCAACGTGAACGACCTGAACGACGAGCGCAAACCCGGCGAGGAAGACGGTTGGACTCCCGAACAGATGAAGACGGGAATGCTGACACAGCAGTTGGCGGGACTGGACTACAACGTGGACTCCCGTAGCCAGAAATGGGAGGTGAAGGGCGAGGCCAACTTCTCGCACAGCATACTGCGTGGCGAGCAGACCACCGACCGCACGAACTTCCTCACGTCGGGCGACACCTACGAGCGCATACAGAACGACAGCCGCGACAAGAACCTCACGCTATCGACCAACCACACGCTCGACTACACCTTCAAGATGTTTACGCTCAACATACGCCCCAGCCTGAGTTACCACCACTTCAACCTGACCAGCGGTACGGAGAGCGAAGCTTGGGGCGACACGCTGCTCAACCGCTACTTCACCCACGGCCTCACTCGCGGCCACGACTGGCAGGCGACCATTGCTGCCAGTTCTGTGATAAAGTTCAAGGGTAACACCGTCGATAATTTGGAAGTGGGAGCCAACGCCAGCTACGGCAGCCGCAAGGACGATACCTTCAACCGCTACGACCTCTTCCTCGGTAGCTCACGGACTGCCTCGCAGCACGCTGACCAGTACTTCCGCAACCACCCCGACCACAGCTACAGCGCGGAAGGCTATGCCACCTACGGAAGACGACTCAGCAAACTCTTCTATTTCAGCCTGCGCTACGGGGTGAAGCACGCCGAAGCGGAGCGCGACAGCCGTCTCTTCCGCCTCGACCAGTTGGTCGACTACGAACAGGGCGACCTCGGCATCCTCCCCTCCGTGGCCTATGACGCTGCCACCGACTGGAACAATAGCTACGAAAGCAGTCACGGCGAAACCACACACACCGCCACGCCATACCTGAGCTTCCGCAAGAAGAACGACAAGGGCTCTTGGTACGGCTCGCTCAACCTGCCGCTGACCTTGAAACACGAGCGGCTCGACTATCAGCGCGGAGCCATCGACACTACCATTACCCGAAACACATTCCTCGTGGGACTCTACAATACGTTCATGACCTGGACCAGCAAAGACCAGCGCACACGCATCGGCCTGTGGTACACCATCAACTCGCGCACTCCCGACCTGCTCAACATGGTAAATATGCGCGACGACACCGACCCGCTGAATATCCGCGAAGGCAATGCCGGACTGCGCAACAGCTACCAGCACCAGTGGCGCTTCACCTATCTCGTCAATCGCAAGGTCTATCAGCGTCTCGGCCTGGAGTACTCATTTACCGACGATGCCCTTGCCATAGGTTACAGCTACGACACCGCTACGGGCATCCGCACCCGCAAGGCATACAACGTAGATGGTAACTGGAACGCTGGAGCCACCTACGACATCGCGTTCCCCCTCGACAAGCAGAAGCGTCTGCGCCTCACCTCCATCACGGGAGCCAACCACCGCCAGAGCGCAGACCTCGTCGGCGTAAACACGGGTGACGTAGTCCGTAGTACCGTCAAGACCGAGGGCTTAGACCAGATGCTGAAACTCGACTACCGCATAGGCCAGCACGCCATCAGCGCGAAGTTCGACGGTGGATGGCGCTATGTGAACAGCCGCCGCGACGACTTTACCAACCTCAACATCTGGAACTACGACTACGGCCTCACCGCCACCTTCCAACTGCCCCTCCATTTCCAACTCTCCACCGACCTCACCATGTTCTCGCGCCGGGGCTATCACGACTCCGCACTCAACGCCGACGACCTCGTATGGAACGCCCGCCTGTCGTACACCGCAATGAAGGGCAACCTCATCTTCATGCTCGACGGCTTCGACATCCTCGGTCAGCTCTCCAACGTCACCTACACCCTCAACGGTCAAGGCCGCGCCGAAATCCGCCGCAACGTACTCCCGCAGTACGCCCTCTTCCATGTGCAATACCGTTTGAACAAGCAGCCGAAGAAGAAGTAATCCTATAAAAACAACAATGAGTAAGTTTTTAATGACCATGATGGCCCTCGCGCTGACGATAGCAGCCCAGGCACAACAGTATTACGGCATCAACACCTACACTTACGACTACGGTCTCAGCGGCCGCACTACGATGCTCCGCGCCACGTTCAAACTATGAACATTACTTGATTTCAATAAAGCAGAAAAGTTCTTGGACGATCCAAGCGGCAGAGCCGAGCGAGTAAATAGTAAATAAAAGAAGATCAGTTAAACAAACAAAGTAATTTTTGTTCAAAAGTCCTATAGGCACCTAAGCCCCGCCGCGTCGTGATGACGAGACGGGGGCTATCAAGATTTATTAAATGGTTGCTGCGCAAATATGCGGTCAGTGACCATTTTTGTTAGCTGCTCAAAAAAAAGGAATCCGATTTGTACTGATGCCAGATTGACAACGACTGGTGCAACATAAGCTTTCTGTTTTCGCTATACTGCTGAAGTTTTTGTTACTATGAGAGGGGCTGTTCTGTCCACAGCATTATCCAGGTGAAACTGCCATTGAAGACTTGCCGAGGGGGTGGCCCCCTCCAATCGAACGAAGCGATGATAGGGGTATTAGGCTGCCCCTCTCTATCGTTGAGTGGACAGAGGCAAGCCTCTGTTGCGTAACGGACTTCGGTTGATGTTTCTTGCTTTCTGCCACATTGCTTGCAAATTGGGTTGGTTAGCCTCCCATGCCTCGAATGTTGGCAGGGGTATTAGGCTACCCATCCTTACCGTCGAATGGCTAACGGAGCGAGCTCCGACGTGTCGGAAACGACTCTCGTAAGCCACGTAAAAATGCTGCGGATTTTATCATCATGCGACGCTTGCGTCGAACAGTGTTTTGAAAAAACGCTAAGCCTAATAAGAGTTAACAGAAATTAACTCGGTTCGGGAGTACAGATTCTGCTGCGCGGAGCAAGCTCGTTTGAAGTATGGGAAAGAAGTTGCCCTGGTATCATCTTGCTACCAGATTTCATTCGTGCAGATGACAGTCGCTTGAAGAGTTTTCATAGTCACTATAAACCCCATTGCTTGCAATTGTATCTGGTCTGTCTTCCAAGTCCCGAAGGAGGATTGGGGAATTAGGCTTCCCATGACTTTGAAAAAGTGGCATCGGCAAGCCGATTAGACTGACTGGATAAAATTGCCAGAGATTTATTGCTGCCATTCATCGCCGACCATGTGTGAGAACTACTTCATGCCAGATTTCGTGACCTCTGCTTGCAGATTTATGTGGTCAATTCACCGTCCGATGAAAATCGGAACGGGTAGTGAGCTTCCCGATACTTGAAACATGTGGCACATGGGCAAGCCCAGTGCCCCGAAGGTCTGAAAAAAGACTATACAGGTGTGGACGGATGGCCTTGCCAGCCCATAAGTCTCTCGTTGAAGCTCAGAGATGATTTCAGGGCGCTTCAAAATCCTTTCGTGGGTAATCACACCTCTGGGATGGCGAAACCGCGAATTGGGGCATTTCTGAGGCTCCTGTGGCTTCGTTGCTTGAAAGACAAGACATCGCATCGGTTACAGAGCGAGAATATTGCCGACTCCTTTCAGTCGCAAACCTTTGACAGAAGGGAAAGGAAAATGAGCAATTTGCATGGTTGTCCATCTGGAAATCTGCAGTGCATTGCAAGCCCAATGCCGTTGCAAGATTTGCTGCGCATTTACCACATCCGTAAAATACCAAACATTGCGACTCTTGCCTTTGATTTGAATATCACCTATAGGGCTATACTCAATATAGAGTTATACAAATGGCAGCCACAAAAGAGATTGCAGAAACTCCGCTAATGTATAACCGTATATCTATATAAGGCTATACATTGCAAAGCCGTCGCGCCAAATGTAAAGCTATATGCCTATATCCCTGTACATTCATACATGCTATAACCCTATACATATATACCCTGTATAACCATATATGCCAATATCTCCTATAAGACTGTACAAACTATACACCTATACTCTGTATATCCTTATACACACTTATAACGCTATACGGATAGTAAGCATATACAAGGTATCTGCTAATACTGGATATACCCCTATACGTTGTGGATGTGCATATGCCTATAGGCTTATACTCTTCCATAGTGTATAGGGGTGCCATCGTTATATGGCTATACAAAAAGTGCAGACAGGGAACCAGTATTCAGTTCTACGTCTGCACAACAGGATAAACGGTGCTACAGTCAGAAGAGTTCTTCAGACGGCTGGCTGGGTTCAATCTGAATCGGGCCCCGTTTCTTCTCATACTTGGCAATGCATTTGGAGAACATACTTTCCACAACTGCCCTGACGGTCAAGTGCTCTTGCCAGGCGATAGCCCTGACTTTTACTATGAGGTCTTTGTCACAGATGCAAGAGAAGTGCCCAGTTTTGTCAGCGGTCGCTCCATCGGTACTGTCAATGCCCTTCCTCCTGCGACCACGCTTGCGGATAGTCTTCTCTCCTGCACTTGGTTCATGCTCTTCTTTTATGGTCTTTTGTCCAGAGTCTTCAGTGAGGTCTGCTACAGTCTGATCCGTGATGGCAGGAGTATCTTCCTGCTGTGCGATAGGCTCTGGCTTGTGCCGTGTTGAAAGCTCATTGCCGAAGATACCGCTGAAAGTATTGTCTAGCTCCATTATTCTTCACCTCCTTCCTGCAATTCATTGATAATGGGTTCAAATGCATACTTGACAGCATTCCTCTGATAGATGGTCAGCGGAAGCAAAGTATTGTAGTCGCTGATGACCACACTGCGCTTTATTCTTGGGGTTACTGTACCATAGGCTTTCAGCTGCTCAATGGCCTTGTCTCTTTCCTGCTGGAGGTGTTCACGCCTTTCCTCGACCGAAACTATGCCATTGGGGACGAAGAATATCTTCGCTCCGAAATGAGCCTTAAATATCTCACAGAACATCTGCGTGGCATCAAGGGTATCGCTGTCATAGTGAATAGGTACCACTGCAATATCTGCATTGGAATAGATGACTCCGAGGTTCGGGTCAACGAGGTTGCCCGGACAGTCAATGATGACATCGTAAGGCAACTGCTTCAAGCCCTCCATGATTATTGCCACCTCTTCGGGAGCCCTGTCCCTGAGCGTGTTTATCTCCCAGGGCAGAGAGGCATCGGGATCCTGCTGTAGGTCACGCTTGCGATGACGGAACAGGGACTGCTGAAGGTCGGCATCGACTACGGCAATGGTTCTGCCGCTGTTAGCAAGGTAGGTGGCAAAGATACCACAAAGGGTTGTCTTGCCTACGCCTCCTTTTACGTTAGTGTATAATACGATCTTTCCCATAGTTATTCAGATAATTAGTTGATAAACAAGTTCGTTGTCACTCGACAGGTTCGGTGTAACCTTGTCGCCATGCTGCCAGCCAAGCAGACACTTGATGTCTGTCACGGATGATACATTACCCGTGCTGACTTTGACGAGTCCGTCGACCTCCAGTTCCTTCAGGAAACGGGTGACTGTACTGCGGTTGCAGTTCCATTCTCTGGCAAGTTCGGAATGCGAAGCACCTACCTGTCCCGTTTGTACGCTGTAGTCTATGCTACGCTTTGTCTGCGTACCGTCGGTTTCTGCGGCATGACGGAGGAGTGAGAAGAAGCGGAACATCCTCTGTCTTGGCTTCAGGTCTTTGGCAAGATTGTCAATGTCCTGTAGCGACAGGGACAGGATGAGCCGTGTTTCAGAATGAGAGTTCTCCATAAGCATACATATTCATATGGTTATACATGGGTTCTCTCAGAACGGGGAACGCTGAGACTAGAGAGGTGCAAGGCAGCTTCCTCCCTTATCTCGTCCTCGGACTTCACCTTCACGTTGCGCACCCAGTCAAGCAAGGCACTCTTCTCAAAAAAGATCAGTTTGCCTGCTGGCTTATAGTAAGGAATCTGTGAGAAGTGCGTCATCTTGTACTTCTTGCTGCGTAGATACTCCAGCTGTTCCTCGGACAGCGTGAAGCAGTAATGAATTTTGTGGTCGTACATATTTGCTTGATTTTAGATTTTATCCCCGTCAAATGGTTTTACAATAGGTTGACTTCGTCGAGCTAAACCTTCATCGTTCCAACTGGACTTGTTCGGCTTGCGTTTGTGCGATGCAAGGATGGCTGCGTTCTGCTCCTCATCCGTCAAAGGAATGGGATTCTTGCGGTTCGCCTCCAGCCACTTGTCAATCTCGTCAAGGTAGATGACCCATCGCTTGCCTGGCTTGGAGCCGGGAATTTCCCTGTTTGCGAGTTTCTGATAGATGGTCGCAAGGGGAATGTTGGTGTACTCGGCAACCTGCTCAGGTGTGACAGGGCGGTGTCTGTTCTCTCTCTGCTGAGTTGGTCTGTTCTGAAGGTTCAGCAGTAAAGCCTTCATGCCCGAAACTTCATCCCGAAGTTCGGCAACGACCTGCGGAAGGTCATTGAACGTTAATTCCTTATTTGTCATTTTACAACACGACCCTTTAGTGGAATCGTGCTGCAAAGGAACCCAGTTACGAATCGGAGGGCAAGCCACTTTTTAATAACAGGTGCATCACGAAACAATCACGCAGTTGAGCCTTGTTTTTGGCTGTTATTCGTGGATAAAACAAGAATTTGAAGCGGATTTTGACAATGTCGAACATGTAAGTATAATGAATGACAATTGGGATTTTGGCTGTTTTTGGGGTAAGATTTAGCGCAAAAGGGCATAGGAACATCAGGACCACACCAAAGTTTGGCTTCTAATGTGGCTCCAATATGTGATGTCTAAGTATAGATGCTGAATAGGTGAGAAAGATTGGTATCAGCCTTTCTCTATGCCCAGTTGTGAAGGAATATGGAATAGCAGTCCGTCTGCTCCCTGGATGTCACAATGTATCTGGTCGCTGTTGGATGTGACAGTCAGGTTTCTGAGTGTGCTATGCGACAATGGCTCCCCACAGACCGTTACGCACAATGAAGCAAAACGACGCTCAATATAACAGGCGCAATCATCGTTGCTGTAAACCTTGCCTTTGCCAAGTCCCAACCTTATGGCAATGCTCCATACCAGATGACGGACATCGAAGCTGCTCAGTTTGGTCTTGTATCTCTTCCACTCAACTTCAGGGCGGTAGTTGTGATCCATCGCGAATCTCAACAGATCTGTACAGAACTCGTCCATGTCCTCCTCATAGACAAAAGGAGACATGATGTATAAAAGGTATTCGTGAATGGTATCCAGTTTTTTCTTCTGGATTTCTGCCTGACTCTGATAGAAGTCATCAATACCTTGCTGGTAGGTTGAACTAGGAGAAGCAGCCGAAACAGCGGATGGCTCATTGTCGGGAGTTTCATCATCCGATATGACCTTATTATCTGTAACGGCTATCTCTTCGGTTACCTCTGTTTCGGTTATGTTATTGGAAAATGCTTCAACACAACCGACAGGGTTTATATCCTCTGGTTCATTAGCAAACGATTTTGCCTCCAAAAGAAAAACTGGTGTTTGCCCATCTTCTTCGTGGGAATTGTTGTTTATAGAAGCTTTGTCCTTGGTTTTCCTCGTCTGCGCTATTCCCACGAAAGCATACTGCACAGCCATGTACATTGACCATAAGACAATTACAATCATCAGGTAGATGATAGATACAGGAATGATGTCATCGGGGAGATTTGAGTCAGCCCACTGACAAAGTGGAATTGAAAGAAGAAGTACTGCAACTCCCGGCAGTATTCTTGTAGAGATCCATTCGAGCCGGATGGATGCCTCACGTGAAGTGATGGAAGATGGTGAATCTATTTTCATTGTCTTTATGTGTTATTGTCCGTTATTTCAGAAAACGCGCTGCAAAGTTAAGAAGAATTTTACTTATGACGTATATCCTTTCCGTCTGTAGGCCAATGATTTATGTTTATTTGTGAATCATACTTGAAGTGAGTATGATTTTTATACTCGCCTTTTCCTCCTTTTTCGCAGTTATTCGATTTCTCGGCAAAGTTATAACGAAAAATGAGAGCCAATCCTGTTGGTTCTCATTCTTCCATGTTTTCAACTTAGAAATAGCGCCTTTGGTTTCATTTCTCGAAGAAATAGAACCAACAAATAGGTTTATCCCTGCCCGACGACTTTCAGCTGTGGAGTTATCTTTGGCTTCAGCGTGATGCGGTTGACCGACTCACGCTTGCTCTCATCTGCCATGTTTGCGTAAATCTGAGTTGTTTCCACGTTCTTGTGTCCGAGCATGTGCTGGACGGTGTAGATACCCGTACCAGCATCAACTTGCAAGGAACCGAAGGTATGACGGGCGCAGTGGAACGTGATGTGCTTGGTGATGCCCGCTGCCTTCAGCCAGTTCTTCAAGGTGGTGCCAGTCATCTTGTCCTTGAAGTCGGGGAAGACTTTTACATCGGGTTCGTGTTCTCCATCATAGAACCCAATGAGTTCAAGAGCCTCTTCGCTGACAGGGTTATTCACGAGCTGCTGAGTCTTCTGCATACGCACCGTGATATACATTCCTCCATCTCCGTATGGCTGAATCTTCTTCCATGTCAATGACTTGACGTCGCTCTTTCTGAGTCCTGTGAGGCAGGAGAAGAGAAAGGCTTTCTTCAATACAGGTTCCTTGCAGTCGGTGTTAGCAAGCTTTACGAGTTCCGGTTGTGAGAGGTGTTCCTTCTCCGTTGGGATGGTGTCTATCCTGTCAAGGAAGCCATTGGGATTCTCCTTGATCTTGTGGTCACGATAGGCGGTGTGGAGCACGGCACGGAAGGTTGACCAGTAGCCGGCAATGGTGTTGGTGTGCAGCCGCTGTTTCTTGTGGATGGTCTGTGGAGCAGTATAAAGGTACTCCTTGAACTTGTTGCACAGGTCAACGTCTATTTCCCCAAATGTGCATTTCCCTTCGCAGAAGGTTTCGAAATGCTTATAGACGTTCTGCCACTTGGTGTTCCTGGCATCGGCCTTCTTCTTGAACCATGCGAGGAAGCTGCCTTTCTCCTTTTCTCTGTCAAAGAAGTCATACCTCTCATTGACAATGCTCTCATAGCGTCGGCAGCGCAGTGCCTCGGCTTTCTCAGTCATGCGCTCGTTATAGTCACGCTCGCACTGGTTTTTGGGCTTGGCAAAGATGTAGATGCCAAGTGACTCATGTCGCTGTACCTTCATGGTTGACTCGTCCCTGTAGCCGGGATAGTAGTCAAGGTAAAAGCTCAGTTGCGTACCTTTCTTTATCTTACGCGTACGCAGGGTTACTGTCTTGCAAATGTTACTCATACTTGTATGAAATTTGTTTTGTTAATAATCGAAGGCTATGCGTCTCATAGCGGGTGCAAAGTAACTGCGTGATGAAAGTGTGACCAACTTACCCTTTCATAACTCGTAGATAATTGCACTTTCACGCAGTTGATGCTTATTATTGGTCATTATTGAAGTCTGTAAGCCCCAAATTGTGCCAGTCTGCTTGCCATTATTCGGTCTAATTCCTCCTTGACAATGAGGTTCTGTACTCCGACTTTCACCTTCGTGAGGTTGTTCGTCTTGACGATAACACAGATGTTACTCTTGGTCATGCCGTACTTCTCGGCAGCTTCGGCTGTGGTGTAATAGGCATCACTCGCCTTCAGGTCTGGACGGAAGATTTCATCAAGATGTTTCTTTGAATAATAGGTCTTGCCATATTCTCGCTTGGTGGGAATATGGCGTCGGTAGGCTTGGGTGCGCAAGGATTCCTTGGTCGTGGAATAAAGGGATTCTGCCTCATCTGTTGTGAGCCATTCTGTCAAGGCTTCTATCTCAGCGGAAACTCCGAAGAGTGCATCCATGTGCTTTCGGCTATAATAGTTTTTGCCTGCAATCTTGCACACAGGTATGTTGTTTCTCTTGGCTGAAACATAGAGCCATGACTTCTTAACCTTGTAGGTTGCCATAACGTCCTCGCCAGAGATGTATTCAAGTGGTTCAATGTCTTGAAAAGAGTTCTCTTTCCTCGTTGACTTACTTGAATCATGTTCCTTCTTCAACGAAAGGGAAGAAGGATTCTTAGGTTTGGATATTGGCAAGACACGATGATAAGGATTTCCTGCAAGCATCTTTTCAATGTCTGCCTTGCGGATGAATGCCATCCGGCTGCTGATTCGGGATGCAGGAAGTTTACCCTCGTTTACCAACTTGTAAACGTACTGACGGGAGCATCCCATGAGGATGGCAGCCTTGGAGAATGTGAGATACTCCTGGCTGGCGATGTCTATAACAGGCTGGACTGCCTTCAAAAAGTCCTGTTGTCTCTTCTTGCGCTGAGCCTTTGCCGCCTCGGCACAATGTTCTGAACAATACCTCTGCGAGCCGCTGTTACAAGTGAACTCCTTTCCGCAAAAGGCGCATTTTCTTGTCTTTCTCATTTGACTCCTTTTTATGTGGTTTTACAATCAATTTCATGCAAACCGCCACGGAGTGAACTATTGTCAATCATTGACATCCTTTGTCAACTCATTCCACGATGTCACGTTCTTCAAATGAGGTCACTTCCTTGCTCCTTTCCCTCTCGTTAATCAGTCAACCGTTGTCCACCATTGTCAACCTTTGTCAACCCTGTCCACGAGATGGCAAAATAAAAGCCCTCAAAATTCTCCGCGGTAGAAATGCGTTGCAAAGGTAAGCGGTTTTTTGAGAACCACCAAAAAGCAAGTCTGAAGTGTTAAAATCTAAAAGTAATTGATATACAACTGGTTATCTCTATGTGTTTTTCATTGTTTGTGGTTGTTTAGAGGTCTCTAAATACAATTACTGAAAGCCAAATCCTCGATGCTTGTCACGCTGTTGGGGATGGTGACAGAGGTCAGTTAGGAGCAGTATGCGAAAGCGAACACCCCAATGCTCGTCACACCGTCGGGAATGGTGACGTTTCTAATGCTTTTATCTATAACCTTTTTAAGGATAATACCAGATTCATCAAATATGAATATATCTTCACTCATAGTCAAATAGATTAATGTTGCTACAAAGTTATGTAATTATTCTTAAAAATGTATATGCTTATTTGTGTTTTTTATGTATTTTCTCAATTTGCTGGTAAAAACAAGATCAAATGGCATAGTGACAACTGTTATAAACTCTCATTTTTCCTCTTGTTATCCATCAACAAAAAGGCTTTGGGCATGAAGAATGATAAAACCAAGTAAATGACATTTTACTCCTTTTTTCCCCGAGTAAAACAAAGTAAATGTTTTAATCTTTTATTCCGCTTCACTTTTCATATCAAAAGTGTTTTTGTAGTTAAGATACAAAGTCTTGTTTTTCACGAACAAAGCGTGCTATTTTCAAAAAATATCGGTTTTTATAAAAAAAATAAATCCAAGGCCAATTATCCATGAAAAAATGGTATATTTGCAGCTATGAAAATCAATATTCCTTAAGTAATGCTCATATCAACAAAAGCACAATTAATCAAGAATCTCGACAGAATTGAAGGGTATCTTTCAAGCGAATCTGATGAACTTTATTATGCGATGTCTCAGTACATTGCAAATGGTAAAGTTTTTGTTTCATACATTGTGGATGGCAATTATCATTTTGCCCCAAGTAGATTTGTTGGCTACAAAGACAACACATTGATTAAGCATCAGAATAATAAAGAAAAGCATGGTACGACAACCACTAACTATATATCGAAGATCTTAGGTCCCAAACACTTTGATTCAACACTTGAAGTTGCATTTCTCAATTATTGTAAATGGTTAGGTGTAACGCCCTCAAATAACAAAAGAACATATTGGTTGTTGAATCAAGAAATAGTTGGTGAGTTGACATCCGAACCTTTTCAAGAAGGTGGCCACAGGATGAGAACTCACATTGTTCGTGAACGCAACGGCAAAGTAGTAAAAGAAGCTAAACGTTTATTCAAGGAAACACATGGCGGCAAACTTTTTTGTGAAGTGTGCGGATTTGACTTTAATGAAAAATATGGAAAACTTGGAGATGGTTTTATTGAAGCACATCATTTACATGGATTTTCAAAAACTGATGGTGAATATGAAATTAAACCTTCAGACTTTGCAATGGTATGTTCTAACTGTCATTCTATGCTTCACCGTGGGGATATTACAATAGCACGCCTCAAAAAACGCCTTAGATAATAAAATGAATATGTAACAATATGACTACGGGAAGAACTGTGTCCAGTAAGGAACTTAGGATATAATTAACGGAAGACGTATAACTGGCTATTTATTTTTCAGCTTCTCTTGCTTCATTATAAAAGCATATGCAGGTGAATTGTTATTCTAACATGATCATGCCCCTATTATGCTATGAAAGGCGAAAACCTTGATAATATCATGTTCTTCGCCTTTTCTTTCCCCTTTTGTTCTGACATTGTCCCGTGTTGCCGCAAAATAAAGTATAAATACAAAGCATCATTACTCCAGTATTACAAAGAGTTGGGACGGAGAATTCTGTGTTTTGTTGACAAAATTATCAGATAAACTACTAATCTGATTTCATAATTCTCGTAATAGAGCGTCCATTTGTGAGGATAAAAATTTATAGATGAATTGACTGCGGATTATATACCGCTGTTGATTCACACCCAATTAGCGAGACAGAGATACAACGACGGTACAAGAAAGACTTTTTTGAGTTTGTACAGCCTGAATAATTGTTTTATGGGATACCTCATTTGGATATTTCGATGGAAATAAAAAACTGGCTTTTCAATCAATGTATTCCATGTCATGAAAAATTCCACAGAAAGAAGTGTCTTTCTCAGATTTTTTGTTTACATTTGCCATGTCATTGATGATTTTTGCTTGTCTTTAACCCCAGCACTAAGGTAAGTGAAAAATCTGATATGGAAAAATCATTGGCAACTTTTTGTTGTTCAGGAACTTATAAAGAATATAAATTATAGTGTTGCGGAATTTAGGCAGAATTAAAAATGAAGAATGAAAATTACTATGCCTTGAAGGTAATTTTCATTCTTCATTCTTCATTTTTCGTTCTTCATTATTAAAGCAGGGCTTTAATTTCGGATTCGAGGTCCTTGATAACATCGTTGCGCTTGACGATTTCGTTGTCGCGGTTGACGAGGAAGAAAGTTGGGAGCGTGTTAACCGCGTATGTTTTGGTTGCTGTTCCGTCTGTCTCGTGAACACAAATCCATGGGAGACTTTCAACAGATTCCTTCCAGAAATGAAGGTCGTCGTCGAGGGAAATCTGATAGATTTCAAAACCTTGTGCTTGGAATTTGTTGTAGAGCTCACGCATGATACGTGTACGCTGTGGAGATTCCTTTGCACCATAGACCGTGAAGTCGAGGAGAACCACTTTTCCCTTTAGGTCAGTGAGTTTGTGGAACTTGGATTTGATGTCGGGGAGTTCGATGTCAATGATGCTGGTTTCCACGATTTTGCTCTCATCCACTTGAATCTGTTTTTGTTTTGGTGCAGCCGTGTTGCCCATGCCACGAATGGCGGTGTTGCAAATTTGGATGGTACGTTCTGCATCGTGCCATTGTCCGTCCCATGCAGTGGCGATGGTGGCGTAGCACTTCACGTCGGCACGGTCTGTGAGTGGGTTGAAGAGTTGGTAAGTGCCAGCGAGGTCGGTGATGGACTGACAGACTGCATAGTAAGAGTAGGCGAGGAGAGGCTCTTTGAAGATGTATTCGTTCTTCATCTTCTCCTTATAGGCATCAACCAATCCGTTAATGCTATCAACCACATCGCCAGGGAGCAGAGCTTCGTTCTTTTCGATAGCAATGATTTGTTGCTGGAGTCGTGCCTGCTGTTCACAAATCTCCTTGATTTTCTGAGAATTATAGGAACCCTTCACGTCGTAAGTGAGTGCGTTTGGAGTATTCTTGATGCTGAAGGTGATGGTTTCGGTGGAATCCACGGAGAAATTGATGCGGCGATTGCCGATGCGAAGTGCATAAAACTCAGGGTTTTCCACTTTCTTTTGTTGAGCAAAGGCGAATTCGCCCGATGCCTTGAGTTTCACGGAGTCGAGTGCTTGAATACCTTCGAGTGTTTGTGCTTCGAGATAGAGCATGGAGTCAGTAGCTCCCTCTACATTGCCCTCAATATGGAACTTTGGTGAGTTGTCGCATGAAATTGCCAAGATAAGCGTCAGCAATATGGGAATAATCTTTTTCATTAAGTCGTCGTTTTTATTACGGAGTGCAAAATTAGCGAATTTTCACTAAAATAGTGGTGTGCGAGCCAAAAAAAATTCTTAACTTTGCAGCCGATTTTGAATTTTGGAGTTATTGTGCGCTTGTAAAAGCTTCTTTGATAACGATTTGTGCATCAAAATTCAACACACACAGATTATTATAATTTATAAAAAGAATATGAATATTTCATTACAGACAGCTGACAAGTTGAACGGTGTTTTGACCGCAGTTATTGAGCCAGCAGACTATCAGGAAAAGGTAACAAAGGCAATCAAGGATTTCAGTAAGAAAGCAAATATGCCAGGCTTCCGCCCAGGCAAGGTACCAGCAGGATTGGTGAAGAAGCAGTTTGGTGCATCTATCCTTGCAGAGGAGGTGAACAAACTTCTTCAGGACAATCTTTTCAAGTATATCCGTGAGAACAACATCGATATGCTTGGCGAACCTCTCCCAACCGCAGATAATGACAAGGTAGAACTTGTGGATGGCGGAACATTCACATTCTCTTTCGAAATTGCTATCGCTCCAGAGTTTGAAGTGAACTTGAGCAAGAAAGACAAGGTACCTTTTTATCAAGTAGAAGTTGAGGACAAGATTGTTGAGAATCAGGTGGCAATGTATCGTCAGCGTGGTGGCAACTATGAGAAGGTTGACTCTTACGAGGACAATGATATGATTAAGGGTATTATCACAGAACTCGATGCTGCTGGCAATGCAGTGGAGGGTGGCATTTGTGCAGAAAATGTGGTGATGCTTCCTAAGTATTTCAAGAATGATGAGCAGAAGGCTCTCTTCGCTGCTGCTAAGCCAAACGATATTATCAAGTTCAATCCATCTGTTGCTTACGACAACAGCGAGGCTGAGTTGGCTTCACTCCTGAAGGTGGAGAAGGAAAAGGCAGGCGAATACAAGGGTGAGTTCAATTTCCAGATTACGGAAATCACTCGTTACATGCCAGGCCCATTGAATCAGGAGTTGTTTGACCAGGTGTTCCCTGCAGGAACTGTGACCAGCGCTGAGGATTTCACTGCCAAGGTGAAGGAGCAGATTGCTGAGCAGTTTAGCAAGGATAGCGACTACAAGTTCTTGCTCGACGTGCGCAAGTATATCAATGACAAGATTGGTAAACTTGAGTTCCCAGACGAAAAGCTCAAGAAGATTATGCTTGCCAACGCCAAGAACGACGAGCAGAAGGTCGAAGACAATTATGACAAGAGCATTGAAGAGTTGACTTGGCACCTTATCAAAGAAAAATTGGTGAAGCAGACAGGCGTGAAGGTTGAAGATAAGGACGTGGTTGAGATGGCTAAGGAGGTGACTCGTATGCAGTTTGCTCAGTATGGCATGCTCAACATTCCTGATGAGTATATTGAGAACTCAGCCAATGAAATGTTGAAGAAGCGTGAAACTGTTGACAACCTTATCGACCGTGCTATCGAATTGAAACTTGGTGCTGCTCTGAAGGATATGGTGACACTCGACACAAAGACAGTGGGCACAGAGGAGTTTAACGCTTTGTTTAAGTAAAATTATTAAAAAACTATAAATAAGCTGCAGGTAATGTGCTTACTTGCGGCTTTTTCATTTCAAATCTTGTATTTTTGCAATAGTAAAGTAAATGAAGAATGAATAATAAATGAAGAATTAAGAATGAAGAATTAAGAATGAAGAATTAAGAATGTATTTTTCTTTGTTTTTTTTCATTTTTAATTCGTAGTTTATTTCACGGTGGGAATGACAAAATGACAGTGAGCAGGGATTGGAGTGAGTTTTGCAAGGAAATCAGGATGAGAAATGATAATGATTAGTTTTTTAATAATATAAATAGGTAAGACAAATGAATAATTTTGATGATTTTAAGAAATTCGCTACAGGTCATGTTGGCGTAAATAGTATGGTGCTTGACGATGTGATGAAGGCTCAAGCAGGCTATTTGAACCCATATATTTTGGAGGAGCGTCAGTTGAATGTAACCCAGTTGGATGTGTTCTCCCGTTTGATGATGGATAGAATTATCTTCTTGGGAACAGAAGTGAACGACTATACCGCTAATGTGCTTCAGGCTCAGATGCTCTATCTGGATTCTGTGGATAGTGGCAAGGACATCAGCATCTATATCAATAGTCCTGGCGGTAGCGTGTATGCAGGTCTTGGTATTTACGACACGATGCAGTTCATTAATTCCGATGTGCAGACTATATGTACAGGTATGGCTGCTTCGATGGCTGCCGTATTGCTCGTGGCAGGCGCAAAGGGCAAACGCTCGGCTCTTCCTCATAGTCGCGTGATGATTCACCAGCCAATGGGTGGCGCACAAGGACAGGCAAGCGATATTGAAATTACTGCTCGTGAAATTCAGAAACTGAAAAAAGAACTTTATACAATTATTGCAGAACACTCTGGTCAGCAATTTGATAAGGTGTGGGCGGATTCAGACCGTGACTACTGGATGACAGCTGAAGAGGCTGCTCAGTATGGCATGATTGACCAAGTGCTCAATCGCAAAAAATAATTTATGGCACATTTGAGACGATGCTCTTTCTGCGGACGTACGGAAAAGGAAGTTGAATTCTTGATTACAGGAATTGATGGCAACATCTGTAACGAGTGCGCAGATCAAGCACACCAAATCGTGGTGGAGAACATTAAATCGAAACAGTCTCCAGCATTAGAATTGGAAAAACTACCCAAACCGACTGAAATCAAGGCTTATCTTGACCAATATGTGATTGGTCAGGATGATGCCAAGAAGGCATTGTCGGTGGCGGTATATAACCACTACAAGCGTTTGCGCGATGTGGCGAATGGTGGTAAGGATGATGTAGAACTTGAGAAATCGAACATCATCATGGTGGGCAGTACGGGTACTGGAAAGACCTTGCTTGCCAAGACTATCGCCAAACTGCTTGTGGTTCCTTTCACCATCGTGGATGCTACCGTTCTGACAGAAGCGGGTTATGTGGGCGAAGACGTGGAGAGTTTGCTGAGCAGGCTTCTTCAGGAATGCGATTACGACCCAAAGAAGGCAGAGCAGGGTATAGTGTTCATTGATGAGATAGACAAGATAGCCAGAAAGAGCGACAATCCAAGTATCACCCGCGATGTAAGTGGTGAAGGTGTTCAGCAGGCATTGCTGAAATTGCTCGAAGGCAGTGTGGTGAATGTGCCTCCATACGGTGGTAGAAAGCATCCTGAACAAAAATTCATTCAGGTAGATACGAAGAACATCCTCTTCATTTGCGGTGGAGCATTCGATGGAATTGAAAGAAAGATTGCCCAGCGATTGAATACACATGTGGTGGGATATGGTGCTGTGGAGAATACAGCAAGGGTTGACAAAAACAATCTGATGCAGTATATTGCTCCTATGGACTTGAAGTCGTTTGGACTCATCCCTGAGATTGTGGGCCGTCTGCCAATCTTAACCCATTTGGAACCTCTCGACCGAACAGCTTTACGTTCCATCTTGACGGAGCCCAAGAATTCCGTTATCAAGCAGTATATCAAACTGATGGAGATGGATGGTGTGACACTGTCGTTCGAGGAAGAGGCTTTGGATTACATCGTTGATAAGGCGGTGGAGTATCGCTTAGGAGCTCGTGGTTTGCGCTCGTTGGTTGAAGCTATCATGATGGATTCGATGTTTGAGATTCCTTCTTCAAGAAAGAAAACGCTCAAGGTGACACTCGATTTTGCCAAAAAACAACTGGAAACCGCAAATTTGGCTGTGCTGGCGCAGAAAGAACAATAGATTTACGGATTTACAGATTTACGATTTACCGATTTACTATTGGATTTACAATTTTCTAAATGGTGAATGGAAGTAAATGGTAATATAACTTGCGCTAAGACGTAAGGACAGATTAGGAAGAATGTATTTTGCTCTCAGGAGTGATTTACATTCTTTTTTTTATAAAGGAGGAAACGATGTGAATAGAGTGCTTTTCGTATGAATCGGATGGAAAGAAAAATGTGAAAAGTGAAAACTTTTGATTTTTCTGAAAAATATTTACGAAAAAATTTGGAAAATTCATTTCATAGAAATAACTTTGTTCAGTGTTCATTTTAATCGTTAAAAACACTGTATAGAATTTTTCTCTACATCATTCAAAGTTATGATTTTATGAAAAAGAATATGTCATTGCAAGAGTCGTTGAAGTATTACTTTGGCTTCGATACTTTCAAGGGCGACCAAGAGGCTATCATCCAGAACCTGCTTGATGGCAATGACACTTTTGTGTTGATGCCAACAGGCGGCGGTAAGTCGATGTGCTACCAGTTGCCTGCATTGTTGATGGAGGGCACTGCAATTGTGATTTCCCCTCTCATCGCTTTGATGAAAAACCAAGTCGATGCTATTAAGCACTATTCCGAAGAAGATAATTTGGCACATTTCCTGAATTCTTCACTGAACAAGGCAAGTATAGAACAGGTGAAGGAAGACGTGAAGAGTGGAAAAACAAAGTTGCTATATGTGGCTCCTGAATCGTTGACCAAAGAGGACAATGTGGAATTTCTGAAGTCGGTGAAGATTTCTTTTTATGCCGTGGATGAGGCGCATTGTATTTCGGAGTGGGGACATGATTTCCGTCCAGAATATAGAAAGATTCGTCCTATTATTGAGAAGATTGGTAAGTCGCCAATCATTGCTCTGACCGCTACAGCTACCGATAAGGTGCGTACAGATATTAAGAAGAGTTTGGGCATTCAGGATGCCAAGGACTTTAAGTCGTCGTTCAATCGTCCTAACTTGTATTACGAAGTACGTTCCAAAACCAAGGATATAGATAAGGAAATCATCAAGTTCATCCGTCAGAACGAAGGCAAGAGTGGCATTATCTATTGTCTCTCTCGCAAGAAGGTGGAAGAACTGGCTGAAATTCTTCAAGCAAACAAGATACGTGCGGCAGCCTATCATGCTGGTTTGGAGCAGCAAGTGCGCTCGGAAACTCAAGACAAGTTCGTGATGGAGGAAATCGACGTGATAGTGGCAACCATTGCTTTTGGTATGGGAATTGACAAGCCCGATGTGAGGTTTGTGATTCATTATGATATACCGAAGAGTTTGGAAGGTTATTATCAGGAAACGGGACGTGCAGGACGAGATGGCGGCGAAGGTAAATGTATCGCATTCTTTACGAAGAAAGACCTTCAGAAATTGGAGAAGTTCACTGAGGGTAAACCTGTAGCAGAACAGGAAATCGGTCGTCAGTTGTTGCAGGAAACTGCCAATTATTGTGAATCGTCTGTTTGTCGTAGAAAATTGCTTTTACACTATTTTGGTGAAGAGTATTTAGAGGACAATTGTGGAAATTGCGATAATTGCTTGCATCCAAAGAAGAGTACGGATGCGAAGGATTTGCTTGTTTTGGCACTGAAAACCATTCTCTTGGCTAAGGAGAATTTCAAGATGGACATCATCATCGATATTCTTCGTGGCAACGAGACAGAATTTGGCCTTTCCCATAAGCACGACCAATTAGAGACTTTCGGTGAAGGAGCTGATGTGGAAGAAACCATGTGGAAAGCCGTTTTCAACCAAGCCATGCTTTCGGGTTATCTGCGTAAGGAGATTGAGAATTATGGTGTGCTGAAACTGACGAAAGAAGGTAAGAAGTTCCTGAAGAAACCAAGTGAGTTCTTAGTTATAGAGAATAATGATTTTGATGATAGCGCTGATATGGTTGAAATGGTTCGTTCCGGAGGCGCCGATGAGACGCTTTTCTCTTTGTTGATGGACTTGAGAAAATCCATTTCCAGAAAGCTCAAGATACCTGCATACGTGATTTTCCAAGAAAATTCCATCGATGCGATGTGTACCCTCTATCCAATCACACTTGAGGAGATGCAGAACATACCTGGCGTGGGTGCAGGAAAGGCAAAGCGCTATGGTCAGGAGTTCTGTGATGTGATTAAGAAGTATTGTGAGGAGAATGAGATAGAGCGTCCAACCGATATGCGTGTTCGAACTGTAGCCAACAAGTCGAAACGCAAGGTGGATATTATTCAGCGAATAGACCGAGAGGTTGCCCTCGATGACATTGCAGAGAGTTTGGGACTTGATTTCGGCGAATTGCTGGATGAGGTCGAGGCTATTGTGTATAGCGGCACGAAGTTGAACATCGACTATTTCCTTGAGGACGTGATGGATGAAGACGTTGTGGATGAAATCTACGACTACTTCAGAGAAAGCGAGACGGATGATTTGGAAACCGCCTTGAGGGTTCTGGATGATTGTTCAGACGATGAGATTCGTTTGGTCCGCATCAAGTTTATTTCCGAAATGGCAAACTAAAAAGAGCGATAATCATCCTAATAGTTTTTATAACATTATCATTATGAAAAAGATAAAATCATTTGTATTACTTTTTGCAACTGTAATTGTATCAATTTCATTTTCATCTTGCGCAACTATCGTTTCCGGTGGTGATCCAAGCATTACGATAAACGGCCATGTGAATGAACCTGTGGATATTACGACCGAGAAGCAGACATATCCACGAGTCACACTTCCTGCTGTGGTACAGGTACAGAGGCACAAACTGGATGGCCAGCGTATTCGTATTACATCGGAAAACTACAATTTCGACGATATAGTTTTGGGAAAGCAGGTTAATGGTTGGGCATTTGGTAATATTCTACTTGGTGGATTGATTGGCTGGGGTGTTGACCTCGCTACTAACTGTGTTGTGAAGCCAGAACAGACTCAGTTTACCATCCAAGCGATTCCAAAACAGGAGGACAAAGTGACTAAAAAGGAATAATCTTATAACTATTAGACACCTTCCGCTTAACGAAAAATAATTTTGGGACGATTTTAATCCATTCATTTGAATTATTTGAAACCACGAATTACTCGAATTTACACTAATTTTTAGCTCGGCGTATGCCAATTATTGATTTAAATTTTATCGAATTTCTCAAATTTTAAAAATGCTAGCATTTTTGTTAGTGAAATAAGATAAATTAATCATAAATAAATTCGTTTAATTAGTGAAATTCGTGGTTGAGAATAATCCCAAGTTATTATTTTATCATTACTAAGAAGAGCGCTAAAATATAATTACACTGAGATACAGAGATTCAGAGGGTTATCAAATGAACGATAAATAACTCTGTATCTCTGTTTCTGTGTTTTGAATCAACACTTTGTGCTTGAAAAATTTTCTTAGTTTCAAAAATATGCGTATCTTTGCACGCAATAAAAATTTTCAGGAATATGGCATCTTTTATTGCAGACAAAGTTGTGATGGAAGGTCTGACATTTGATGATGTGCTGCTGATTCCAGCATATTCAGAAGTCCTTCCTCGAGAGGTATCACTCTCAACCAAGTTTTCCCGACACATTGATTTGAAAATTCCGTTTGTCACAGCTGCGATGGACACTGTGACTGAGGCTGCTATGGCTATTGCTATTGCTCGCGAAGGCGGAATCGGTGTGATTCATAAAAACATGAGTATCGAGGAGCAAGCTCGTCAGGTGGCAATCGTGAAACGTGCTGAAAACGGTATGATTTACGACCCAGTGACTATCAAGCGTGGCTCAACAGTGAAAGATGCCCTCGACATGATGGCAGAATTTCATATTGGTGGTATTCCAGTGGTGGATGATGACAACAAATTGGTGGGAATCGTGACGAATCGTGACCTTCGTTTCCAAACCAATATGAATGAATTGATTGACCACGTGATGACCAGCGAACAACTTGTTGTTACTCATCAGCAGACAGACCTCGATCATGCTTCACGTATTTTGATGGAGCATAAGATTGAGAAGTTGCCAGTGGTGGATGATGAGAATCATTTGATTGGTCTGATTACTTACAAGGACATCACCAAGGCAAAGGATAAGCCAATGGCATGTAAGGACGAGAAAGGTCGTCTTCGCGTGGCAGCTGGAGTCGGTGTAACAGCTGATACTTTCCAGCGCATGGAAGCATTGGTGAAGGCAGGTGTTGATGCTATCATCATTGACACTGCACATGGACATTCGAAAGGTGTGGTGGAAAAAGTGCGTGAGGCAAAGGCTGCATTCCCTAATGTGGATATAGTTGTCGGTAACATTGCTACGGGTGAGGCTGCCAAGATGCTTGTTGAAGCTGGTGCTGATGCCGTGAAAGTAGGTATCGGTCCTGGTTCTATCTGTACAACACGTGTAGTGGCAGGTGTGGGTGTTCCTCAGCTCTCTGCTGTGTATGACGTGGCTTCTGCTTTGAAGGGTACTGGAATTCCTTTGATTGCTGATGGTGGTCTTCGTTATAGTGGAGATATTGTGAAGGCTTTGGCAGCTGGTGGTACCAGTGTGATGATTGGTTCACTCGTCGCTGGAACTGAGGAATCTCCTGGTGAGACGATTCTCTTCAACGGACGTAAGTATAAGTCCTATCGTGGAATGGGTTCGCTCGAAGCTATGGAAAATGGTTCTAAGGACCGTTACTTCCAGTCGGGTGTGGAAGCAAAGAAACTCGTGCCAGAAGGTATTGCAGGTCGTGTTCCTTATAAGGGAACGGTGCAGGAAGTCATCTTCCAATTGGTAGGCGGTTTGCGCTCTGGTATGGGCTATTGTGGTGCAAAGGACATCGAGGCGCTGCATGAGGCTAAGTTCACTCGCATCACCAATGCTGGTGTGCTTGAAAGCCATCCACACGAAGTGATTATCACGAGCGAGGCTCCTAACTATAGTCGTCCTCAGTAATCAGACAAAAAAAGTTTAACGTTTAACGTTTAACGTTTAACGAAGTTACACTTCTCGGCGTTATTTCCGTTGTTCTCCACGCTTCACGCTTCACTCGTATCAAGTCGATTTTAAGTTAACGCAAACATAAAAGTGTTAAAAATTAATTATATAAGGTGGTTCCCAAGGTTTTGGGAACCTTTTTTATGTTTTTTATTTGTATCTTTGCAGCCAAATTGTGAAAAGGTAGGTTCTAAAAATTCTGTTTTTTAGCTCACTACCAATTTATTATATTTGATTTCGGTTGCTTTTTGTTTGATTTGAAGTCTTTTTGCCACTTTTCTCGGTTACATAGCTCGCTATGCGCCCTCAAAAACTGACAAAAATCCAATCAAATCAATTCAAAAATCAATCCGACATAATTTTTTGAACCTACCAAAAAAGAAACATAAAAAAATAATGAAAAAAATTGCACTTTTTGCAGTTGGTGCCTTGATGGGACTTTCTGCTTTTGCCCAGAGCAATGACCCTGTTCTGATGCATATCAATGGAAACCCAATTACTCGTTCTGAATTTGAATACTCTTTCAACAAGAACAATGCAGACGGCGTTCTTGACAAAAAAGATGTGAAAGATTATGTTCAGCTGTTTGTTGATTTCAAATTGAAAGTTGAAGCTGCTAAGGATGCAGGTATCGATACCATTTCTGCGATTCGCAAGGAATTGTTCGGCTATAAGGAGCAGATGGTGATTCCAACTTTGGTGGATAGTGATTTCATCGAGCGTGAAGCACGCAACACCTACGAGCAGACTGCTCAGCACTTTGCAGGTCAGGATATGCTCACAGCATCACATATTCTTGTTTTGCTTCGCCAGGATGCAGATGAAGCTGCTCAGAAGGCTGCAAAGGCACGTATCGACTCAATCTATGAAGTGCTGAAGGGTGGTGCAGACTTTGCTGAGGTTGCCAAGAATTGCAGTGATGATAAAGGTTCTGCTGCACGTGGCGGTTCTCTCGGTCAGTTTGGTAAGGGTATGATGATTCCAGATTTTGAAAAGGCTGCTTACGCTTTGAAAAAAGGTGAAATGTCGGAACCAATCAAATCGACGGTAGGTTATCACATTATCAAGATGGAAGACCGTCATCCATTTGAATCATACGAGTTCCATCATGATAACATTTTGAAATTCTTGGAGCAGCGTGGTATAAAGGAAGCTTCTGCCAATGCATTGATTGACTCCGTTGCTAAGAAGGAAGGCGTTTCACGTGATGTGATTATTGGTCGTTATTATGATGATTTGATTTCAAAAGATAGCGATTCCAAGAATTTGGCTCAGGAGTACTATGATGGTACTTTGATGTATGAAATCAGCAAGAACCAGATTTGGGATGTGGCAGCAAAGGATGAGGAAGGTCTTGCAAAATATTTCAAGGCAAACAAGAAGAAATATGCCTTTGATGAACCTCGTTTCCGCGGCCTGATTCTCCATGGTAAGGATGACGCTGTGATAGCAACTGCCAAGAAGTTGGTGAAGGGTGTGAAGGAAGAGGATTGGCCAACAACGATTGTAAAGGGCTTGAACAATGATTCTGTGAAGGTGATTCGTGTGGAGCATGGCATCTACAAGAAGGGCGACAGCAAGACTGTGGATAATATGGTGTTTAATACAGGTACAGAATATAAGCCAATGAAGGATTATCCTGCTACCGACGTGTTTGGAAAGAAACTGAAAAAGCCTGAAACTTACAAGGATGTGAAGGGACAGGTCACAACCGACTACCAGCAGGAATGTGAAAAGGCATGGGTAGAAGGTCTCAGAAAGAAATATCCTGTTGACATTGACGAAAGTGTTTTGGCAACGGTAAATAAGCATTAATGTTTAAAAGCCTCACCCTAACCCCTCTCCAAAAGGTGAGGGGGTGGAATGAAAGGTGAAAAATGAATTACATGCATAAGATATTAGCAATTTTTGCCAGTGCTCTACTGCTTTCGCTTCCGCTTCAAGCACAAGACAATGTGATTGACGAAGTGATTTGGGTAGTAGGAGAGGAAGCTATTCTCAAGTCGGATGTGGAACAGGCAAGACTTGAGTCTCAGTCGATGGGCCAACGTATCGATGGAGACCCTTATTGCGTGATTCCAGAACAATTGGCTGTTCAGAAGCTGTTTCTTCATCAAGCTGCTATCGACAGTGTGGAAGTAACTGATAGCGAGGTGCTTCAGGATGTGGAGCGAAGAGTCAGCTATTACATTCAGCAGATTGGCTCGAAGGAAAAGATGGAGGAGTACTTCGGAAAGACCACCACTCAGATTCGTGAGCAACTATACGATATGGTGAGGAATGAGTATCTCATCTCGGAAGTTCGTAAGAATCTGGTGAAGGATATCAAAGTGACTCCTGCTCAGGTTCGTCAGTACTTCAAGGATGTTCCTGAAGATAGCATTCCTTTCATCCCTACGAAGTATGAGGTGCAAGTGATGGTCATCAATCCAAAAATCTCTATCGATGAAATCAATCGTGTGAAAGATGAATTGCGAGAATACACAGAACGTGTAAATAGTGGTCAGTCGCAGTTCTCTACTTTGGCTTTGATGTATTCAGAAGATAAGGTGAGTGCTGCTCATGGTGGTGAGTTGGGTTTTATCACTCGTATGGATGTGGTGCCTGAATTTGCCAATGTAGCCTTCAATCTGACAGACCCAAAGATTGTATCAAAGATTTTTGAGAGTGAATACGGTTTCCATATCATTCAGTTGATTGAAAAGCGAGGTGACCGTGTGAATGTGCGCCACATCTTGAAGAAGCCAAGAGTGAGTGATGCCGAACTGACAGAAGCCATCTTGCATCTTGATTCCATCATGGCGGATGTGAACGATAAAAAGTTTACCTTCGAACAAGCGGTTTCTGTTTTGTCAGATGATAAAGACACACGTGCCAACTATGGTATCATGGTGAATAAGAATAGAGAGAGCGACCTCTATGGCACGCCAAAATTCGAACTGAAGGACATGCCTTCGGAAGTGGCAAAAACCATTTCTGGTATGAATGTAGGCGAGTTGTCGAAACCATTCGTAATGGTGAATGATAAAGGTAAGGAGGTCGTTGCTGTGGTGAAATTGAAAAGTAAGGTGAATGGGCATCGAGCTACGATGAAAGATGACTATCAGGAACTGCAGAATGTGATGATTGAGAAGAAAAGTGCAGAAAAGATAGAAAACTGGATTCGTGAGATGCAGAGCAAGACTTACGTGAAAATCAATAAAGACTGGCAGAATTGTGAATTCAGATATGCTGGTTGGATAAAATAAGATATTGAATTTGAATCAGACAAATACATATAAGAATAGGAATATGAAGCTGTTTTTCAGTTTCATATTCTTGCTTTGTGTATGTGTCGTGATTGCCGCTGTTCCTGTAGATAGGAAAAAGCGGAAAAAAAATACCGATTCACGTATCCATCTGATTCATTCCGATGTGCTCTACAAGAATTATCAAGACCCTCATGCAGAGGTGTTGGTAGGTCATGTGAAGTTGAGTCATGAAGGATTGTATTTGGACTGCGATAGTGCGAAGTTTTATCGTGAAGACAATTCCTTCGATGGTTTTGGACATGTGGTGATGGTGCAGGGTGATACTTTGCGATTGACCTGTGACACTATTTTCTACGACGGTTTTGAAATGAAGGCTCGTGCACGCGGACGGGTGCATCTGTATCATAAGAAATCCAAACTAGTGACAGAGAATCTGGATTATGACCGAGTTTATGATATGGGCATGTACATTGATGGAGGTACGCTTTATGATGGTGATAATGTGTTGGTTTCAGATTGGGGACAATACACACTTCCAACTCACGAGGCGTTTTTCACTGAGAATGTGCAACTGACCAATCCAAAATTCAATATGGTGTCCGATACCTTATATTATTATACAGACACGGAAATTGCACAGATTGAATCTCCAACCAACATCATCTCGAATGACAGTACTTTCGTTTATGGCGTGAAGGGTGAATACGACACCAAGTTGGGTAGGGCAAGTTTGCTCAATCGTTCCTATATCATTAAAGATATGCGCAAGATTGTGGGCGATAGTTTGCATAGCGATAAGGAAACAGGTGTAGATGAGGCTTTTGGTCATGTTGTGATTACGGATGATGAAAACCAGTGTATGTTGCTTGGTAACTATTGCAAGTATTATGAAGAAACGGGAAATGCCATGGCAACAGATAGCGCTATTGTGATGGAATTTTCGTCTCCTGATACTTTGTATGTACATGCCGACACGCTCAAGATGTTCACATTCAATATGAACACTGATTCTGTCTATAGGAATCTTTATGCCTATCATAAGGTGCGAATGTATCGAAGGGATGTGCAAGGGGTGTGCGACTCACTCGCCAGTTTGCAACTCGATTCATGCACATACATGTATGGACAGCCTATTCTGTGGAATGAGAATCAACAGATTTTTGGTGAGGAAATACGTATCTACAACAACGATAGCACGATTGATTGGGTGCATATTATCAATCAGGCGATGACCATCGAGCAAGTAGATTCAGCATCTTTTAATCAAGTGGCTTCGAAGGAAATGATGAGTTACTTCATCAATGGAGAAATAGAGCATAACGAGGCACACGGCAACGTGTATGTGGTGTATTACCTTGATGAAGACGATGGGTCCAGAATGGGAGTGCTTTATGCCGAATCCACAGATATGAATATTTTCATGCAGAATAGAAAGGTGACGAAGGTGTGGATGCCAACCAATAGTGGAATGATGTACCCACCTCTAAAAGTGCCTCATAATCGTCAGTATCTCAGCCAGTTTGCATGGTTTGATTATATTCGTCCTAAAGATAAAGATGATATTTTTGAATGGAGAAACAAGGACGAAAAGAATATTTTGAAGAAAACCGAGAAGAAATCTGTTCCTCTTCAGAAATTGTCGGACTTGGAAAGCTAATCTGCATGCTGAAACAAGACGATGCTCCAACAATTGCAATAATCTTTAAATCATAAAAACTATGGGTTTATTCACAACTCGAAAGCCAAGAGGTTTTCATCACAACTATATTTATTACGACCCTCGAAAAGAAAAACTACAGAAAATCGAGGAGAATGCCAAACGCGAATTGGGTATCATTCCACCAAAGGAGTTCTCTCCCGAAGATTTGAGAGGCAAGTTTGTGGATGCCACTACGCATTTGAAACGCCGCAAGGAAAGTGGAAAGAAACCTATTTCCAATGGTATTCTGATTATGATTATCGTGGCGTTAATCTTTTTGATGAAATATTTAGCGACAGGCAAATTGTTCTAAAAAGGTAAACATGGGAAATAGCACGAGCGATATCATTCATTTGCTTCCAGATTCCGTTGCCAATCAGATTGCTGCGGGAGAGGTGGTACAGCGTCCTGCTTCCATCGTGAAGGAGATGGTGGAGAATTCCATCGATGCAGGTGCCACCAACATCCAGGTATTGGTAACGGATGGGGGAAAGACTTGCGTGCAAGTCATTGATAATGGAAAGGGCATGTCGGAAACGGATGCTCGCCTTTCCTTCGAACGCCATGCTACTTCCAAAATACAATCCGCCTCCGATCTTTACCGACTCACAACGATGGGTTTTCGTGGTGAGGCGTTGGCTTCCATTGCCGCTGTTGCACAAATAGAATTGAAAACACGTCGTCCCGAGGACGAATTGGGAACCTGCATCCGAATAGCTGGCTCTAAGATTGAATCACAAGAACCTGTGTCTTGTCCTGTTGGATGCAATTTTTCTGTCAAAAATCTTTTCTTCAATGTTCCAGCACGAAGGAAATTCATGAAGTCCAATCAGACGGAGCTCAGCAATATCGTTGCGGATTTCGAAAAGATTGTGTTGGTTTATCCCGACATTTCTTTTTCTCTCTTCAATAACGGTGCAGAGATTTATCATTTGCCAAGTGCATCCTTGCGTCAGCGCATTTTGGATGTCTATGGCAAGAAAGTCAATGCAGAATTGCTGCCCTTGGAAGCAGAAACATCTTTGGTTTCGATTTCTGGATATGTGGGAAAACCCGAGACAGCACGAAAAAAGGGAGCACATCAGTTCTTTTTCGTGAATGGACGATTCATGCGTCATCCTTATTTCCATTCTGCTGTGATGCATGCTTTCGATAATTTGCTGCCTGCTGGTGAGCATGTTTCTTATTTCATCTATTTCTCTGTGGATGCTTCGTCCATTGATGTGAATGTTCATCCTACAAAAACAGAAATCAAATTTGATAACGAGCAGGCAATTTGGCAGGTGCTTTCAGCGGTGGTGCGTGAATCCATTGGCAAATACAATGATGTGCCGACGATTGATTTCGATGTGGCAGATAAGCCCAATATTCCTGCATTCAAGTCGAATCATGGACCGGTGGAGCAACCTCGTATGACACCTATTACATATAATCCTTTTGCTCATTCATCCGATAAGAAAGCGTCGATACCTGATGATTGGGAAAAACTCTATCAAGGAATTGAGACATTCAAAAAAGATAGTGCTCAGAAGGAAAAAGGCAAACAGAGTTTGGTCTCGAACCAAGAGGAATTTATTGTGGAAGGACTTTTGGGACGAGGCAATTCCATAAATACTTCAAATCGCCTTTGGAATGGGAATGAAGATGTGGTGAACAATCAAGATTTGTTTGCTGATATAGCTTCTCTACCTCATTTTCAGTATAAAGGACGATTTATTGTGGTGCCATTTTCTACAGGATTGCTACTTGTGGACCAACACCGTGCACATACTCGAGTGCTTTTCGAGGTGTATATGCAGCAAATGTCTTCCAAGAAGCATGTGTCGCAAGGCAATCTATTTCCAGAACTGATTCAATTCACGAAAAATGAGGAACTGACGCTTCAGAACGTGCAAGAAGAATTGTCATGTTTGGGGTTTGAATTGACCAATTTGGGCGGAGGCTCGTATTCTATCAATGGAGTGCCTACTGATATCGATGGTTTGGAACCCGCAAAACTGTTGCATTCTCTGATTTATGCTGCCATGGACAGAGGTGTCAGTATCAAGGCGGAGGTGGAGCAGTCCATTTCCCTCGCGATGGCTCAATCTGCTGCCATTGTCTATGGGCAAGTGTTAACGGATGAGGAAATCTCGAATTTGCTGACTCAGCTTTTCAGCTTACCTACTCCGATGAGAACTCCCGATGGAAAACTCGTTTTCAGCATCATAGAACATAGCTACATAGAGAAACTCTTTTAGTTGTTTTTGTTCTCATTTGTCTTTCTGACAGTTATAACAACAGTTTTTTCTTTGATTGTACTGATTCACTGGGCTCAAATCTTAAAAAATGAGATTGAAATAGTCTAAAAGGTAAAAAAAAAGTCTGAAAGTGTTAAAAAATAAAGATTTTTTGATTTTATCTTGTGCTATATGAATTGAAAACATTAAATTTGCAAGCGAAAAATTGTGCATTTTACCAAATAGGTACTATACAACGACAAAATTAAGTTAAATTTCTATATTATTGTTTTATTAAAAAAAGGTATTTATGAAAAAGTTAATGATTGCGCTGGCATTTGCTGGCCTTGGTACTGTTGCAGCTAATGCACAGACCACAATCGAAACACCAGAACTTTCTAAGTACACTGTTGCTACCAACTCATTCTGGAGCAACTGGTTCATTCAGGTCGGTGTTGATGCTTCTGTTCAGAACCCTTATCGTTCTAAATTTGCTGATCAGTTCCACGATGGTCGTTCTTATGGCGTAAACCTCGCTGTTGGTAAGTACTTCACTCCTGGACTTGCTCTGCGTTTGCACGCTAACTGGGACAATGGTCTTATCGAGCGTAAGCACAGCTTCACTTTCGATATTCCAGAGGCTCCTAATTATGATGCAGGTGGTTATGCTTCTGTTACTGGTGACGTGATGTTCAACCTCAGCAACATGTTCTGTGGTTACAGCGACACTCGTACATGGAATTTCGTTCCATTCTTGAGCGCTGGAGTTATCCGTAATTTCAATGCTAACACTTACTCTCCAGTACTCGGTGTTGGTATCGAAAACACTTGGCGTTTTGGCAAGCACTTTGGCATCTATCTCGATGCAGCTTACAAGATGATGCGTAACGACTTCATTCCAACTGTTGAAGGAAAGTTTGAGGACAAGCCTATTTCTCATGGTATCCTCAGTGCTGAACTTGGTGTAATGTTCTACCTCGGTAGCGCTACATTTGCTAAGGCAGTTACTATCGACCAGTACAATGCACTTGCTGCTGCAAGCGAAGAGGCTCTTGCTAAGCTTCGCGCTGACCTCGACCGTGAGCGTCAGATCAATGCAGACCTCCGTGCTCAGCTTGCTAAGCAGCCTAAGGCTGTTGCTGAAACTAAGGTTATCAGCGCTGGTACATCTGTATTCTTCGACATAAACTCTACTAAGATCAACTCTAAGAAGGATCTCGTAAACCTCGAGTCTGTAGCAACTGTTGCTAAGAACACTGGTAGCAAGATTCTCGTTACTGGTTCTGCTGATAGCAAGACTGGTTCTGCAGCTTGGAATCAGCAGCTCTCTGAGGGTCGTGCTCAGGCTGTTGCTGACGAACTCGTTAACCTCGGCGTTTCTCGCGATAAGATCGAGACTAAGGCTGTTGGTGGTATCAACGAAGTTTCTCCTTACACTCTCAACCGTCGTGCTCTCGTTGAGCTCAAGTAATCTCTGAATTAACTTAATTTAGATAGTGGGGTGTTCCTTTCGAGGGACACCCCTTATTTAATTTTATTTTCTCATTTCAGTTTGCATTTATCAGTTCTATCTGTTGCCATATATCAATAATTGCCACTTTTTGGAAAAGTCAGTATAAAAAACTCCTTTTAATTTTTGTGGGTTTCAGAAAAAGTCGTACCTTTGCATCGCTTTAGAAAAATAGAGGGTTTGAAATCCAATTTCTGAGCCTTGAAAAAGGTGGAAAGAAGATAGGAAAACTTCAAGTTTCCGGGGTATAGCGCAGTTGGTAGCGTTCCTGGTTTGGGACCAGGCGGTCGCGTGTTCGAGTCACGCTGCCCCGACGAAACAAAACACAAGTTCATCAATTTTCCTAAAGTACGGGGTATAGCGCAGTTGGTAGCGTTCCTGGTTTGGGACCAGGCGGTCGCGTGTTCGAGTCACGCTGCCCCGACAACGCAAGGGCGTTTAGCTCAGCTGGTTCAGAGCATCTGCCTTACAAGCAGAGGGTCGGCGGTTCGAATCCGTCAACGCCCACGAAAAGAGGAATTGAAACGAAATGTTTCTTTCCTCTTTTTTCGTTCTCGCAATCAATGTTATTGCTGGGATTCACTTCGATAAATAGTAATCAATTTGTTTATAAGACTTTTATTCAACATCGTCTATGAAGAATAATGATTGGAAAGACCGTTTGGGAATGGTTTATTCTACTAATCCCGATTTCAATTTTGATTCAGAGACTGAAGAACAGGAAACACTTCCAAAGAACCAGCAGAAACTGCGTGTGAATATCGAAAAGAATGGGCGAGGTGGAAAAACTGTCACTCTTGTGAAGGGTTTTGTCGGTACGGAAGCCGATATGAAAGACTTAGGCAAACTGCTTAAAACCAAGTGTGGCGTAGGAGGTTCCACTAAGGATGGGGAAATTCTCATTCAGGGAGATTTCAAGGAAAAAATCATTGCTATCCTGAAATCGGAGGGTTATACAAATTCCAAGTAATATCCCTTTCCTCTCGTTATTTCTTGATTTACTGCTTTTCTGAATCAGTTTTTCGGAATGAGGTAAAATGTATAGGGGTCGTACTCAAACGCTACAGGGGTTGTACATCTACGCTACAGGGGTTGTACATCTACGCTATAGGGGTTGTACTTCTACGCTATAGGGGTTGTACTTCTACGCTACAGGGGTTGTACTTCTACGCTATAGGGGATTAGGAGAAGTTAATCCCTTATATTGTTTTCGTCATTCCCCTATGTTTCTTTCGTCATTCCCCTATGTTTCTTTTGTCAATCCCCAGTGTTTCGTGCGTCGTTCCCCTATGTTTTTTCATTCTCTTCCAAGTTAAATTGTATCACAGGCGACTTTGCATAAATTAAGAATTAAATCATCGTATTTCTGCCGAAAATACGCCGAAAAATCGTAACTTTGCACTTTATTAGGATAATAAAAGGGCGGCTTGAAAGATGAAATATGCCGCAATCTGTTATAATTAAGCGAAATATGAGTAAAATTATCGCATTAGCAAACCAAAAAGGTGGAGTAGGAAAGACCACCACGACAATTAATCTTGCAGCATCTTTGGCTACGATGGAGTCGAAGGTCCTCGTCGTTGATGCTGACCCTCAAGCAAATGCATCATCAGGACTGGGTGTTGACATCCAAACAGTAGATACTTCGATATACGATTGCATCATCAGCTCCGTGGTGTGCGATGCAAACCCCAATGAGAGGCCCATTGATCCGCATGAGGCAATTTATACGACCGATATAGATGGACTTGACATCATTCCCAGCCACATTAATTTGGTAGGAGCAGAAGTGGAGATGATTAATGTGAAGCACCGCGAGTCGGTGATGCGGAAAATACTGGACCCTCTTCGTAAAGAATATGACTTTATCCTCATCGACTGCTCTCCTTCTCTTGGATTGATAACAACCAATTCCCTCACAGCCGCTGATTCAGTGATTATCCCTGTGCAGTGTGAATATTTTGCGTTGGAAGGAATCAGCAAATTGCTTCAGACCATCAAGATTATCAAATCAAAACTCAACCCGAAATTAGAGATAGAAGGCTTTTTGCTTACCATGTTTGATTCTCGTTTGCGCTTGGCAAATCAAATCTACGACGAGGTAAAGCGTCACTTTCAGGAATTGGTGTTTAAGACTGTTATTCAGCGAAATGTGAAGTTGAGTGAAGCACCAAGTCATGGCATCCCATGCCTCCTCTATGATATCACTTCCACGGGTGCTCGCAATTATCTTGCATTGGCAAAGGAGGTGATAGAAAAAAACAAAACGGTGAATAAAAACTAATGCTCTCAGAAAAATAGTTTAGAAAAATAAAATGGCAGTAAAGAAAAAATATGGCACTCTTGGACGCGGACTTGATTCACTCATTTCCACCGAAGACGTGCGTCCAGAGTTGTCATCTACCATCAATGAAATAGAAATCTCTCTGATAGACGCCAATCCCAATCAGCCACGCCGTGAATTTGATTCCGATGCACTGCAGGAGTTGGCTGAATCCATTGCTGAAATAGGTATCATTCAGCCTATCACCCTTCGTCAGATGGAAACGGGGCGCTACCAGATTATTGCAGGTGAGCGTCGTTGGCGTGCTTCGCAGTTGGCACATCTTTCCACAATCCCTGCCTATATTCGTACGGCAGACGATGAGAATGTGATGGAAATGGCGTTGATAGAGAATATCCAGCGACAGGACTTGAATTCCGTGGAAATCGCTTTGGCTTATCAGCATCTCATCGACCAATATGGACTCACTCAGGAGAAACTTTCTGAAAGAGTGGGGAAGAAGCGTGCCACTGTTGCCAATTTCCTTCGTCTGCTCAAACTTCCTGCTCCCGTGCAGGTGGCATTGCAGAACCACGAAATCGACACCGGGCATGCTCGCGCTTTGTTGGCACTCGAAGACCCAAAGCAGCAGGTGAAATTCTTCAATGTCATTAAGGAAAAAGGTTATTCTGTTCGCATGGTTGAGCAGCTCATCAAGGAATATAACGAGCGTGAAGCCAACGAGGGAAACATCTCCGAAGGCAGGTCGAAGTCGGCTGCTTCCAAGATTTCTGAGGAATATGAAACCATTCGCAAGAATTTGGCAGAGTTGTTAGGTACCAAGGTGAAAATCTCTTGCACCCAGAAGGGTAATGGAAAAATCACTTTGGAATATGCCGATGATGCCGAACTCAAGCGTATCATTGCAATGATTTCGCACTAAGGATTTCTCTTTCCTCTCGTGCGTGTATAAATAAATTAAGGTGTTTGTTCGATAAGAATCCTATCGCATAAAACTCCCAAATCGAATCAATCGTTCTCAATAAGAGGAGTAGATGATTTTCAAGCATTTGACATCTTTCTGTTTCATGGTCTTGGCATTTGTATGTCAGGTGAGTATGGCTCAGTCGCAGACTCCAACTCCACCCGATACGATAGACAGACCTTCGGAGGTGAAGAAAGAGCTTGTCGATACCATCCGCTTGGCTGAATTGAGGCAGGATTCCGTGATTCGAGTTTATGCTGATTCTCTGGATTCTGTAGGTAGTGCTATCGTGATGGTTCCAAACGATTCACTTCTGCTAACAGAAAACCAGAAAATCGATAAAACTCATTGGGTTCCTAATTCAAAGAAAGCACTATGGTTGGCAATCGTCTTTCCTGGTGGGGGACAGATTTACAACCGAAAGTACTGGAAATTGCCTCTCTTCTATGGTGGCTTTTTGGGATGCGTGTATGCCATTAGTTGGAACAACACCATGTACACCGACTATTCGCGTGCTTTCATTGATATTATGAGCGATGACCCTAATGCCAAGAGCTATATGAATTTCATTCCTGCTACCTATAACGTAGAAGCCAATCGCAAGCGTTTGCAGGAATTGTTCAGAAAGAAAAAGGACTATTATCGTCGTTATCGCGACTTGAGTATCTTTGTTGCGATAGGTGTTTATGTGCTTTCCATCATCGATGCTTACGTCGATGCCGAACTATCAAGTTTTGACATTTCGAAGGACTTGTCGATGAAAGTCCGTCCTTCTGTTATTAACAACCACAGCACTGCCTTGCGACCTTCTGGATTCAAGGATCAGTCATACGGCATTCAGTGCTCTCTCAATTTCTAATAAGAATCAACATGAATTTAAGACTCAAAATACTTCTCTTCTCTTGTGTTTTGGCAACTCCTCTTTTTGCGCAAATCGACGATGAAATCATTGTGCAGGAAGACAGTGGCGTTACTGAGGTTTTCGACCTGCCTGAAGGTATGGCTATCAGTGAAGAAGAACTGATGAACGACTATACGAATAAGAGCAATCTGACGGAAGGCACTTCTTCCTCTTCCATTCGTGAGTTGTCGGCAAGTGATCAGATGATTGTTGACCGACTTTCGCGCATTCCAACTACCATTGAAATGCCACTCAACAACATCACGCGTGCGTTCATTGACAAGTATAGCAATAATATGCGCAGTTCCGTGGCTGTCATGTTGGGGGCTTCCAATTTCTATATGCCAATTTTTGAGGAGGCACTTGAAAGATATGGCTTGCCGCTCGAACTGAAATACCTTCCTGTGATTGAATCGGCTCTTCGCCCTTCTGCCACTTCCCGTGCTGGAGCAGCAGGACTTTGGCAGTTCATGGTGGCAACAGGAAAGCGCTTCGGACTTGAAATCAATACGCTCGTCGATGAGCGTCGAGACCCACTCAAGTCGAGTGAGGCAGCAGCTCACTATCTGAGCGTACTGTATGATCAGTTTGGCGATTGGGGTCTTGCCATAGCTGCATATAATTGTGGAGAAACCAATGTGCAGAAGGCTCTCATTCGTGCTGGTGGAGAAGGCAAGGACTATTGGCAGGTGTATAATTATCTCCCTCGAGAGACTCGTGGTTATGTTCCAGCATTCATTGCAGCTAACTATATCATGACCTACTATTGCGAGCATGGAATCAATCCTTTGCAGGCTTCTCTCCCTGCTGCTTCCGATACCATCGTGTTGATGAAGGAATTGACTTTCAACCAGATTGCTTCAGTTAGTGGAGTGACAGTGGATGAATTGCGTTCCCTCAATCCGCAGTATCGTCGCGACATTGTTCCTATCAATTATGCGGTTCGCATGCCAATGTCAGGCATTGAGTCATTTGTTCAGAATGAAGATAGTATCTATGCGGGCACGATGGCGTTCAATGAAGCTCCAACTCGTAGAATGGTGACGGAAGACATTGAAGAAGCCTCCACGAAAGTGGAAGTGCAGAGAAGCAGTTATAGTTCTTCTTATTCTCGCAAGAGCAGTAGTAAAAGTTCCAAGAGAAGTAAGAAGAGCAAGAAAGGGAGCGAGTCAGTGACTGTAAAGAAAGGAGATACTTTGTCGTCCATTGCCAAGCGAAGTGGTATGACTGTAAACCAGTTGAAGAAAAAGAATGGCATTTCGGGCAGCACTATCAAACCTGGACAAAAAATAAAGGTGAAGTAGAAAACCATTTGGTTTTCGAGTTTCAAGTTTCAGGTTTCAAGTTTCAATCTTAGCCCTTGACTCTGAAACGACCTTTGGTCTTGAAACTTGAAACCTGAAACGACCTTTGGTCTTGAAACTAGAAGAATGGCGTTAGCCTTTCTTCATTTAAGCGCAGCGACATTATGGATGAACTCAACAAGCAAGATGAAATGGAAGACAAGATGGTGAATGATGCTTTTGACCATCTGATTGAATCATATTTGGCATCTCCTCATCGTAAGAAAGTTGAAATCATCACCAAGGCTTTCAACTTTGCGAAGCATGCCCATAAGGGTGTGCGTCGTTTGTCGGGAGAACCTTATATCATGCACCCTCTGGCAGTGGCGCAAATTGTGTGTGAGGATATAGGTTTGGGTAGTACATCCATCTGTTCTGCATTGCTTCATGATGTGGTTGAGGATACTGACTACACGGTGGAGGACATTTCCAATATTTTTGGTCCAAAGATAGCGCAAATTGTTGATGGACTGACCAAGATTTCTGGAGGTATCTTTGGAGATAACGCTTCTGCCCAGGCAGAGAATTTCAAGAAACTCTTGCTTACGATGAGTGAGGATATTCGTGTGATTCTCATTAAGATAGCCGACCGCTTGCACAATATGCGCACCTTGGGTTCGCAGCGCAAGAACAAGCAGTATAAGATTGCAGGCGAGACGCTTTACATCTATGCTCCTTTGGCACATCGTTTGGGACTCAACAAGATTAAGTCTGAGCTCGAAAACCTCAGTTTCCGTTTTGAGCACCCAACAGAATATGAGAATATCGTATTCAAACTGGCAAATACTGAAGCCGCACGTAAAACCGTATTTGATGCTTTCACTGCACCTATCCGTGCTCGTTTGGATTCCATGGGCATCAAGTACGAAATCAAACAGCGCATCAAGACTCCTTACTCCATCTGGATGAAGATGCAGAACAAGCATGTGCCTTTTGAGGAAATCTACGATATCCTGGCAGTTCGCATCATCTTCGACCCTTCCGATTTGGCGCTCGAAAAATCGGAGTGCTTCAATATCTATGTAGCACTGACCAATATCTATGATTCCCATCCTGACCGTATTCGCGATTGGGTCACTCACCCCAAGGCAAATGGCTATCAGGCACTTCACGTCACGTTGATGTTTCGTGATGAGGTCCATAAGGCTAAGGGTGAATGGATAGAAGTGCAGATTCGTAGCCGCCGAATGGATGAGATTGCTGAAAAGGGCTTTGCCGCGCATTGGAAATACAAGGATGGCGACATCGACCTGAGTGAGGTGGAAAACGAGAAGGAGTTGGACAAGTGGCTGACGACCATTAAGGAAATACTCGATGACCCACAGCCCAACGACATGGATTTCCTCAACACCATCAAGCTCAATCTCTATGCTTCCGAAATCTTTGTCTTCACGCCTAAGGGAGAAATCCGAACCCTTCCTGCAGGAAGTACGGCACTCGATTTTGCTTTCACCATCCACACCTTCGTGGGAAGCCATTGCATCGGTGCCAAGGTGAACCACAAGTTGGTGCCTATGAGCCATAAGTTGCAGAGTGGAGACCAAGTGGAGGTGCTCACCTCGAAGAGTCAGCATGTGGATCGTTCGTGGCTCAATATCGCCACCACCGCCAAGGCAACGACGAAAATCATGGCGATGCTGCGTCGTGAAGAGCGTGATGCACGCAAGCGAGGGGAGGAGATGGTAGATGAGTTCTTCACCAAGAATGACATTCCTAAGAATAGCTCGAATATCGACAAAATCTGTCGCCTTCATCAGTGTCAGAAGCCCGATGTGCTCTATGCCGCTGTGGGTGCAGGCAATGTCAAATTGGGTGATGACGATGTTTCCCTGCTTCGTGAAAAGAACAATTCGGGTGGATGGAAACGTCTGTTCTCCTTTGGACGGAAGAAGAACCTTCCAAAGGTGGAGGAAAAGGCACTGGTGGAGAAAGCCTTCGACCGCAAGAAAGTGCTGATGCTCGACGAGGACTCCATTCAGAACAAGTATGCCCTCTCGGAGTGTTGCAAGCCGATTCCAGGCGACCCCGTGATGGGTTACATCGACGACAACAACCATGTCGTTATTCACAAGCTGCAATGTCCTGTCGCAGCTCGTTTGAAAGCAAATCATGGCAATCGTGTGCTGGCGGCAGAGTGGTCGAAGAAGATGTCAACCATGCTGTTCCCTGTTACTATTTTCATGCGTGCCCTCGACCACATGGGTTTGTTGAATGAAATCACCCAAGTTATTTCTCAGGAGATGAGTGTGAATATGCACAAGCTCACGGTAGAGGTGAAGGATGGTATTTTTGAATGTACCGTCCAGCTCTTCGTGCACAACACGAATGAGGCGGATGACTTGCTGAAGCATCTGCAAGCACTGAAATCCCTCGACAGCGTTTCTCGAATTTAGTTCTTTGATACACAATAACAGAAAAGAAAACTCGCTGATAAAATCAGAGTTCTGTTCTGTAGTTTTCTTTGAGTTCCTGACGGAGCGATTTCGCTTTTCCTTCAGTCACTTTGTCCATCAGTGCCCAGAAGGCATCGGAATGGTCGTGATGGACGGTGTGGCATAGTTCGTGAAGAATGACATAGTCTATGAGATGGGAGGGTAATGTCATGAGATAGACCGAAAGATTGATGCTATTCGTCGCGGAGCATGAGCCCCATCGTGTTTTTGAGGTCTGAATCTTCAAATCCTTGTATTTGAAACCATTGCGTTTAGCCAGCTGAAACATTCGGTTCCACAATATCACCTTTGCCTGTATTCTCAATTCCTCCACGATCACTTTTCTCAGCCATTCTTGTTTTTGGGAAAAGTCTGAATGGGGCGGACAAACAATTTGGCATTGTCCTTCTTTGCGATTGACGAAGAAACAGTCCCGATTACCCTCTATCAGTTCCAGGTTCATGACATCGGTGTCAATCTTGTAGTCGAGATTGATGAGCTTCTGTGTTTTGTCTTCCTTTTGAAGTAGATTTCTGATGGCTTCCCTGTTTCGGTTCACGCATTCCTCAATCTCGCGGGTGGTTACACCCTGTGGGATGGTGATGCGAACTTCTGTTCCCACAACGCGCATCACGAATCTCTTTGCTCTCGTGTTTGTGGTGAGAATGATCTTGCCAAATTCCTTATCTTCGATGTAATATTTCATCTTTATAGTTTTTGTGTATGCAAAGATAGATTTTTTCTTTCATTCAGTTTTTTATTTTTCAGTTTTATTTTTATCTTTGCGAACTCATTCAAATAGTTTAACGTTTAAAGTTTAACGTTTAACGAAGTTAGAATCTTTATAACTCCTTCAAATCCCTGAATAAAGCTCAAAAACTTAAAAAAATGAATATCATGAAATTAAAACCTTTGTTTATTGTTACATTCCTGATGCTATATTGTGCTGTTTCGAATGCACAAGGATGGAGACAGCGCGTTGCTCCACGAGAAAATATTCCACTCGATTCTATCCAGTTGAGTGACCCCTTCATCTTAGCCGATGAAAAAACTCGCACCTATTACATGACAGGTACAGGTGGCATGTTATGGAAGAGTAAGGATTTGGCTACATGGAGCGGTCCTTACATGGTGATTGAGGTGGACCCTAATTCTTGGATGGGTCCTCACCCGATGGTTTGGGCTGCTGAGATTCATCAGTATAAGGACAAGTATTATTACTTTGCCACATTTACCAATCGAGACGTGAAGATTGACACGGTGGCGAACAATGTGATTGAGCGTCGTGCCTGTCATGTGTTGGTGAGCGACACGCCCGATGGACCTTATCGTCCGTTTGGAGATGCCACTTATCTCCCTGCCAACATGCCAACGCTGGATGCCACATTGTGGATTGATAAGGACAAGAAGCCTTACATGGTGTATTGCCACGAGTGGTTGCAAAACCGAAATGGAACGGTTGAGAAGATAGAACTGAAACCTGACTTCAGTGGAACGATAGGGGAGAGGAAAATCTTGTTCCGTGCTAGCGATTCTCCTTGGAGCAGGGAAAACACGGATGATGGCAGTGTACGTCCAAATATGGTGACCGATGGTCCATACCTCTTCAAGACAACCAAAGGGAAATTGGGCATGATATGGACCAGTTGGATTCGTGACATCTACACGCAGGGTGTTGCCTATTCTCAAAGTGGAACGTTGGATGGTCCTTGGATTCAGGAACCCGAACCTATCACTCCTCCAAACTTTGGTCATGGCATGATTTTCCGCACTTTCGATGGTCGTTTGCTGATGTTGGTGCATAGCCATAGGAAAGATGCAAGGGGTAGAACCATTCGTCGTCCTCGTTTCTTCACTTTGAGTAACAAGGGCAGCAAACTCAAACTTGGACAGGAATATCATCTGTAGGAACGCCTCACCCCCGACACCTCTCCAAAGGGCGAGGGGAGTAGAATCAAGGATTTAAAGGATTTAAAAGGAACAACGGAAAAAACGGAAAAGAACGGAAAAACAGAAAAGAAAGATTTTTTCATCCGATGATTCTTAAATATTTGGCTACGCCAAGCTATAGTTTTCGTTTTTCCGAATATTTTCTGATTTTTCCGTTGTTAAAACTCAAAAACTTATAAACTCAAAAACTAAAAAACTTACTATATGAAAAGAACAACTATTTTATCGTTGGCTTTGCTGTTGTCGATGCCAACAATGGCACAGAGAACTACGAGTATCTCATTAAATCCTGCTGAGGCAAAGGATAAGATTAACAAGGAAATCTATGGCCAATTTGCTGAGCACCTTGGTACTTGTATCTATGGTGGACTTTGGGTTGGTCCTGAGTCTTCTATTCCAAATACCAATGGCTATCGTAATGATGTGCTTCAGGCTTTGAAGGACATCAAGGTTCCTGTGATGCGTTGGCCTGGTGGCTGCTTCGCTGATGAATACCACTGGATGGATGGGATTGGTCCAAAGGAAAATCGTCCTCGCATGGTGAATAATAACTGGGGTGGTACGGTGGAAGACAATTCTTTCGGTACCCACGAGTTCTTGAACCTCTGCGAAATGTTGGGCTGTGAACCATACGTCAGCATGAATATGGGTAGCGGTAGTCCTGAGGAAACGGCTAAGTGGGTGGAATACATGACAGCCAAGGATGGCCCAATGGCAAAACTGCGTAAGCAAAATGGACGCGAAGAACCTTGGAAGGTGAAGTATATCGGTGTTGGTAACGAAAGCTGGGGTTGCGGTGGCAATATGCGTATCGAATACTATTCCGACCTTTATCGTCGCTATAGCACTTATTGCCGTGAATTCAATGGCAACCGTCTTTACAAGATTGCTTCTGGTGCGAGCGACTACGACTACAACTGGACGGAAGTGGCAATGAAGCAGATTGGTAACCGCATGAATGGTCTTTCGCTTCATTACTACACTTGCTATACTTGGAATGGCTCGAAGGGAAGTGCTACAAACTTCAATAAGGATCAGTATTATTGGACGATTGCCAAATGTGGTGTGGGTATTGAAGAAGTACTCAAGAAACACATTGCCATCATGGATGAGTACGACCCACGTAACCACGTGAAATTGCTCGTGGATGAATGGGGCACTTGGTGGGATGAAGAGCCAGGCAGTGTGCGTGGACACCTCTATCAGCAGAACACTATGCGCGATGCGATGGTGGCAGCCGTTTCTCTCAACACTTTCCATCAATATACCAAGCGTATTGGTATGACCAACATTGCACAGATTGCCAACGTGCTTCAGAGTATGGTGCTGACGAAGGGCGACAAGATGGTGCTCACACCAACATACTATGTGTTCAAGATGTACACTGACAACATGGAAGCTATCAACATTCCGCTTTATACAATTTCAGATACTTTCAAGGCTGAGAATGAACAAAAGGGTTCTCCAGAGCGTGTGGCTCCTTACGTGAGTGCATCAGCTTCGAAGGCAAAGGATGGCACGGTGAATATCAACCTTGCTAATGCTGATTTGGACAATTCGAATAAAGTGACTATCGACCTCGCTACCATTAAGGGTAAGATTCAGAAAGCAACTATTCTCACGTCGAAGGACATGAAGGACCACAACACTTTCGAAAAACCAAACGTTGTAGCTCCTGCTAATTTCAAGGGTGCTACCATTAAGGATGGAAAACTCATCGTTGATATGCCTAAGATGTCCATCGTAACGATTCAAATAAAATAGGCCTCACCCCCAACCCCTCTCCAAGGGGAGAGGGGAGTAGAATGAAGAATAAAAAATGAAGAATGACTGGTGCCATTCTTCATTTTTTATTCAGTGGTCGAAGGTCAAAAGACAAAGGCTTGCCATCCGGATGGTTTTTCTCCTCCCCTCGGGGAGGCTGGGAGGGGGCCTTCATTCTTCATTCTTTATTCTTCATTCTTCATTTAATTTGCAGCTTCAAATTCCTTTAAGAAGCGCACATCATTCTCGGAGAACATGCGGAGGTCCTTCACATTGTATTTTAGATTCGTAATGCGCTCTACACCCAAACCGAATGCATAACCCTTATACTTCTTGCTGTCGATACCGTTGAGCTCAAGCACGTTAGGGTGAACCATACCGCAACCAAGAATCTCTACCCAACCTGTGTGCTTACAGAAACTACATCCTTTGCCACCACAGATATTACAAGAAATATCCATTTCAGCTGATGGCTCTGTGAAAGGGAAGTAAGATGGACGTAAACGAATCTTGGTTTCTTCACCGAACATTTCCTTGGCAAAGAGCAAAAGAACCTGCTTCAGGTCGGTGAAACTCACATCCTTATCCACATAGAGACCTTCCACTTGATGGAAGAAGCAGTGTGCACGTGCAGAAATTGCCTCGTTGCGATATACACGTCCTGGGCAAATCACACGGATAGGTGGTTGCTGACGCTCCATCACGCGAGCCTGTACCGACGATGTGTGAGTGCGAAGGATGATGTCGGGATGACTTTCCACGAAGAAGGTGTCTTGCATGTCACGTGCAGGATGGTCGTCTGCGAAGTTCATGGATGAGAACACGTGCCAGTCGTCTTCCACTTCAGGACCTTCAGCCAGCGAGAAACCTAAACGAGCGAAAATGTCAATGATTTCGTTCTTCACGAGTGTGATAGGGTGGCGTGTACCCAATTTGATTGGATAAGCTGTACGAGTGATGTCGATATTTTCATCCTCTGTGTCGGTACTTGCCAAAGTTTCGCGCAAAGAATTGATACGTTCTTGAGCCTTATTCTTGAGCTCATTGATTTTGATACCAACTTCCCTTTTCTGATCAGCACTTACATTACGGAAATCTGCCATCAAGGCAGTAATCTTACCTTTTTTACTGAGATACTTGATGCGAAGGGCTTCCACTTCTGTAGCTGATTTTGCCTGAAGTGCTTCCACTTCCGCCATCAATTCTTGGATTTTTTCTAACATTTATTTGTAGAATTTTGTTGTTGACTTTCTTCTTTTTTCTCCCATTTCGGGAAAATCCTTGCAAAGATAAGCAATTTACTTCAAACTTTTTGTCTTAACTCAAAAAGAAACACTAAATTTGCAGAAAAATGCAAGATTTGTTAGCGTCACGAATGGGTTTTGTATCATTGTAATTAGTAATTCGCTCGTTTGAATGAAACAGCTGTTTACCATATCTCTACTCAGTTTGTTGTTCTGTTCTTGTTGGCATTCTTCGGAATCAACAGACAGTTCTGAGGATGAAGTTGTTGAAGATTCCATCGAAGCGGAAGAGGATTCATTGATTCTTTTCGAAGAAGAAGTTGTTCCTGTTTCTGCAGATGAATTATTCGATGATTTCTTCTTCAGCTTTACGACAGACCAGCGTTTCCAAATGCAGCGAGTCAAATTCCCTCTGAAATGCAAGGAAGGACAAGACGAATTGGTGATTTCTCGTGAGGAATGGAAAGAATTCAATCGTTTCACCACACAGGAATTCTACTCCGTTCTTTATGAGCGCGAAAGTGATATGGAGATTCAAAAGGACACGGCTGTCAATGAAGTGAGTGTCGATTGGATTTATCTTGATGATGATTATGTGGAGCGTTACAACTTTGTTCGTTCTCAGGATGGACAATGGCTTCTTCTCGATTTTGGAAAAGAAGAAACGAGTGCCACACCATACGCAAGCTTTGCAAATTTCTATGCAAAGTTTGCTTCCGATTCCATTTTCCAACGCGAGTCCATTCAATTTCCTCTCCATGTGGTAGCGGAAGAGCAAAGCGATGAGGATGAAGGAGGAGAAGCCTATCTCTCTCCTGATGAGTGGTTTGAATTCCGCCAAGAAATGCCTATGCCAGAGGGAGTGATGACAAACATCAATTATGGTCAACCTTCTATTTCTCAAAACCGTAAGATTTTGCTTGTTGAAGGAATGAGCAATGGTCTTTATGTGAAGTATAAGTTCGACCGAACCAACGGAAAATGGCGACTCTATGAAATTGAAAATTAAAGAAAATCATCCGATATTTAATACTTTCCACATCGAAGCGCGTGCTGCTCGCTATGCAGAATATGCTTCGGTGGAGGAATTGCAATCTCTCATACCCGAACTTGCTCATCAAACTGTGCTCCATGTGGGTGGTGGCAGCAATCTGCTTTTCTTGAAAGATTTCGATGGTATTGTTCTCCACAGTGCTATTCGTAGCATAGATTTGGTGGAAGAAGATGAGGCATCTGTTATCGTCCGAGTAGGTGCAGGCATCGTATGGGATGACTTCGTGGCTTACACCATTCAGCAGGGGTGGAGTGGGGCAGAAAACCTCTCGCTCATTCCTGGTGAAGTAGGTGCTTCTGCTGTGCAAAATATCGGAGCATACGGAGCTGAAGCAAAGGACATCATCGTTCAGGTTGAAGCTGTGGAACTATTAACAGGAAAGATGCGTGTGTTTGAAAATGCTGAATGCAACTATGCATATCGTCAAAGTATCTTCAAACAGGAACTTCGAGGAAAATATGCCATTACGCATGTTTCTTATCGTCTGTCCAAACAATTCGAGCCTCACATCTCCTACGGAAACATTCAGTCGCAATTGCCTGAAGGAGAACCGCTCACACCACAATTGGTGCGCGAAACAGTCATCAAACTCCGACAGAGCAAGTTGCCTGACCCAGAAGTGCAGGGCAATGCTGGCAGTTTCTTTATGAACCCTGTGGTATCGCAAGAACAATTCGAGTCTATACAGAAAGATTACCCCAACATGCCGTTCTACGTCGTTCCAAATGGCGTTAAGATTCCAGCAGGCTGGTTGATTGAACAATGTGGATGGAAGGGTAAATCTTTAGGTCCTGCCGCCGTGCATTCCCGTCAAGCATTGGTACTTGTCAATTTGGGTGGAGCAACAGGTCAAGACATCCTCCGTTTGAGCGACACGGTTCGCCAAGCAGTGAAAGACAAATTCAATATCAACATCCACCCAGAGGTGAATATCATATAAAAGCCCCCCACCTGCTCCCCCGAGGGGGAGAGAAGAAAGTGAAGCGTTAAGCGTGAAGCAATGTCATCCGGATGGCATTTTTCACTTTACACTTCTCACTTTTCACTCTTCACTCTCCTCCCCTCGGGGAGGTCGGGAGGGGGCTGGGACCAAAACCAAAATGAAAGTTACAGTATTAGGTTCAGGTACATCAACAGGCGTTCCACAATTGGGATGCCGCTGCATGGTATGTACCAGTACCGACCCTCGCGATCGCCGTTACCGTTGTTCCTCGTTGGTTGAAGTTGCCGACGACTCTGCTCCCGATGGAGTTCGCAGAATTCTCATCGATTGTGGACCTGATTTCCGAGAGCAGATGCTTCGCATCAATTTTCAGAAGCTGGATGCCATCTTCATCACGCATGAGCACTACGACCATGTGGGAGGACTCGACGATTTGCGCCCCTTCTCAGTCTTTGGCGATGTGGTGGTTTATGCAGAACCCTTCTGTGCCAACCATCTGCGTGAGCGCATTCCTTATTGTTTCACCCCTAAAGAGCGACGTTATCCTGGAGTTCCCTCCATCGACCTCGAAGATATTCTTCCTCACCAACCCGTCCATGTCGGGAAGGTGGAAGTCCTGCCGCTTCGAGTGATGCACGGCAAACTACCCATTCTCGGTTTCCGCATAGGCAACTTTGCCTATATCACCGACATGAAAACCATCGACGATTCTGAACTTCCTTATCTCGAAGGAGTTGAAACCATGATATTGAATGCATTGCGGCACGAAACGCATCCATCTCATCAAACCATAGAAGAAGCAATAGCATTCTCCCGTCGAATCGGCACTCCAGAGACTTATTTCATTCACATGTCCCATCACACCCGTCCTCATGCCATCGAAGATGCTGCTTTGCCTCCTCACTTCCATCTCGCCTACGACGGACTGGAGATTGAAATTTAAATGAAGAATGAAGAATAAAGAATGAAGAATGATAATCGGCGAAGCCAATAAAGAATAGCGATAGAATGTTGAAAAAAACATAATATTTCTGAGATAATTATTCTAATTATTCTAATTTCTTTCCGAAATTTTATCAGTAAATCGTTTTGATTCATCACTAAAACACAAACACCCATGCCAAAACTTATTTTTCTTTTTACTTTTTACTTTTCATTTTTTAATATAATTCATGCACAGAAATTGGTTTTCGACCACTCCACTGTGAATGTGGGTTCCACCTTGTGGCACCAACCTGTAACAGCGAAATTCCATTATAAGAGTCGCGAACGAGAGCCACTTCGCATCGTTGCCGTAGATGCTGGCTGCGGTTGCCTTCAATCCGAATGGAGCAAGAGCGATATCAAGCGAGGTGACGAAGGAGATATTTCCATCACTTACGACGCCAACCTACTCGGACATTTCGACCGCTACATCAATATCTATGTAGCGTATGCCAAAGACATTTCCAACAACGCTTCACGCTCTACACTTCACGCTTCACTTTCCTCTCCTCCCCTCGGGGGAGCTGGAGGGGGGCTTCTACGAGTGCGTATGCGTGGAGTGGTATCAACAGGTGCATCAACCATTGAAGACTTATTCCCCGTCCAGATTGGCGACATAGGTCTTTCCACTACTGATGTGGTTTTTCCCGATGTCACGACCAATGATTCCTGCATGGCTCGTATCGAAATCCACAATGGTTCGAACGAGGTCTTTACACCACAAATCATGCACCTTCCTTCCTATATCACCGCTCGTTGCCATCCAAAGATGCTGGCAAGAGGACGACGTGGCTATATTGACCTCACTTTGCATGGCGACCAATTGGATGATATGGGATTGACCCAGACATCCATCTATCTCTCCCGATTCAGTGGCGATGTGGTGAGCCCAGAAAACGAAATTTCTCTTTCCGCCATCCTTCTTCCTGACACCTCCCTTTTCGATTCCCGCTATAGTTCCTTTCGTCCGAGCATGAAACTCTCCACCAACAAGCTCAATTTAGGCGAGTTGGGAAGCAAAAAGAAGTTGAAAGGAACTATCTCCATCAGCAACACAGGAAAGAAACTCCTCCAACTTAGTGCCATTCAGGTTTTCAACAATGCCCTCGAAGTATCATTACCTAAACGAGAAGTAGCACCAGGCGAAACCATCGAAATGAAAGTCACACTCATTGCCAAGTATCTCCCTCTCTCTAAGGCAAAACCACGTGTCCTCATCATCTCCGACGACCCCGACCACCTCAAGGAAACCATTGACATTGAGTTCCAATAATTTGCGCTTCATATCTTCTGAAGAACCCCCTTTTCAAAGATGCTTGGATACTTGAACTTACATTCTTTGATAGGGAATTTCACCATGATATATTCACTGTCTATATGGGTGACAAAGCCTTCACTAAATGTTTTGTGAAAGACTTTGTCACCCTCTTTTATGTTCATCCATTCAGGAGTAGTCTTTTCTTCTTCAATCCCTTGTGTATCGTTGTTTTCCTCAGTTTGTGTCTGTTCTGCTCTTTTCTCGTCTCTTTCTTTCTCGGTAACAGTTTGAATGAGTGATGTGTCTATCACCGTATCCCAACCTCCAATAAGAGTGTCATGATGCGTGTTAATTCCAGTGTATTCCAAACTGCTGTCTTCGTAACGCTTGAACTTATAAACGGCGTCGTTCATGAGTTCACTATTAAACACATTGAGACTGACTAACAGCTCAAAGTCGTTGATACTAAGTCCTGTCACCTTTCGGAATAATTCTGGCTCCAGATTTACAATCACATCTTTTAGGCTATATTCCCTGAAGTCAGTAAGATACATGAAAACGGGGATGCGTGTTGCAAATTTAATGAGTTTCTGTTGTATTTCTTTTCGCTTACTTTTGTATTCCTTCTCTGCATCGCTCAATTCCTTTTTCTCTTTTTGTGAAAGACCGTCCCCTCTTTCTCGTTTTATTTTCTTCACCTGCTCACTCTTGTTGATGATGGTTTCGATGTCTTGGTTCAGCGAGCGGAATCCCTCAATACTCATCAAAGCTTTCATTGCTTCTGGAGAATTCATCAGTCGGCTCAATGTCACATTGTCCACATTCACCAGCACCGCACTTTCCCATCTTCTTGCCAACAAAGTTGCAGTTGTTCCACTCATTGCCATATCAAGTATTCCTGCTGCATCAATTTCCTTCATCGAACTGCCATCGTATGCCAGCACAGGCAGGAATTGAATAAACTCCTCCACTTTCTTTTCTGGATTCTGTTCGTGCAGATTCAATTGACAGCTGTACTCCTGAATTTGTCGTAAAGCACGATTCGGAGCAAGGTCGAAAACATAGCAAATGGGTTTCAGTATCACTTCCTTCCCCCATTCATCGCGTGTTGTCCAAGGCGATTGTACACGAAAAGCGGCTTGGAAATAGGTTTCAGGACTTTTCGAATTACGAAGCATCAGAATGCCAGTCCACGGACGAACCGTAACACCCGTTGCAAGCTTTCCACACGAAAGTGTGATAGTCTTTGTTCTTTGTGGGTCGCCTCCTTCGTTCATCGCCTCAAATACAGGAGTCACTGCTTCAGCACCCATTCCTGCCTCGCTTCCTGCTGCCACCACAATGTGATAATCATGATAAAAGCGATTGATTGGTTTTTGCAGAAGTCTTCCCATTGCCTTACATGCTGCCACAGAAGGCAAAAACCAAAATGTGTGTTGCAGATAACTATGGAGTCGCATGTCAGAGAATGGCATGGGTGGTCGTTCGTTTCCCTGTTTCAGTTCTGAGATGATATTTTCCTTATAGGAGCCACGAATCAAATCGAGCCATTTCTGCACATATTCTTCGTGAGCGAACCCCGAATCGTCGGCACGGAAAAACTCGTTCAAGTCGAATTCGTCAAATTCTCCTTGGTCTGCCACTTCCTTGATACTGTCGGGCAGTTGGTAGGTCATCATCACCATCTTAGGCAGTGCGGCGTAAGGATTGCCTTCTCCTTTCCAATTAGCCTTTTCCCGTTGCTCGTCCGAATAGGTCCAATTGTAGATTTGTTCTTCTATAAATTCACCTGTACTGATGGCACGGAAGGGTGTGCCCGACAAATAAAGATAGGCGCGAGTGGAGAGTGGCATCAGTTCCTCGTCGTAGAGTTCACGAACTTTCATTTCCTGTTGGCTGTCGGCATCCTCTGCCATCAGTTCACCCACTTCCAAAGCGCGTGCCATTTGTTCCGTATCTCGTTTGTTGTAGAACTCTTGTGCGTGTTGTCCCCATGCTCCGTAATGATATTCATCGAGCACGATGCAGTCCCATTCCACTTGTTGAATCCATCGGTTCGTTGCCTTGATTCCTCCTGCCGCATTTCGTCCCAACACGTCTTGGAAAGAAGCGAAGCATACAAATGGCTTTTTTTCATTTACACGATTAAAATCCCTGTCTTCTTGTTTTTCACAGAATTGCCATCCCTCGAAATCCTTGTGTGTCAACAAATCCTCGCGCCATGCAGTCTTCACTGCAGGTTTAAAGGTCAGCACCAGCACGCGCGTCCATTTCATGCGCAATGCCAACTGATAGGTGGTGAAAGTCTTGCCAAAGCGCATCTTGGCATTCCATAGAAAGTGGGGAGTCAATCCTCTATGATGTTCACTTTGCTCAAATCGTTCTAAAAAGTCAGCAGTCTTTTCCACTGCCTCTGCTTGTTCGGGACGCATCTTGAAGGTTTCCGTTCTTGTCAGCATGGTCTGCTTTCCCTCTGCCACCGACTGAATGGCATGTTCCACATCCTCCACCGTACATCGAAACCATTCACCCTCAGGATTGCTGAATCCCGCAGAACGCAACAAACGATGTACGGCATGGTCGTCGAAAGAAGAACCATCGCTCCGCATGGCAGGGCGTACCAACACGGTTCGATGTTCCACATGAGCCGTCTGAAGTTGTTCCTTGATACGTAGTTCGACATCCCTTACGGTATATCCCACTTTGAGCAATCCATTGTGACTCGCCACTCCCACCAGTTCATACGCATAAATGGTTGGTCTTTGCTCTACTTTGCTTTGCAGTAAAACGGTTGTTGCCATAAAGCATCCTGTTATTAGAAACGTTTCTTTATCACTATTCCATTGGGCGAATCATACTTTCTATAAAGGCGATTTCCTCTTCCGTCAATCCATATTTCTTGTAAAGCATTTCATCTGTCCAAGGATGAGAGAAGTCCTGAAGGGGAACAAATTGATATACGGTTTTAGAAGCCATCATTGTATTTTTCTTTAAAGTAAGCATAAAATGGAAGAACCTTGTTTTAATATAACTTATTACATTGTCAACAATTTGTTTACTATCAAATGGACCTAAGACTACATAAGCTTCTGTGCAACAAGAATTAGGTTCACTATATATAGGCTTAACGACATCGTCTTTACTTTCACCAGACCCAATAGCTCTTGGTAATAAAATTTTGTGTTTGTTTATCCAATCCAAATTGACGGTGACTAATGTACGTGGAATAAAACCAATATTGTGATTAGCATATACTTTTATATAACCATGCTTCATTTTGTCTTCTCCCTGAAAATAAGTTCTTAGTCCAAATGGTTTCTGAGTACTAATAATCTCATCAATAGTCTTCTCCTTTAGTTTTCTGACTTTTCTAAAAATCGGGATAGCTTCATTATATCTTATTAATATATCTGAGTCTTCTTCTAATAAAGGTCGTTCTAATTCTGATACGATTTGCCCACCAATAAAAGAACGGAATAAACATTTTCCTTTATTGTCTCTATCCCAAAGGAAATATGAAATACCACCCTTTATTTCAACACCAGGAAAACATTCAGACGCGTTTACATAATCACAAATAATTCTTATTCTGTTGTCGTTTAGCATTTCATTTCTATAATCATCTAAACCACGTCCTCCAGTGAACCATCTTGAAGGTGTTATCATAACAAGATACCTTGGAGATAATTTTTTTTGCTTGAATTACAAATTTTTGATATATAGGCATTGCACTTGCTTGTGCTCCTCCATCACTCAACTGATATGGTGGGTTTCCAATAATAACGTCAAACTTCATATTATTAAATAAGGTATTTGGATTATCTGTGTGAATAAATTGATAGGCGTATTGTTCTGCTTCGTCTCCTCTGTCATAAACCTCTTGGCTTGCTCCGCAATATCGACATTTTCCATTTACCCATGTGTGGTGAAGAGGTTCGTATAGAATGTTACCAGCTTTTTTGTCGAAGTGTGAAACACTGTATGGGCTGTTGGCTTCTTTGGAGCAATAGAGCGAGCGACGGGATAGGTGTGCAGTGAGTTCTGTGATGGCAATGCCAAATACTTGATGGTGCATGATGTGGTCGATGCGTTCCTTGCGGTCGTGTATCTGTGTCATCAATCCTCTATCAAGACGTTTCACTATTTCTCGAAGAAACACACCCGACTTGCTTACAGGGTCGAGAAACTTGGTGTTTGGATTATTGAATAGCTCTTGTGGCAGCATATCCAACACTTGGTTGGCAAGGGTAGGAGGCGTAAACACTTCATCGTTGCTCAAGTTTGCCAAACAATTGAGCACATCGGGATTGTAGCTACTGTCGTTTTTCATGGTATGCGTTTTCATTGATATTCAGAAAATAGATGGGTGGGAAGGTGTCGCAAGGCGTATCGCTGAAGAGGTTGGCTTCTTCATCGTCTCCCACCAAATAGCTAAACTCGTAGTCGCGACGGTTCACCATGCCATCACCCAAGAAACTCCATTCACTCACCACAATCCACTCTTTCGGATTATCTACTCGCCGATAAGTGAGTGCATCGCCCATGATGATGTTGTGGGATAGAATATAACGCACTGCTTCTTCACATTCCGCTTTGCAGTGTTCCCCAAACAAACGATGATATTGCTCATGGAAATACGCAAAAAGACGGGCTCGACATGCCTCTGCATTGTCGGGCAAGAGTTCGATGCCATAGATGCTGGACACAGCCCACACCGCATGGCGCTCATATTGTAGTTGGGTGAATTGCTTGGCGTGAATACGTGTTTCGCAGATGGCAAGTTTACGGCGAAGGATTTCGATGAGAAAATTGCCATCACCACAGGCAGGTTCAAGGAAACGGCTCTCTATGCGTTCCGTTTCCTGTTTCACCAAATCAAGCATGGCATTCACTTCTCGCTCGGCTGTGAATACTTCCCCATGCTTTGCTACACGTTCACGCGACTTGATTTGGCGCTCTGCACCCATCAAGTCGGAAGTGTTATTGTTCATATCGTGCGTTGAAAAACAATTTTTCAGCGCATCAGTCTAAATCGGAGAATCATACGGGTTTCGCTCTGGGTACTTCGGGTACTTGCACAAGAAAGGCGTGAACTTTCCTTATCAAGTACCCGAGGTATTTGGCGAAACCCGTATCCGATGATAAGTTCTGCTCACGCCAAGCGTGAACACGAACTAAATCTATCAGATACCTTTTCAAAAATCGCCAAATTTTCGGGGTACTTCGAAATAGCTAATGCTTTGTTATGTCAATAATATGTATTTTGTTCTTTTCTTTCTGTTTCTTTTTCTGATTGATTTTGTTTGATTGGTTTACTTCTTTGCAAATGTACGAATTATTTCTCGATAAATAGCATTCGTGGAGAACTAATTTAGTGGATATACCCAACCATTTGTTTGCTTTTAGTGAAAAACTGAGGGCTCGTGAAAAATATAGCGAAGGCTCGCCATCGTCTTAGCGAGCCTTCGTTAAGACGATGGCGAGCCTTCGGCAACTAGTTAAATCCAAAGGATCGGTTCATGAAACGTGGTAAATAGCAAGTCCTTCTCCTGTCCCGGGCCCCTCCAACTCCCCAGAGAGGGGAGAGTGGATAGTGAAAAAGCCTCACCCCCGACCCCTCTCCAAAGGGCGAGGGGAGTAGAATGAAGCGTGAAGAGTTGCCATTCGGATGAGATTTTTCATTTCTCACTTTTCACTTTCCACTTTTCACTTCCCTCCCTTCGGGGAGGTAAGGAGGGGCCTCATTCGTCATAAAAGAGGTGGAAATTCACGACGGCTTCGATGCCTCGGCGAATCATGTCGAGTGGTATGTTTTCGTTAGGGGAATGGATGGCATTGCTTTCCAGTCCGAAGCCCATGAGGATGGTTTTGATGCCGAGAACCTTTTCGAAGGTGGCAATGATTGGAATGCTTCCTCCGCGTCGAACAGGGAGAGGACGTTGTCCGAATGCTGCTTCGAATCCCTTTTCTGCTGCTTTGTAGGCAGGGAGAGAAATAGGGCAGACGTAGCCTTCGCCTCCATGCAGATAATCTACTTTCACGGTCACTCCCACTGGTGCTATGCTTTGCAGATGCTCAGCCACGAGTTTGGCTATCTTCTCACTGTTTTGATGCGGAACGAGGCGAGTGGAAATCTTGGCAAATGCTTTGCTTGGAATCACAGTCTTGGCTCCTTCGCCTGTGTAGCCTCCCCAAATGCCACAGCAATCGAAAGATGGACGGCAACTGTTGCGTTCCAATGTGCTATAACCTTTTTCTCCGAAAACATCCTTGATGCCGATGGCTGCTTTGTATTTTTCCTCATCGAAAGGGATGTGTGCGATCATTTCTCGTTCCTCGGCTGGCACATCCTCCACGTCGTCGTAGAAATGAGGAACAGTGATGCGCCCGTCAGCGTCGGTGAGTTGGGCTATCATCTTGCAGAGAGCGTTGATGGGGTTCATGACGGCTCCACCGAAATGTCCTGAGTGTAAATCGCGATTCGGTCCCGTCACTTCCACTTGCCAATAGGAGAGTCCACGCAAACCTGTGGTAAGTGATGGCAGTTCGGCACTCAGCATGGAGGTGTCGGACACAAGGATGATGTCTGCCTTGAGCAGTTCCTTATGCTTTTCGCAGAATGTTTCCAAACTTGGCGAACCGATTTCTTCTTCCCCTTCGAGAATGAATTTCACATTGTGCTTCAGCAGTCCGTTCTTCACCAAATACTCGAATGCCTTGGCTTGGATGAAAGATTGTCCTTTGTCGTCGTCCGCACCGCGAGCCCAGATGTGTCCATCACGAATAACGGGTTCAAATGGTTCGGATTTCCAAAGTTCAAGTGGCTCCACAGGCATCACATCGTAGTGCCCGTAAATCAGAACCGTTGGTGCTTGGGCATCCACGATTTTCTCTGCAAATACCATCGGATTGCCTTCGGATGGCATCACTTCTGCGTTATCCACTCCTGCGGAAAGGAGTAGTTCTTTCCATCGCTCAGCACAGCGCAACATGTCTGCGTGGTGCTCGCTTTCGGAACTGATACTTGGAATGCGGATGAGACTGAACAGCTCTTCCAGCATTCTCGATTCATTTTCTTGAATATATTGCTTGATCATGATATGAAATATATTTGATGGTTTCAGGTTTCAAGTTTCAAGTTTCAGGGCGCAAAGCGCCGTTTCCTAGTTCTCTACGGAGTTTTGGAGTATAGGAGTTTTATTTTTCACTTCTCACTTTTCACTTCTCACTTTTCACTCTGAAAGATGCTACAGCCCAATTATTTCTCTCTTGCTGATGCACGAGTTTGAGTCCTTGTGCTTCGGCGGCTGCTTGGATGGCAGGAATGTCTTCCGTAAAGAAACCACTCACAATGAGAGTTCCTCCTTGGCGAAGATGAGCCACGTAAGTAGGCAAATCGTTGATGATGATGTTTCGGTGGATGTTGGCAATGATGGTGTCGAATGTTTCTTGAATGGCAGAGGCGTCGCCATGCACCACATATATATTATTAAGGTGGTTCAGTCCGCAGTTCAGAAGCGAGTTGTCCACACTTTGTTCGTCGATGTCGATTGCCACGACACGCTCTGCTCCACGAAGTGACATACAAATGCCGAGGATGCAAGTACCACAGCCCATATCGAGCACGTTTTGTCCGTGAAAATCGGAACGAAGAAGCAATTCCACGAGTTGGCTCGTCGTTTCATGCGTACCACTTCCGAATGCCATACGAGGGTTGATAATTATATCGTAAGGAACGGTGCTGTCTGTTTCGTGTCGAGTGTCATGGATGCAACAAAGTTCAGGAATCATGATGGGCTCAAAACTGTTGGTCTCCCATTCCTCGTTCCAGTCCTTGTTTTCCATTGCTTCGGTTTGGAATGAATAATTCACATCGGGTAGGGGAAAGTCTGCCAACAAAGAATCGACATCAGTTTGAGCAAGCAGTTCTGTGGGAATATAGGCATCCACTCCAGTTTCTGTCTGCTCAAAAGAGTCGTAACCTTGTTCGGCTAAAAGTGCAGAAAGTATGTCGGCAGCCATGTCCGACATGGGTGAAAGTGTGAAATGCGTAACAGAATAGTCCATAGATTGTTAATAGTGAGGAATTAGTAGTGAGTAGTGAGTAATGCCATCCGGATGGAATAACTCCTCACTTCTCACTGCTCATTACTCATTTAAATAGGAATTCTATTTGCAAAAGTAATGCATTTATTGGAAAAAACGATTATCTTTGCAATAATTTTTTGGCTTGTCAGGTTTGACCTTAGACTGTAACTCAAAATAGTTTATAGTATAAAGTTCAACAAAGTAGCTTGGCAATAACGTGGAGCGATGCTATTCGGATGGCATTTTTCACTTAAAAGAATCCTTATAAATCCTTTAAATCCCTGATTAAAAACTTACTATATGAGCAATCCTTATTTTCAATTCAAACAATTCACGGTGTGGCACGATAGATGTGCCATGAAAGTGGGAACAGATGGTGTGCTGTTGGGAGCATGGTGTCATGTGGATGGTGCCAAGAAAGCGCTTGATGTGGGTACGGGTAGTGGGTTGATAGCACTGATGATTGCTCAGCGCAATCCCGAATTGCAAGTGCTGGGTATTGATATTGACGTGGATTCTGTCACTCAAGCACAGGAAAACTCCCTGCGTTCTCCTTTTGCCCAACAACTCAATATTCAGTTACTCAATCTGAAGGTGCTCGAGGTGCTCCACAATTACGATTTGGTGGTGAGCAATCCGCCTTTTTACACAGAAGATACCGTTTCCCCACAAGAAGAACGTAGTGCGGCAAGAAACGTGAAGAGTCTGCCCTTTAAACTATTAATAGAAAGAGCAGTCGAATTGATGAAGGAAGATGGACGATTCAGCGTGATTATCCCTTATTCCGAAGCATCTCAGTTTATCCTTGATGCATCCGCTGTGGGTTTGAAACTCTATCGTCGTTGCGATGTGAAAGCCACTCCTGAAAAAGCTTATAAGCGCACTCTGCTTGAATTTGGACTTCAAGACAGAGAGAGTCAATTCGAAGAGTTGATTCTTAATTCTGTAAAGTTCAAAACATTGGTGCAGGATTTCTATCTTGACACATAGAAGCAAAACAGATGGCTTACAAATCTTTTTACCTAACTATAATAAATTACTAAAAATGAAAAGGTTAATCATTATTTGCTTTAGTATTGCTTTATTCTCGATTTCGTGCTTTGCACAGCAACCTGAAGGGCAGAATGAACAAGTGAAACGTCGTGGATTCCGTCCACGTTTTGATGCTACAAACCCAGATGTGCACGACCCTGTGATGGCTTACGAAGATGGAAAATACTATATCTTTTCCACGGGAATGGGTGTCGGTGTGATGTCGTCAACCGACATGAAATCGTGGAAACAAGAAAAGCCAGTTTTTGAACAAGCACCTCAGTGGGCTTTGGACCAAGTGCCTGGTTATAGAGGACACACGTGGGCTCCCGATATTCAAAAAGTTGGAGATACTTGGTATTTGTATTATTCTTGTTCCAGTTTTGGAAGGAATACTTCAGCCATCGGTGTGGCTACGAATAAGACGTTGAATCCTGAATCTCCCCTCTTCAAGTGGGAAGACCAAGGCATGGTGATAGAAAGTAAAAGAGGATTGAATTGGAATGCTATCGACCCGAATTTGATTCTCGACAAGAAAGGGAATCCTTGGCTCTGCTTTGGCTCCTTCTGGGATGGTATTCAGTTGGTTCCACTCGCTCAGGATTTCAAAACGCCGATAGGAGAGGTGCAGACGATAGCTCGCCATAGAGACCCAGAGGCAATGGAGAAGAGGGCTGGAAACAGCAACGAGATAGAGGCTCCTTTCATCGTGAAGAAAGATGGCTATTTCTACCTTTTTGTTTCGACTGGACTTTGTTGCCGCGGACTTAACAGTACCTATCGAACGGAAGTGGGACGCTCCAAGAAAATCACGGGCCCTTACAAGAATCGTGAAGGCAAGAAAATGCTGAGCGGTGCAGGTACTTTAGTTATCGGACGAAGTGAGGCTTATGCAGGAGTTGGACACAATGGCGTGTATGAGTTTGATGGACAATGGTACTACATTGCTCATGGCTACGATACCAAACTCAATGGCGCGTCTAAATTGGTGCTAAAGCCTATCCGTTGGGAGAAAGGGTGGCCCCAGGTGGAAAATTAAAGGCCCCCACCCAGCCTCCCCGAGGGGAGGAGAGTGAAAAGTGAAAAGTGAAGAGTGAAAAGTGAAGCGTGAAGCGTTGCCAACCGGATGACAACGCTTCACGCTTCACTTTCTAATTGACTTTAGACCAACTCCTCCCCTCGGGGAGGTCGGAAAGGGGCTTTTTTATTTAAACACAAAATACACTGCGGCGATGAGGCAGAGGAAAGCTGCGAAGTGGTTCCAGTGGAGGCTCTGACCTTGAAAGAGTACATTGGCGACGAGTGCAAAGATGATGAGGGAAATGACTTCCTGGATCACTTTGAGTTCAACGAGAGAGAAAGGTCCGCCATTATCCACGAATCCGATGCGGTTGGCTGGTACCATCACGCAATACTCGAAGAAAGCGATAACCCAAGAGAAAACAATGATGCCAATGAGGGGCCACGACGTGCTGATGTGCATTTGTTGGAGTTTCAGATGTCCATACCATGCGAATGTCATGAAGATATTCGACACAATTAACAAACCAACTGTGTAAAACGATTTCATTTCTTTTTTACTTTTTACCTTACTATTTTTCTTTGAAATCTGTGTGTGTATTTGATGATTCCATCAAATCGGGTGCAAATTTACGCATTTCTCGCGAGATAATTTCAAAAACATTGCACGAAATAAATTCTTTTTCTTAACTTTGCCCAAAAGCAACCAATTATTAGGGTTTAGCGTTTACAGTTTAACGTTTAAAGTTTAACGAAGTTGCTCTTCTCCTCTTCGCGAGAACTCAAAAACTCAAAAACTCAAAAACTTAAAAACTCATATAATACCATGTTATCAGTAGAAGAACTTAATGATAGATTGATAGATTTGGCATTCGCCGAAGATATAGGTGATGGAGACCATACCACTCTTTGTTGCATTCCTGCGGATGCGATGGGTGAATCCAAGTTGCTCATCAAGGAAGAAGGCGTGTTTGCCGGTGTGGATATTGCCAAGGAAGTGTTCCGCCGTTTCGACCCAACGATGGAGGTGGAAGTCTATATTCAGGACGGTACTCACGTGAAGCCAGGCGACATTGTGATGAGCGTGAAAGGAAAGATTCAGAGTTTGCTCCAGACCGAGCGATTGATGCTCAATATCCTTCAGCGTATGTCGGGTATTGCCACTATGACAGCGAAATACGTGAAGCGATTGGAGGGAACCAAGACTCGTGTACTCGACACTCGCAAAACTACTCCTGGTATGCGTATGCTGGAGAAGCAGGCTGTGAAGATTGGTGGAGGAACGAACCACCGCATTGGCCTCTTCGATATGATTCTGCTGAAGGACAATCACATTGACTTTGCAGGAGGAATCGAAAACGCTATCAGTCGTTGCCATGAATATCTCAAGGAAAAAGGCAAGGACTTGAAGATTGAAATCGAAGTTCGTGATTTTGCAGAACTTCAGCGTGTGCTCGATTTCGGTGGTGTCGATCGCATCATGCTCGACAATTTCACTCCTGCTGAAACCAAGAAGGCAGTGGATATGATTGCTGGACGCTTCGAGACAGAATCGTCGGGTGGTATTACTTTCGATACTATTCGTGATTATGCGGAGCAGGGTGTAGATTTCATTTCAGTTGGTGCACTTACTCATTCAGTGAAAGGACTCGACATGAGTTTCAAGGCAGCTGACTCGGACAAGTTGAGAATTAAAAATTAAAAGTTAAAAATTAAAATCTTAATGAAAAGATTTCTTGTAACGATACTAACCATCATTCTTAGTTTTACATTCTTCATTCTTCATTCTACCGCATGTACCAACTTCATCGTAGGTAAGAAAGCATCGGTGGATGGAAGTGTGATTGTGAGTTACAATGCTGATAGCTATGGCATGTATGGCACGATGCATCGTCATGTGGGTGGCAAACATGCGGCTGGCGAAATGAGAAAGATTTACGAATGGGATACCAACAAATACTTGGGTGAAATTCCTGAAGCTGCCATCACATACAACGTGGTGGGACAGATGAATGAGAACCAGGTAACCGTAACAGAAACTACTTTTGGTGGACGTGAAGAATTAGTTGATTCAACTGGACTAATCGATTATGGTTCATTGATTTATATTGCTTTGGAACGCGCTACTTCTGCTCGTAATGCTATCAAGATAATGACCGACCTCGTGGCTAAATATGGCTATTATAGTGAAGGCGAAAGTTTCACGGTGGCAGACAAGAACGAGGCTTGGATTTTGGAAATGGTAGGTAAGGGTGCTGGTTCCAAAGGTGCTGTTTGGGTGGCAGTTCGCATCCCCGATGATTGTATCTCAGCGCATGCCAACCAGAGTCGCATCACTCGCTTCAACATGAAGGACAAGAAGAATGTGATGTTTTCCAAGGATGTAGTTAAATTTGCTCGCGAGAAGGGATTCTTCTCAGGAAAAGATTCAGAATTCTCTTTCCGCGATGCATATAATCCACTCGACTTCGGTGGCATCCGCTATTGTGACGCTCGAGTGTGGAGTTTCTTCAACACTTTTGCTGATACTGACATGAGTCAATATATTCCTTACATCAATGGCGAGGACAAGAAAGGCGAAATGCCTCTTTACCTGAAGCCTAAGCATTTGATGAGTGTGCAGGATGTGCAGAACGGAATGCGCGATCACTACGAAGGCACTGTTTTCGATATTCGCAACGACCTTGGTGCTGGTGCATACGAAATGCCATATCGTCCTTCTCCGCTGTCGAAGAAGGTGGATGGGAAGGAGTATTTCAATGAGCGTCCTATTAGTACGCAGCAGACTGGTTTCTCTTTCGTGGGACAGATGCGTGCCTCTTTGCCTGATGCTATCGGTGGAGTGGTGTGGTGGACCAACGACGATGCCAACATGGCAGCTTACACACCTGTCTATTGTTCCGTCAGCGAGGTGCCTCAGTGCTATCTACGTCAGGTAGATGTGCAGGACGAAATCACGTTCTCATGGAAGTCTGCTTTCTGGTTGGAGAACACTGTCAGCAATATGGTTTATCCTTTTTACAGCAAGATGTATCCCGACCTTCGCGCTGCGCTCGATGAATTGGAGTCATACTACAAACAGCAGCAAATGGCAGTGGAGAAGGAAGCAATGGCGTTCTACGAGCAGAATAACGACAAGAGCAAGTCGTTCTACGAGCGTAAAAATGACAAGGCAATGGCTTTGCTTACTAAGTATAGTCTTGATGCTGCTGATAGGATGATGAACCGTTGGCAACAACTTTTCCAGTTCCTTGTGGTGAAACATAACGACATGGTGCTGAAGGAAACAAAAGATGGTAAATTCACCCGCTCGAAGTATGGCTATGGCGGCAGAGTGATTCGCCCAGGCTATTCCGAAAACTATTGGAAGAAAGTTATTCGTGAAACAGGAAACCGTTATTTAACACGATAAAACTCATAAGATACTTTCAATTAAAATAAATTCATATCACAAAAACAATTTCTATTATGGATCAAGAATTATTAAAGCAATGTACGGAAGTTGCTCAGAAGTGGGCAACTGACCCAGTTTTTGACGCTGACACTCAGGCTGCTGCCAAGGCTTTGATTGAGGCAGAAGATAAGTCGGGCCTCATCGATAGCTTCTATCAGACACTTGAGTTTGGTACAGGTGGACTCCGTGGCATCATGGGTGCTGGTACAAACCGCATGAATATCTACACGGTAGGTGCTGCAACTCAGGGACTTGCCAACTATTTGAACAAGAACTTTGCAGGACGCGATAAGATTAGTGTGGTGATAGGTCACGATTGCCGCAACAATTCTCGTCTTTTTGCTGAGACTTGTGCTCAGATTTTCTCTGCTAACGGCATTTATGTTTATCTTTTCGACGACCTTCGTCCAACGCCAGAAGTGAGCTTCGCTATTCGTCACCTCGGTTGCCAGAGTGGTGTGAACATCACTGCCAGTCACAACCCTCGTGAGTACAATGGCTACAAGGCTTATTGGGATGATGGTGCACAGGTGCTTGCTCCACACGATAAGGGCATCATCGACGAAGTCAACAAGGTGAACTATGAGGACATCAAGTTCAAGGGTGACGACAAGTTGATTACCATTATTGGTGAGGAAGTAGATAAGGTTTATCTTGATATGATTCACGGTATCTCTATCGACCCTGAAGTCATTAAGCGCCAGAAGGACCTCTCTATCGTCTATACTCCAATTCATGGTGCAGGCCGCAAACTTATCCCTGATTCACTCAAGTTGTGGGGCTTCGAGAATGTGAACTGCGTACCTGAGCAGATGATAAAGGATGGTAACTTCCCAACTGTTATTTCTCCAAACCCAGAGAATGCAGAGGCACTGACTCTCTCCATCAACCTCGCTAAGAAAATTGATGCTGACATCGTGATGGCTTCCGACCCAGATGCAGACCGCGTAGGTATGGCTTGCAAGGACGACAAGGGCGAATGGGTACTCATTAATGGTAACCAGACTTGCCTCCTCTTCCTCTACTACATTATCAACAACCGCATTGCAAAGGGTCAGATGAAGGGTGACGAATTCATCGTAAAGACCATCGTTACTACTGAGCTCATCAAGAAAGTGGCTGATAAGAAAGGTGTTGAAATGGTAGATTGCTACACTGGTTTCAAGTGGATTGCTCGTGAGATTCGTCTCAACGAAGGCAAGAAGACTTACATCGGCGGTGGTGAGGAAAGCTATGGATTCCTTGCTCAGGACTTCGTTCGTGATAAGGATGCTGTCAGCGCTTGTTCTCTCCTTGCAGAGATTTGTGCTTGGGCTAAGGATCAGGGCAAGACGCTCTACGATGTGCTCATGGACATTTATCTCGAGTATGGCTTCTCTTACAACAAGGCTATCAACGTGGTGAAGCCAGGTAAGAGCGGTGCAGACGAAATCAAGGCAATGATGGAGAACTTCCGCGCTAACCCTCCAAAGGAATTGGCTGGTTCACCTGTTATTCTTGCTAAGGACTACAAGACACTCGAAGCATGTGATGCTCAGGGCAATAAGTGCAAGCTCGACATGCCAGACACCAGCAACGTTCTCCAGTACTTCACTGAGAATGGCACGAAGGTGAGTGTCCGTCCTTCTGGTACAGAACCAAAGATTAAGTTCTACGTAGAAGCTCCAGGCGAGATGAAGACAGCTGCAGACTACAAGGCTGCTTGTGAGAAAGCAGAAGACACCGTTGCAGCAATTTGCAAGTCGCTCGGCATCTAAGGTTTTCCAACATTTGGAAATCAAATTGATACAAGAAGAGGTGAGGCTACGTGATGGCCTCACCTTTCATTTGCTTCCCACTGGAACGAAAGTTGGGTAGGGGATGAAGAAAAGTTGCTATTAAACATTTGTAAAATGTCATAGGGGATTGGGTGCAGTTTGTCCCCTATATCGCTGTCGTGAATCCCCTATAAACCAATTGTAAATCCCCTATAACGAAAGAGTACGTCCCCTATAGCGTAAGAGTGCGTCCCCTATAGCGTAAAGGTCCTTTCGCAGTGGAACTTCAAAAGAAGCGAAACTGCGTTTTTCTTGTGCGGAATTACCATCAAAATGTTGATAATTTTAAGGTTGTAAAATACTATTGTAAAATTTTCGAAGAGGTGGATGCGATTTATTTGGGAGAAATTAGGGATTCATTCGATGTGAAATGGTGCTTTGCTTGTGCCAGTTTGTTGGTTTATGCATAATTTTCTTTAAAGAAAATCAAAAAATGAAATAGAAATGCGGCAAAGCGGGGGATTTTTGCTAAATTTGCAAAGAATACGACACAATTGCAATAAAGAATGAAAAAATGAAGGATGACGAATATACTTTCGGATGATTTTTCACGTACTTTCATTTTCATCATTTCACGACAAATGCGCTAAAAAAGACGTTTAAAAACTACATGGCAAAGACGAATACGAAAACAAATACAAAAGCGAAGACGACAAGTAAAACAAAGGGAGGAAAGGCTTCTTCTGGTAACGGAAAGGGGCGGAACGAAGAGGTGATTTCGCGTTGGAAGATAGCACGCGTTATCATCGGAATGGTGCTGATGTTTATTTCTGTCTTCATGATTCTCTCTTTTAGTTCCTACATCTATTCGGGTGCTCAGGACTTTAGTTTCTGCGAAGGTTTGCAGAATGGAGATGTGTTGGACGAAAGCATCAAAATCAAGAATGCAGGTGGTAAGTTTGGTTTGATGATGTCGTTCTTCTTCATCAACGAACAGTTTGGCTTGGCATCTTATCTCATTCCTATCTTCTTGATATTCCTATCGTTGCAGTTGATTGGCTCGTTCAAGTTCAAGATGTTCAAGTTGTTCGTGAAGTTGGCATTGCTGATGGTGTGGTTAAGCATCGTTTTGGCAGTGGTGAGCAAATGGATTCCTGGAATTGAAGAATGCCACGTGAAGTTGGGAGGTGGACATGGAGACCGTATTCATGCTTTGCTCATTAATGCTGTGGGTGAAGTGGGAACATACGGTATCATCCTGCTTTCGACGCTCATCGTGCTGATTTACTTGGGTGTTAGCACCGTGGAGCAAATCACAGATTTCTTCCGCTTCCGCAGATTGAAGAAAATGAAGGATGATCTTTCTGTGAAGTTGAAGCATCGTGGAAGTGGAACGGAAGATGGTGAAGAAGGTGAGGGTGAATATTTGGATATACCTCAAACCGATACACCTGAGAATTTCACCAATGAGACACCTACAACCTATGCATTCGATGATGAAGGAAATCTCATAGAGTTGGATGCGAAGGACAAAGATATTGAGAATAACCTCACTCCCGACCTAAGCCTCACTCCCGACCCCTCTCCAATGGGCGAGGGGAGTAGCAAGAAGGACGAAAACGATAACGAAAACGAAGACGAAAACGATAAGAAGGGAAAGAAGAAGGAAAATGCCGACCCTGATTTCACGATGGTGGCAGCGGCTGACACTGAAGAGGGCGACGGCATTGAGCACAACGACTTGACGACTCCTTACGACCCTAAGAAGGATTTGATGTATTATAAATATCCTACGCTCGACCTGCTCGATAAGCGTGAGGATAGCAATCCACAGATTGATGCTGCTGAGCAATTGGCTAACAAAAATCGCATCATCCATGTGCTGAAAAGTTTTGGTGTGGAAATCAGCAGTATTACTGCTACCATTGGTCCTACCATCACGCTGTATGAAATCACTCCTGCCGAGGGTATGCGTATCAGCAAGATTCGCAACTTGGAGGACGATATTGCTTTGAGTTTGGCAGCGGAAGGTATTCGTATCATCGCACCAATTCCTGGTAAGGGTACTATCGGTATTGAGGTGCCAAACAAGAAGAAGACCATTGTTTCGATGTACAGCATCCTGAATAGCAAGACCTATCAGGAATCGAAGATGGAGTTGCCTTGTGCGATGGGAAAGACCATCACCAACGAGGTATTTATGGTAGATTTGGCTAAGGCTCCTCACATGCTTGTGGCAGGTGCTACGGGTATGGGTAAGTCTGTAGGACTGAATGCCATCGTTACTTCCTTGCTTTATAAGAAACATCCGTCAGAACTAAAAATCGTGATGGTCGATCCAAAGAAGGTGGAATTCAGCATTTATGCTCCGATTGCCAACCAGTTCTTGGCTAAGTTGGAAGACGAGGAGGATGCCATCATTACTGACAATCAGCGCGTTGTGAAGACGTTGAATGCGCTTTGCAAATTGATGGACGACCGCTACTTGCTCTTGAAGCAAGCCAAGGTGCGCAACATCAAGGAATATAATGAGAAGTTCAAGGCTCGCAAGTTGAATCCGCTTGAAGGACATGACTACATGCCTTACTATGTGGTGATTGTGGATGAGTTCGGTGATTTGATTATGACAGCAGGTAAGGAGATAGAATTGCCAATCTGCCGAATTGCCCAGTTGGCTCGTGCCGTGGGTATTCACATGATTATCGCTACGCAACGTCCTACCACGAATATTATTACGGGTACCATCAAGGCTAACTTCCCTGCACGTGTGGCATTCAAGGTGTCGGCTATGATGGATTCACGTATTATCCTCGACCGTCCAGGTGCCAACCAATTGATTGGACGAGGCGATATGCTCTATTTGCAGAGTGCCGACCCAGTGCGTGTGCAGTGTGCATTCGTAGATACTCCTGAGGTGGATAGAATTTGTAAGTTTATCAGTGAGCAGCAGAAATATCCTGAAATGACTTATCTGCCAGAACCACCAATGGAAGATGGCGATGCAGGAAGCAAGGATGTGGATATGAACCATCTCGACCCAATGTTTGCGGATGTTGCCAAGATGGTGGTTTCGCAGAATGCTGGTTCCACTTCGCTGATACAGCGTAAGTTCTCCATCGGTTATAACCGTGCAGGACGATTGATGGACCAGTTGGAATCGGCAGGCATCGTGGGTCCTCAGTTGGGTTCCAAACCTCGCGAAGTGCTCATCACGGATTTGATTACGCTTGATAGTGTACTCAATGCGCTGGGAGCTAATTAATAGTGAAAAGTGAAAAGTGAAAGGTGAAAAGTGAAAAAGTAACAGAGAAATGGATTTTGTTTTGTTAGAAAGCAGATTCTATTCTTCTCTTTAATTAGAACTCAATAACTTAAAAACTTAAATATGAAAAAACTATTTGTTTTCATGATTTCGTTGCTGTCGGTAGTGAATGTGTTTGCTGCGGATAATGCAACAAAGATTTTGGATCAAGCTGCCAGTAAGTTTAAGGCGGCAGGCGGAGTGCTCATTAGCTATTCCTATGATATGAATGGTGAAACGGGCAAGGGTACTATCAAGATGCAAGGAAAGAAATTCGTGAATACTTTTGCCGACCATGTCATTTGGTTTAATGGTAAGACACTTTGGACACTTGTGAAAGAAAATGAAGAAGTGAATGTGACGACACCAACGCCTAAGGAATTGGCTGGTATCAATCCTTATTCTTTTCTTGATATGTATAAGTCGGGTTATAAGGCAAGTATGGGAAAATCAACAGCCACTTATTATGAGGTGGTTCTGACTTCCACTTCCGCTTCTAACAATATGAAGAATGTGGTAGTACATATCTTGAAGAATACCTACGAGCCTCGCTATGTGAAACTGACTACTGCGGATGGTGTTGTGAATAAAGTTACTGTTACGAAGTATGCTGTCAATCAGAAATATAATTCCGACACTTTCATATTCAACCCAAAGAAATATCCAAATATTGACATCGTGGATTTGAGGTGATGCAGCGTTTGGGGCTTTCAATAACTCATTCTTGACAATAAAAATATTACACCTAAATAGTATAAAAATATGGAACATATCAAATGTTTGATTATCGGTTCAGGTCCTGCAGGTTACACTGCAGCCATCTATGCAAGTAGGGCAAATTTGGAGCCTGTTGTGTATGAAGGAATTCAGCCAGGAGGACAGTTGACAATCACCGATTCAATTGAGAATTTCCCTGGACATCCAGAGGAAATCAGTGGTCCCGACTTGATGGACTTGATGCGCCAGCAGGTGGAGAAGTTCGGTGTGGAGATTCGTCAGAATATCTGCGTGAAGTCGGATTTAAGTCAGGCACCTTACCATTTTTGGTTTGATGATGATTCGGAAGTAACGGCGGATGCTGTGATTATTGCTACAGGTGCAACCGCCAAGTTCCTTGGACTTGAAGACGAGAAGAAATATATGGGACAGGGTGTGAGTGCCTGTGCTACTTGCGATGGTTTCTTCTACAGAAAACGTGTCGTTGCTGTTGTGGGTGGAGGTGACACAGCTTGTGGTGAAGCCATCTATTTGGCAGGACTTGCTGCAAAGGTTTATCTCATTGTTCGCAAACCATATCTTCGTGCTACAAAAATCATGCAGGAGCGCGTGATGAACAATCCAAAGATTGAGGTTTTGTTTGAGACGAACACACTTGGACTCTATGGTGAGAATGGTGTGGAGGGTGCTCATTTGGTGCATCGCAAGGGTGAGGCTGATGAGAAGAAATATGACTTGCCTATCGATGGCTTCTTCTTGGCAATCGGTCACAAACCAAATTCTGATATTTTCAAGCCTTGGATTGAAACGGACGAAACGGGTTTCATCAAGACAGAAGGTGCTTCTCCAAAAACAAATATCCCAGGCGTTTTCGCAGCGGGTGATGTGGCAGACCCAACGTATCGTCAGGCTGTTGTGGCAGCAGGCTCAGGTTGTAAAGCAGCTATGGAAGCTGAAAAATTTTTGATGAAATGAAGAATGTAGAATGAAGAATTAAGAATGTATTTTACCTCCATCCGGATGGCATTATTCGTTATTCTTCATTCTTCATTCTTCATTAAAAAAATATCACCATGAACTTCTCGCGTGCAAAATTGTTGTATAAACTGATTCGAAAGAATCAGAAACTTGCTACTCGACGCCATCCCATGATAGACAAAAACAAGGCCATGAAGGTGTTCATCTATATCATGGCTGCTTTTTGGGCTGCTTATCTCATGTTCTTTGGCATTATGTTCGGTACGATTGATTTCGGAACGGCGTTTGAGAATTTCGACATGATTGATGGGGGTATGATTTGGTTCCTCATCATGGATTTCTATCTGCGTTTCAGTATGCAGGAAACCCCTGCTCAGGAAATCAAACCATACAAACTCCTTCCCATCAAACAGAATTTCCTGCTCAATGTGTTCCTAATACGCTTGGGCTTACGTGGTTACAATCTCTTTTGGTTTTTCTTCCTTTTACCATTTGGCATTCTTGCCATTGTGAAATTCTATGGCATTTTAGGATTGTTGGGATGGCTGTTCGGTTGGTGGCTGCTGTTTGTGCTGAATAGTTATTGGTATTTGATATTCCGCACACTCAATCAGCGTAGTTGGCTCTATCTGTTGATTCCTACTGCCGTGTATGCAGCACTGATTTATTTCGGCATGTTCCATAGCACCGAGAACCAATGGCTGTTTGATGGAAGCGTGCAGTTAGGACGTGCTTTCTGTCAATGGATGCCTTGGTCATACTTGATTATTTTTGCCTTGATAGTGGTGCTTTTCTTCATCAATCAGAGGATGCAACGCGCTTGTGTGTATCGTGAAATTGCACAGGTGGAACATATCGAAAAGGTGAAATCTACGGAGATGTCGTACTTGAACCGCTTTGGCATCATCGGCGAGTTTATGAAACTCGAAATCAAATCAACGATGCGCAACAAGGTGGTGAGGAAGCAATTCATGACGGGAGCCATCTGCACACTAATGTTCTGCTTGCTTTTTGCCTTTACAGACGTGTATGACAACATGACTTTCATGCGCACCTACATTTGCGTGTATTGCTTTGCCTGCTTGGGTACTATCACACTGACCAACGTGATGTGCATGGAAGGCAATTATATCGATTTTCTCATGTCGCGCAAGGAATCTGTATTGCAACTGCTGAAGGCTAAATACTATTTCAACTGCCTCATGCTGATTTTCCCGATGCTGTTCTCTATTGCACCGATAGTGCAAGGAAAGATTCTGTTCATTGAGGCATTGGGATGCATGTTCTTCACGAGCGGTGCCATCTTCCCGTTCCTCTTCCAATTGGCTGCCTATAACAATCAGACGCTTCAGCTGAATGTGCAGGTGACGAAGTCGGGACGCAGTACGAAGCATCAGATGATTTTCTCCTTGGCTGCTTTGTTGGTACCTATGCTGATTATGTATTTGTTGATAGTCTTCTTCAACGTGGAAGTGGCATCGTGGGTGATGCTCGCCATCGGCTTGCTGGGCACGGTGCTGAGTCCTCTTTGGCTCAGAAATATCTACCATCGTTTCATGATTCGTCGATACGATAATATGGCAGGATTCCGTGAATCCCTCGAGAGTTAATCATTATCATCACTTGAAAATTAATCCTTAAAAATCCCTATAATTCCTGATGGAACTAACACTTGAAAATGTAAGAAAGACATTTGGAGAGAAAGTTGCTCTGGATGTAGATACATACGTAATCCACGATGGCGAAATCGTTGGATTGGTAGGCAACAATGGAGCTGGTAAGACGACCATGTTCCGTGTGATTCTCGACCTCATCAAACCCGATGAGGGAGTGGCACGTATTGGTGGAATTGCCACTGCTCATAGTGAAGAGTGGAAGGCATACACGGGTGCTTACGTAGATACTGGCTTCTTGATTGATTATCTCACACCCGAAGAATACTTTGATTTTGTAGCAAAGGTCAATGGCGTCAGCAAGGAGGACCTTGATGCCCGCCTGTTACAGTTCGAGCATTTCATGAATGGCGAAGTGATAGGTAATGGCACACTGATTCGCAATCTTTCGGCAGGAAACAAGCAGAAAGTGGGAATCATCGGTGCTATGCTCCACAATCCTCAGTTGTTGTTGCTCGATGAGCCATTCAATTTCCTGGATCCTTCTTCCCAACATGCCATGAAGTATTTGTTGGAGAGCTATAATCGGGAAACGGGTGCCACCATCATTGTTTCTTCACACAACCTGACGCACACCTTTGATATTTGTACGCGTGTTACACTTTTGGAGCACGGAAAGATTATCAAGGACTGCGATAAGGACTATCCAAATCTGACAGAAGAAATTGAAGCGTACTTCATACATAATTCTTAGTGTGCTCATGGCGTGCTTCCTGCTCTGTTCTTGCCGCTCGTCGAGAAATATGAGCAAGAATGGAGTAGGGGGCATCGACTTCCGACAATTGGCAAGGGCTGGCTTGGCATTGGGTTTCGACATTGACGAAATGGATGACTGGCCCTTGATGATTGAGTCAGCTCAGTGGTTAGGTGTGCCCTACAAATATGCGGGCAACACGAAGAATGGAGTGGATTGTTCGGGCTTGAATTGCGAGGTTTACAAGAAAGTCTATCGCATCCAGTTGCATCGCAATAGCAAGCAACAGTATGAGAAGGATTGCCATTCAGTTTCTCTCAAGAAATTACAAAGTGGAGACCTTGTGTTTTTTGCACCCGATGCCAAAAAGAAGAATATCAACCACACGGGAATCTATCTGAAAGATTCAAAATTCATACATGCCAGTAGTTCAAAGGGGGTGGTGGTTAGTTCGCTCATGGAGAACTATTATTCACAAAGGTTTGTTGCAGGGGGGAGAGTGAAATAATACAACTTACGTATTGTTAAGTTGTATTATGTGGTAATAATTTCATCCATCGGAATGTCGTGTTTCTCGCATGGGATGGAATCAAGCAATTGAAAAGAGAAGCAAACACCAATTTTTTTGCCATTCAGTTGAGGAAGGAGGCGGTCGTAATATCCTTTCCCTCTTCCCAAACGATTGCCATTCCTGTCGAATGCCATTCCTGGAATCACCGCCAAGTCGATGGTAGCATAATCCGTGAAGAGTGGACCTTCCGATTCTTCGATGCCGAAGACTCCCTTCTTCGTTTCACTTTCTGCATGATAGACATGAAGTTCCAAATCATCACCTACAACGGTGGGAAGGAGAATCGTTTTCTTTGCAGCATATTTGCTGATAAGTGATTTCGTGTCAACTTCATCTGCAAGGGAGCTATAAAGCAAAACTGTTTTTGCTGACAAAAATGAAGGATGAGCCTCGATGCGTTGAATGGCATTTCGGCTCATCTCCTTCAGTTCCTCAGCATTGTATTGCTTTTTGAGCAATTGTATTTGTTTTCTTATTTCAGATTTCTTATTCAAGTTTCAGGTTTGGCTACGCCGAGCTAAAGGTTCAGGGCGCAAAGCGCCGTTTCAAGTTTCAAAAATCCTTTTATATCCTTTAAATCCCTGACAGGATTAACTCATGATGTTCGTGTAAAGCGTTTTGTGATAGAATGGACTATCAGTGGGTTTTGAATGTCCCTTTGCCAACTTCTTTTTCTTCTCAGTCTTCTTGTCTGGGTCCTTGTTGGTTTCGTCATCAATGCTTGGACGGGTTCGTCCTTTCTCATACAGGTCTATCGCACGATGCACCGTCACATCATTCTTGTTCATATATTCGATATACGCTTGCATGTCGAGCATATTGTAAACAATACTTCCATAAATGGCATCTTCAAACAGACGTTGGCTCTTGTAAATCATATTGTTACGACGAACCACACCCTTTGAGTCAGCATAGCGGATAAATTGCTCCACCACTCTGTTTTTCTTCAGATATTTCACGATGTCCTCAGCCTGTTTGAAACCTGCCAAACTGCTGCGATTCTTGTCTGTATAGTTGAAGCAGAATTCTGCAATATAGCCTTTTGCGGCACATTCCGTGTAGTAGGAAGTGAATTCAGTCGTATCTTCAGCCACAAAGTAATCTGGCATGATACCACCACCTCCATACACCACACGTCCTATGCTCGTGGTATATTTCTCACCAGTTTGCTGAATGGAGTCCTCATTGAAGAATTCTCCATGATTGTAACGGGTGAGAATATCCATCTGATAATCTTCTTGCTGGCCTTTTGTATATGGCTTCTGAATGCAGCGTCCAGAAGGCGTGTAATAGCGAGCAATAGTAAGGTGAATCATCGAACCATCACTAAATTCCAATGGTTGTTGCACCAATCCCTTACCAAAGGTTCTGCGTCCCACAACTACGCCTCGGTCGTTATCCTGGATAGCACCCGAGAAGATTTCTGCCGCACTTGCTGTTGTTTCGTCTGTGAGGACGATGAGTGGCAATTCCTGATAGGAGCCTCTTCCGTCACTTCTGTATTCCTCGCGCTTTGCCTTTCTACCTTCGGTATAAACAATGAGTTTGTTTTCAGGTAGGAATTCGTTCACCATCTGGATGGCAGAAGCCAAATAGCCTCCGCCGTTTCCTCGAAGGTCAACCACCAATCCCTTGAAATCCTCTTGTTCCAGTTGAGCCAGTGAGTTGAGCAATTCAGGATACGTGGTTTCTCCAAAACTCTTCACGCGGATATATCCTAAATGGTCGGTAAGCATATAAGTGGCATCAATACTTTTCACAGGTATGTCGCCTCTCACCACGCTGAAATCTTTTTTCTCACCATTGCGCAAGATTCCGATTTTCACCTTTGTTCCCTTTTCACCTTTTAGTCGGTGCATGGTTTCCTCGTTGGTAACAATCTTTCCTACGTAAGGTTTTCCATCCACGGCAATGATTCTGTCACCTGCCAAGATTCCCACCTTTTCTGCTGGTCCACCAGCAATAACATTGCTAATATAAACCGTATCCTTTTTAATGGTGAATTGTACGCCAACTCCTGAGAACGAGCCTTTTAGGTCGTCGTTGGCAGTTGCGGCGTCCTTTGCAGAGATATAGGATGAATGAGGATCAAGTTCGGAAAGAATCGTTGGCATTGCATCTTCCACAAGGTCTGCGATATTCACCGTGTCAACGTATGAATCATCGATAATGTGCAGCAAATCGTTGAGTTTGTTGCTGGAGGTATTGATGATGTTGAGTCGGTTTCCTGAAAAACGATTGGCAAAGAATGTTCCTATGATGATGCCGAAAACGACACTCACGGAAATCACTATGGGAACAAACCTATTATTTCTTTTTGGTGTGGACATTTTTTAGAAATTAAGAATGAAGAATTAAGAATTTAAAATGTAGAATGAAAAATGTGGAATGAAGAACAATGCCATCCGGATGGAGGTAAAATACATTCTTCATTCTTAATTCTTCATTCTTCATTTTTATCCGAGGGGTCAATATACACGACTTCAATTCCTGCACGCTTTAAGAGGTTGATACCGTCTTCCAGTCGATAGTGCTCGGAATAGATCACGCGCTTGATGCCAGCTTGAATGATAAGCTTGGAGCATTCCAAACAAGGAGAAGCAGTGACATAAAGTGTTGCTCCATCGGAGGAATTGCTTGAGCGTGCTATCTTCGTGATGGCATTGGCTTCTGCATGTAGCACGTATGGTTTTGTAACATCATTTTCCTCACAAACATTCTCAAATCCACTTGGCGTGCCGTTGTAGCCGTCCGAGATAATCATTTTGTCCTTCACAATGAGTGCGCCCACCTGTCGGCGTTTGCAATAGGAATTCTCAGCCCATATTCGAGCCATTCGCAAATAACGACAATCGAGTGTGAGTTGTTTTTCTTCTTGAGGAGTCATATTATGTCTTTTTTACTTTACTTTTTTATGAAAATTAGAAGCCATTGGTAGTCTTTTTTGCAGATAAACGGATGAAGTTGTAGTTATCTTGCATGATTTTCAACACATTCACATCGCCAGAATAATGTTGCGCATTCTTCAGTACGTTGTAGATGTTGTTGCTGAGTGCTGACATTGTCACATTTTCTGCCTGTTGAAAATTCAGGTAGATGGAATGGTCTTTTCCGTTGGCTTTCCAAGTGCCACCGATATTGCTTCCTGCTACGAGCACACCTCCAAATGTTGCTGAGGCGAATGTGATAAAGTAGGAATTATCGTTGGTATAAAGAGACTTCAAATCATTTCCTGAAATGTTGGTGCCATTAATGCATCCCCCTGTGATATACCAGGTTTTCCCGTTGAAGATGGCTTCGATGTCATCTTCGCCTTGGCAGGAAGTGGCTATTAGCGTAGGAAGCAATGCGATTACCAACAATAATATGAAGTTTAGAAATATTCTCATGAACGATTTCTATAAATAAATCCTTTTAAATCCTTGATTCACTTTTCTCAACGGAAATATCGGAAATTTTTCGGAAAATCGGAAACTTTAGCTTGGCATAGCCAATTTTTTAAGAATCATCGGATGAAAAGAATCTTTCTTTTCTGTTTTTCCGTTCTTTTCCGTTTTTTCCGTTGTTCCTTTTAATCCTTTAAATCCTTGATTGGATGCCGTTTCGTTTCAAGAGTGCATCGATGCTTGGCTTTTGTCCACGGAATCTGATATAGAGGTCCATCGGTGGCTCTGTGCCGCCTTTCGACAAGACATTATCCCTGAAACGCTGTGCTGTTGCACTGTCAAAGATGCCATTTTGCTTGAAGAGAGAGAATGCATCAGCATCGAGTACCTCAGCCCATTTGTAAGAATAATAACCTGCTGAATACCCACCAGCCATGATGTGGGAGAACTGCACACTCATGCATGCCTCAGGCACTTGTGGTAGAAGTTGTGTTTCTTTCCATGCTGTTTTCTCAAATTCCTTCACGTCGTAGTCGAATGCTGTTTCCTTCGTGTAGTATGCCATGTCGAGCAAGCCAAAGCTCAATTGACGCAAGCAGGCGTATGCCACGTTGAAGTTTCTGCTCTTCACGATTCTCTGAATGAGTTCGTCAGGCAGCGGTTCCCCTGTCTGATAATGGAATGCAAACGTGTTGAGGAAATCCTTCTCCACAGCATAGTTTTCCATAAATTGCGATGGTAGTTCCACAAAATCCCAATAGACATTGGTTCCGCTCAAGGACTTGTATTTTGTGTTGGCAAACATGCCATGAAGTGAATGTCCGAATTCATGAAGGAAGGTTTCCACCTCACCTAAAGTCAGCAATGAAGGCTTCTCTGCTGTCGGTTTTGTGAGATTCATGGTGACAGAAACATGTGGACGTGAATTCACTCTGTTCTTGTCAATCCATTGCTCCTTATAGCTTGTCATCCAGGCACCCGACTTTTTCGATTTTCTTGGATGGAAATCGCAGTAGAGTACTGCCAAATATTTGCCATCCTTGTCGAACACCTCGTAAGCCTCCACGTCGGGATGATAAACAGGAATGTCTTTATTTAGCTTGAAACTGATTCCATAGAGTTTGGTGGCCAAACCGAACACGCCTTTTTTCACTTTCGAAAGTTCGAAATAAGGGCGGAGCATCTCGGAATTGATATTGTAGTCACGTTCCTTCAGTTTGTTGGAGTAATAGCCGAAATCCCATGGCTGCAATTCAAATTGTTCATCGCCAGTCATTTCCTTAGCCATCTTCCTCACTTCTTCCACCTCCTTCTTTGCTGTAGGCTTGTAGGCTTCCAGCAGTTGGTTGAGCAAGTTGTAAACCGTTTCGCTGTTCTGAGCCATACGTTTCACGAGTGTGTAGTCGGCGTAGGTCTTGTAGCCCAACAACTGAGCAATTTCACGGTGATGGTTCACAATCTGCTTCACGATATCGAGATTGTTGTTCTCGTTATCGTGCGTACAAATGGTGTTGTAAGCCATGTACATCTGTTTGCGCAGTTCGCGTTTGGCAGAGTAGGTGAGGAAAGGTCCGTAGCTGGGTGCTTGAAGGGTGAATACCCATCCTTCCAAGTTTCTACTCTTGGCTTCTTCCTTTGCAGCATCAATAGCGCTTTCTGGCAAACCTTCCAATTCCGCTTCGTCTGTGATGTGCAGTGTGAAGGCATTCAGGTCCTTCAGTTTGTTTTGAGAGAATTGCAAAGAGAGAACGCCGAGCTCAGACGTGAGTTGACGATATTTTTGTTTATCTTCTTCGTTCAGATTGGCACCGTTTCTCACAAAACTATCATAGCTGTCTTGCAACAATCTCTGCTGCTCTTTTGTAAGCGAATTTTTGTCAACATTCTCATACACCACCTTCACACGCTCAAACAGTTTTTCGTTGAGTGTGATATTGTTTCCATGTTCCGAAAGGATAGGGGAGAGTTTCTGAGCGAGCTCATCCATCTCGTCGGTAGTCTCTGCACTGAGTAAGTTGAAGAATACTTCCGTCACCTTCGACAGCAGTTCACCCGAATTTTCAAGTGCTTCGATGGTGTTTTCGAATGTTGGAGTATCAGGATTATTGACAATAGCATCAATCACTTCGTCCTCCTCCTCAATTCCTTTCATGATGGCGGGTTCAAAGTCGTTGATGGTGATTTTGTCAAATGGAACGGTTTCGTGTGGTGTGTCGTATGTCGAGAAAAATGGATTCATATTAAAAATGCACTTGTCTTGCATTTTTTAATTTTTAATTTCTAATTTTTACTTTTATTCTTTCAAAGCAAGGATAGCCGCAAAGTCTGGAATCTCTATCATGCCTCTGCTGAGTGTTGCCAATTTCTTCTCTTGCCATTCGTTCAGGATGCGAGAAATGTTGAGTCGAGTGCCATCTACGGCGTCAGCCAACGCATTCATCTTGATACGAATCGACTTTCTTCCTGTTTTTGTCAACATGTTATTGCGGAAATAGCGAATCACTCGTTCTTCCAAATCACTCGAAATGGGCAAAAGCAACGCTTGGTTTGCGGTTTGCAGTTTGTTGCAAACCATACTCAATAGGTTTGTTTTCACGATTTCGTAGTTGGAAATCAGATAATTAAGCTGCTTCTTGTCGATAGAGCAAGTATTGCCTTCTGTGTGGAATGAATAGGTGTGAGTATATTTTTGTTTCATGCCCCAGAGGTTCTCGGGTTCTAGCAAAAATGGGGAGTCGTTGATATATTCCGTAAAGAGCATGTCGTCTCCACGTCTGTCCACGCACAATTCACCTTTCAGCACATATACTATTTTGTCGCATCGGTCGCCTTGATTCACAACAGTTGTCCCCTCTGGGTATTTGTTGAATTCAAACTTCACGTTTTCCAAAATCGCCATCAATTCGTTGATGCTGAGTCCGATGAGAAGAGGAAGTTCTTGTAATTTTTCGAACATAATTTTCTGTTTTTAACAATAATCGGTGCAAATATACATCTTTAATGAAGAATATACGCACTAATTTCTGTTAATTTTTTAAATTTTATGTTTGTTTTCACATTAAGTTACATTTGTTATATTTTCTTTCAATCTACCGACGATTCATTCTGCATGGGAACGATACTTTTTTCATTTCACATCTTCCAATTGCAGCCCTTCGGAATGCCAAGTTTGCAGATTCCCCTTCTTGTCGTTAAAGATGAAATAAGCCTTTAGTTCTGGATGCTGTTTCAGCACTTTCTGCGCCTCTTCCAGTCCCAACACCATAAATGAGGTAGCGTATGCATCAGCGGTGGCACAATCCTGAGCCAACACAGTGGACGAAAGAATATTATGCTGCACAGGACGCCCTGTTCTTGGGTCAATGGTATGTGCATATTTCATGCCATCCTTCTCGTAGAAATTGCGATAATTGCCCGATGTAGCCATTGCAATATCGCTTACTTTCACTATTTGTTGCAACTCACCATTGATGGAAAGTGAATCATCAACGGGTTTCGTAATACCGATATGCCACAGCGTACCTTGTGGGTTATTGCCTCTCACCCGCACTTCTCCGCCAATTTCCACCATATAATTCTTTACTCCTTCTTTTTCGAGGTATTTGCCCACGGCATCCACGCCGTACCCTTTTGCGATGGCACTACAGTCGAGCATCAGCCTTTCATCAGCTTTTTTCACTTCGCCATTCTCCATCGTAACCTTTTCGAATCCCACAAACTGAAGGATGCTATCAATCTTTGTGGAGTCGATTTTTTCAGCATTTTTGAAACCGAATCCCCATGCATTCACCAACGGAGCAACAGTGATGTCGAAAGCACCATTCGTGGCAACAGATATTTGTTTTGCCAATTGGAAAACTTCCGCGAATTGTTCATCAACTTTTTGGGATGTATTGTTGTTGATGGCAGTGATGGTGGATTCCTTATTGAAAGGAGAAAGAGAAAAATCCACTGCTTTCAGCGTTTCATCAATCCCCGTTTGCAGATTCTTCTCACTTTCGTATGTGATGTGGTAAATCGTACCAAACACCATACCTTCATCCTTCTGAACTGTTTGCTGCATCCAAGCAGTTGCCGATGGCTCCCGATTCATTCCTCCATTGTAGTCGAGGGCTATATAAATGGTTCCGCCAATCAGAATCAGCAATAAAGGTAAGTGCCACCATTTTCTTTCATGGGGCGTATAATCTTCTTTTAATTTCAACCAAGACATTTTATTTCTATCCTTTAAATCCTTAAAATCCCTGATTTACTTCTCACTTTTCACTTTTCACTTCTCACTTTTTTTAACCCCCAGTTCAGGTCGAAAATCAATGAATATGTGATGCCTAAAGCACCTCCCTCAGCGGTAGTTCCATATCCAGGAATATAGTAAGGTTTTGCATATTTATTTTTAGTGGACGATATTTCATGTCGATAGCGGATTGCCCAACCCATGTGGAAATGCCCCCACATCTTCACTTGCACTCCTAACACTGCTTCAGCCCAGTGGCTTGTGGCGCTGATGTCGCGATAGGAAAAAGGCTCCGAACCTCCCCAAATGGGGTCTTTGATGGCTGGTCCCGAGATGTCGAACTTGTAACTTGAAATACCATATCTCGCACCCACATACAAGCGATTGTCCTGAAGTTTGTTCTTCAGCATATTGAAGTCGATACCTACTCGTGCATAAGGTGCTCTTGTTTTATATCGAATGCTCGTATTTTCATCAGTGATGTCACAATCCGCCAATCCCATCTCAACAATAGGGAAATAAGTGTTCTTTAAATTCAGACGCAACGCTGCTTCAACACTCCCATAATCGCTTAAAAAATACTGCGCAACTCCAACCACATCGGCAGAAAGCGTGAATCCTTGAAAGAAAGGAATCTTAGGCTTTTCCTCCTTGATTTCCACGTATTGTGTTGGCAACTCTGGTTCCGGTATATTTCCTTGGGCTTTAACTGATAAAGAACAAAAGAAGGATAAAATGAAGAATGAAGAATGAAGAATGAAGAATGTGGAACCTTTAACTTGGCGAAGACAATGAGTGGCATTTGCATTAACATGAGTTTTGGCTTTATCCAGATGGAAAAAGCCAATGCTAAAGCCAATGTAGGAAATCCCATTTACGGCATTCTTATTTTTTAATTCTTCATTCTTCATTCTTTATTCTTCATTTTTCATTTACTCCGCAGTTCCCATGAAGAAAATCTTCACATTTTCATTTCCTTCGTAGTTGACTTCTGGATTCACGATGTCGATGTGATCGATACCAGAGTTGGTGCAACGAATAGTTTTCAGATGGTGGAAACGATGGGTACCGCATTCAGGAAGCTCCACATTCGAGTAGCTATCATGAGCGATGTAGAGGGTGTCTCGATTTGAGATGTTGTTGTATGCGAAGATAATCGTGTCGTTATCTGAAAAATAACTCATAGGAATCTTCACCTTGTTGGCATTGCTCAGATTGTTCACCAATATCGTGTCTCGACGTGTTTGTCCAACCGTTTCTGTGTAGCCATTTTTAATATAGGAAGAATCGCGTGTTTGCAGAACCACCGTCTTGTACCCTAACTTCCTGTACGTATAGATGGTTTTCATTCCAGGCTTCAACGTCGTCACGGTAATGGTATCGTTATACTTCACTGACGTCCCTTGAGCATCATAAAACCCATAGTTGCATGTCACTTTACTCTCCAACGGGCAGTTGTTAGCACCACAAGCACACAGTAACAAGACAAGCGAGATGATGAATGAGGAATGTAGAATGAACAATGAAGAATGCATTCTACTCCCCTCGCCCTTCGGAGAGGGGATGGGGGTGAGGCTTTCGTTCTTCATTATTACACTTCCTTTTCCACCTGATACTTGTTTCTCTCTTCCGAGTTGCGGCTAATCATCTCGCCGAGGAAACCAGCAACGAAGAGTTGCGTACCGAGGAGCATCATGGTGAGAGCGATGTAGAAGTATGGGGAATCCGTGATGAGGAAACCGTAAACACCCTTCGACAAAGCAATGATTTTCAAAACACCTACCACGATAACGGCAATGAAACCGATGATAAACATCAGCGAACCGATGAAACCGAACACGTGCATAGGTTGCTGTCCGAAACTGGAGAGGAACCACAACGAAAGCAAGTCGAGATAACCATTCACGAAGCGGTTCAAACCAAACTTCGTCTTGCCATATTTGCGAGCCTGATGATGAACCACCTTCTCGCCAATCTTCTCGAAACCAGCATTCTTGGCAAGATAAGGAATGTAGCGATGCATTTCGCCATACACCTCAATGTTTTTCACCACGTCTCTCCTATACGATTTCAGTCCGCAGTTGAAGTCGTGCAAGTTCTTGATACCGCTCACCTTGCGAGCTGTGGCATTGAAAAGCTTTGTCGGAATTGTTTTCGACAGTGGGTCGTAGCGCTTCTGCTTATATCCGCTCACCAAGTCGTACCCGTCCTCCATCACCATTCTGTAAAGCTCAGGAATCTCGTCGGGACTGTCCTGCAAGTCGGCGTCCATCGTAATCACCACGTCGCCCTGTGCACGAGCGAATCCGTGATACAGTGCAGGACTCTTTCCGTAGTTTCTGCGGAACTTGATGCCATGCACCTCTGGAAATTCCTTTGCCAATTTTTCAATCACCTCCCATGAACGGTCCTTTGAACCGTCATTCACGAAGATGATTTCATACGAGAACTTGTTTTCATCCATCACACGCTTAATCCATGCGTGCAACTCAGGAAGCGATTCTTCCTCATTATACAGTGGAACTACAACTGATATGTCCATGATGCTCTTGTTTTAAATTCGAAATTAAAAAGTAAAAAATAAAAGAGTCAATGCCATTTTTCACGCTTCACTCTCCACGCTTCACTTTCCACGCTTCACGCTTCACTTTCCACGCTTCACGCTTCACTTTCCACGCTTCACGCTTCACTTTCCACGCTTCACGCTTCACTTTCCACGCTTCACTCTCCACGCTTCACGCTTCACTTTCCACGCTTCACGCTTCACTTTCCACGCTTCACGTCCTTAGCTCCTTTTAGCAAAGAATGCAGTAGGGATGGAAAGGATGAGAGATAGCAAAAAGTTTTGGTTGAAAAGACTGAGGCAGAGGTCAACTGCACTCAGAGAACTCACCATGTCGAGCGACTCCTTCAATGTGTTCCAAGATTCCTTCATTCCCATTTGCTGATATGTAGCCTTTGTTGCGGGGTCGTTCATCAATCCATAGAAACTATCGAACACAGCCCCGTGGTCCAAGAATTTGAAATACACCAATTCAGCCACTCCCGTCAGCAAGCAAGCATAGAGCATCATGCTCAGACAGAACCAATATGCCCTGCCATAACCGATAGACACGTCATCGGGCATTTGCTGCTTGAATCGACGAGCCAAATAAAAGCCGAACAGAGGGAGAGAGAGGAAAAGTATGCACGACACGAACATCAGCAGAGGATTCATCGTGCGGAAACAAACGACATATAGAACGAAAACCAGCACCCATGCAGCACCTAAAAATGTGCCATATTCCGTGGCGTATGCACTGAACAAACGATATTTGCTCAGTATCTCGCTTCCGTCCGTCTTCTTGTTATTATTATCCATTTACTAACATTTACCCAAAATCTCTGCAAAGTTACATCAAAAATGCCAATCCACAAACAAAGAAATTCAAAAATCCACTCATTTACCCCGTTTACACCTTAATATATTTTAGTGAATCATGAATATATAGCCAATGAATCGTTTGTATAAGGTAAGTGAATCGTTTGTATGAAGTAAAAGAATCGTTATAACATATCGTGCGAATCCTTCCTTCCAATTAACTCTCGGCACTGAATTCAGCAATTTAACGCGGAGCTATCTGCAATATTCTTCAAGGGATTTACAACTGCTTGATAGTGCTGGTAGAAATACTCTTTAGGGGATTCAGAACTATGTCGAACTTTCATTAAAAATATTTTGAACCTTCATTGCAAAAAAAATGAACGTTCAAAAATTTAAAATTGAACGTTCAAAAAAATATTTCTGAACGTTCAAAAATTTTGAAATGAAGGTTCAAAAAACTCAAAATGAACTTTCAACATCTTTTAGAAACCCCAATGGAGCAATTGAACATCCCCATTAAAGCATTTCAAAGTCCCCAGTGGAGCAATTCAAAGTCCCTATCGAAGCATCTCTATGTTCCCAAAGAAGCTTATCTATGTCCCCAGGGGAGCATTTCAAAGTTCCCAATGGAGCGTTTCAAAGTCCCCAATGGAGCTCTACAAGACTCGAACTTGAAGGTGTGATTTGTTCTTCATGTGGTTTTTTATAGTCTATTTCTTTTTTTAATGAATGAAAAAGACTAACTTTGCGCTCATCCAGTAAATCATTATTCAATAAAGGGCATCAATCATGTTACTACAGGATTTCCATAAGGATGCAATTATCACAAACGATCATCGTGTCACATACGATGAGATGCTTAGACGTATCTCCTTGTTTTCTCAGCAATTTCCTAAAAGCAGTGGGGAGGATGCTTTGCTGCCTGCGCAAGAGCGAAGAAAGGTGGTTGTGTTTAGCGAAAACAGGGAGGGTTATATCTATGCGTTCTTCTCGGTGTGGCTCAACAATTGCATAGCTGTGCCTGTGGATGCGATGTCGAAAGCGGCAGAACTTGCTTATATTTTGGGAAATTGTAAGCCCGATGTGATTTGGACAACGAAGGGGAAACTGCCTACGGTGAAGGATGCGCTCTCTTCCTTAAAGAACGAAGTGGAGAGTGAGGTGCTGCTGATTGATGATTTTGAGCGGGTTGCTTGTCCTGAGCATTTGGAACAGGCGGACCTGCAATATGAATTGGAACAGACGGCTTTGATTATTTATACATCTGGAACAACGGGACACGCGAAGGGCGTGATGCTTTCGTTCCTAAATCTGATGACGAATATCAAGTCGGTGTGCGAGGATGTTCCGTTCTTTTCTCCAGACCGACGTACGTTGATTCTGCTCCCGTTGCACCATGTGTTGCCTTTGTTGGGTACGATGATATGTCCTCTCTACACAGGCTCAGGCGTGGCGATTGCTCCTTCCATGAGTGGTCCCGACATCATGCAGACAATGCAGTTGGGCAAGGTTGGCTTGATGGTGGGTGTGCCTCGTTTGTGGCAGACGCTCTATCAGGGCATCATGAAGAAGGTGAATGCTTCGGTGTTGACGCGTGGATTGTATAATCTGTGCAAGAAGGTGAATAGTGTGGGCTTCTCCCGACTGGTATTCAAGAAGGTGCACGACATGATGGGAGGCAATTTGCAGGCTTGTATCAGTGGTGGCGCTGCCTTGGACCCTGAGATATGGAAAGGAATGCATGCTTTGGGTATTGATTTGGTGGAGGGGTACGGCATGACGGAATGTGCGCCGATGATTACTTTCAGTCGCCCTGATGACTTGATTCCTGGCTGTGCGGGTAAGGCATTGCCTACGTGTCAGGTTTGCATCAAGGAAGGGGAGATTTGTGCGAAGGGTGACAATGTGATGCAGGGCTATTATGGCATGGAGAAGGAAACGGCTGAAACCATCGATAAGGATGGATGGATACATACTGGCGACTTGGGCTATCTGGACGAGAAAGGCCATCTTTTCATCACGGGACGCAAAAAGGAGCTGATTGTGCTTTCGAACGGAAAGAATATCAATCCGAGCGAGTTGGAGCAGATGATGGAGGCTGATGAGCAGAGGGTGAAGGAAGTAGCTGTGGTAGAGGATGAAGGTGTGCTGAAAGCGATTATCCGTCCGCAAGTGCTTTGGGCAGCAGGAAAGAGTGTGCAGGAATTGGAAACTGCCTTGAAGCGCGAGGTGGTGGATGTCTTCAATCAGAACGTATCATCGTATAAGCAGATTCACGGCGTGTTTGTGTATGATGGAGAATTGCCTCGCACTCGCCTCGATAAGTTGCAGCGTTTCAAATTAGGCGACATCGTTGCAGCGTGCAAGTCGGGAATGACGAGTGGGGAGAAAGGTGATGAATCCGAACCTACTACGGAAGAATACAGCCGAATCTGTCAGTATATTCTGCGCGAGAAGAAGGTGAAAGTTCGACCAAGCTATCATTTGATTTCCGACATAGGTTTTGACTCACTCGACATGGTGGGATTTGAGCTTTTCATCGACCAAACCTTTGGTGTGGAGTTGGACCAGGAGGAAATCCAATCTTTTGAGAACGTTGCGAAATTAGCAGACTATGTGGCTCAGAACCGCATGGACTTGCGTCAGGAGGATGTGGATTGGAAGCGACAGTTGAGCGAGGATAAGACGAGAGTGAAAACACCAGAAGTGGCACCAACGAGTTGGTGGTTAGTGAATGGATGCAAGAAGTTGTCGAAGTGGTATTTCAGTATGGAGTTTGAGGGTTTGGAAAACATTCCAAAGCAAGGTCAATTCATACTGATTTGCAATCATCAGTCGTTCTTGGATGCGATGTTTGTGACGCAGGGCTTATCGAAAGAAGTGTTTAAGAATCTGCGATTCTTCGCCAAGGAGGAGCATGTGAAGTCGGACTTCACGAAATTCTTGGCTCGGAAGCATGGTGTGGTGGTGCTGAAAATGAATAAGGTGAAGGACAGTATTATGAAATTGGGAGAGGTGCTTCGCGATGGCAGAAGTCTTTTGATTTTCCCTGAAGGAACTCGCACAAACGATGGGGAACTCAACGAGTTCCGTCCTACATTTGCAATATTCAGCTTGGCACTGAATATCCCTGTTCTTCCTGCTGTGATTCAAGGTGCTTACGAGGCATTGCCTAAGCATCAGAAAATGCCTTCGCGCAGTCCTATCAAAGTGACGTATCTGCCTATGATTTCCCCTAAAGACTTTCAGGATGAGAATGAAATGGCGAAGGCGGTGCAAGAGAGAGTGAAGGAGTTTTTAAATGAAGAATGAAGAATGTAGAATGAAGAATGTATTTTACCTTGCTCATGAAATGAGTAATTTTCATTCTTCATTCTACATTCTTCATTCTTCATTTACACATTGTTTTCCACGAATTTCTTAATACTGAGAGTTTCTCCTGCGGCTACCACAACGTCGCCTACTTCAAAGGTGAGTTGAGGGTCAGGATTTGTGATGAGTTCTCCCTTGCGCTCAATGCCCATAACGATGCATTTGGCTTGCTCTCGGATGCCGCTCTTCATGATGCTGACGCCAACGAGGTGGTTGCCTTCGTTGATGGTGAAATGCTCAAGGGTGACGTGGGTGCGCTCTTGCTTATTGGTATCGACAAGCTGGATGCTGTTGTCGAGCATTTCCTTGAATTTGGCAATTTGTTTGTCATCTCCTGCCACGATGATTTTGTCGCCTGGGTAGAGGGTGACTTTTCCACCAGGAATGTTTATGTTGATACCACCACGCACGATACGCACGATGCTGACTCCCGATTTGTTACGAATATCAAGCTGCATCAGCGTTTTTCCGCAGAAAGTGGATGTGGTAGGCAAGTCGAATTCAGAGATATGTACATCGTAACTAAGGAGAGAATCGGTGAATTTACGACTGACACTACGTCGGGATTCTGCTCTCTTCTCGCGTGCAGAAAGGTTCTCCTCGAAGGTCGTGGTTAAGGCACGAGAACTGGCTCGAACACGACGTGACATCACTATTGACATAATGATGAAGATGGTAATAATAAAGATAATACCCGAAGTGACGGAAAATACAGATATGATTGCACTACTCAAAAGGATGATAGCCACGAACCAGCGGAAGAGCACCATTCCAATGACTTGTGCTTTCTGTACATTTCCGTTGTGCCAGATTTCCTTTTCTTCTTTTCTTAGCTTAGGTGGACTGACAAGTTGAAGGATAATAGGGGAAGCTGCCGTCAACCAGATTAAGAGGACAATGATATTCACTGACCACTCAGGTACGGATTCTGGTAGGATATTGTAGAGCCAAGGTTCGATGTAGTCGAAAAATACATAGAACACGAATGCAAAGATGACGGTGAAGATAAATGTATGTAGTAGTGTTCCCTTAATGAGCTTGACGAAAGTACTTGGTGTGGAAACGGTATTTCGATTCTTGGCATAGTTTTCCAGCGTGAGTTTCATGCCTGGGCTCATGCGCTTGTCGATGACGTTATAGCATGGTATAGCCGTTTTCATGATGTAAGGGGTGAGGAAGGTGGTAACGACACTGACTGCCACTACAATAGGGTAGAGGAAGGACTGAGTGACACCGAGTCTTTCACCGAGTTGGGCAATGATGAATGCAAACTCTCCTACTTGCACAAGGGAAAAACCTGCCTGCATGGACACTCGCAAGGATTGTCCCGAGAGCAATGTTCCTCCTGATGCAAAAATCATCTGTCCTAAGATGACAACGCATGTGAGGATAAGAATAGGGAGCCAATATTCCATCAATTGGGATGGGTTAATCATCATGCCGACTGATACGAAGAAGATGGCACCGAAGATGTTTTTCACTGGTTCAATCAAGTGCTCGATGCGCTCTGCTTCGAGGGTTTCTGCCAACATGGACCCCATGACGAAGGCACCTAATGCGCTACTGAATCCAGACTCTTCTGCCAAGAGCACCATGCCCAAACAAAGTCCGATGGAGAAAATGGTGAGGGTTTCGTTGTTGAGGTGTTTCTGAAACTTTCGAAGAAAAGTAGGGAGCAGCGCAATGCCCATCACAAACCAAAGAACGAGATAGGAAACGAGATAAAAGAGTTTGATAATGAGTTCGCTTCCGTTGAAACTGCGTGAAGTGGCAATGGAGGAAAGTAACACCATGAGAATCACGGCGAAGAGGTCTTCCACCACGAGGATGCCCAAGCAGATTTTAGCGAACTTTTGCTCTCGAAGCCCCATGTCGTCGAGTGCCTTGAAGACGATAGTGGTGGATGACATGCAAAGCATACCACCCAGGAAGAGGGAGTTCATTTCGTCCCATCCAAAGAGGCGACCAACAATGAATCCTAATCCCATCATGCCAAGGACGATGGTGCTTGCGGCAATGATGGCCGTGCTACCCACTTGGAGTAGTTTTTTGAAAGAAAATTCGAGTCCCATGGCAAAAAGTAGGAAGAGAACTCCAATTTCTCCCCACATCGTGACGTGCTCTTCCTGGTCAACCCAAGAATCGCCGAGAACGTATGGACCCACTAACATACCTGCTACGATATAACCGAGAATCACAGGTTGTTTCAGTAACTTGAACAGAAGGCTTGTGATGCCTGCTGTCAACATAATGACACAAAGATCTTGAACCATTATTCTAAATTTTCAGTTTTCTGTTTACTGGAAAAGGGTTGGATGTGAAGTTTTTTCACTTTTCACTTCTCACTTTTCACTTTATAATTCCTTATCTTCCTCATCGAGATTTCCTTCCCACAGATAGTGCTGCGTGTCCTTGGCAATCACTTTCGAAAGGAGTAGGAGAGAGATGAGGTTCGGAATAGCCATGAGAGCATTCATGATGTCGGCTATGTTCCACACCAAATCCAGTGCCATCACGCTTCCCACGAAAGTGAGTAGTACCCATGCAATGCGGTAAGGAGTGATGGAGCGTTCCCCAAGAAGGTATTCCATGGAGCGTTCCCCATAATAGCTCCAACCGAGGATGGTGGAAAAGGAGAAGGTAAGGATGCCAAAAGTGAGAATCGGAGTTCCCACGTAAGGGATGGTGGCGAAAGCTTCCTTTGTGAGCAATCCACCGTCTTGATAGTCGATAGAAGGGTGTGCGATGATGGAGGTGGTGATGACGAGTCCTGTGATGGCGCAGATAACTACTGTGTCCCAAAACGTTCCGGAGGAAGACACCAATGCCTGACGAACAGGGTTGCGGGTTTGTGCTGCAGCAGCGACGATAGGGGCAGAACCCATACCCGATTCGTTGGAGAAAAGTCCTCGGGCAATGCCATAACGTGCTGCTAACATTAACACCGTTCCTGCTGTTCCTCCAGCGGCTGCCTTCACTGAGAATGCTTCTACACAGATGAGACGGAGTGCCTCACCCAAGTAGCTGAAGTTGACACCAAGAATGTAAATACATCCCACCACATAAAACAATGCCATGATAGGCACCAAGGCTGAACAGATTTTTGCGATGCTCTTCACACCACCCAAAATGACAACTGCCACCAGTGCTGCAATCACGACACCAACCAGTATGCGTGCTGTGTTGGGTAACATCACATCGTGCAGCAACAGACTTACATTTTCACTGATAGCATTGGCTTGCACCGTGTTTCCTATGCCGAAAGCCGCAACTGAAGCAAAGATTGCAAAGAGGATGGCTAACCACTTGACTTTCAATCCCTTTTCGAGCGCATACATAGGACCACCCAACATCCTTCCGTCCTCTGTTTTCTCTCTAAATTTGATAGCGAGCAAACCTTCTCCATATTTCGTTGCAATACCGAAGATACCCGTGAGCCAGCACCAAAGCACAGCACCAGGACCACCCAGACTGACTGCAGTTGCCACACCGATAATATTACCCGTACCGATGGTGGCAGCGAGGGATGTGGCGAGTGCTGCAAATTGGCTGACATCTCCCTCCGAATCCTTGTCTTTCTTTACGGAAAGGCGAATGGCAGTAAATATCTTCCGCTGAGGACACTTCAAGCGAATAGTTAGAAATATGTGTGTGCCGAGAAGGAGTATAATCATGGGCCATCCCCACACATATCCACTGATGGTGTTTGTAAGTTCAACTAAATTCATTTTTATTCTTCATTCTTCAATCTTCATTTTTCACTTCTCACTTTCAAACTCCTCTCCTCTGATTCCCATGGCAGACATCAGGGAGTAGCCAAGGATTTGTTGGTTGAAGCCCGTGCCCATGATGGGCGACATGGAAAAGACCGTGACATTCTTCTTGTTCTTCTTCAGCTCAGCTGTCACGGCGTGTCCATATTCCTCGATGTTGGGAAGAAGCATGACGTTCTCCACAGGCTCATGATTGAGAATTACTTGCATCGTTTCGAGAAAGAAATCCCGTTTGTTCGTCATGTCCGAAGTCACAGGATAAGCCTCCATAGCGAACTCCCCAATCGTGTCCTTGAAAGCTTTTCCGTTGATTTCGGCTTCCAGGTCGGAAGGATTAAAGTTTTCAAGAAAACTGTGACGCTCACCTTTCTTCTCATGGAGAAAAATCACCTGTATCTCGTTGTTTCCTGGTTCGATGCCTCCATCTAAAGCCACGCAATCCAACCAATGAGCGAGATCCGCTTTCGGTATGCGTCGTTCAAGCATCCGCTCGAAATTGACAGTGAGATTGAAAGCCACGCTATCCACATATTCAGCATCTACGAGGATGACGTTGGGGGAGAGAAATGATGCAACCCCACCGTCTTGCCCCTCTCTCAGAAAGAAGGGATTCGTAGCTCCGCTTGTTATATCGTTGTTATTCATTTATTTTGAATCAAATAGAAATCTTATTATCATGCCATTATCTCCTCTCTCCCTTGAGGGAGGATAAGGGTGTGGAACTTATTTTATCAGATAAAATATAACTGGTACCAATAGGGAAGGAAGCAGATTGATAGTCTTGCAATCCTTGATACCCAGGATGGATAAACCAGAACTAAGTATCAGCACACCTCCCGTGAGACTTAACTCATTTCGCATAGGTTCCGGCATTGCTTCACTACCAAAATAGGCGATGAGATAGAACATGCTTTGCCAGCAGAATAGAACTGGCGCTGCAATCAGCATGATCCATCCATACGAGGCAGCCAAAACAGCAGATGTCACTAAATCGAGCGTTGCATTCGTATAGAGAAATGTGTTTGCCGTTTCGTTGAGATTCCATCCTCCACTTGGCGACAAAGCTGACAGGCAGGGTCCAACTACTGAAAAGGTTCCTATGCAAAATAGCAAGATGCCGGTCACAAGGCCTTGGACGGCTCCTTTGTTGTTTTTTGAGATACGATCTACTCGACCTGATAAATCCAATTTTGTACCAATCAATCCACCGATTGCCAAACTTAATATGAAGAGGACGGGATATTCACTCTTTGCTAAATTGGGTAGCGAGGCAGACATTCCCAACACAAGACAGCACAGTCCCAATGCATCGAAAAGAATATGTTGATATCGTTGTTGAACACCTTTGCGGAGCAGAGATCCACAAGTTGCCCCCACTAATATCGCTCCAGTGTTTACGATGGTTCCAAGCATAATGATCTAGTCGTGTTGTAAATGTTTTAATGCTTTTGTGTCATGTCCGTTTTAATAAAAAACAAACTAACCTAAACTATTGTAGTTTAAGTTAATGCCATTTATTTGAGGTGCAAAATTATTAAGAATTTATGAATTTGACAAATATTTTCTGCTTTTCACTTCATATAGACCATATATTTGACACTTTTCACTTGCATAATGTATTTTTCATATCATTTATCTTTCAAAACATTTTATTATTTCTCTTTGAAAAGCCGAGTGCATTAGAACCATGTGACATAATAAAAAGACCTCCTGAAGGTATTTGCTATTCAGGAGCTTTTTATAGTTTGGAATCCGAAAAAAGAACGATAAAAGGAGAAGATGGACTGAGATGTATGTCAAAGAGTATCTCTCTCCCTTCGTAGTCCAACTTTTCAATAACTAAGGCAGACTTGTGGCTGTATTTGCTAAACACAAACAATGGGTAGCAAGAAAAAAATAGCGAACCCTATGTAAGTTTATTTATACACGCAGCCTTATTATTTGGTATCTTATCGCTTTATCATTTACAATTCTTCAAAAACAAATAGGGGAGAAATCCCCCCTAATATGTTATTAGCAAACGTTATTTCCAAAAATCCATTTTTTACTGTCCTCAGATAATATTCACCAAACGAACAACATCGCTAATATCCACATAGCCATCGCCATTGATATCAGCACTCTCCCTCGCAAATGTAACAATCATCGTTGAATTCTCCGGAAGTGTTGTTGTCAAGGTATTATTCTTCACCCTCAAAAAAATAATTCCACTCCAATGCAGAGTCCGATTATCAACATGATTCCCCTTGGGAATGGGCAACGAATCACAAACGTAGTCCGAAGAAAACGCGGGTACGCCACTTGTTCTGGTTGACAATCACCACATCGTCGTCAAAAATAGAGTTGCTCATCACTAATGTGGCACCGAAGAAAAAGCGTGGAGAGAAATTGCGGACAATGGCAACGCGCTCGTTGAAAACCATGTTGAAACGCATGTGCTTTGCCTTCTTGATATCGCCATTCACGGTGAGTTTGTTGCGATTATAGAGCACGACAGTAGGCAGCAAGGAAAAGTGGAGCAGCCATTTCTTCCCAAATACCCAGTTGTAGCCGTAACCTCCACCAAGACCGATATGCCCAATGTTGATGCCTATTTCAGGAGCATTCGGATTTCTCATTTTCAGTTCGTCGTTCGTCTTGATACTTCCTCCCTGATAGCTCACTCCCAGCAGCCACGAACCAGCTGATTGGCGCTGAATATAGCTTTGGGTAAAGGCTGCAGGAAAAGAGAAACAGCGGTGGTTGAAGGTGTAGTATCCAGCTACATTGGTAACCTTCAGCGTCACGTCACCCGACTGCAGTTGCGACAACACATCGTTGCGATGGATGTCGCCAGTTAGGGATTCCGAACGTTGATAGCTGAAGTCGATGCTGAAGCGGTTGCTGTAGTAGTTGAGATTGAATTCGTAGTCCTTATAAATACCTTTCCATTTGGCAGGATTAATAGCGATGCCAATACCGATTCCGCGGTAGATGGCAGCTATGGAGAGCGTGTTTTTGTGGTGAGTGCTCACATTAGCTTTCGCATAGACATCGTTGATGGTACCTTTTGCATGGAACGTGTTTCCTGTATGGTTCCACCTCACCTTCAGTGTTAACCTGCCCTCGGGGCGCACCACGTAGTTCGTGTCGTAGGGAGTGTCGTAGTATCGAGTGGTAAGCACACTATCTATCCTCGACCTCATTCGCTCGCGGTGCGACTGGGTGGAATCGTTCTTGAGCAAACTGGCATGCTCACCTTTCAGTGTGTTGGTCATGCTGTTCAAACCTACAACCTCATGAGTCATGTGGGTGTTGTTCTCCAGATAGCTTTCCCCCATGTCGATAGAGACACCATGCTGTGCTGAAACCGACGTAACAGCCATCAGCATCGTGACCAACAGTAATAGCTTTCGATAGAAATTCCTCATACTTATTATTCAGTTTCAATCGCTTGCATACTTCCTCGCCATGTAGAATTGGTGTCGATAGACAAGGCAGGCAAGTCCGAGGTATGCAGCTGCCTGAATCCAGAGGATGCGAATGTCGGGCAGTATCTGGTTGATGGTGGCACCCATCGAGTTGACACGGATGAAGGCTCTTACGCCGAAGGTGCTTGGGAAGAGCCACGACACACCCTGCCATGCGCCAGGGATGCTCGACTGTGGCCACGACACACCCGTCAGGAAGAGTAGGGGCACAGACACGAAAACCATCAGGAGCATCACGTTCTCGCGGTAACGCACCAAGCAGGATACCGTCATTCCGAAGAAGATGCATGCAATGGTGTAGGGCAGAAGCATTAGAAACAGCGTCTTGCCGTCCGCCAGTTGAGGGAAGGAGAACATACGTGGTACAGCCATAGAGAGATAGGCAGCGGCAATGGCACCCGTCATGCCATAGCACAACGCTTTGCCCCAAACAATTTGATAGGCACCACGGTAGTGCGGGTCATCGTTGGGAATGAGTTGCCCGTTCTTGTTTCGTTCGCGAGCAGTACCTGCTGCCATACCGATGCCGAGAGCCAGTGCCTGCTGCAAGATGAGCATGAGCACGGCGGGCAGCACGCAAGAGCCGTAGCCACCCGAAGGGTTGAACATCGTCACTTCATCCACTGCCAACGGTTGTGCGGTGATGGCATCCTCGCGCTTCGTGTAGTTGCCAGCTTTCTTGATGTTCAGTCCAGCGCCAAGCCTTCCTGCTTCAACCATAGCCGTCTGATAGACAGCCTTATAGGCAAGCATCAGCGACATGTCACAATAGACGCTGATGGTGCCTTGTTCGCCACAACTAATGTTTGTGGCGAAGTCCGACGGAATCAAGTAGATGCCTTTGCAGAGCTGTCGGCTCACTAACGAACGTGCCTCGTCCAAGTCCTCTGCGTAGTATTTCACATCCACGTCGGCAGTGGCGTCGCAGTCGTGGATGAACTGGCGCGAGAGAGCCGAGTGCGACTGATCGACCACAGCCACAGGCACCTCGTGAACAGCCTCGTTGTTATAAATCCACGAGTAGAGTTGTGGGTAGCCCAGTGGCACAATGACGAGGAACATCAGCACACCCTCGTCCTTCACGACTTTCACCATTTCGTGCCACCAGATGTAGAATACATCGGCGAAGTGCTCGCGTAATCTATTAAGAAAGATAGACATAGTTCAACATTGCGTTTTTAACTTTGTGGAGAACGAACCAAGGTAGCAGCGTGAAGCCGATGAGTGCCACGTGATGGAACCACGCATCGATGACAGGGAAGCCGTTCAGCACGGTCACCTGATACATCATCCAGTAGTGGCGCAGCGGGAAGAGCCACGACATGGCTTGCAGTGGCGTATCCATGCCCATAACGGGAAAGGCGGAACCGCACATCGAGATGCCCAGCACAAACCATAGCGACGAGATACTCATCGACATGCGCATTGACGGCATCAGGCCGAAGGCGAAGATACCGAAACCAATCGACGCAAGAATCTGCAAAAACGTGAGTCTCACGATGCTCCATACACCACCGAGATGCGGAAAGTGGAGTACGTAGAAAATATAAAACTGATAGAGGAATATCACGAGGGCGAACACCATCGCATGGACAATGTACTTGCCGAGTATCGCCACCACGATCTTGTTGTCCGCACGGGCAAGCCAATCCTTTCCCGTTTCAAATTTCAGTTCCATGCCCACAGAGTATGCCGAGAGCAGTGCCATGAAGAGCATGAGGATGCCTGGCACGAACACCGTGGTCAGGGTATAGTTGTAACTGCCATAAGGATTGGCAATCATGTGCGCATCGATGGCTATGGGTTGCAGCGCCGCCCTGATTTGGCGAGACGTGGCACCCTTCGCACTGAGCATCGCCTGTCCCACAGCCGCCGAACCCAGTGTACTTAGGGTCTTCAGGTCTTTCGAAGCCATCGAACCAGCCGACAGACAGGTCATGGTGTAGTAGTACGAAATCTTCGGTCGTCTGCCAGCCAGCAGTTTAGCTGCCGTTCCGTCGGGGATATAGAGGTAGGCATACACCTTTCCCTCCTGCATGGCATTGCGTGCCTCTGTCACCGAAGCGAAGCGGTAAGCCACTCGCGAGCTCTGCATGGCGTCGAGCGTGCGGACGAGTCCGCGCGACATCGAGCTGTTGTCGTGGTCAACCACCCCTATCGGCAGGTCCTTCGGCACGCCTTCATCGAGCATTGTCGTGAAGAACAATACCAGCGCAAATGGGAACACCAACATGCAAAAGCCGTAGATACGGTTCTTGCGCAGCATGTCGAGTTCTCGAAGCGCGATGTCGAGGATTTGAGAAATATACTTCAATGCTATATCTTTTTGGGTTTCAAATTTCAAGGCGCAGGCGCCGTTTCAAGTATCAGGAATCCTTTTAATCCTTTAAATCCTTGATACTACTCCCCTCGCCCTTTGGAGAGGGACTGGGGGTGAGGCTTTTTTATTTCATGATGACTGACATGCCTGGCCTTACGCCAACGAGTTTCTCCATTGGACGTGCCTTCACCTCGAAAGTCTTTTGGTCATATTGACCACTTGCCTTCGTAGCCTTCCATACGGCAAACGAACCCTTGTCCTTCATGAAATAGACTTTCATCTTCAGTTCCTTGTCGAGGGCAGGCACTTCAACCGTTATTTCTGAACCTACCTTCACGTTTTTCAGTTGGTCTTCGCGGATGTTGAACGTTGCCCATGCATCGTCCATCACGGCAATCGACATGATTGGAGTGCCTGTGCCCACCAGTTCGCCAATCTTTGGATAGACGTCGGTCACTTCACCATCCATCTGAGCCGTCTGCACTGTTTCACGGATGTAGCTCGTCACCTCCTGCACGGCACCTCTCGCCTGTCCGACGGTAGCCGATGCAGCACGGCGTTCCTCTTGGCGCGTGCCATTCACTGCCATCTCATATTGGCTCCTTGCGACTTTCATCTGAGCTTTGGCAGCCTTGTACAGTGCCTCCGCCTCGTCGCGCTTCTGAGCCGACACCACTTCCTCGTCGTACAGTTGCTGCATACGGTTATACGACTTCTCGGCAATCTCCAAGCCCGCCTTCGCCTGTTCCAAGAGTTGGGCGGCCGACTGAATCATTTCTTTGCGCGCACCGTTGCGAGCCATTTGCTCCATGGCAGATGCGGCATCCACGGCACTTTTCGCCTGCGACATCTTTGCCTGAACTTCGGGAGCCTCAATAATCGCCAGCGTATCGCCAGCCCTCACGAAGTCACCCTCCTTCACACGGAGTTCCAAGATACGTCCAGGCACTTTGCCCGACACACGATACTCTTCCACTTCCATCTCTCCTTGAATCACTTCGGGGTCACGACCCAGAGCGAGAAAGCCGATGAGCGCCACAATGGCTACTACGATTGCAAAACCTGCCACAGCAAGCAGAATATTGGTATGCTGTTCCTTTGCTTGATTTGACATAATATAATATTTACTGATTTACGAAATTTTAAGTTTCAAGGCGCAAGCGCCGTTTCAAGTATCAGGAATCCTTTTAATCCTTTAAATCCTTGATACTACTCCCCTCGCCCTTTGGAGAGGGGTTGGGGGTGAGGCTTTTTCTCTGCCCATCGGGGGGCTGGGGTGAGGCTTTTTTTACTTTAACACACCCAGTGCTTTTTGCAGTTCCACTTGCGAGAGTTTGACACCGATTTCGGCATCAATCTTCTTCGACTGCGCCAGTTGCCAGGCGGTCTGTGCCTCCATCACCGTGGTGAAGGAAACCGTTCCCTCCTTGAAACCGAGGTTTGCCATACGCAAGTTCTCTTCGGCGTTGGCGATATTCGCTTTCGCCATCTCCAACTTCTTGTTTGCCTCGTTCACGCGGAAGTTGCTTTGGTTCACCTGCAACTCAATCATCTCACGTGCATCAGCCAGTTCCAGGTTAGCCATTGTCGTGGCACCCTTCGAGGCACGCACCTTATATTTCACGTCGCCCCAGTTCCAAATCGGTATGCGCATCACCACACCCACGTTCCAGAAGCCTCTGAATTTCTTCTCGAAACCGTTGAACGTACTTGGGTTGGTCACAGCATAACCACCTGTCAGCATCACTTGTGGCAGGTTGGCAGCCTTAAGTGCGTTTGTCGTCTGCTTCGTCAGGTCAACCGTGTTCTGCAACAGTTTTAGTTCGGGACGATAGGCAGCGGCAGTCTCGATGCTTGCACCTTGCCATCCCGTCGTTCCTGTGCCACCCGACAATTCGTCTGCCAGCTCGTCGGTGAGCGTGATGGCGGCATCCACAGGAAGACCGCACAACTGGCAGAGCAGCATCTTCGACAGCACCAAACCATCCTCCACTTCCATCAGTGCAATCTCCGCCTCGTTCATCCTCACGCCGACACTCAGTCCGTCGCCCTTCGTGGCAACGCCCTTGTCAATCATCTTCTGCACGTCGTTCCTCAGTTTCCTCACCAGTTCCACGTAGCTCTCCGCCAACTTCTTCTTGTAGTGGAGCGACACCACCTGCCAGTAGGCATGGTCGATGCTGTAGAGCACACTCTGCTGCTTCGCCTCCAAGGAGTTGGCGGCTATTTCCTCGTTGATGTTCGCAATCTTGTTGGCAGCTATGATGGCACCACCCATATACAGAGGTTGCGTCACCACCACTCCGCCAGCGAACATATTTCTTGTGTCCGTACGGAAACCATCGACGAGACCCTGTCCCACATGGTCGAGCGCACCGCTAAATTTTCCCAAGTCCTGTGCCATCTTCATCTGCACTGCTTCAGGCAGTTGCGACACGAGAGGCGACAACGCATTCTGCAAGTGGGTGGAAGTGTTGGTACCCAGATTTCCGAGAGCCGATTTCTGGTCGTCGTTCAGGATGGAAATTTCCCGACTGGTGAATAGGTAGCCGCCCAATGCGTTCACCTTAGGTAGGTAGTTCGTGCGAGCCGACTTCCGCAAGTAGGCGTTCACCTCTTGCTTTACCTTCGCTACACTCATTTGCTTGTTGTTTCTCAGTGCCATCGCCCTGCAACTATCCAGTGACAGCACCCATGTCGTTCCTTCCTTCGGCGCTAAGCCCGAGGTTCCTGACGCATGGTCGTTCGTTTGCAGACTTTGGGCATTGCCATTAGTGGGCAAGAGTACCCACAACCCGAGTGCCAATGCCCATCCCATTACTGCCTTTATGGATCTACTGTTTCTCATTGTTAATACTACAAAAATATAATTTATAGCCTTTTAATCGTTACTTACTGCAATTTCGTAGTCATTTGAATCAATTTGATTTATCAACCAGTATCTCGTCAACATCCAATCCACGATGGAAGTGAAAGATAACACCATTGGTTTGCGTTGCAAAAGTATTAAGAAATTATGAATTCGACAAATTATTATACAGATTTCTATACAAAGACATTTTTTATTCAACATGCTTATCAATTGAGACTTTTTGTGTAAATTTGCCACCGCATGCTCTAAACAATCCTTCGGAAACGAGCAAAAACATCTCCAAAACATAAGTAAACTATACTTAATTATTTAGAAAAACTATCCTTATGAAAAAGCATTTACTCATGGCATTGCTCCTGTTGGCAGCGGTGCCTGCCCTTGGGCAACAATCTCGGGTCAATATCCAGTTTGACCCACAGCGCAACACCGACAACATCCTTCCTTTTAGTACGCAGGTACTCTCGCCAGAGGTGCGTGACGACCACACGGTCGTGTTCCGAGTGAAAGCCCCTCAAGCGAAGAGCGTGCAACTGACTGGCTCCATGTTTGTGGGACAGGAAGCACGCAAACGGGTGGATTTCAGCAAGGGTGACGATGGTGTGTGGACCTTGGAACTGGGTCCGTTGCGCCCCGAAATCTATCTTTATTACATCATCATCGATGGGGTGCAGAATATCGATGCCAACAATGAATTCACAGGCCATGCCGCCATGCCTTCGTTCAGTATGCTCTTTGTGCATGGAGACGAGCCTGCATGGTATGACCCGAAGCCTGATGTGCCTCACGGAAGCATCACCACGCATTACTACTATTCGGAGGTGACGCATGGCTTGCGCGATATGATGGTCTATACGCCTGCCAACTACAACCCAAAGAAAAAGTATCCTGTGCTGTACCTGATGGGTGGTTCGGGTGACCTGACTGAAACATGGGTGATGCACGGAAGGGCGAATTTCATTCTCGACAATGCCATTGCGGAAGGAAAGGCTCGTGAAATGATCGTGTGCTTCCCTAACGACCAGATGGTGACACGCAGCCATCCTCAGCACACAGAATTGGCGTTCCCTTTGGTGGAGCGCGAACTGAAGGAGTGTGTCATCCCATTTGTGGAGTCTCATTACAGCGTCATCAAGGACAAGCACGCAAGGGCGTTGAGCGGTCTGTCGATGGGTGGACGCATGACTCAGTATGTAGGTTTGCGAAATTTGGATGTGTTTGGTTCGTTGGGTATTCTCTCTGCCGCCATCGAATTGTCGGAAACTCCTGTAGTGAACGAGCCCGACGTGAACAATCGCATCGACTACCTCTTCATCGGTGGTGGCACCTACGAAACTGGTTTCATGGCGCGACACGAACGTCTGCACGAGCAGTTGGAGAAGTTAGGTGTGAAGCATGACTATTATGTGGGTGGTGGGGGAGCACATGATCTTGTGACTTGGCGCCATCTGCTCTACTTCAGATTCCTGCCGAATCTGTGGAAGGCGTTGCCGAAATGAAGAATGAAAAATAAATCAAAGATTTAAAGGATTTAAAAGGATTTGGGACGCTTCGCTTGAAATTGTATTTAGAATTATCATTTAGTTACTATGTTTGCACTAGCAAACGCAATAGGGGCATAGTAGAGACTGGTTTGTAGGGCTAAAACAAGGATGTGAGACAGTTCTTTGTGCAAGATTATCTCGGCATCTGCGATGTTTAGGTT